>Ga0153915_10001030_pt1 | contig 25742 bp, 23 predicted proteins | sample Opewatmetagenome_2_FD_107003 | JGI IMG/M metagenome (GOLD analysis project Ga0153915, IMG submission 107003) | Freshwater wetland microbial communities from Ohio, USA - Open water 3 Core 3 Depth 3 metaG | ecosystem: Environmental > Aquatic > Freshwater > Wetlands | place: USA: Ohio, Lake Erie...
GCACTGAGCTGGCGGCACGCGGCCTCGTCCAGCGAGAAGAAGCCGGCGATGCGGATTCTGTCGGGGACCGAGGCAGCCGCCTTCGCGAGCTCGCTGCCCCACCAGCCGGTGCCGACGAAGGCGGTGCGCAGCATCAGCGTCCCATGGTGGAAGGAAGCCAGAGCGCGAGCGCGGGAAACAGTACGAGCAGCGCAAGTTTGGCGAAATCGGCGAGCACGAAAGGCAGGACGCCGCGGTAGACGCGGCTGAGCGGCACGTCGGCGCCGACCAGGCCCTTCAGCACGAAGAGGTGGATGCCGAAGGGCGGCGTGATGAGCCCGGTCTCGAGCACGACCAGGTTGACGATGCCCCACCAGATGAGGTCGTAGCCCATCGAGGAGATGAGCGGCGAGACGATCGGCACGGTGACGAACATGACCGTGTTCGAGTCCATGATGCAGCCGAGCGCGATGTACATCGCCAGGAGGAGAGCGAGGACGGCGAGCGGCGGCCAGTGCAGGTCCTGGAAGAACGCGGTCATGCGTTGCGGCAGGCCGGTGACGCCCATCGAGAAGGAGAACACGAGCACGCCGAAGATGATGAGGTAGAGGAGTGCGGTGGTGGCGGTGGTCTCGCCCATCACGCGCGCGAAGCTCTCGCGATTCATGCGGCCGCGCGCGAGCGCGAAGGCGAAGGCGCCGGCCGCGCCGACGGCCGCGGCTTCGGTCTCGGTGAAGATGCCGCCGTAGATGCCGCCGAGCACGACGATGAAGAGTACGAGCGCCCCCCAGGCCTTGCGGGTGGCGCTCCCGACCTGGGCCCAGTCGATGCGCGCCGCGGCGGGCGGCGCGGCGCCGGGCGAGACCCTCACGGTGACCGAGACGGCGATCATGTAGAAGGCGATGGCGAGCAGCGCGGGCAGCATCGCGGCGATGAAAAGCTGGCCGATCGAAGTCTCGGTGAGGAAGGCGTAGAAGATGAGCGGGATCGAGGGCGGCACCAGCGCGCCGAGCGTGCCGCCCGCCGCGATGCAGCCGCTCGTGAGCGTGGGCGAGTAGCCGCGCGCGGTCATCTCGGGGAGCGCGATGCGGCCGATGGTAGCGACCGTCGCGAGCGAGGAGCCGGTGAGGGCGCCGAAGCCGCCGCAGCCGCCGATGGTCGCGAGCGCGAGGCCGCCGCGCAGGGGCGCGAGCAGCGCGTGCGCGAGGTCGTAGATGTCTTCCGCCATGCCGGCCACCACCGCGAAGCTGCCCATCATCAGGAACATCGGCACCACCGCCACCTGCTCGTTGGTGAGGAACTGCGCGGTCTCGTTGCCGAGCACGCTCAACGCCGGGTCGAGCCCGATCATCAGCCCGGCGCAGAGCACGCCGAGCAGGCCGAGCGCGGCGGCGAGCGGCACGTAGAGAGCGAGCAGCACCCAAACCGCGAGCACGATGGCGACCGAGGTCCAGCCGGGGCTCGCTTTCGCCGCGGCGGAAAGCGCGGGAAACGCCCCGTAGAGCGCCGCCAGCGCGGCGGCACTCGCGAGGAGGACGCCGATCGCAATAGGCCAGGTTTTGGAGTAAGAAAAGACGTTGAGGAGCTGGACGAGCGCGGTGGCGGCGAGGAAGGCGGTGACGACCCAGAGGAAGGGCGCGATCGGCACCTCGAGATAGACCGTGACGCCGCGCCGCGCGGCGAGCTCGGCGGCGTAGTCGCCGACGCGCAAGGCGAGGGCCGCATAGAGCACGAGCAGGACGAGCGCGCCGAAGAGCTGCAGGCGCGCGACGGTGCGCGCGCTGACGCGGCCGGAAAGGAGCTCCACCGTGATGTTGACGCGCTGCGCGGCGCCGGCGGGCAGGCAGGCCGACACGGCGACCGCGAGCGCCATGCTCGCCACCTCCTCCATGCCGGTGATCGGCCGGTTGAAGAGCCAGCGCGACACCACGTCCGCGATTGTGGCGAACGCGATGAGGAGCATCCCCAGCACGCCCACCGAAGCGACGCGCTGCGTGAGGTTCACGCAGCGCGCGCCCAGGTCTTGCGGCAACTATTTACCCTTGTGCGAGGCTTCGAAGGCGGCGTTCTCGGCGCGGAACGCGGCGAGGATCTTCTCGCCGTCCGGGGTCTCGCGCGCCCACTGCTCGGCGACCGGGGTGACGAGCTTCTTCCAGCGCGCCTCCTCGGCGGCGGGAAGCGTGGTCACGTCCTTCAGCGTACCGCGCGAGCGCGCCCACTCGGCGTCGGTGACGCGGCCGAGGGTCTGCGAGAAGGAGAGGTAGGAGTACTTGTCGATCGCGGCCTTCGCCTGGGGCGGCAGCGAGTCCCATTTCCTGCGGTTGATGAACACGACTGCCGAGTCGGCTCCGAGCGCGGCATCGAGATGGTGCTTCGCCACGTCGCCGATCTTGAACGTGGCCACGCCGGTGAATGGCATCAGCGCCATGTCGGCGAGGCCGCGCGAGAGCGCCTGGTAGACCTCGGTGGGCGCCATCGCGACCGGCGCCGCGCCGAGCGCCACCACGGTGCGGCCGGCGATCGGGTTGGAGACCGTCACCTTGTGCCCTTTCAGATCGTCCAGGCTCCGGACCGGGTTCTTCGCATTCAGGGCCGAGTTCGGGAAGGTCCAGATGCCGAGCGGCTTCACCGCGTCGAACTCCTTGGCGGTGAGGCCCTGCTCGTAGATCTTCCACAGCGCGCTCGCCGCGGCGAGGCTCGACTTCGACTCGAAGGGCAGCGCGGCCACGTCTTCCTGCCGGAACTTGCCCTTGGCGAACGCCGTGAGGATGAAGCCGATGTCGGCGACGCCGTCGAGCACGCGGTCGTAGGTGACGGGGAAGCCGCCGAGCGTGCCGCCGTAGTACATCTCCACCTTGAGCGTCCCGCCGGAGGCCTCGCTCACCGCCTTGGCCCACGGGTTGAATGCGCCGCCGTGCAGGAACGACGGCGGCGGCGCGGGCGAGTTGAACTTCAGGACGATGGGTTCCGCGAGCGCCGGGGCCGACGAGGCAATGGCCCAGATGCCGATCCATGCAGCGATGCGCTTTTTCACGCTTCCTCCTCCGTTAAACGCCAATGACGGGCAGCACGTCCGCCGGCGGCGTGCGCCACGGCTTCGCCGGCCGGCCCTCCGCGAGCGCCTGCATCTCCCGCGCGAGAATCTTTCGCCACAGGATGATCCCGGCGTCCGAGCGTCCCAGCCGCTCGCTCGTGCGGTCGGCGAGCACGCCCTGGCCCGCCTGCACGGCGATGTCCTGCACCATGGCGAGCTCGGGATGCTCGATGTCGATGAGGCGGCGGCGCCCGGCCCACACCTCGTGCACCAGGTCCATCACTTTCGGCGCCGCCTTCACCTTGGCTAGAAATTCCTGTTTCTTGGCGAGGAAGCGTTCCGCTTCAGCGCCCGTGATCTTGACGTGGCTCGTGATGAGCCAGAGGTGGCTCGCGTCGTCGATCGGCGTGAAGTTGAAGTAGATCTCCTGCCAGCCGCCGACGCCGTCGAAGCCGGCGAGCGGTGGCACGATGACGCGCGTGACGTTCGGCATGTAGTGCAGCGTATGGCGCACCTGCCCGTCCTTGCGCGTGCCGTAGCGCAGCATGCCCCAGTCGGTTTCCTCGGCGGTGATGACCGGGAGGTCGGCCGAGAGCCGGGCATGCGAGCCGCCGGGGCGGTGCACGAACGCCACGTGCACCTCGTCGGCGGTGTTCTCGTAGCACTGCAGCCAGTTGCAGGGCACCGTCTCCACGTTCCAGCAGTGGATGAGTCCCGCTTGCGGCGGCTCGGGGTAGGGCGGCCAGGGCGGCGGCTCTCCCTCGCCGAAATAGGCGAACACGAGCCCCATGTGCTCGCGCGTGGGCCAGGACCTCGCTTTGACTTTCCGCGCGAATCCGACGTCCTCCGCGGGCTGCTCGACGCACTGGCCCGAGCAGTCGAACTTCCAGCCGTGGTAGAGGCAGCGGATCGCATCGCCCTCCACCCAGCCGAGATGCAGCTGAGCGCCGCGGTGCGGGCAGCGGTAGTCGAAGACCTGCGCCCGGCCGGATTCTCCCCGGTAGAGGGTGTAGTCCTCGCCCAGGATGCGGATCGGCTTGGCATGCCCGGGGGCGAGGTCCTCGCTGCGGTGCACGGCCATCCAGAATCGGCGCATGAACCCGCCGCCGGGCGTGCCCGGGCGGGTAGACGCGATGTCTACGACGAAATCAGGGACGGACCCCATTTCCTCCTCGCGTGTAGTGTAATCCGCCGATGGGGCTCAGGGAGAAGAAGAAGCTCGAGACGCGCGAGCGCATCCGCGCCGCGGCGGCGGAGCTCTTCACGCGCCACGGCTACGGCGCGGCGACCATGCGTCAGATCGCCGCGCGCGCGCACGTGGGCCTCGGCACGCTCTTCAACTACGCCGAGGACAAGCGCGACCTCGTGTTCCTGATCTTCAACGAGGAGCTGAACGCCATCACGGACGTCGCGCTCGCCGCGCCGCGCCCCGGGCAGCCCCTCGCCGCGCAGCTGCTCGCCGTCTTCGCGGCGCACTACCGCTGGCTCGCCACCCAGCCGGCGCTCGCGCGCATCCTGCTCCAGGAGCTGACGTTCTATTCGAGCGGCAAGCAGGCCGCGACCTTCCACAGCATCCGCAAGCGCCTGATCGACGGCGTGGAGTCGCTGATCCGGCAAGCCCAGGAGCGAGGCGAGATTCAGGCGAAAGAGCCGCCGTCGCTGATCGCGCGGCACATCTTCTTCACGTACTCGGCGTCGCTGCGCTGGTGGATCGCGGCGCCGCAGCCCGATCCCGAGGCGGGGATCGCCGACCTGAAGCGCCTGCTCGCGCTCCAGGTCCAGGGGCTTAGAGCACGTGCTCCTCGATGACGAGCCGGATCTCGGGCGCGTCCATCTGCACGTAGGTTTCCTCGTCGGTGCGCAGCATGCCGATCACCGGGCTGCCGAAGGTCGCCTTGAGCTCGTCGGCGCTCGCGAAATAGAGCTCCATCATGCCGTCGAAGGCGGGCGTCTCGCCCGGCTGCGGCACGGTGAAGCTGCCGACGATCTTCTGGATCGGCGAGGCGACGATCGCCCGGCTGTCGACCTTGCTGTGCGCCTTGAGCGCGAAATCCTTGAACTGCGCGGGGCTGAGCCCTTTCCTGCGCACGGCGGTGACCACGACCTTGAGCTGGCCGGTGGTCTTGAGCGTCACGTTCGGCCGCTCGAAGAGCACTTTCTCCTCGGCCACGTGGCTGATCGCGCCCTTGCTCAGGCTCTTGTCCTCGGCTTTGCCGGCCTCGATGGCCGTCGAGAAATAGAGCGCCGCCATGCCGTCGAAGGCCGGCTTCTCGTCGCCGAAGTACTTGCCCTCGGCGGCGACGCCGGCGACGAGGCGCGCGGCCGTCTTGCGCAGCTCGCGGTTGTGCTCGAGCCATTCCTGGCGGAATTCGCCGGGCAGCTTGTCGCCGCGCTTGACCAGTCAGATGACCTTGAACATCGGACGCAAAGCTTAACAGCCAAACTTCGACTTAGCCTTCAGCAGCCTTACGGCGCGGCAGGAAAAGCGCGATCGCCATCGCCCCGCCCACGACGTTGAGCCAGCGCGCGTATGTGAAAGATTCCGCAGGCAGCATGAGGAACAGGCCGGCCAGTGCGCAATACGCCCGCCCCGGCCAGCCGAGCGGCCCGCGCGCGTAGCCCATGGTGCCGGCGGAGACCAGCCAGACGCCCGCCACGGCGGTGATGCAGTCGAGCGCGATCAGCCACGGATCCCCGTAAAGCAGCAGCGTGCCCGAGAAGACGAACAGGAACGGCAGCACGAACACCGTCCAGCCGAGCGTCATGGCGGTGAAGCCGGTGCGCATCGGGTCGGCGCCGGCGAGGTTGGCGGCGGCGAAGGCGCCGATCGCGACCGGCGGCGTGATCATCGACAGGCAACCGTAGTACATGATGAACATGTGCGCCGCCATTGGCGCGATGCCGAACTTGACGAGCGCCGGGGCGATCAGCGTCGCGAGCAGGATGTAGACGCCGACCGTCGGCATGCCCATGCCGAGGATGATCGATGCGATGGCGGCGACGACCAGCAGCCCGATCAGGTTGCCGCCCGAGATGTTGAGCAGGACCAGCGTGAGCGAGAAGCCCAGGCCGGAGTAGGTGAGCGTGCCGATGATGATCCCGGCGGCGGCGCCGATCATGAAGAGCTCGAGCACCGCGAGCCCGCTCGAGCGCAGCATCTCGTAGAGATCGCGCCAGCCGATGCGCTTGCCCTGGAAAGGGAAGACGAGCGCGAGGGCGAGGGCCGCCACGGTGGCGGCGAGGCCGGCGGTCTCCGGCTCGTAGTTGAGCCAGAAGAGCGTGTAGACGAGCACGGCGAACGGGATCGGAAAGTGCCAGCCGGCGCGCATCACGGCGCCGACGCGCGGGATCTGCGAGGGCTCGAGCGGCTTGAGGCCGCGGCGCGCCGCCTCGAGATCGACCTGGATGAAGAGCGCGATGTAGAAGAGCACCGCCGGGATCACGGCGGCGAGCGCGACCTGCGCGTAGGGCACCTGGAGAAATTCGGCCATCAGGAATGCGGCGATGCCCATCACCGGCGGCATGAGCTGTCCGCCGGTCGAGGCCGCGGCCTCGATCGCCCCGGCGACATGCGGCCGGTAGCCCGACTGCTTCATGAGCGGGATCGTCACCACGCCGACCGTGAGCACGTTCGAGACGGTGCTCCCCGAGATCGTGCCGAACAGCGACGAGCCGAGGATGGCGATCTTTGCCGGGCCGCCGCGGTAGCGGCCCATGAGCGCCATCGAGATGTCGGTGAAGAAGGTCGAGCCGCCCGACTTGAAGAGCACCTGGCCGAAGAGCACGTAGATCGCCACCACGGCGGCGACGATCTTCATCGGCAGGCCGAGCGCGGCGCTCGAGTCCCAGACCGCGAAGTAGGTCAGCCGGCCGAGCGGGATCGAGCGCGCCGCGAGCTCGCCCGGCAGCGAGCCGCCGACCAGCGCGAGCGCGAAGAAGGCAAGCGCGACGACGACCAGCGCGAGACCGGTCGTGCGCCGCAGGCCCTCGAGGAAGAGCACGAGCATGACGGCCGCGACGACGAGCCCGTCCCACGGCCGGAGGCTCACCATGTCGGAAAGGTCGGGATAGCGCGCCGTCATGTACAGCGCGCCCGCGCAGGAGGCGAGGGCGGCGACGATGTCGTACCACGGCACGCCGCCGGCGCGGCCCTTGCGCCCGCCGCCCGCCGGGATGTGGAGGAAGATGAGCGGCATCGCGATCGCGAGCAGCAGGCTGATGTACTGCTCGGCATACCAGGCGAGCCCGACGCGGCGGAAGAGGTCCGCGGCGAGCGCGATGATGCCGGCGGTCAGCGCGACCGCCAGGATGCTGGTGACCTTCGTCAATCCTCCTCCGGGATGCCGATGTTACCGGCTCATTCTACGAATTGCGAACATGTTCGCTTTGGGTTTACGATGGGCCGCAGGAGGAGGCTTCATGAAGATTCTTATCGTTGCCGCAACGCTTGCCGCCGCCGGCGCCGCGCAGGCGCAGAGCGTCAGCATCATCACCACGCCGATCGGCTCGTACTCCAATTCCGCCGGCGCGGCCATGGCCAAGGTCCTGGTCGACAAGGCGGGGCTGCGCGCCGTGGTGCAGGCACAGGCCAGCACCGGCTTCGACGAGACGGTGAGCGGCCAGGCCGACTTCAACGTCTCCAACTCGTTCGACGCGACCTTCTTCGCCAGCGGCACCGGCGAATACGAGGGCCGCGGGGCGCATCCGAACCTGCGCACCGTCGGCTCGCTCATTCCCTACCGCGTGGCGATGCACGTGCGCGCCGATTCCGACATCCACACGATCGCCGACCTGAAGGGCAAGCGCGTCTCGAGCGGCTTCGGCTCGCAGAAGACCATCGGCCGGATCATCGAGGCCTACCTGGAGACCGCCGGGCTCAGCTACGACGACGTGCAGAAGGTGCCGACGCCCAACATCACGCGCGAGGCCGACGACTTCATGGCCGGCAAGGTGGACGTGATGTTCTTCGCTCTCGGCTCGGCGGCGATCAAGCAGGCGAATGCCGCGGTCGGCGGCCTGCGCGTGCTCGAGGTCAACGACTCGCCAGAGGTGGTGAAGCGCCTGGAGGCGCGTCTGCCCGGCGCCTACATCATGACCGTGAATCCGGCGCCCAACATCGAGGGCATCACCAAGCCTACCAAGCTCGTCGCGTTCAACATGGTGATGGTGGTGCGCGCCGCGCTCGCCGACGACATCGTGTACAAGGTGGCGAAGGCAATGCACGACAACAAGGCGGACCTGCAAGCGACCTTCCCGCCGTTCGGCCTCTTCAACCCGCAGAACATGGCGCGGCCGGTCCAGGGCGTGCCCTTCCACCCCGGCGCGGCGAAGTACTACCGGGAGATCGGGCTCCTCAAGTAGCCTCTTCGGCGACGAGGCGGACGGCGGGCGCGTCCATCTGCACGAAGTTCTCCTCGTCCTTGCGCATCATCGCCGGGATCGGCCCGGCGAACATCGTGCGGATGTCGGGCAGCGAGGCGAAGTAGAGCTCGACCATGCCGTCGAATACCGGATCCTTGCCCGCCTCGGGCACGGCGAAGGTCGCGACGATTCTCTGCACCGGGGACTCGGCGATGACCCGGTCTTCCAGCTTCGAGTGGTTCTTCAGCCAGTAATCCTTGAACTGCGCGTGCGTGAGGTCGCGTCGCCGGTAGACCGTGCGGATGATCTTGACCTTCGTCACGGGGCTCGGCTTCTGCGACATCAGGTGCTCGTCGCACACTACCGCGTCGGGCCAGCGCCCAGCGGCGTTCGTGAGCGCGGCGCGCGCCGCCTCGAGGGTGGCGTAGTAGAGCGCGGCCATCCCGTCGAAGGGCGGCGCCGTCCCGCCGAGCGCCACTTCGCCGGTCGCCAGGCTGATGACCTTGCGGACCGGGGCGGTGCCGCCCGCGTCCGAGAGTTGCTTCCGGAAATCGTCGGCGGATAGCGCGCCGCGCTTCGCCATGCGGACTACTTTGAACATGTTCATGTTGGGGTTAGCATAAACCGAATGCGAGAAGCCACCCTCACCGTCCGCGATGGGACGCAGATTTCCGTCGCCATCTATGCCCCCGAGGGCAGCGGCCGCTACCCGGCGCTGCTCGCCGCCTCGCCCTACCGCTACGACAACAACACGCTGCCCGCCGGACCGCAGTTCCTCTGGCGCGAGACCGGGCCGATCGAGTTCTACGTAAAGCAGGGCTACGCGTACGTGCACATGGACGTGCGCGGCTCGGGCAAGTCGGGCGGCGAGTTCGAATTTTTCGGCCCGAACGAGCAGAACGACCTCTACGACGTCATCGAGTGGATCGCCCAGCAATCCTGGTCGAACGGGAAGGTGGGCGGCCTGGGCCAGTCCTACTTCTGCATGTCGCAGTGGTGGATGGGCATCCTCAAGCCGCCGGCGCTCGCCTGCCTGGGCGCCTACGACGGGCTGAACGATCCGTACCGCGCGAGCTGCTACCAGGGCGGCATCCCCGGCCAGTTCCTTCCCGGCTACTGGTGGAACCAGAACCGCATCATCAACCGCTTCCCGGCGAACGGCGCGCCGCCGCGCGTGCAGAAGACCGACCTCGACATCCTGATCACCTCGCACCCGACCTACGACGACTTCTGGAAGACGCGCAACGCCGCCGACCGGCTGCACGAGATCACCGTGCCGCTCTACTCGATCGGCATCTGGGGCAAGATCGACCTGCACACGCGCGGCAACATCAAGGGCTTCCAGCAGGCGCGGGGCCCGAAGAAGCTGCAGATGCGCGGACCGCCGAACGCCTGGGCGGCCAACGCCGAGTTCAACAGCGCCGAGCTGCACGAGAAGGTGATGCTGCCCTTCTACGACCGCTTCCTGAAAGGCCAGCCGACCGAATGGGACAAGCGTCCGCCGGTCGAATACTTCGTGCGCGGCGCGAACCTCTTCAAGACCGCGGACACCTGGCCGCCCGCCGGGGTGAAATACCAGGCCTTCTACCTCGGCGGCGACGCTTCGGGCAGCGTGACTTCGCTCAACGACGGAGTTCTGACAGGCAAGAATTCCGGTGGACCCGAAAGCACGACGTATCGATACCCCAACCCCGGTTGGGTGAGCGGCGTGGTCGGCTTCGGCCCCTCGGGTCCGCCGAACTTCGACCCGGTGAGGCGCGTGCTGACCTTCACCACCGGTGCATTGGAAAAGGATCTCGAAATCGCAGGGCCGATCAAGCTCGTCCTGTACGCCTCGTCCACGGCACGCGACACCGACTTCTTCGTCAAGCTTTCCGAGCAGTATCCCCAGTCGCCGGAAGACCGCGCGAAGGGACTCAATCCCGCCTCGCAGCTCGTCACCAAGGGCTGGCTGCGCGCCTCGCACCGCGCCATCGACGAGAAGCGCAGCACCGAGATGGAGCCCTACTTCACGCACGCGAGCCCGGAGCCGCTGCAGCCGGGGCAGGTGTATCGCTTCGACATCAGCATCGAGCCGAACGCCTTCCGCTTCAAGAAGGGCAACCGCATCCGCCTGGAGCTCGCGAACGGCGATTCGCCGATCACCGACGTTCTCTGGACGCACTACTACCAGCCGAACAAGATCGGCCAGGACACGCTGTGGCACAGCGCCAAATATCCCTCGCAACTCATCCTTCCCGTCCATGAATAGATACGGCATCGGCCAACCGGTCCGGCGCGTCGAGGACCAGCGCTTCCTCACCGGGCGCGCGCGCTACGTCGACGACATCCAGCTGCCGCGCATGCTGCACGGCGCGGTGGTCATGTCGCCCCACGCGCACGCGAAGATCCTCTCCATCAATACGAAGCCCGCGCTCGAGATGCCCGGCGTCCATCTGGTTCTCACCGGGGAGGATGTGAAAACGGAAAATCTGGGCGGCATCCCGCCGCTCTTCATGCCCGAGGACATGGGCGGGCCGAAGGGCTACCGCACCTTCCGGCCGCTGCTCGAGCCGGCGAAGGCGCGCTACGTGGGCGACCGCATCGCCTTCGTGGTCGCGGACACGCCGGAGCTCGCGCGCATCGCCGCGGAAAGGATCGAGGTGGATTACGAGCCGCTGCCCGCGGTGGTGAACGTCGCCGACGCGGCGAAGGAGGGCGCGCCCAAGGTGTGGGACGACAACGCGATGGGCAACCTGGCGTTCCCGCTCATGATGGGCAACAAGGAAGCGACCGACGCGGCCTTCGCGAAGGCGAAGCACACCGTCTCGCTGCGGCTCTACAACAACCGCATCACGGCGAACACGATGGAGCCGCGCGCCGCGATCGGCGATTACGCCAACGATGCGTTCACCCTGCACACGAGCTCGCAGAACCCGCACGGCGTGCGCGGCATCCTCGCGGGCGCGGTTTTCAGGATTCCGGAAACCCGGCTCAGGGTGGTTTCGCCCGATGTCGGCGGCGGCTTCGGCATGAAGGGCGACATCTACCCGGAGGACGGGCTGGTGCTGCTCGCCTCGAAGCGCCTCGGCCGCCCGGTGAAATGGGTCGCGACGCGCACCGAATCGCTGCTCGGCGACAACCACGGGCGCGATCAGCTGATCAGCGCCGAGATGGCGCTCGACGAGAACGGCAAGATCCTCGCGGTGCGCGCCCAGGCGCTGCACTCGGTGGGTTCCTACGTCACCAACGCGGGCGTCGTGCCGGTGATGTGCGCGCTGCGCAACATTCCGAACGTCTACGTCGTGCCCGCCCTGCTCGTAATGAGCAAGGCCACGTTCACGCACACCACGCCGCTCGGGCCCTATCGCGGCGCCGGGCGTCCCGAGGCCTCGTACGTCATCGAGCGCCTGATGGACGAGGCGGCGGTGAAGCTGAACCTGGACCCGGTGGAGCTCCGCCGGCGCAACTACATCCCGCCGAGCGCCATGCCCTACAACACCACGGCCGGCTGGACGGTGGGCGCGGCGGTCGGCTGGACCTACGACTCGGGCGAGTTCGCGAAGCTGACCGATCGCGCGATCGAAATCTCCGACTGGAGTGGTTTTCAAAAAAGAAAACAACAAAGCCAGGCAAAGGGTCGTCTGCGCGGCCGCTCACTGATCTACTACCTCGAGGACTCGGGCGTGTTCAACGAGCGCATGGAGCTGCGCTTCGACCCGAGCGGCATGGTGACGATCGTCGCCGGCACGCACTCGCACGGGCAGGGGCACGCGACGACGTACGCCCAGCTCGTTTCCGACTGGCTCGGCGTGCCGTTCGAGAGCGTGCGCCTGGTCCAGGGCGACACCGACGCGGTGTCGTTCGGGCGCGGCACCTATGCCTCGCGCAGCGCGATGCTGGGCGGCTCCGCGCTCAAGGGCGCGGCCGATGCCATCATCGAGAAGGCGAAGCCGATGGCGGCCTTCCTCCTGGAAGCCTCGCCCAAGGATCTCGAATTCCAGGCGGGAAAATTCTCGGTCGTCGGCACCGACCGCGGCATCCCGCTCACCGACGTCGCCAAGGCTTTCTACCGCCCGGTCGGCCCGACGACGAAGTTCGGCGTCGGCCTCGACGCGAGCGGCGCCTCGAACGCTCCGCCGTCGTTCCCCAACGGCTGCCATGTCTGCGAGCTCGAGGTCGACCCCGAGACGGGCGTGGTGGAAATCGACCGCTACGTGGTGGTGGACGACGTGGGCAAGGTGATCAACCCGCTGATCTGCCACGGGCAGATCGAGGGCGCGCTCGCGCAGGGCATCGGCCAGGCGCTGATGGAGGCGGTGCGCTTCGATCCGGAGTCGGGGCAGATGCTCTCGGCGAGCTTCATGGACTACGCCATGCCGCGCGCCGACGACGTGCCGCTGCACGTGGAGATGGATTTCATCGACGTGCCGGCGAAGACCAATCCGCTCGGGGTGAAGGGCGTGGGCGAGGCGGGCTGCGTCGGAGCGCCGCCGGCGATCATGAACGCCATCCTGGATGCGCTGCGGCCGCTGGGCGTCAAGCACCTCGACATGCCGGCGACCCCGCGTCGGGTCTGGGAAGCCCTGCAGGGAGCAAAAGCCTAACGCACGCGAAGGACGAGCTTCCCGCGCAGGTGCCGGGCCTCGCTCACCCGGTGGGCATCGGCGGCCCGCGCCAGCGGATACTCGACGATGGTCGGCAGCGGCACCGCGCCCTCGGTGACGAGCTGGGCGACGCGCTCGAGATGCGGCCGGTCGCGGTCGACCTTGGGGCGCAGCGACTGCACGTCGGTTCTCGGCGACGCCGCGGCGCCGAACTGCGCGATCGTCGCGAAGCGGCCGCCGGGCTTGAGCACGGCGAAGCTGCGCTGCGTGACGTCGCCGCCCACTGTGTCGAACACCGCGTCGCATCCGGCCACGAGCCGGGTGAAATCGTCCTTCCGGTAGTCGATCACCCGGTCGGCGCCGAGCGTGCGCACGTAGGCGTGGTTGTCGGCGCTCGCGGTCGTGATCACGCGCGCGCCGAGGTACCTGGCGAGCGCGATGGCGAAGCCGGCCACGCCGCCGGCGCCGCCCTGGATGAGGATCGTCTCGCCGCGCTTGAGCTTGAGCGTGTCCTCGATCGAGATCACGGCCGTGAGGCCGATCAGAGCGATCGCCGCGCACTGCACGTGGCTGAGCTTCTCGGGCTTGCGCGCGACGATGGCCTCGCGAATGGCGATCTTCTCGGCGTACGCGCCTTCCTGCGGCACGAGGCACACGCCGAACACCTCGTCGCCGGGCTTGAAGTCGCCGCTGCTTTGCAGCACGACGCCCGAGAAGTCGCGTCCGGGCACGTGCGGGAACGCCATCGCGCCGTAGCCGCCGCGGCGCATCTTCCAGTCGGCCGCATTGATGCTCGCGGCGTGGATATTCACGAGCACCTCGCCCGCGGCCGCAATGGGGTCGGGCAGCTCGCCATACTCCAGGACTTCGGGGCCACCGAAGCTGCGAAAGAAGGAGGCTTTCATGGTGGCGCGAGCTTATACAATTCCTGAGCGGGGCCCAAGATGAAGATCGACATCTTCAACCACGTGATGCCGCAGGCCTACCTCGAGCTCGTCAAGAGCCATTCGAAGGAGCCGGGCATGGTGAAGCGCATGTCGAGCCTGCGCATGCTGTGGGACATCGAGCACCGCGTGGCAATGCTGCGCGAGAAGTTTCCCGACGTGCAGCAGGTGCTGACGCTCGGCCTGCCGAGCCCCGAGCTGCTCGGCGATGCGGCGCATTCTCCCGAGTTCGCGCGCGTCGCGAACGACGGCATGGCGGAAATGTGCCGGAAATGGCCGAAGGAGTTTCCCGCGTTCGTCGCCTCGCTGCCGATGAACAACCCCCGCGCCGCGGTGGACGAGATGGACCGCGCGATCGGCCAGCTCGGAGCGCGCGGCGTGCAGATCATCACCAGCGTCGTCGGCCGGCCGCTCGACGACCCCGAGTTCTTCCCGGTGTTCGAGCGCGCGACCCGCCACCACGACGTGGCGATCTGGATGCATCCCGCGCGCCCGGCGAGCCGCGCCGACTATGCGGGCGAGCCCAAGTCGAAGTACGAGATCTGGCAGGTGCTCGGCTGGCCCTTCGAGACGAGCATCGCCATGGCGCGCCTGGTGTTCTCGGGCCTGTTCGACAAGCTGCCGAATCTGCGCATCATCACGCACCACTGCGGCGGCATGATTCCCTTCTTCGCGGGACGCGCGGAGACGCTCTGGGCGCAGCTCGGCTCTCGCTCTGCCGATGCTGAAGAAAGCGAAGTCCTGAAGCGGCTGAAAAAGCCGCCGATCGAATACTTCAGGATGTTCTACGGCGACACGGTGCTCGGCGGCGCGGCGGCGCCGCTCGCCTGCGGGCTCGCCTTCTTCGGTGCCGATCGCGTGGTGTTCGCGAGCGACTGCCCGTTCGATCCGGAAGGCGGGCCGATGTACATCCGCGAAGGCATCCGCTCCATCGAGGAGCTCGGCCTCCCGGAAGGCGACAAGCGCAAGATCTATTTCGGCAACGCGATGGGATTGCTGAAGCTCAAATGAAGCTCTCCGTCAATGGACAATCGGTCGAGGTGTCGGCCAAGCCCGATACGCCGCTCCTCTACGTGCTGCGCAACGACCTCGGCCTCGTCGGCAGCCGCTTCGGCTGCGGCTCGGGCCAGTGTGGCGCGTGCTTCGTGCTGGTCGACGGCCGCCCCATGGCGTCGTGCGACCTGCCGGTTTCTTTTCTCGAGGACAAGAAGGTGACGACCGTGGAGGGCCTCGGCCGCAACGGCGAGCTGCACCCGGTGCAGAAGGCGCTCCTCGCCGAGCAGGCCGCGCAGTGCGGCTACTGCATGAGCGGCATTGCCGTTGCCGCCGCGGCGTTCCTCGAATCGAACAAGAATCCAAGCGAACAGCAGGTTCGCGAGGCCCTGGACAAGCACCTTTGCCGCTGCGGCTCGCACAACCGGGTCGTTCGCGCCGTCATGAAGGCGGCCCATGAATAAGCCGCTCGATTCGCATCTCGCGCTCTCCGACGCGCGGCGCCTCACGCAGCGCGTGCACTTCGAGCGCGACGGCACGGTGAGCATCGCCACCGGCAAGGTGGAGCTCGGCCAGGGCATCACCACGGCGCTGGCGCAGATCGCTGCCGACGAATTGGGAGTCGAACTGCAAAAGATCAAAGTCCTACCGGCGAGCACCGCCTATAGCCCCGACGAAGGCGTCACCTCCGGCAGCCTTTCCATCCAGGACGGCGGCCGGGAGCTGCGCAAGGCCTGCGCGGAGCTTCGCGCGCTGCTCGCGAAATCGGGCAGGGAGTCCTACTGGGAGCTCGCGCAGTTCATTGCGGAAGGGGCCGGCAAGGACATCCCCGCCGACGCCGCCGTGAGGCCGGCGAGCGAATACCGCGTCGTCGGCACGAATGCGCCGCGCGTCGACCTGCCGGCGAAGTTCGCCGGGCGCGGGGCGTACGTGCACGACAAGGTGCTGCCCGGCATGCTGCACGCGCGCTTGCTGCGCGCCCCCAGCGTCTATTCGAAGCTCCTTTCGCTGCCGGCGGCCCCCGCCGGGACCGAGATCCTGAGAGACGGAGGCTTCGCGGCGGTGGTGGCCGCGCGGGAGAGGGACGCCATCGAGGCGGCGAAGAAGCTGCGCGCGAAGGCCGTGTGGAGCGAGGCGCCTGCCCTCCCGGACGACATCCACGCCTGGCTCAAGGACAACGTGACGGAGCACAACGTCGCAAAGGAGGCGGCCGATCCGGCGGCCAAGGCGCGCGGCGTGAAGCGCGTGCAGGCCGAGTATCGCAAGCCTTTCATCGCGCACGGCTCGATCGGGCCATCGTGCGCGCTCGCCCAGATGAAGGGCGACGTGATCGAAGTGTGGTCGCACACGCAAGGCATCTTCGGGCTGCGCCAGGAGATCGCCATGGTGCTGCGCATGCCGGAGGAGAAGGTGATCGTGCACCACGCCGAAGGCGCCGGCTGCTATGGCCACAACGGCGCCGACGATGTCGGGCTCGAGGCTGCCCTTCTTTCCAGAATGACCCATGGCAAGCCCGTCCGCTTGCAGTGGACGCGCGAGGACGAATTCTCCTGGGAGCCCTACGGGCCGGCGATGGCGGTCGCCCTCGACGCCCAGCTCGACGGCGGCGGCCACGTCGTCTCGTGGCGCCACGATCTCTGGAGCAACGGGCATACGCATCGCCCGGGTCGCGCCGGCAAGCCGGTGCTCCTCGCCGCGGGCGAGCTCGCCCAGCCGTTCGAGCGCGCGCCCTCCATCGACCCGCCGCTGCCGGCCGGCGGAGCGCATCGCAATGCGATTCCGGGTTACGAGTTTCCCGACCTGCTCGTCATGCAGCACTACGTGCGCGAGGCGCCGGTGCGCGGCTCGTCGCTGCGCTCGCTCGGCGCCTTCGGCAACGTCTTCGCCATCGAGTCCTTCATGGACGAGCTCGCCGAGGCGGCGAACGCCCATCCGGTCGAGTTCCGCCTGCGCCATCTCAAGGACCCGCGCGGCCGCGCAGTGATCGAGGAGGCGGTTCGCCGCTCCGACTGGAATTTCTTCCAGAAGAGCGAAGGGCGGGGCCACGGCATCGCGTATGCGCGCTACAAGAACCTGGGTGCCTACTGCGCAGTCGTGGCGGAAGTGGAAGCCGGGGGCGAGGAGTTGCGCGTCACCCGGTTGGTCGCCGCCGTCGACGTCGGCCTGCCCGTGAACCCCGACGGGGTCGCGAACCAGATCGAGGGCGGCTGCGTGCAGGCGACGAGCTGGGCGCTGAAGGAGGCCTGGCGGCCGGGCGTGCAGGCCTGGGAGGACTATCCGATTCTCAGGTTCTCCGACGCTCCGCCCGTCGAAGTGCACATCGTCAGGAATCAGCTCCCCTCTCTCGGTGCCGGGGAATGCACGATGGGGCCGACGGCCGCGGCGATCGCCAACGCGCTGTACGACGCGCTCGGCGTGCGCGTGCGCGAGCTGCCGCTCAGCAAGGACAACATCACGCGCGCCATCAATGTCTGAAGCGGCGACATGGGCGTCCTGATCGAAGGCGCGTGGCGCGACGAGGAGCTGCCGCAGGAGACGTCCTCCGCCGGCGAGTTCAAGCGCGTCGAGAGCCGCTTCCGCGACCGCATCACCGCCGACGGCTCCTCGGGATTCAAGGCGGAGGCGGGGCGCTACCACCTGTACGTCGCGTGGAACTGCCCCTGGGCGCATCGCGTCCTGATCTACCTGGCCCTGAAGAAGCTGGAGAAGGCCTTCTCCGTCGCGTACTCCATCCCCGGCCTGCGCGAGAACGGCTGGACGTTCGAGGACCACCCGCAGTTCCCCGACTGCACGCCCGACCGGGTGAACGGCTTCCATTACCTCTACCAGGCGTACGCGGCGGCCGATCCGCGCTACACCGGCAAGGTGACCGTGCCGACGCTCTGGGACAAGAAGACGAAGCGGATCGTCAACAACGAGTCCTCCGAGATCATCCGCATGCTGAACAGCGAGTTCAAGGGCATCGCGGGCGACGACACGGACTACTACCCCGAGCGGCTTCGCGCCGAGATCGACCGGCTGAACGACTTCGTGTACGCGCGCATCAACAACGGCGTCTACCGCTGCGGCTTCGCGCGCAGCCAGGAGGCGTACGACGCGGCCTACGACGCGCTGTTCGACGCCCTCGACGAAATCGATTCCCGGCTGGGAAAGCAGCGCTTTCTCGTCGGCAACCAGCTCACGGAAGCCGACTGGCGCCTCTTTCCGACGCTGGTGCGCTTCGACGTCGCCTATTTCTCGATATTCCGCTGCAACAAGAAGCGCATCGCCGACTATCCGAACCTGTCGCGGTATGTGCGGGAGCTCTACCGGATGCCCGGCATTGCGGCGACGGTGAAGCCCCGCTATTACGTCATCGGCTACTGGTCGGTCAGGAAGGTCAATCCGTCTGGCATCATCCCGAAAGGGGCGCCAGCCCCCTATCTAGAGGAGGAAGGGAAATGAAGATGAGACGCTGGACAGCCGCGCTGCCCATTCTGTTCGCCGCCTGCGCGGCCTGGGCGCAGGGATACCCGAATCGCCCGGTGCGCGTGATCGTCGCCGCCGCGACCGGCGGTCCCGACATCACCGCCCGCATCATCGCCGCGGAGCTGCAGGCGCAGATGGGTCAGCCGTTCGTGGTCGAGAACCAGCCGGGCGCGAACGGCATGGTCGGCGCCAACATGGTCGCGAAGGCCGCACCGGATGGCTACACGCTGCTCGTGTACTCCTCGGGCATCGTCATCAACCCGTACGCGCACAAGAGCATGCCGTACGACACGGCCAACGACTTCACGCCGATCACCAACCTCGTGAGCAACGGCGGCCTCTTTTTCGCCGTGGCGCAGTCGGTGCCGGCGAAGACGCTCCAGGAGTTCATCGCGTACGCGAAGCAGCCCGGCGTGCACCTCGCCTACAGCACCCCGGGCGTCGGCAACACCTGGCACCTCGCCATGGAAGTGTTCGACAACATGACGGGCATCAAGATGACCCACATTCCGTACAAGGGCGGCGGGCCGGCGACCGCCGCGCTCGCGGCGGGCGAGGTGCAGGCGATGTTCGCTTCGCCGGCGCCGCTGATGGGGCACTACAAGAGCGGGCGGGTGCGCGTGCTCGCCTACACCGGCGTGAAGCGCAATCCCGCGGCGCCCGACGTGCCGACGACCGCGGAAGCGGGGCTGCCGCAGTACCGGCACGACGGCGGCTGGTTCGCGCTCTTCGGCCCGGCGGGCATGCCGGCCGACCTCACCGAGAAGCTCTGGCGCGAGGTGCAGAAGGCCGAGGAGAAGCCCGCGGTGCGCGAGCGCTTCGCCAAGCTCGGCGTCCTGCCGGTGGCCGACTCGCCGGCGGACTTCAAGAAGTTTTTTCACGAGCAGCTCAAGGCCTACGGCGAGCAGGCCAAGCTCGCCGGCCTGCAACCCGAATAGAAGCCAGGAGCAACCAGGGAGCAACCAGGGACGTACACCGATTTCGAAATCGGTGTACGTCCCTGGTTAGGTTTTCCAGGAGGCGAAGCCGCAGCCGACGATGACCGTCGGCACGGGCAGGTAGTCGACGAGCTCGAAGCCGCGCCCGCCCGCGGCGCCGTGCGCGACGAGCCAGTTGCGCACTTCCTCCGAGCCGTTGCCGTGCGTGGGGAGCTGCTCGTCCAGGTAGCGGATGAGGTCATCCGGCGGTCCGCCGAAGCGGCGGATCGTCTCGCGGTCGAAGTCCTCGTAGATCGCGCCCATCGTCGGCTCGCCGATCGAGTGCGACAGCCCGCCGGTGCCGAGGATCGCGACCCGGAGGGGATCCGGGAAGCTGCCGATGGCTTTCCTCAGCAGCGAGCCCCACTCGTAGCAGCGGGCAAGCGAAGGCAACGGCGGCTCGATGCTGTTGACGACGATCGGCACGATGCGCGGCAGCCGCTCGAGCGCCATGCGCCAGAGCGGAATGCAGAAGCCATGGTCGAGCTTGAGGCGGTGCGAGACCGAGGGCTCGAAGCCTTCCTCGAGCGCGGTCTGCGCGATGTGCAGGCCGAGCGGCCCGTGCCCCCGGATTTCGCGGTGCGGAAAGCCCTTCATCCACGGCTCGGGCGGCCCGTCGTGCGCCTCGGCCACGCCGATGCATACCGCCGGGACGTTGTCGAGAAAGAAGTTCGACCAGTGATCGGGCGACACGACGACGAGCACGTCGGGTCGCGCCGCTCGCAGCCTCTTGCCCAGCTCCCCGAACGCGGCGCTCATTCGGGCTTTCTCCTGAGCGGGCACGCGCTCCCACTCGCGGATGATGAGCGGCCCGTGGCTCGACGCGAAGGCGCCGACCAGCTCAGCCATGCTTCAGGCGCCGGATGAACTCGTCGTCCTTCATGCCGACGGCGAAGAAGTAGTAGCGCAGCAGGTACGCATTGGTTCGCTGCGCGAGGAAGGGAACATCGTTCCTGGCGATCGCTTCGCGGACCTCCGGGGCGAGAGGATAGCGGCCCATGATGGCGTTGCGATCGGCGCGGAACTCGGCGGCGAGGGCTGGCGACTGGAGGTCGAAGAAGAACCGGGAGAGCTCGTAGTCGCGCACGGCCCGATGATAAGGCGCTATTGGCGCGCGAGCCCGGCCGCCTTGATGATCGGCTCGTAGCGCTCGTGGTCGCGCCGCATGCGCGCGCCGAACTCCTGCGGCGTTTCCTTGAGCGGCTCGAGGCCGCCGGCCATGAGGCGGGCGCGCACCGCCGGGTCGTCCAGCATGGTGTGGATCTCCCGGTTGAGGAGCGAGACGATCGGCTCCGGCGTGCCGTGCGGCGCGACGACGCCGAACCAGGTGTTGATCTCGAAGCCCGGCAGGCCGGCCTCCGCGGCGGTCGGGATGTCGGGTGCGGCGCGCAGGCGGCTCGCCTGCGAGACGGCGAGAACGCGCACCTTGCCGGCGGCGGCCTGCGCGTGCACCACGCCGAGGCCGACGAAGATCGCCTGCACCTGCCCGGCCAGGAGATCGGCGAGCGCCGGGCCGGCGCCGCGGTAATGCACCGGCGTAAGCCGCACGCCCGCCACCTGCGAGAAGAGCTCGCCCGAGAGATGCGGAATGGTGCCGGGGCCCGCGGTGCCGTAGTTGAGCTTGCCCGGCTCGCGCCGGGCGAGCGCGATGAATTCGCGCAGGTCCTTCGCCGGCAGGCTCGCGCTGATCGTGACGACCACGGGCGAGCTGGTGAGCGGCGCGACCGGCGCAAGGTCCTTCAGCGGATCGAACGGCATGTGCTTCACGATGAAGGGATTGATCGCCACGTTGCCGACCTGAATCACCGCCAGCGTGTAGCCGTCGGGCGCGGCCTTCGCCACCGTGTCGCCCGCCATCACGCCGCCCGCGCCGCCCTTGTTCTCCACCACGAGGCGCTGCCCATAGGCTTTCTCGAAGTAGTCCGCCATGAGCCGCGCCGGCACGTCCATCAGGCCGCCGGGCGCGGTGGCGACGATGAGGCGGATGGGCTTCGACGGATAGTCCTGGGCCTGGGCCGCGGCCGCAAAGCAGACGATGAAGGCCAGCAAGGTTTTCATAGCGGCTCCGCGTCGATGAGGACGAAGGCGATGCGCGCCGGCCGGTCGCTGCGGTTGCTCCAGGCGTGGCTCGTGCCGCGCTGCACCAGCACGTCCCCCGCCTTCAAGAGCACTTCGCCTTCGTCGAGCACGGCGTAGATCTCCCCCGAAAGGACGATAGCGTAGTCGATCGTCTTCGTGCGGTGCATCCCCGGGTGGCGCCGCGTCTCCTTCGCCGCGGCTTGCGCGCCCATGGAGGCGAAATGCGCTTCCGGGTCCAGGTTCTTGAGCCGAACGGCATCGGGCGGATATTCGATGACCCGGAATACGCTGCCGCCCGGGTCGGGCTCGATGCGCCGGGGGCGTTTCGCCTTGTCCTGCTGGCCCTTGATCTCAGCTGGCGTCTCGCTCGTCGCCCAGAGCTCGGTGAGCTGCAGGCCGCCCGCCTTCTCGAGCACGACGCTTTCCGGCTCGTCCTCGATGAGAATCCTTGAAACCCTATCCGCGCCGTGGCCGGTGACGACGCGCTTCACCCGCCTACCTCGACAGGCCGAAGGAGCTGATGTCGCCGCCGGAGTAGAAAGTGCCGATCACGTTGCCGCGCGTGACGGGGAGATCGAGCCGCGAGCGGTGCCGCTCGTCGCAATGCAGCGTGATCCGCGCCGGGCGCCGCCGCTGGAGATGATTGCGGGCGATCGCCTGGAGCGAGGTGTGCGCCGGCTCGTCGTCCGCCCCCTTGATGCGGAGCGCGATGCGCTCGCCGGCGCGGAAGAGGCGCGCCGTGGGGACGATCGGGATGCGCAGCTCGCAGATCCTGCCCGGCTCGAGCGGCTCGCGCGCCTCGTGCGCGGGCACCGGATCCCAGGGGTCGCCGCCTTCGCGCAGGCGCCGCTGCGAGGCGCGCAGCCAGCCGCGCGTCAGCTCGGTTTCCTTCCCATCAGATCCCACCAGCAGCAAGGTCGCGAAGATGAATGCGTCCGTGTCGGTGGTGGAGAGGTGCAGCGTCAGCACCGCGGGGCCGAGGACCTCGGTGTTCTCGACGAGCGGCGGCGTGGTGAACGTCGCCGCGCCGTGCTCGAAGGGCGACTCGTTGAACGACACCGTGCCTTCGCCCGGCCAGGGCTCGTGCTCGGAGAGCGTGCCGTCGGCATGCAGGTTGAAGCTCGTCCAGCGCGCCTCCACCGGCGGCCAGTCCTCGAGCGCCTTCCATTCTCCCGTGGGCGGGATGAAGCAGCGCACCGGCGGCTCGTCCATGATCCCGGTGTCGTTGCCCTTCAGCCAGTAGTCGAACCAGCGCAGGGCTTCCTCGTGGTACTGGTAGACCGGCCGGTCGAGGTAGGCCGGCGGCCCGATCACCATCTTCTTCGGCCCCTGCCAGTCCTTCCATGCGGTGAACGCGCCGGGCAGATGCAGCCCGTAGATGCCCCAGCAGGCGCCGAGGTAGGCCGGAACGACGGCCTTTTCGTCGTGCGCGCTGCGCTCGCGCCAGAACGGCCCGTCGAGCGGATGCAGCAGCACGTCGACGATGACCGCGTTGGTGCCGGCATCCGGGTTCTGCAGCGCCTCGCGCAGCGGCGCGTGCACCATGATCTCCTCGTCGCGCATCGCCGCGGCGATCGCCTGCCGGTATTGCTCCTCGCCGTGCTTTTCCTTGTAGAGGCTGCGATACCGCGGGTTGTGGGCGCTGTTCCGCCAGTGCGCAAGGAAGCCGTGCGCGAGGATGCCGCCGTGGTACCAGCGGTGGCGATAGTCGTCGGTGCCCGCGAAGGGCGCGAAGATCGCCTTGAGCTTGGGCGCCCCGGCCGCGGCCACCGCTTTCGCGATGCGGGCGAAGTAGGAGACGCCGAACATCCCGACCGCCCCGCTCGACCAGCCCTGCGCGGCGAGCCAGCCGACGAGATGGCCGATGTCCTCCACCTCGAGGGGTCCGCCGAGCTGGTAGTAGCCCTCGGATTTCCCGCTGCCGCGCACGTTGAAGACCGCGTGCACGTAGCCGCGCCGGGCGAAGAACATCGAGTCGCCGCTCTCCATGTAGCCGCGCATGGGCGTGAAGCCGACCGGCCGCATGGGCGGCGACTGCAGGTCCTTGTTGTAGGGATGCGCGCCGAGGAGGACGGGGTAGCGTCCGGGCGAAGCGGGACGAAAGAGGTTGCCGTCGAGCGACGTGCCGTCCGGCATGCGGACCTTGACGTCGCGCTCGACGACGACGTCGTGCTGCGGCTCGGAGGTCTTCCAGCGGCGGGTATACATCAGAGCCCCAGTATGCGCTCGGCGTTGCCGTGGAAGATCTTCTCCATCACCTCATCCTTGTAGCCGAGCTCCCGCCATTCCGCGAGGATGCGCGCGTAGGGCATGCTCGGGTAGTCGCTGCCGAACATGATCTTGTCCTGCAGCCGGCCGCGCATGTCGATCTTGAGGTTGCCGGGGAAGTACTTCGGCGCCCAGCCGGACATCTCCCAGCTGACGTTGCCCTTGTGCAGCGCGACCGCGGTCGTCTCCTCGACCCACGGCCAGCCCGGATGCGCCATGACGATCTTCAGCTTCGGGAAATCGGCGGCGAGCCGGTCGATCGACGAGGGATGGGCGTGGCGGATGATCGCGCCGTGGCCGCCCGGCATGCCGGCGCCCATGCCGGTGGTCCCTACGTCGATCATCACGGCCGCTCCCAGAAAGGAAATCTCTTCGAAAAGCGAACGGCATTGGGGATCGTCGACCGCGAAGTGCTGCATGATCGGGTGGAAGTGGAAGCCGAGGAAGCCGTACTGCTTCACCGCCTTGCGTGCTTCCTCGACGACGTCCTTCTTGAACGGGTCGAGCGCGCCCCAGCACTGGATGATGCGCTTCGGGTGGCGCTTCCACATCGCGTGCACGTAGTCGTTGCCGACCGGCGGCGTCTTGATCGTCAGCTCCAGGTCGAGCGCCACGAGGCACGCCTCGACGCCCGCCGCGGCGAATTCCTTGACCACCTCCTCCTCGCTCTTGCCGACCCATTCGCGCTTCCAGTACCTGGCGAGCGCTTCGACATACGGGCCCTGGCAGCGGATCCACTCCGGCGTGCCGGGATAGCAGTGCAGGTCGATGATGCGCATTATTGCCGCGGGATCCTGTAGTCCTTGACGGTCTGCGCCGCGCGCTCGCGCTCCGAGCGCATGAAGGCGCCGAACTGCTGCGGCGTGCCGACCGCGACCTCGACGAACTGGCTCTCCAGGTACTCGGCCATCTTCGGCTCGCGATAGAGCTTGACGAACTCGGCGTTGATGCGCTTCACCGCGGCCTCGGGGCTTCCCGCGCTCATGACGAGGCCCCACCAGACGCGCAGCGGAAAGCCGCCGAGTCCCGCCTCCTTCATGGTCGGGACGTTCGGCAGGAACCGGGAGCGATGCGTGCCCTGGATGGCGAGGATCTTGACCTTGCCGCTGTTCAACTGCCCGGCGATGTTGCCCACGCCGATCTTGGTGACGTCGATCTCGCCGGCGAAGAGGGCGGTGATCACCGGCGCGCCCCCCTTGTAGGGGATGCCGGCCATCTCGACCTGCCAGTGCTGCACCAGCCACTGGCGGAAGACGTCGTTGGAGGAGCCCGGCCCGAGCGTGCCGAAGTTGACCTTGCCCGGATTCTTCTTCGCGTAGTCGTGCAGCTCGGCGATGCTCGCCACCGGCAGCGCCGCCTTCGCGAGGATGCCCTCGAAGAGGAAGAAGAGATTCGTGACCGGGACGAAATCCTTTTCCGGGTCGTAGGGAAGCTGGGAAAGGAGGTACGGATTGAACGCCATGGCATCGGAGTTCACCACGCAGAGCGTGTAGCCGTCGGGCGCGGCGGACCGGCACGCCTCTGCGCCGATCACCCAGTTGCCACCGGGACGGTTCTCGACCACGACCGGCTGCTTGAGCCGGGACGAGAGCTCCTGCGCCGTCGCGCGCATGACGATGTCGGTGGTGGAGCCCGCCGGCAGCGGCACGATGAGCCGCAGCGGCCGGCTCGGATAGTCCTGCGCGAACGCCACGCTCGCCATCAGCCCGAATGCGAAAGCGATCACTGCACGCATGTCTTCCTCCCCTGGTTAAGCAAAGCGATGATGTGCCCGAACTGCCGGTCGTCTTCGTCCATGTAGCGCGCGAATTCTTCGCCGAAGCGCCAGCGCACGGTGAACGCGCTCGCCGCGGCTTCGCGCTGGAAGTCCGCGTCCGCCGCGACCTGGCGCAGCGCGGCGACGTAGCGCCCGGTCGTCGAGGAAGCGAGGCCGCGCGGCGCGACGATGCCGCGCCAGTGCGCCACGTGCCACGAGACGCCGAGCGCTTCCTTCACCGTAGGCACTTCGGGAAAGCGCGGATGGCGCGCGTCTTCCATCGTGGCAAGCGCGCGC
>Ga0153915_10001031_pt1 | contig 25741 bp, 20 predicted proteins | sample Opewatmetagenome_2_FD_107003 | JGI IMG/M metagenome (GOLD analysis project Ga0153915, IMG submission 107003) | Freshwater wetland microbial communities from Ohio, USA - Open water 3 Core 3 Depth 3 metaG | ecosystem: Environmental > Aquatic > Freshwater > Wetlands | place: USA: Ohio, Lake Erie...
TACTTTTTCATCGGCAAGGTTTAAAATCCATAATTTTATTTTACCAGCAGCAAATATTTTAAGCATCAATAAGTCTTCTGAAATATCGTTTATTCCCCAGAGAAAAGACTTGTCTTTTGTAATGCGGAGGTAATCGAGAATCATATCGCCCTGCCCGGTTAAAGACAAATCACGTTCAACATTATTAAACTGATATGGTTTTGAATATATCTTTTTTACAAACTGAAAATCACTATTATAAACATAAACAGCCGGTTCAGTTATAGTGGCAAAATATATGTTGTTTTTTTTGTCGGTTATTATTCCCCCGGTTTCCATGTCGCGGCTTATAAGATTTTTGAATTTATCGGGAATTACGAAAAACTTTTTTATCTCTTTTCCATCCGGCGCAGTAAGTTTCAAATAATTTCCATCGGGGCCGCAAATATATCCTGCAATATTATTGTTTAGAAAGAAAGCAATTTCTTTTGCATGTAAAAACCTGTCGTCAATTTTCGCATAACAATTGCCTGAATAATCGAATATAAAGCCCGAAGGATAACCTGAATTAATTACATAAACGCTGCCTGCCCTGTTAAAACGGGCAAGATTTGGAAACCATGAAGTTCCCGGATGCTTTTCTTCGGGATTTAATTTCTTAATAAATTTTCCATTTGAATTGAATAAACAGGCATTTTTTCCGGTTCGGTCGAGGATAAGAATCCTGTCGCCGTAAACATCAACAGAAGAAATATCACCAAGAATTACGTTGCTATCAAAGCCTATTTCTTTAACGAAAGAAAAATATTTGTCAAAGTTCTTGCCGGTTATTCTTTGCGGATAAACGGCAGTAATACAGAAGAGATAAATTAAAAAAAGATATTTTCTCGTAATTATCGACCTATATTATTTGCTATAATATAGTTTTTTTTGACATATTTTGGTATGCAAAAAACGCGCCATCCAATTTGTTGCTGACGGGTTCCGGGGGTTTAATTAGCTCGTTTTTTTCTTGCTAATTCAAAAAAATGCCGATAAGTTTAAGCGCTAAAGAATTTTTTAAATATCAGAGCGAGATTATTCTATGAGCCTTAGTTTAATTGCAAAATCAATTAAAGCCAGCCCTACGTTGGCGCTTAATGAAAAAGCGGCAATATTAAGAGAGAAAGGGGATCCTGTAATTCATCTCGGCGGCGGAGAACCGAAAAGCCGCGCCCCAATGGATGCAATACTTGCGGCGGTTAATTCACTTAATACCGGAGAAATAAGATATGCGCCCGCCGATGGAACTCCCGAATTAAAGAAAGCGATCATACGCTACACCGAAGAATTTTATCACAGAAAAGTAAATCCCGAAAATATTATTGCAAGCGGAGGAGCCAAGCAGGCAATTATGGTCGCCCTTCAGGCAATACTCAATCCTCAGGAAGAAGTAATATTCCCATCTCCCTATTGGGTAAGCTATCCCGATATGATCAAGTTATGCGGAGCCATTCCGGTTCCCGCTCTCCCCGAAGACGGATCCTTCTATCCGCGGCTTAAAGATATTACCGATAGAGTCGGTTCTTATACGAAAGCTATAATTATTAACAGCCCCAACAACCCTACCGGCGCATATTATTCAGCTGATTTTATTGCTGAAGTTGTGGATTTCTGCGAGAAGAAGGGAATCTATCTCATCATGGACGACATTTATCACCGTTTATTATTCGACGGAAAGAAAACTTACAGCGCTTACGATTTTACAAAAGAATCGGTTGAAAATTCAAAACTTGTTATTGTTAACGGCGTATCGAAACAATATGCAATGACCGGATTCCGGATCGGCTGGGCTGTTGCAAATAAAAAGCTTATTGAAGCAATGGCAAATATTCAAGGGCACCAGACTTCAGGCCCCTCTGTTCTTTTGCAGAAAGCCGCCGCGGGAGCAATAAATGGAATTCAATCGAGCGTTGAAAGCCTACGCCTAACGCTTGAAAACAACCGGAATGTACTTGTCGATTATCTCCGTTCTTTCAGCGGAGTTAAAGTAACAGTGCCCGACGGAACATTCTATCTTTTCGCCGATTTTTCGGCGTATGAAAAAGATTCGCAGAAACTTTCAAAATTTCTCATCGATAAAGTTATGGTTCTTACCGTTCCGGGAAAAGAATTCGGTTTGGACGGACATTTAAGAATAAGCTATTGCGGTACAATTAAGGATATAACCGAAGGCATTGAAAGAATGAAATGGGCTTTGGATCCTAATTCTCCCAATGAATTATATATTGGCGACCGTAAATTAGTGAGGGATTGGTTATGAGTAAATATTTAGAATTTAACACGCCGGCAAGCAAAGAGGCAATGGAACTCGCCTCCGATTTCAGGCTGAAAAACCAGGGGCTTACTTATCTCGACCGCGTTTACTGGAATCTTCCAAGCGAAGCTCTTTATGAAGAGATCATTTTCAGGAATGAAGCAAAGCTTGCCAAAAGCGGAGCGCTCTTATGCAACACAGGCAAACACACAGCCCGCGCAGCGCAGGATAAATTTATTGTGATGGAAGAAAATTCCGGCAAAGATATCTGGTGGGGCGTTTATAACCGTCCCTATAGCCATGAAAAATGGGCGCAGCTTGTAGGAAGGCTTCAGGCCTGGGCGCAGGGAGAAGAAATGTATGTGCAGGACTGCTACGCAGGAGCCGATCCCGATTACAAACTCCCCGTTAGAATTGTAACTGAAAAAGCATGGCACAGCTTATTTGCCCGTAATATGTTTAAAACAACAAACGACAGAGACGAACTGAAAAAATTCGTTCCTGAATTTACGGTTATTGCAGTTCCCGGTTTTAAGCTCGATCCTATTACAGACGGGACAAGATCGGAAACGGGAATTATACTCAACTTTGAACAGCGCACGGCTATAATTGCAAATACCGCCTATGCCGGAGAAATTAAAAAATCTGTTTTCACTGTTTTAAATTTTCTCCTGACATTTGAAGATGTGCTTCCAATGCACTGTTCTGCAAACGTAGGGAACAACGGAGACGCGGCTTTATTCTTCGGATTAAGCGGCACTGGAAAAACAACACTTTCCGCGGACCCCAAAAGAAAACTTATCGGCGATGATGAGCATGGATGGAGCTCTCAGGGAGTATTTAACTTTGAAGCAGGATGTTATGCAAAAGTTATACGCCTTTCTGCCGAAGCAGAGCCCGCAATTTATGCAACGACAAAACGTTTCGGAACAATTCTTGAAAATGTTGTTTACGATCCTGTAACGCGCTGCATAGACCTTGATGACGATTCCATTACTGAAAACACCCGCGCATCATATCCGCTCGATTTTATTCCGAATATTATTTCCGAAGGCTATGTGCGCACGCATCCTAAGAATGTCATCTTCCTCACATGCGATGCATCGGGAGTAATGCCTCCGATTGCAAAATTAAATCCAGCACAGGCGCAGTACCATTTTATAAGCGGATACACATCAAAAATTGCCGGAACCGAAATAGGGCTCGGCATTGAACCGCAGATTACGTTTTCGGCATGTTTCGGCGGGCCTTTTATGGTGCGCCATCCGTTTGAATACGCTGAAATGCTGAAACAGAGAATGCTTAAGCATAAGGTTAATGTCTGGCTTGTAAATACCGGATGGGTAGGCGGAAGGTTCGGAGTAGGCAAGAGAATCAGCATACGCCACACAAGAAATCTTCTTAATGCCGCGCTTGATGGAAAACTTGACGATGTTAAATACAGAAAAGATAAATTATTCGGTTACGAAGTGCCAACAACCTGCCCCGAAGTGCCCGAAGATGTTCTTTATCCCGAAGCCGCATGGGGCAATAAAGATGAATACTGGAAAAAGTACGACGCACTTGCTGCAAGGTTTATTGAGAACTTCAAATTATTCGAAAAAGGATGCTCGCAGGAAGTAATTGATGCGGGCCCGAAAAGATTGTAGCTTCATATTTTCCTCCACAATAAGAAGGGGCTTAACCGCCCCTTCTTTATTTATATCCATTTTTTATTGTTGGCCTTGTTCCGATAATTCCGGGGATTGTTCAATATATAATTTTTAATCCTATTATAATCGTTTTCATCCCTTATTATGTGATCATAAAAACGCGGCTGCCATTTAAAATTTATTTTATTGTTATGCGCCTTTTTGTACACATTGTTATATAATACAACCCCTCCTTGGAATAATTAATTCGTAACAGGTTTGATTCTATTCTGTATTTGTTTTTATATAAAGACATGCACAAACCCTTTTGACAGGATTCGTTTCTATTTATTCGAAATCAAATGTTCTATTTTATTTGTTTCACGATTGACGTTTTTCGTCTCGCGTTTTTATTTTTCCGCAAGATAAGAAACAAGAGCTTTATAAACCTGGTCGATAGGCATTTTCTGCCCGGTCCATAATTCAAACGATTTAGAACCCTGTTCAACAAGCATTCTTAATCCGTTTACTGTTATAGCTCCCTGCGAAGCGGCAAGCTTTAAAAACTTTGTCTGAAGGGGGGCATAAATAAAATCGAATACGATTTGTTCTTTATTGAAAGATTCAGGGATTGTAGTCGGGGCGTCGTCAATTTCGGGGCTCATGCCAACCGGGGTGGCATTAATAATCAATTTTGACGATGCAAAGACTTCAATCAAATCGGGGGGAACAAGTTCAAATGAACAGATGTTGTTAAAAAGCATTTTTGTAATAAAATACTCTTTGAGCGATTCGGCGGTCTGTTCGGTTCTGTTTATAATATTTATTTTTTCCGGTTTAAAATTTCTAATAAGTGCATAGATTGCGCTTCTTGCCGAGCCGCCCGAGCCTATAACGCTTACAGTTCTGCCTGCAATTTCATCCTTGAAAGGGAGAAGCGTTTCAACAATTCCGGCAACGTCGGTATTGTAGCCGTGAAGAACTCCTTCTTCGTTAACAACAGTGTTAACCGCGCCGATAATGTTTGCTTCTTCGGAAACCTCTTTAAGAAGAGAAAGTATTTTCTCTTTATGTGGCAAAGTTACATTCAGCCCTTTGATGCCGAGGGCAAGCATCCCCTTAAGAGCGTCCTTAAGATTAGAAGCAGGAACGTCAAATGGAAGATAAATATAATTCAGATCCAGAAGATCGAATGATATATTATGCATTAAAGGAGAAAAAGAATGCTTAATCGGGTGTCCGATGACTCCGATAATCTGCGTATTATTATTGAATTTATTTTGATATTGCATAGTTACCGAAAATATAATAAAAATTATTTATCTTCAAGAAGCTTAATAAAAAGTTTCGACATTTTCACATCGGGATATTCTCGCGCAAAATCATTTTTAGTCTCCGGGTCAAGCTCAAAAGCCGATTTCAGGCAGTCTATGGCTTCTTGAGTGCGGCTGAGAATAAAATTTATTTTTGCTTTTCCGTAATATGAGCTTGCATTCTGCGGTTTTAGGTTAATGCATTTATTAAGAGCGTTTATTCCATCGTTAAAATTGCCGAGTTTAATTTCGGCGTAGGCAAGTTTCTGCCAGGCATGAAAATTTTCCTGATCTTCCTGAATAATCTGTTTATAACCTTCAATTGACTTAGAGATATTGCCCGATGAAAATTCAGCGTCGGCTTTTGCCGAGATAGCTTCAATATCGTTCGATATAGTAATTGCGCTGTTAAAATCCCTTAGCGCATAATTGTGTTTGTTAAGTGAAAGCAGGCAGTATCCTCTTGCAAGATAAGCTTCATAATATTCAGGATCAAGTTTTATGGCTTTAGAATAGCATTTAATAGCATTAAGGGGTTCGCCGAGTTCTTCGTAAACCTGTCCGAGGCTGTATGAAATTGTTTCATCGGCGGGATCGAGCTCAAACGCCGAGTTGAAATATTCCACCGCTTTCAGTAAAAAGCCCTGTTTAAAGAATGCGAAACCGCAGTTAAACCATGAGCTTGAAAAATCATCTTTAAGCGCAATTGAAAGTTCAAAGCAGTTAACGGCTTCGTTATACTCTTCGAGCTTAATGTGTGCAATTCCCTTGTTATACCATCCGTTGAAACTGTTCGGTTCGGAATCAAGGTATTTTTCATAAGCATTGAGAGAATCGGAAAGCCGGTTCTCGGTTTCGTAACAATAGCCGAGTTCGTACCATGCTTCGGCATAAGAAGGGTCGGCTTCAACCGCTTTCTCAAAATAAGCGGCTGCTTCCCGGTATTTGTCTTTTTTCTCGAACATAATGCCGAGGTTAAAATAAACCTCTTCGTTATTCGGTTCTATGTTGAGAGCTTTTTCAAGCGATTCAACCGCTTCATCGAACATATTAAGATTATCTTCGGCAATGGATTTGTTTATAAGAGTCTCCGCATCGTTTGGGTTAAAAGACATTGCTTTATCGAAACAGAGGTAGGCGTCTTCAAATTCGAAAGTATTATTGTGAAAAACTCCTTTGAATTGCCAGAGGTCGGGGTTAAAAGGTTCAATCTTCAGAGCAGAATCTACGAGTTCCAGTCCGTCTTCAATAAAATCGTAATCAATGCAAAGTTGAATAGTTTCTTCAATTTCGTCAATATAAAGAAAAGCCTGTCCGTTTTCGAAATAATTTTTACATTCTTTAATTCGAGTCGCCAGTTCTTTTTCTTCAAGATCGTAACCGTTATCGTCAGAAAAAAACTCGTTTAGGTGATTCATTCATACTCCTGGATACAACGTTGCAAAATGTATTACTAACATTTTTCAAAATCAAGTTGAAAATTTTAAATGATTTTTCTGAAGTGCCTGCAGCTAAGCGAATACTTCTTCAAGATGCTGGAATAATTTAACGCCCGATGAAATATTCAGCCTATAAACGGATAATTCACTCTCGTATTGGCGGAAAAAAGATTCTTTTACCGAAGATATGTAATTATCCGCATAATTCTTATATACTAAAGAAAAAATGCTTCTTTTGGGCGTGCAGGAAATCATTTTGGCCGCTAACACGCCGTTCATTGAAACCGCTGTTTCTACGAGATAATCGATTCTGGATGAACTTAGAAGATAATCGGATGCAAGATTCCGGTGGGATAAAAGAATGTTCCGCCCGAATTCTGAAGGGTCGTCGTTATAAACCGATTTAAGCGCTTCTTCAACCCGTCCTCTTTCCTGAACATTATAATTAACGCGTTGATAAAGCCTCTTAGGAAGAGTTAAAACTTTCTTTTTAAGAAAATCATCCGAAATGTCCCGTAAATTTTTAATTCCCCAGAAATACTGTTTTAATGCATTTGCCCCGATTTCGCATTCTTCTATTCTTTCGCTGCAAATTTTCGGAGCATCGGGAATTTCTTCTTCTGTATCAAATACAACAATTTCAAGGTCGTTGTAATTAAAATTTATATTCTTTACAATTTTCGTTCTTAAATCGGTAAAAATAATATTCTCCGGTTTCGAGTTCAGCACCGTCCAATGATGCGCTTCATTCGATATTTTCCCGAGGATATTCATCTCGGCCTGCCGTGAAATAGAAATAATTTTTTCTTTGTTTAATTTCAGATTGGCAAGTTTATTAATAAGCTTAATAAGAGCAACCTGATGTGCGGCAACAGAGCCGAGCCCGAAACAATCCGGAATATCGGAAGTAAATGCAACCTCCAATCCTGTATTAAGCAGATTTAATTCTTTAAGGTAAGCAAAAAGAGTATAGATAAATTTTTCAGGAAACCGGTTTCCGGGTTTTATGCTTTCAGGATTGCCTAAATCAACAATTTGTCCGGTAAAATTATTAACGATAAGAATTTTATCGTCTTTCCTTTTTCTTCCAGCAAAAGCGGCGTATTTATTTACCGCGGTCGAAAGAAGAACCCCTTCATTGTAATGTGTATGATCGCCGAGGAAAACAAGACTGGCCGGACTTAACGCATAACTACAGTGCGAATCATCTCCAAAAAATTCGACAAATTTGTCTTTTGTTTCTTTGAAAAGCTCTCTAATTCTCTGATCCGTCATAAGAAATTTTCTATAATAATGTCATACCGGGTTGTTGCAGCCGTATAATTCTGAATATTTACTGCGGATGTTCGTTATTGCCTGATTTTACTTTCAAATTGTAAAAAAACACTTGTAAAAGCAATTATACAAAAAGTATTTTTTTTATTGCGTACATAATAGAGAATATTTGAAAGCAATCCAAATTTAAATTTGGATTGCTTTTAATCAAAAAATGATCCGAAATAATTATCTAACCGGTTGTCTTAAAATGGTTTTTAGCTTTTCAGGCGGTGTTCTTCTAAAATCGCTCAGGTATATTTCATGGTGTTTTTTTTCCATAGCATACCCATTTGCCTTAATAAATGCATGAAGCAGTTTCATTGATTCAGCTTCCTCGTTATATGCCCCCAAATGAAGCATCTGGACGGATTTCCCTTCGGAATAGTTTTCGAAACGCAAAACATCTGTCTTAAGGTGCGGTTTTTTTATTTTAACAGTCATAATAGCTTCAATAACAAGAGAGTTATCCGCAAAATCCGGCAGAGGAATCATTAAAGTCCAAAACCACGAATCTTTTTTCCCGGCGGAAAAAACCGCCATATCTTCCGCCCACCAAAGACCTTCAAGCGGGGGGACGGTAAAATCTTTATTAAGAGATTTTTTTGCGAAGGCTTTAACGGCGTAGGCGGTGGAAAATAAAGTTTCAATTGCCGTCTGAAAAGCCTGCGAATTATTCGGGTTCCCTTTTCCGTCAATCATTATATAATTAAATCCGCGCGCATCAATCAAAGCGGGTTTCTTCTCTTTTGCGGAATATAATTCCCTGCATTCCTTTTTTAAATCAATTTTTATCATAGCGCCCCTCTACTTAATTGATTTAACAGGGAAACAAATGTCCATAACAAACATTCCCTCGCTGTTCTTATCTGGAGTTTCGTAATAAATTTCATAGCAGGGGGAATCGCAAGGCTCAAAGCCGCTGTTAGGAAGCCATTCGCCGTAAAGCTTTTTATAAGCAGATGGAATTTCAGAACTTTTTCCTTTGAACCTATATACGGCGTGCCGGCCTCCCGGAAGGTCAATTATGCCGAATCCTTTCGGAGGGGTAACATTTTCAGAAACGCTTATGCAGGCATAATAACGGCATTTATCGTTGGGTGTAATATCGGGATTATCGAAAGAAACCCCCGCCCAAACAGTATCCTTAGTAATCAGGTTTTCTGAAAATCCCCAATTACATAATTTTTCCCATGCGGCTCCGATTTTTTCTTCTTTATAGCCGTCATACTGCGGAAAATAAGCTAAATGCAAAGCAGGTAATTCTTTAATTTCAACATTCATCGTGTTTCTCCTTAAATTATTTTTTTCGAAAAGTGTATCGATAAAATAACTGCCGGCGAAACCCGAAGTTTTTCTTTTCTTGCTCAGTTGTTTGCAATTCTTGCTTTTTTCATTTGAAAGGTTTTGTTTTGCCCATTCCGAAGCTGAAACGCCGAATTTTTTTCTGAATGCCCTTGAAAAAACCGCCGAAGAAGAAAAACCGCACGTTACTACTATTTCGGAAATTGTAAGAGAAGAATTAAGTATTAATAAATTTGCCGCTTTTTCAAGCCGCACGCGATTTAAAAAATCGGAAGGAGTTTCGCCGAGCATATTCGTGAAGATGCGGTGAAAATGAAAAGGCGAAAAACAGGCTGCGCCGCTTATGTCGTCAAGGGTTATCTTCTCCGATAAATTATCGTTTATATAATTTATTGCAAGTATTATCCTTGCTTTGTATTCCGATAAAGATTTGTTTTCGCGCGGCAATTATTCTTTTGACTCCTGATTTCCGGTTTCTTCATTACCCGCAATTTTCTCCGAAATCTCTTTTATTGAAGCCGTAACTTCTTCAAAAGAATCGGCTATCGATTCAACAGATTTAACAAGCCTGATTAAATAACGGAATAGAACCCATAAAAGCGCAAGCGGGATAATAATTCCCAGAGCGATTTGGTAAAAAGTCATTTTTTTTCTCCCATTGTAGTTAAAACGGAAAATCCTCTTTATAATCTATTTTCTTTTCAATTTTTTCTTCTTTAGGTTTCAGGGCGGTTTTGTGAACGGGGTTTCCTTCAACATAAATTGCTTTATAAGGAACTGTAGGGCAGGCGTGTTCGCAGGCGCCGCATCCAACGCAGTAATCTTCCCTCACTTCGGGTAGAAAAAGATTGTTATATGGAATCATATGCACTGCTTTTGTGGGGCAGTGTTCTGAACATGCGCCGCAATCGGTTTTCTGAGTTTCTACAACGCAATCCTCTTTAACGAATTTAGCCCTGCCTACCTGCGTAAGCTTTTTCTCTTCTTTTTTTAATGGAAGAATTGCGCCGGTCGGGCAAACCTCGCCGCATTTTGTGCAGTCGAAATTACAATATCCGGCGCTGTTATCGAAGCGGGGCTGGAACATTCCGGCAATTCCATATTCGAGGAAAGAAGGTTGAAGCACCTGTGTGGGGCAGGCGCTAACGCATAGATTACAGGAAGTGCAAATGCCGTTGAATCTTTCAATGCTCTGCGAGCCCGGAGGAGAAACAGCATATTTCTTAAAAATCGGCACCGTATTTAATGTATAAACCTTTACTTTATTCTGGCCGAAAGAGATTCCGGCGTATCCTAAAAAAAATGCCGAAGCGGAAAGCAAAAATTTTCTTCTGTCGTTTTCTTCTTCTGACGAAAGAGCCGGTATTCGTTTTGTATAGCTGTTTTTATATTTTAATCCGAGCGTAGGGCAGATTTCGAAACAATTAAAACAGCTTACGCACCGGGTAAAATCCACCGTCTTATTTTTAACATCGATGCAGGATGATTTGCAGACTGTTCCGCAATGTCCGCAGTTTTCGCATACTGCTGTATCAATTTCTATTTTATATAAAGAGAAATTCGAAATAAACCCCAGAAGCGAACCTACCGGACAAATTGTATTGCAGTAAAGACGTCCCTTTCTGTAAGCAAACCATCCTATAAGTATCAGGCTTGCCGCCGGCAGAATTAAGGCGGTAATCCTGAATCCTCTTATTTCGGCTGGATAGAGCCAGTACAATTTCATTTTCTCAAGCATGCCGCTTGCAAGATTATTAAGAAAGATAAGAACCGGCTTAAAAAATTGCGCGATAATTCTGCCGAAGCCGCTGTAGGGATCAAGAATGTTCACGGCAAAAATAGAGCCCGCCAGAAAAGAAAGTATAGTTATTATAAGAATTGAATAACGCAGTTTAGTCTGCGGTTTTGAAAACTTATATTTTTTTCTTTTGTTTATTTTCTTAGAAATAAAAGAAATAATATCCTGCAAAGCGCCGAGGGGGCACACCATAGAACAATAGACCCTCCCGAAGAAAAGAGAGGTTATTAAAATTATTAAAAAACCAATTGAAGTAAAAGCGAGAAGATTAATAAACTTCAAAAGAGAAGGAACAAACTCAAAATAAGTTACAGCTGAAAAGACTGCCGATGAAAATGTACCGGTAAAATCGAGGAAAAGAGCCGCGGTACAGAAGAAAAAGAGAAGGGAAATGAATACCCTGAGTTTCTTAAGAAAAGCAAGATTCATATTCTTTCTACAAAATTATTCGTTTAATATTCAGTTTGCTCAGGTCCATCTGGCCTAAATTCATTTCAGAGGCATATTTTATATGGTTAACCGAAGAAGGCTCAAGTCCGAACAGTTTTGCCGAGGCCGCATCGATAGCCACAATATCTTTTGAAATAAGGAGTGATTTCATCTGCGCAACATCGGCTGTTGATACTCCCCTGGGCCCGTTTTTCATCATTACATTATAAGCGTCAACAATATTTAATGCCGGTTTGCAGTATGTGGTAAAATCGGCCATGCATTGATGAAGATCGTTCTTATGCCAGTATCCTCTATCCCAGACCGCTCCCATCAGATTTTTCATTGAAATTGAAAGTTTTGAAGAGCTGTGGTTTTTAAGAACGGGCACATTAATAAAGACATCGGAATTTAAAATCAATTCATGAACGGCGGCTTCTTTAAGTCTTTTTCCCTGTTTAATAGAGACCTTTTGGTAGTAATTTTCGGTATTTCCGGGAACGATTATCCCCTTTTTGTCTTTAACTATTCTTTCGATACCGCTTGAGGAATAACAGCGTTTCCAGTCGTCGCAAGTATGGTCAAAAACATAAACTTCCTTGGCGCCGGCATTAAAGCACTGCTCAATAATCCTTCCGACAAGCTTCGGGTTGGTATTGCCGGCTCTTTCGGGATCAACATCCCATCCGATATTGGGTTTAATAACGACCTTTGCGCCTTTTTTGACGAATGATTTCATTCCGCCGAACACATCGAGGGCCTTATCAAGCATTACATCGGGCTCTCCCCCCTTAACGGCCACAAGGTCCGGGGAGGCCTGAAATCCGGCAAAAAGATTATCGTATTTTGTCAAAGCCAAGGCCGCTCCGGCCGTAACCCCTGTCTTCAAAAACACCCGTCTATCCATAATTTCTCCGCCTTATTTAAATTCCTTTTGTTCTTTAGAAAAAAATATAAATATATTATATTGTAAGCAAGTTAATTTAAAAAGAGATGTAATATGGAAACCGCTTTAAATTTAATTAAATCGAAGAATTTTGCAAAAAGCGCCCTGTTTGATATTCTTGCTCTGGCATTTGTTTATTTTATTCCTGCAATTGCTCATTTTTTCAGTTTCCCTCTTTATTACGCCGACCCTATGCGCATAGTTTTGATTCTCTGTATTGCGCATACTTCAAAGTCTAATTCTTTTATTATAGCTTTAACTCTTCCTGTTTTCTCTTTTATAATTGCATCGCATCCTTCAATGTACAAAAGCCTTTTAATTGCCTCGGAACTTATGCTGAATATTTATTTATTCTACGTTATATCGCTTAAGCTGAAAAATGTTTTCGGGGCTATGCTTGCAAGCATTGTTTTAAGCAAGATTTTTTATTATGCGGCAAAATACGTTTTTATTTCAGGGGGGCTTATTGATGGTTCTCTTGTTACGACGCCGGTTTTAATTCAGGCCGCCGCCGCGTTGGTATTCAGTATTTATGCTTATTTGATTTTACGCAACAGAACTGAATAATAAATTTAATTATATAATGTCTTTTATAAGGACTCTTGTTTTTATTTTATTTGCGGGCAAAATTATTTTTGCCCAGCAGGTTTATTTTTGCAAATCGGTAACTCCGGATGGAAAGCCGGTTGAACACAAAACAAACTGGGAAGTTAAGAGCGCAACGCCAGTTGTTGTCTTGCTTGATTACAAAAAACAGATTAATAGCTCAATGGTTTATTTATTCGTTGATAGAAAATCGGGCAATGATTATGAGGCTTACGACAGCAAAGCTGTTTCAGCAGATAAGAATGCCTCAACAATAATCCAGCCGTACAATTTCAAAGAAAGCGGGAACTATCTTTTGTACTTTATCAATAATTCAGGCGAAAGACTTGCGCAGGGGAATTTGATAGTAAAGGTTACCGAAAAACCCGTTGTGGAAAATATTAAGCAGGAAGAAATGCCGGAGGCGGTTATCCTAAAAGCCGAAATCATTTTCTGCGAAAAAATAGTATCGAATAAACCGGTCAATATTAAAGAATCGGTTTCACTTAAAAACGGCGGAAATATTACGGTGTTTATTAAAAGCGATAATGTATTCAATGCCAACAGCCTTACTGTAAATATTTATAGAAAAAAGAATATTTCAGTTGAAGAAATGCTCGAAACTAAAAAATTTAAAGTTCAGCCTTCATGGCGCAATATCTTTTTTAAATATAAGTTCGAAATTCCCGGCGTTTACAAATTTTCTGTTTATGACGAATTTAACAACATAATGAAATCCGAATCTATTATAGTAAATCAATGAGGATATAATGAAGGGCATTATTCTGGCAGGCGGTTCCGGCACAAGGCTTTATCCCATTACAAGGCTTTACAGCAAACAGCTTGCTATTATATATGATAAACCGCTGATTTATTATCCCTTGTCAATTCTTATGCTTGGTGGAATAAAAGAAATTCTTATTATTTCCGACGAGGGCACGATACCTTTGTACAAAAGGCTTTTCGGCGACGGGTCTCATCTTGGGCTTAGCATCGAATACACAATTCAAAAAGCTCCCAACGGAATAGCAGAATCATTCATATTGGGGGAAACATTTATTGGAACCGACAGCGTTACTTTAATTCTAGGAGACAATATTTTTTACGGCGCACTGAATTTCTTTTATAAAGCGCTTGAATCGGGTAAACCGGGAGCGACTATTTTTGCCTATTATGTAAAAAATCCTCAGCGGTACGGCATTGTAGTGTTCGACAGGCAGGGGCGCCCGGAAGATATAATTGAAAAACCGGAAACGCCCCAATCCAATTATGCCGTGCCGGGATTATATGTTTATGATAACCGCGTGGTTGAAATATCCAAAAGCTTAAAACCTTCAAAACGCGGGGAACTTGAGATAACAGATGTTAATAAAACATATCTTAAAATGGAGGAATTAAGAGTTGAAAAAGTTGGGCGCGGGCTTGCTTGGCTTGATACCGGAACCCCCGAAGCTCTTTTACAGGCCTCCAATTTCTTCGGCGTTATTGAAGACCGGCAGGGGCTTAAGGTCGCCTGCATTGAAGAAATTGCTTTCAACAAGGGGTTTATTTCCCGAAATCAATTATATAAACTGATTGAAACTATTCCGAATTCTCTTTACAAAGAATACCTTATTAAAGTTGCAGAAGAGTGAATTTAATTAAACGGATAATTCAGTAAACTACAATTTGGAGAATTTTATAAATGGCTCTCTTTAATTCTAAAAAGCAGACCGAAATTGACAAGCTTATTAACGAAAACGATGAGCTTAAAAACCAGCTTCATTCGGTTTTGTTAAAGCACGAAAGTTATGAAGACCTTGAAAAGAATCTATCCCAGATCAGAAGGGAAATAGGGGAACTTCACAGGAAAGAAGAGGTCATTAATAAAAATCTGGCCGAATATGAAACGGTTAAATCAGAAAAGGAAAGACACCTTAATGACCTCAATTCTAAAATATTGGAACTTGAGGAAATAAAAGAAAACCTTCATACCACAATTCAATCCTACAATGCGCAGGTTTCAATTCTTGAGGAAAGATCGAAAGATCTAGATGTGAAGCTTGACCGGTCAATGGAAATAGAGACAAAACTTGCCGCAGCGGCAGAGAAAAAAGAAATTCTGGATAGGGATATTGCCGAAAAAGAACAGACATTTGCTTACCTGAGTACAATTGAAAGAGAAATACAAAGCGAACTGGAAAAAGAAAAGAATGAACTTGACGAGGTTAAAAGCAAAACACTCGGAATTCACAGCGAAATTGAAGGGCTAAATTCCAAACTTGAGGCTCAATACCAGGCCGTAAACGAAATGGAACGGAAAGAGGAAGATGTTTCAAGGAGATTGAGTTTGTTATCTGGAGAAGAGGAACGAAAATCGGCGGCGGTTAAATCACTCGAAGAAAAAATTACACTTAATGAAGAAATAAAAACCAATTTGGAGTCGGCGTTAAACAATCTGACGGAAAGGCTGAACCTGAATGAAGCTCAGTATTCGGAACAGATGGAAAAAAGAGACCGGATGCAGGAAGAATTGCTGGAGCTGCGTAAAGAAGGAGATGATCTTAGAAACAGAATAGACATTGCGAAAGAACAGTTTAATGTTTTTCAGACGGAAGCCGCCAAGCACTCCAGACAGCTTGCAGAACTGGGGGCGGAAATACAAAAAATAGAATTGCTGAGAAGCGAACTCGGCTTGGAAATAAATTCACTTAACGAAATTAAAGAAAAGATATCTTCGGAAATAGCGGATAAAAAGAACTTTATTAATGAGCTCGAACTAAAACAGAAATCAATTGAAGAGAACAGGCTACAAACTGAAGAAGGGCTTAATTCATTAATTACTAAATACCTTTCCGATTTGGATGAAGCCCGGGCAATGAAAGACGAACTTCAATCGGAGATTACGAAGAAAATGAATGAATCGGCGGGGCTTGATAAAATATTAAACGAAAAAAGCTCTGTACTGGCAGGAAAGGAATCTGAATTAAGGATTGCCGCAAGAGAACTTGAATTTGCGGTAAAACAGAATGAAAACCTGAAAAAAGAGAAAGAGGATTTACTTGAAAAAATTTCTCTTTTAAGAGAAAACGTCTCAAAACATAATTCGCAAATGACCTCGCTTAAATATGAAACGGAATCTTTGCATATTAAAAAAGCAGATATACAAAGAGACCTTGCTTATCTGATGACTCAGATTAGCAGAGAGTATGCAGAATCGGAAAGCAAGTTGAAAACGCTTAATGAATCAATCTCTTCAGGCGAGAATATTTACCGTGAATTAATCAGCAGAATTGATGCCGCAAAAGAGGAATTAGAAAATCTTACTGCGGGAATTAATGAAATTAAGGAAAAAAAGGAAATTCAGCATTCTCCGGCTGTAAATGAAAATACCGGACAGGATGCGGCAGACAATGAGGAAAACAATGAAATTCCTCCTCTTTCTACTATTCTTCCAGAAATGAATGATGATTAATACGCTTTTTACCGCCGCCGCATCTTCACTTTAAGATAAACCGGCGGAAACTGGTTTTCATATTAGTTATTGTAGGAAAATCAGTTTGCATTTTTATTTTAACTAACTTTATTTGTTTTATAATTTTAAATAATTAATGTGGTTATGCGGTCAATAATTAAAAAAACAGTCTTAATCTCAACGGTTTTGATTGCCGTTGCCGGCCTTTGCTGCGGACAAGGCAAATCGGCGCAGTTAAAACCCGCTTATTCAAGCAACCCGATATACCAGCAGCAGGTTGAATTATATAATGTTTATAAAACAACGCAGGCCGATGTTGTAATGCTCGGCGATTCCAGAACGCAAGGTGCAGACTGGCGGGAATTACTTAACAGAACCAACATTGTCGGGCGCGGTATTGAAAGCGATATCCTTGAAGGTTATGCAAGAAGAATGAATTATGTTTATAAGCTGAACCCGAAAGTATGTTTCGTCAGCGGCGGAGTAAATGATCTTTACAGCGGGGCATATACGGTCGATCAGGTTTATCAGGCGTTTATTAATATTGTTGCCGAGATTAAATCGCGCAATATAATCCCCGTTATTCAGGCGACGGTTTATGTCGGTAAAGAGTGGGGAAAGAGCTGGAATCTTACGGCTGCCGACAACAAAATGAGAAACGGAGATATAGCTAAGCTAAATAAAATGCTTTCCGATTATGCAAAAAGAAACAGTATTGAATTCCTCGATATAAATCCCCGGTTATTAACCGCCGATAATTTTCTCCGTCCGGATTATTCCTGGGACGGGATTCACTTCAAAGCTTCCGCTTATAAAATATGGGCTGAAGAAATTGACAAGGTATTAAAGAAATATAAATTATAAAAGTTTATAAAGGAGAATAAAATGAAAAAAAATTCTGTTTCCCGACTGCCGTTGATTATTGTTGCGGCGGCTCTTTTTATAGCAGTCTCATTCTCTTTTTTACCGGAGAATATTAATCTATTCGGATTTGAATTAAAACATGTTGATATGCTTTCTGATTTAAAGCAGGCCGATGAAGCCCCGGTATCGGTTATAAATCAGGGGAAAGAAATAAATGCTTCAATGTTTGATCCCGGAGCCCTTTCCGGCATACTGAACGGGCTGTTCAGCCGTAATGCGGTAAACGGTAATCCTCCCGTTTCTTATCTTTACGGCAATACAAGCCAGCTTAGTTATTTCTTCGATGCATTAAAGAATGCAAAGACTCAGGGAGTCCGCATTGCACACTATGGCGATTCTGGAATTGAAGGAGATTTAATTTCTGCCGATTTAAGAGAATCATTCCAAAGCAGATACGGCGGAACTGCCGTAGGCCATCTCGGAATTGTTTCGCAGGATATTACATTCAGAACTACAATAAAACATTCATTTTCACCGGAGGGAACCTGGGAAACCGGAGCGTTATACAGCTCAAATTCCAAAAACCTTCCTCTCGGTATAAGCGGCGAGGCGGTTGTGCCAAAAGGGAACAGCTGGGTGAGATATGAGATTACAAGAGCGCAAAAATCTCTTAAAGAAATAAAATCATTCCGCCTTTTTTATACCAACGCAAAAGCTTCGCAGGTTAAGGTTTATTTCAACGACGCCCCCGCTTCAAAAAGTTTTAATCTTGTCGCCGGCGCGGGAGTAAAGGAACTGCTTGTTAAATGCGATTCACCTTCGAAATCGGTAAAGATAGAGTTTCCAGTAAAAGACCAGGCGTGCATTCTTGGAATAAGCCTTGAAGGAGACCCGGGAGTTTATATTGATAACTTTCCGTTGAGAGGAAACTCCGGCGTAGATATTCAGAAGATTCCAGCCGATATGCTTAAAGGGTATGCAAAGCTTATTGATTATAAATTGATTATCCTTGAATTTGGATTGAACATTGCAGGAAAGCAGGATTATTCTTTTTACGAAAGAGAAATGACTAAAGTAATTAACCTTCTTAAAAGCGCATATCCCAAAGCAAGCATTTTAATGATAAGCGTACACGATAAAGCGGTTAAAGAAGGCTCGAATTTTGTTACCGACCCGAGCATCCTTCAGCTTCTTGAAACCCAGAAGAACATTGCCGTAAAAAACAATGTTGCTCTGTTCAATCTTTTCGAAGCAATGGGGGGCAAAAACTCTATGGGCAAATGGGTTAAAAACAATCCGCCTCTTGCGTCAACTGACTATGTGCATTTTAATTTATTCGGCGCAAAGAAGGTTGCCGATCTTGTTATGCAGTCTTTAATGGATGAATTTAATAAAAAGAAATAAGTAGAGATGATTAATATAAACGCGGGCGAAACACCTACATTATGGAAGCGATGGCTTCTAAATTCGGAGCGCGCTCCCGGTAAGGAAGCAATCGTTCATTGGATTGGAGGGGAGGAACCTGTCAGGTGGACATATAAAGCTCTTATTAATGAAGCGAAGAAATTCTCCGTTATGATTAAAAAAATGGGAATAAAAAAAGGGGAAGTCTGCGCAATAATAATAAGGCATAATCCTTTTTTCTATCCTTTGTATCTCGGTATTTCCCGCACAGGAGCTTTGCCGGCTGTTCTTGCTTATCCGAACCCGCGCCTTCATCCCGATAAATTCAGGCAGGGAATCGAGGGTATGTCGCAGCGTTCAGGGCTCGATTATATACTTACGGAAAAGGAGCTTGAACCCCTTATCCGCCCCCTGATTGAAAAGAAAGAAGGCACAATTAAAAATATTCTTTTTCCCCTTGAATGGAATCTTGATGAAGGATACAGCGAAGCTCAGGATGATGAAATTGAAAACGAAGCCGGATTGATTACGGAAGCAGAACCCGCGCTTCTTCAGCATTCATCCGGAACCACAGGGCTTCAGAAGCCCGTCGTTCTTTCGCATAAAGCAATATTAAATCATGTAAGCAATTACGGAAGGTCGATTAATCTTTCGGAAAACGATAAAATTGCAAGCTGGCTTCCATTGTATCACGATATGGGATTAATCGCTGCGTTTCATATCCCTCTTGCGTATGGAATAACCTCGGTGCAGATAAGTCCGTTTGAATGGGTTATAGCCCCGGTGCTTCTTCCCGAAGCAATAACAAAAGAGAAAGCGACTCTCTGTTATCTTCCTAATTTTGCCTATAACATTCTTGCAGAAAAAATAGATGAAGATGAATTAAGCGGGATGTCGTTAAAGACTTTAAGGCTTGCCGTTAACTGCAGCGAGCCGGTAAGGAATGAAAGCCACAATAAATTTATTGAACGGTTCGGCAAATACGGTCTGGATAGCTCTGCTCTTTCGGCATGCTACGCAATGGCTGAAACGACTTATGCTATCACACAGACGGAACCGGGAGAACCCGTTAAAGTAATTCAGGTTGACAGGCAGGCGCTTGCCGGAGGAATTGTTAAGCAGGCTTCTGATTCCTCTATTGCAAGAACTTGCGTTTCTTCGGGAAAATTGATTGAAGGATGCGAAATTAAAATTGTTGATGAACACCGGGAAGAAGTAAATTCAGGTTTTGTAGGGGAAATTGCCGTTAAGTCTGTTTCTATGTTCGACGGATACCGGAACTATCCTGAAAAAACCGCCGAAGTTGTTAAAGACGGATGGTACTTTACCGGCGATTACGGATTTATATTTGACGATGAATTTTTTATTATAGGAAGAAAAAAAGACATTATAATTGTTGCCGGAAAAAATTTATATCCCGAAGATATTGAAGATACTGTAAATCAGGTTGAAGGGGTTATTCCGGGACGTATTATTGCTTTTGGCGAAGACGATCTTTCGATAGGCACTGAACTTGTAAGCGTTGTTGCCGAAACAAGGTTCGAAAATGAAAAAGACAAGAATAAACTCCGTCTCGATATCCTTAAAGCGGGAATGAGCATAGACGTTAATATTCACAAAGTATATCTTACTCCCCCGAGATGGTTAATTAAAAGTTCTGCCGGAAAACCGAGCAGGAAAGCTAATAAAGAAAGATTAATAAGCGGCAAAGACCCGCTTGTTTGGAGCAGATAATGGTAAGCGATGAATTAAAACAGGTCATCCTGAAACAGTTGAATCTTGATGAGTTTGAAATTGACGACGATACTGTTGCACCCAGCGTTCCAGGGTGGGATTCCTTAAGCCACGTTAATATTATTGTGGCCGTTGAACAGCATTTCAAAGTTAAATTCAAAAGTATGGAAGTCCTTAAACTTAAAAATGTAGGGGATTTGCAAAAACTCGTCGATTCGAAACTCGCAAAGTAATAATCCTTTAAAATGAGAAGAGATGGATAAGCGGGACACTCTTTGGAAAAAATGGAAATACAATGCCGGACTTACGCCCGATAAAGACGCTATTGTTCATTGGGTGGCGGAAGAAGAACCGGTAAGGTGGACTTTCAAATCATTAATTGAAACGGCGGGGAAATTTTCGCACGGTATATATAAAGCGGGAATTAAGAAAAATGACGTCTGTGCAATCATTATAAGGCATAACCCTTTTTTGTATCCTTTATATATGGGCATTTCGCGCGCAGGGGCGCTCCCGGCTATTCTTGCATATCCTAATCCCAGGCTTCATCCCGATAAATTCAGGCAGGGGCTCGAAGGGATGGCTCAGCGTTCGGGGCTCGATTATATTTTTACAGAACGGGAACTTGAGCCTTTAATTAAGCCTCTTATTGAAAAACCCGGCAGCACTATTAAAGCGGTTTTCTTTCCGCTTGAATGGGACATTAATTCCCCCGTTGATAAAAAAACAGACGCCGAAATTGAATCGATTGCCCAATCGGTTAAGGAAACGGATTATTTTCTTGTTCAGCATTCATCGGGTACAACCGGGCTCCAGAAACCGATTGCAGTTACTCACAAAATGCTTCTTGAGCATGTTGATATCTGCAACGAGGCTCTTAATGCCGGAGGCGATGATAAAGTTGTGAGCTGGCTTCCTTTGTATCATGATATGGGGCTTATAGGATGCCTTCATATTCCTCTTGCTTCGGGAATGACCTCTATTCATATAAGTCCGTTTGAATGGGTGCTTGCGCCTATTCTTCTTCTTGAAGTGATAACTAAAGAGAAAGGGACAATTTCTTACATCCCGAATTTCGCATATAATTTTCTTGCTGAAAAAATTCCGGTTGAGGAGCTTGAAGATATAGACCTCGGCAGTTTAAGGCTTCTGATAAACGGTTCCGAACCGATAAGGCACGACAGCCATCAGAAATTTATTGAACGGTTTAAGAAATATAATTTCAATCCTCTTGCGCTAATGTCAATTTACGGAATGGCGGAGCTTACTCTTGCCCTTACCTATACCGAGCCGGGTAAACCTCTTACCGAACTGTATCTTGACAGGAATAAACTTTCCGAAGGAAGAGTTGTTAAAGCGGGAAAAGATTCCGTTGTGCGCATTTGCGTTTCCTGCGGAAAACTTGTTAGAGGGGCCGATGCAAGAATATTCGACGTTAACAGGCGCGAACTTCCCGATACTTTTGTTGGGGAGATTGCCGTTAAATCGGTTTCGATGTTCGAAGGATACAGGAACTATCCTGAAAAAACCGCCGAGGTGGTGCACGACGGATGGTACTTTACAGGCGATTACGGCTTTAAATGCAATGATGAATTTTATGTTATTGCAAGAAAAAAAGATTTAATTATTGTTGCCGGAAAAAATATTTATCCCGAAGATATTGAAGACGCTGTAAACCAGGTGGAAGGAATTTTGCCCGGAAGAGTTATTGCTTTCGGCGAAGAAGATTCCTCGCTCGGCACCGAAAAGGTGAGCGTTGTTGCCGAAACAAAACTTGAAACGGATAAAGATAAAAACAGGCTCAGGATAGATATTCTTAAAGCGGGAATGAGCATTGATATAAACATTGGCAAGGTTTATCTTGCGCCTCCGCGATGGCTTATAAAAAGTTCCGCTGGCAAACCGAGCCGAAGAGCTAATAAAGAAAGGCTTACGCTGAAAGAAGACCCGCAAATCTGGAGCAGATAAACCGCCGCCTCAGTAAACACAAACAATATACAAACCCTCCCTTGCGCATTCCCTTTTATTTAAATAAAACTATTTGTAATTTGCATTGTGCAGCGGGATTTTTTCCGAAAATAAATTCTCTTATACTGAGTTGTGTGGGTTTAAAACAACAATCCCGTATTTCTACGGGACTGCTGTAAATTTCACTACGGAATAATCCTTATTGTGATTTGCTTTCGAACCTAATATAAAAAATATTATTTAAATATAAAAGGGGTGTTTTATGAAATATAAACTCGGTCTCGATCTAGGTACTAATTCTGTTGGGTGGGCTCTTGTAGGAATGAAAGATTCTGAAGTAGCAAAAAGTGAAGAAATAATAAACATGGGATCTAGAATAATACCAATGGGCACTGAAAGACAGGATTATGAAAAAGGAATTGGCATAACAAAGAATGCTGATAGAAGAATTGCTAAGACAGCGCGAAAAATGAATAAAAGATACAAATTAAGGCGGAACAAACTTCTTTATATTTTTAGTGAATTAGAAATGTTACCAGAACAATTTCAGTTTAAAGATGGAATACCCAAGGCCACCGAACTTCAGAAAATGAAATTATTACCAATAAAAAAGGGGACTTTACAATTAGATTCACTAAAACACTATGAAATACGGGTAAAAGCACTTCAACAACAAGTTACCTTAAAAGAATTTGCAAAAATACTTTATCAATTTAATCAAAAGAGAGGTTATGCCGGGGGCGACAATAAAGAAGAAGTAAAAAGCAAACATGAGAAAGAAGATAACGAAGAAGAAAAAAAGAAATATGAGGTGATAACAAAGAAAGTTATTGTTTTGAAAGTTGTAAAGACTGAGAATGTTATTAAAACTAAAAAGAGCAAAAAAATAGACCAAGAGGAATGTTTTTATGAAATAACAGTTGAAGCCGATGAATCTCAAATTATGGGAATAACAATGCTCCAAAATTTAGAAGAAGGCAAGGAAGAAGAACTCGAAATTAGAATTAAGCATACGAAAAAAGGAGATTCGGTTGTCTTTGCATTACCCGCAAAAACAAATTGGCGAAAACAATTAGAAAAGACCGAGGAACTACTAAAAACAAATAATTTATTTGTAAGTCAACTTTTATTAAAGGATTTAATTCAAAACAAATGGACAAAAATTAAAAACAGAGTTATCCTAAGACAAAGATATCAGGAAGAGTTTGATGCGGTTTGGGCAGAACAAGCCAAATATTATCCGGTTCTCGAAAATTGCCCTAAAGATAAACTTGAAAAAATAGTCAATTATTTGTTTCCCGGCACAAAGCAATCACAAATGGATTTTCGAAAAGACGGAATCAACAAAGGCATTAGGCATATCATACGTAATCAGGTAATATATTACCAAAGACCATTAAAAGACCAGACAGATCTGATTAGTAAATGCAAATTTGAAAAGGATGAAAAAGTTGTGCCAATATCAAATCCTTTGTTTCAGGAATTCAGATGCTGGGATCAAATAAACAGGTTGTATATTACATCAAAAATACATTATGATGGTAAATATAAATATACAGACCGATATTTAACTGATGAACAAAAATATGATATTTATAATCATCTTAGAATTAAAAAACAAGTTGGCTATAATGAAGTGGCAAAAATTATTGAATTAAAAACCGATAAAACAGAATATCTAAATGGTTTACATATAAAGGCTAAATTAAAAGGATGCGACACATTTATACAAATAAAAAGCATATTGGCAGAACATTATGACCAAGTATATGAAAGAGATAATAATATAATAGATAAAATATGGCGCGCAAGGTACTATAATTCAGGTAATGAATATGATGTTAATAGTCCTATTCTAAAAGCATTGACAAGCGTGCTGAAGAATATAGTTGATGAAACAAATGCAATTGCGCTGTCGTTAAAGCTGGCGCAAAATATTTCATATACGCGTAAGTATTCTAACTTGTCTGAAAAAGCCATAGCCAGGATTTTACCATTAATGGTCTGTGGTAAACCGAAACTTGACGAAGATATTATTAGTAGATATGAAAGGATAAAAAACACGATTAATACCGGAGAGTATAATGAAGTTGCTGATATTGAGCCATATATGCTTAACTATGTAAGTGCAAATCCAAATATAATTGAAAGAGGCGGAATGATGTACGCGTTTGCTGCATCTCTTGCTTATGGAAAACACACCGCCGATAATATAAAGCCATTCATTACAGATTATCACCAGATACAATATAAGGCTGACAGAAACACAAGAAACCCGATAGTTGAGCAAGTATTAAATGAAACAATGCAGATAATTAAAGCTCTTTGGAAAAAGTACAACATTAATATGTGCGATCTTGAAATACGCGTAGAGCTCGCAAGAGAATTAAAAAACAGCGCTTCAGAAAGGGAAAAAATATTCAAAGGACAAATGACTAATCAAGGAATAAACGAAAGCATTAGAAAGCATTTATTAGAGTTAAAAGAAGCGGAAAACAGCGAGAATATTGAGAAATATAAATTATGGCGCATGCAAAGCCGTGAAGAGGCGCCCAAACAATCAAAAGACCCTACAAATGAAGAAATTGAAAAAATGAGAATCTGGGAAGAACAAAAATGTATTTCACCGTATACATTAAACCCCATTCCACTTTCTAAATTATTTACAAGAGAATATGATGTTGATCACATTATACCTAAATCAAGATTATTTGACGATTCGATTTCGAATAAAGTTGTATGCGAAAGCCTTATAAACGAAGAAAAAAGCAATCTTACCGCATGGGAATATATTACCAAGCAAAGGACGAAATACGAAATATGTTCGGTGGAAGATTATATAAGAAATATAAATGATCATTATTATGGCAAAAAGAAAAGAAATTTACTGTTGGAAAACATTCCCAACAATATTGTTGAACGACAAATAAAAGACACTCAATATATTTCAGTGGCGGTCAAAAACGAATTAGCTCAATTAGTGGGTAGCGAGAATGTAAAAACCACAACAGGCGAAGTAACAAGTTTTTTGCGAAGTCGTTGGGGTTTAAAAAAAATATTTATGGAGTTGACAGAAAATAGATTTAGGCAAATGGAATTGTGGGATTCGGGCAAGCTATGGGTTAATAAATACTATGATAAAGATAATAATAAAAATATTTTGGGTGTGTAAATAATTTTGTGTAAATGGTTAAAGAAGTATAGGAAGCTAAGCGAAGAGAGGCGTAGCCGAACGTAGCTTAGCTTCTAAAGGCGACCCTTGCAAAAGGGTAAAATAATTAA
>Ga0153915_10001033_pt1 | contig 25690 bp, 16 predicted proteins | sample Opewatmetagenome_2_FD_107003 | JGI IMG/M metagenome (GOLD analysis project Ga0153915, IMG submission 107003) | Freshwater wetland microbial communities from Ohio, USA - Open water 3 Core 3 Depth 3 metaG | ecosystem: Environmental > Aquatic > Freshwater > Wetlands | place: USA: Ohio, Lake Erie...
ACCGTGTAATTCCCCGGATTCTCAAACACGTGCTCCGCGATGCCGCCCTTCGCGACGTTCTTCGACTTTCCCGTCGTACCCCAGGTCCCGCTGTCGGAGTCCCCGAAGTCCCACGAATACTCGCATGACAGGAAGCCTCGATCGGAGTCCGTGCTCCCAGAGAACTCAGCGCTGAAATGCACACCGAGCGGCGCCACGCCTTCTGCCAGATGCTCATTGGTCGCCGTTCGACTCATTACAATCGTGCCATAATTGGAGGTCGCAGAAGGATTCTGAGATGGCGATCTCAGTATTTGAATCCCAGTCGGGCGATCGGCAGCCATAATAATAGCGGCAGAAAAACCACAGCAGAGAGCAAGCAGAATGTATTTATAACGCAAGGATCGCATCCCTTGCTTGATACTGACATGATATCTTCGCATTCCATCCTCCTCAGGTATCTCACAACCGTCCCTCAAAAGAAAACATCAGCAATCAAGGCCCCAGAATGCGCGAACTTAAGCATACCTGAGCGGGTGTATGCCGAAGCTTATCGCATCGAAGGTCCTCCGACAATGACCCCTGTTTGTTCAAGGCGTCCATGAGAGGTACCAACCCGAAGCGGGAACTGCGGAGGCATCGAAAGACGTGTGCAACGGCGATTCGACCCCATCGCTCGCTATCCTACTGACTGCAAAATCGTAATTCCCGAATACAAGCATACTAGTCGTCACAGTCAGAGTCGGGGCCTCTATGCTCGTTGCGAGCGAAGTCCAGTCTGTCGACCCATGAGGCCTAGAATACACTTTAAAAGTAACCGTCGTAGATGAATCATCGTTCCAAGCAAGTGTAAAGCTCTCGCCTGCTACTTCAATCATCTCAACACTCGCTTCATTTTCTTTTTCCTCTAGTTGGGCAGAGGAAATAGGGAGGCTGCAGCCACCAAAGCTCGCAATGGAGAGGATAAGAGAAATCAATAAAGCACTTTTAATCAAATATTGTGTACGGATAGGCTTTTTCATAAAACCTCCAAATACTCAAATGTGTCATCAAGCCATAAGCAATTGATGTGCCAATTTGAGTTTCAGGAGGTCGCAAGTATTTTCCTCTTTCCCGGGACAAGAATTACCAATCAAGAAATCTTCACGGAGGAAGAACAATACAAAAAAATTCATGGAAGAAATTACACATTCGTTATTATGAATTCGAGAAATTGTAACAAATAGAAAAAATGCACAGCAGCTAAGGACACTTTATTGTGATTATGATCCTTCAGGCAGTAACGCACTCACTCATCGCAAGAAAACCGCCAAAGTAACAATAGTGAGCTAAGAACGATGTCTTGGAAGTACCGCTCGTACTCGGTCACGAGTTAGAAACAAAAGGTAGATACAACAACTCTCATCGTCGTCGAGGTTCAGAATTTTGGCCATCATAATCATCCATCGGGCTTTATGTGCAGTCCATGTCCGGATGAGCGCTTTATCTTTAGTAGGCAATAGTCTAGTATCCGAACCATGAATTCCGCAGGAGCCGGGTCTTGACCCCATTAGTGCCGATCACTATGTACGGATGGCCGGTCGTCTCGATGGGCCTATGCAGGAAGAAGGATATCCAGACGGGCATCGCCGTCTCGGTTATCATCGGCTTTATCTTGCTTCCTATGGTGACCTATGACGTCCCCATCCTTCCCCGATACACAAAAAGCACGAGCATCGCCATCGGGATCCTGCTTGGAAGCCTAATATCGGGGCGATCCGCATACTTCCCCTGCAAATTCTCCGCCTTGGATATCCCGATGATTCTCTATTGCATCATCTCGCCCATCATGACGTCGTTATCCAATAATCTAGGCATATACAACGGCTTATCGGATACGGTCGACTATATAATGTCATGGGGAATCTTCTTTTGGATCGGGAGGAAGTATTTCGGTTCGCCGGAATCTCTTCGAGTATTAACTCGGACCATCCTGATCGGCGGGATGATCTACTTCCCCTTAGTGCTTTATGAAGTCCGGATGAGCCCTCAGCTGTCGAACATCTTCTATGGATTCTTCCCCCACTCTTTCATGCAGGGAATGAGATATGGAGGTTTCCGTCCGCTTGTATTCATGAAGCATTTCCTAATGGTCTCGTTTTGGATGGCTATTACGGCGACAATCGCCTGTTGGTTCTGGAAATTCAAGGAACTGGATAAGGTCGCAAAAATCCCGGTGTGGCTGATATGTCTTTCCCTGATCGGCGTGACTATTCTATGCAAGTCGGCAAATGGATGGATGTTCGTAGCGATCGGGGCAATCGCACCGCTTTATTACAAAAGGACTCGCTCGACGTCATTGTTCAAAATGCTGCTTATCGTCGTGCCCCTATACATCACTGCGAGGCTGTCGGGCATCATCTCGATGGAGAGCGTAGCATCCCTATTCGGAAAAGTCTTCGATGCGGAAAGGATAGAGTCTCTATCTGTCCGCCTGTTGCAGGAGGACCTTTTTGGAGCGCGCGCGATGCAGCGAGCCCTCCTCGGATGGGGCGGCTTTGGTCGCGGCTGGCCAATTGATCCTTACACCGGGGAACAGCTCATCGGCATGGTCGATTCTCTCTGGATCCTCGCCTTCAGTACGCACGGCCTCGTCGGCCTGATCAGCATGTATCTCTCGATAGGATTGGGGCCCTGGAAGGTATTGACCCTCCTTAAACGCTCTCGCAGAAACAGAAGATCGGAAGCCGACGAGCCATTCGCTATAGACGCAATCGTGTTAAGCCTGATCCTATGCTTCTTCCTGCTGGATTCGCTGATGAACGCGATGGCTTCTCCAGTCTATATACTGTGCTCAGGAGCCTTGGTCAGCTATTATCTTAATCGGCGAGGGCGGAACGCGAGCCCGTCAGCTACCACAAAATCAGAGGCAATTTGAGGGAAAAATCAAAAATCGATTGTGCATGAATGCACTTGCTCGATAGTCCTAGCTAGCCCTTTGTAGATGATCCTAGATAATAATCACGCTCTTTACTGAATCCGCCCACGGTCCACCATGACGAACCGTGGCTGATGCACTTACGATAATGAAGCTCTTCCTTTGAAGGATGCATCGTATCGTCATACCAGGGGATGTGACGCGCAACATACGGCGCTCCAGTCCGGAGCGACTTTCCGTCGCAGGCGAAGGTCCGAGGACGATACAAGGCGAAAGTCGTATCGACATCCGCCCAATAGAGCCCCGCCTCGGCTTCGTTCTCCCAGAATCGGCTCTCCCATTTGATGACCTTCTCCTTCTGCGAGAAACAGTCCGGAAGATCATCGATCTTCAATCCGATGCCCACCCTTCGGACCCTTGGATACTTCAACAGAATCCGCAAAGAATGTTCGATCAAATCCCTTGGGCAGCCTTCGAACGGAACCACGTCGGGGTCGGTGAGGACAAAATAATCATTCCAAAATCTACCTACTATTCCAGATTTCCAGAATGCGTATGGTCCAAGATTCTCCTTCAGGCGAATTACTTCATGCTTGCTGTTCGCCAGATATTCAAGCAACGGAGGGTAAGTAGAAGCATTATCCACAATGACGATCCGAGCAACGCCTGCCTCCTCGAGCCATCGTATCTGCTTGCTCAGGCAGTCCAGCCTATTATAGCTGGTGATTGCGACTGGGATGTTCCGGGCTTTGTCTTCACATGTCGTCTTGGATCGACGCCATTCTATGATCTGTCCAATGAGATGATTAGTTTGCCTATTGATGAATTGGGAAAAAGATTTAATACGTCGTCCTACAAAATTTCTGACTCCCAATTTCCGATCCTTGAAGCATCAAGAGAGCAGCTTCGCTAAAATTAAGGATAGATTTGATAATATTTTGCATGGTGACGCTTTGTCAACAACGGGACTTCTGCCGCCTAGGAGCGTTTGAAATCGGACGAGCCAGACTCGCCCAACGCAAGTTTCCGTGCAATCAGTCGCCGGGACTTCATACCGACACGCCTCAGCTTTGCCATTCCACAAAAGGAAGTGGCATATGCAGTATCAGGTATATTCTCAGCTGCGATTCATTCAGGGGATCCGCCGATCCATTGACGTAACGTAAAATAATTGAGATAGTAAAAAGAATTCTCATGGGAACAGCAAAAAAAGTAGCAGTTAATACCATCGCTCTATATGGTCGAAGCGTACTTTCCGCTGGATTATCCCTTTTTAGCAGCCGGTGGGTTCTATCTGCTCTTGGTGCCTCGGATTACGGCCTTTTCAATATTGTCGGCTCGACGATAGTATTCATCGCATTCCTGAACGGGATCATGGCAGGTAGCGTATCGCGCCAGCTGGCTTTCTCCGAAGGCCGCGGGAATTCGGACGAGGTGAATTACTGGTTTAACACGGCACTCAGCATCCACATTCTCCTGTCTGTCTTTTCAGTCGCATTCGGACTGCCGGTAGGTGAGTATTGCGTCCGCAAAGTGTTTACGATCCCGTCGGATAGAATCGAGCAGTGCGTCTGGGTCTTCCGTATGTCTCTAGTAGTCACGTTCGTGAATATGGCGTCCGTGCCGTATTCGGCCATGTTCAGCGCCAAGCAGCGCCTCGTAGAGGTATCTTTCTGGGGCCTTGCCCATAATGTTTTCAACTTCTCGTGCGCATACGCCCTGACAAAAATCCGCGGCGACAAGCTGCTCTACTTCGCTGGCTTCCAGATGGTCGGCAACCTGTTTTTCCAAGGAATCCTGATCGTGCGGGCGCGGTTTTTGTTCCCTGAAAGCAAATGCAGGATCAAAAGATGGTGGGATAAAGCACGGTTCACGGAGCTCCTTTCCTTCGTTACATGGAATTTCTTCGGCTCTTTCGGGGGATTGATTCGATCGCAGGGCAGCGCCGTCCTCGTAAATCTGTTCTTCGGCCCGAAGGTAAACGCCGCTTATGGGATAGGTAATACTGTATCCAGCCAGACAGCTGCGTTAACCACATCGCTCATGAGCTCCCTTGGGCCCGAAATTTCCGCGAGCGAGGGGCGCGGAGACCGCGAGAGGGTCAAGCGATTGGCGCTGAGCGCATGTCAATTAGGGACACTGTTGGTCATGTTCTTCTCGATCCCGCTTTTTATCGAGATGGAATTCGTCCTCAAAATATGGCTGAAAGAGCCTCCGCTCTACGCGTTGCTGTTCTGTCGGATGTCACTAGCGATTTTCGTCATGGATTCGCTCTCTTATGGACTCATGCTGGCGATCAATGCCACTGGTCGGATCGCAGCGTATCAGGTGGTATTAGGCATCCTAAACGTCCTCACATTACCGCTGGCGTGGCTCTTGATAAAGTCGAACCTTCACCCATCCAGCGTCGTCATTGCCATCACGATTATCGCGGGATGCTCATCCTTCGGTCGAGTGCTATTCGCCCGCAAGATCCTCCAGATACCGATTCGAGGCTGGCTACTGCAGGTATTCCTTCCAATAGTTCTGTCCGCGTCAGCAGGGGCGATCGTGGCGTTCCTGCCGTCCCTCCTGATGAAGCCGTCGTTGCTGAGGTTATTCCTTTCCACGGCCTGTTGCTTCTTGATCCTAGCCGCGCTTGGTTGGCTGCTCATATTGAGAAGACATAGCACGAACCCGATCGTTGAGAAGATCTATCAATTGCTCCCGTTCCTGCGCCGAAAAGCCAAATCGGAAGCCTAGGAAGGCGACTGATTCGGCATAGAGTACAATGAATACAGAGCAAATTAGGAAAAAAATAGTAAGTACCTTCTTGCAGAAAGTCGCCGTATAATGGAATAGATGCCATGAACGTACGAAATATTGGGAAGGCACATGATGACAATCGGAATATTAACGTATTGGTGGTCGAGAAATAATTATGGCCAAATACTTCAAGCATACGCTCTCCAGGCCTATCTAAACGCGAAGGGCCAGGATGCTTTTCTTTTTAGATATATACCGCCGAACGCCACGAAAAAGAATCGAATAAAGCTCGAGAGCCGGTCAATAAAAGGCTTGGCCAGATGGGCTATCGCGCTCATATACCGCTGCGCCGGATCGTTCCTGGATAGGCGACGTAATTTCTCGTCGTTCAGGGAGCAGAACATACGGTTCTCCGGCAAGCAGCTTATCCCATTCTCCGAGCTCGGAGCGGTCGAGGTAGACAAGCTCGTTGTCGGGAGCGACCAGGTCTGGAATCTCAATTTCCTGAAGACAGAAGAGGAAGTACGGGCCTATTTCCTCGACTTCGGCCCGGAACGGCTCGAGCGCATATCATACGCGACGAGTTTCGGCCATGACGGCGGCGGATACGAGAATGTCTTGGGAGATACCCTGAAGCGTTTCTCCGCGGTCAGCGTGAGGGAGAGTAGCGGTATAGCTATATGCGGGAAGATCGGCTGTAAGGACGCCGTTAACGTTGTCGACCCGACGCAGCTGCTGGGAGCCGAGCATTGGTCGAAGATAGCAAAGGGATACCGTGAAAAGAGGGACATTTTCCTCTATATGCTGCCCTGGTGGACTACATGTGAATACGAGAAAATGTTCGATGACATCCGCGCGAGACGAATGAGCTATTACTTCTCAGGAGGCCATGGCCTTATCAGGCGGGAAATGAACGTATGGCCTTCGATAAACAAGTGGATCGGACTAGTACGTGATTCCGAATACATCCTCACGAATTCCTTTCACGGGATGCTGTTTAGCATAATGTTCAACAAGAAATTCCTCGTCTGGGGCGTAAAAGGCGGCCTGGAGACGATGAATACCCGACTACTGGATACATTGAAGGGCCTCGGGCTAGAGAATAGGATTGTATTCTCCAATACGATCCCCTGGGACATCTTAATGGACGATATCGATTGGAAGGCCGTCAATTCGAGACTCCAATCGAACCGGATGCAATCCTTCCAATACATCGAAGACAACATAACAAGTCCCGGGAACAAACGTAATGCGACCAAAGCTTGACACGGTCTTCGCGACGGCGCACGCATGCACAGGCTGCGGGGCCTGCGCCGCGGTCTGTCCAGTTTCGGCATTGCACATGGTGCCCGATCAAGAAGGATTCGCTTATCCGTGCGTCGATACAGACGCCTGTACTTCCTGCGGGCTATGCCGCACTATCTGCCCGTCGAACAACGTCGCCCATGAGACAGCAAAGAGGCCAATCTCGGTGTTCGCAGCGTGGCATATGGACGATCGCATCCGTCGAGAAAGCACGTCGGGAGGCGTTTTCTCCGCGTTGGCCGACGAGATAATTAATCGCGGGGGCGCAGTCGTGGGGGCCGCGTACGACGAGGATTTGCGCGTGAACCATTCAATAGCGGAGGAGGCCGCGCGAGTATCCCTGTTCAGGGGATCAAAATACGTCCAAAGCAATGTGTCGAAGGAAGTATATGTCTCAATCAAGCAGGCGCTAAAGGACGGAAGATGTGTCCTTTTTTCCGGCACGCCTTGTCAAATCGCCGGGCTCCGCGCATTCCTAAGCAAAGAAGAAAAACGACTCATATGCTGCGATCTGGTATGCCATGGCACTCCATCGCCGAAGCTGTTCTCTCAATACATAGATGCGATTCAACAGAAAGGAAAGAAGCGAATCGTTAATTACGTATTTCGGAGCAAAGCAAATGGATGGAAAAAGCTTACCTGCCATTATTCCCTAGAAGACGGATCGAGTGTATACGTGGATGCTAACGCTGATCCCTACTTCCGGTCGTTTCTCAGGAATTACTCGCTTCGTCCTTCCTGTTATAGCTGCAGGTATGCGTGCCTCGAACGCGAAGGCGACGTGACGTTAGGCGATTTCTGGGGCATCAGAGAGCGTTATCCAATGTTCGATGCCGACGACCGGGGAACATCGCTGATCTTGGTTAACACAGGGAAGGGAAGCGAGCTGATCGCAAGCTCCCAAGGACGGCTCGCGCTGGGAGTCGCCGACTTGGACGCCGCCGTCGCCGGCAACCAGATGCTTCAGCGGCCCGTGGACCGCCCAATCCTGAGGGATCGATTCTACGGGGATCTCGCGACGTTAGGATTTTGGAAGCTATCGAAAAGGCCCCCGATAGCGGCACCATCTCCGTTGCTGGAATCCTTGAGGCTGTTGAAGACAAAGGTGAAAAGCTCTATAAAAGCACGCGTCCCTAGAAGGTGACCATTTACACTAATGCACCTAGACCGCACCTGTTCATCGCCGCCAACAGGATCCTCGCATTCGTCGTCGTATCGAATTCGGCCTCGATCTTCCTCCTGGCCTCCTTCCCCGAGGATTCCATCAGCTCAGGACTCGCAGCCAAGCGTTCTAGTATTCCCGCGAGGGTCCTCTCGTCCTCCATTGGGAATAAGTACCCCGAGCGACCGTCATCGACGAGCTCCCTAATCGTCGACATGTCGCCGGACACGACGCATCTTCCTTTCGCCATCGCTTCCATCAGGACTACAGGTATGCCGTCCCTGTCTCCCGTCGATGCGATGCGCATCGGAAGGACGAAGATATCGCATTCTCCCATTAAGCTCATCACTTCCTCGTTTCGTTTCTCTCCGAGCAGGACGACGCGAGCAGATGACGGGAGGGCGGCGATCAAGCCCCTCAGCCCGGCTTCCTCGGGACCCGATCCCACGATAGAGACCTCGAGATCCGCGCTTCGGCGCTCGGCTATCATGCCAGCCGCACGGATCAGGATATCAAAGCCTTTCTTGCTGACGAGACGCCCCACTCCCAGCACTTTGACTTGCCTGGAGGTTCTTCGGGGAATCGGCGCGACCGTCCTCGTATCGACCCCGCACCTCACTATCGGGTAATCACAATCGTTCTTCTTATAGATGGATTCGTAGAAGTCTCGATGCCAATTCGAGATGCAGGCGGTAAATGCCGATCTACGGAGTTTCTCCTTAAGAAGAGAGCGACTCGGGAAGAGATCGTTCGCGTGCCCGGTAAAGCTGAAAGGAACACCTAGCTGCCTCGCCGCGTACATGGCTATCGTAGTCGGGACATGGGCCATATGCGCGTGGATATGTGCCACGCCGAGCGATCGCACCCTCCGTGCCAGCCCGATCGCCGCGATTGCCTGCGCAAGGATTTTGACACGACGTAAGCCTTTGACATCTGACGCGCGGATGGCATCGGCACAGGCGAGGGCATATGTTGAGATCGTCCTCAACGGCCGACAGGCGAATTCGGCCATCGCGTCGCGCAACAGCCGAGAGACGCCACTTGAATAGATCTTGATGGCTGAATCCGACAACGCATCCAAGACGCTCGATCCTAGGTCCCTGTCCGGCTCGTGTACGGAAGCAGTCAATACCGTGATGCCCAAAGACCGCAACGCGAAGATCTCACGATATACAAAAGTCTCGGATTTCCCGGGCAATACATTCGCAATATAGAGTACCGGTTTCAATCCCATAGGCATTAAAATATCCTCAATGTCATTCTCCAAATTATCAATAAACTCGAATTCGCAGTCCAAGCGAATGTCAAATGCTCATTATACAGCTAAAACAAAATCCACTATCTGCCCAATATGCCATGAATAGAGCTCACGAGATAGGTTCTCCGCATGGTTGATCCAGTATTGATCTTTACACTCATTACCTCATGATGTATAGATAAGAAAAGGGATAACCATGAATGAAGCCGGGGCAAAGCAAACTGAAAAGACCCTCCTAGAAACGATCGTCTACTTCATCTCGATCCTGTGGCACTATAGGTTGCTCATCGTCCTCACGACGGCCGTCGTCACGGTCGCCGTCCTTGCATACTGCGTGGTCAGCATCTCGCTGCCGCCGGAAAAAAGTCCGATGCCCAATGTATATACTGCCGAAGCGACGATACTTGTCCAATCCGACAGCCAGTCGGACGTCAACAGCTCGATCATGAATGCCTTGGGAGTCTATCAAGGATCGGCGGCGAGCGCCAAGAATAACGGCGATCTGATCATTGAAGTACTGAACAGCAGGATGATGCTCGACGCCTTGATCGATGAATTTGATATTATCAAAAAGCTTGGCCTGACGGAATACGCCAAGGGCATATCGCGCGGATTCATGAAGAACAAGATCCGCTATACGTATGTCAGGAACACCGGCGTAATGAAAATAGCCTCCGATGATACGGATCCTGTCTTAGCCCGGAACATCGTCAATAAGACCGTGAGCCTGTTGGAGTCGTGGTTCAGCCAGAACCGTGGCCTCGCGAAGCAGAAGCAGCGGCAATCCCTCGAGGACAAAATCACGGAGGTCAAGACCAGCATCGACACGCTCCAGAATCGCATTAAGAGCATCCAGAAACGATATGGCGTCCTGAGCGTCGAGGAACTCGGGCAAACCCAGGCGGCCTCGCTCGCCGAGCTCCGATCACAGTTGATACTCAAGGACGTCGAGATAAAGAACTATACGAGTTTCTCCAAAATCGACGATCCAAGGCTGGAGCAGCTCAAGGCAGAGCGACAGAACCTCCTCGACCTGATTACGCAGAACCAGCAGAAGCTGCCCGAAGCCGACATGGCCTCGGGCGGGCAGCTAAAGTCGCTCAAGTCCCTTCCCGATGTCGCGCAGGAATTCTCACAGCTGTCGCTCGAACTCGATATTCAACAGAGAATATATAACACGCTGTCTCCTCAGTACGAGGCAATGAAGCTTACGCCGGAGTCCGATCCCATCTTCCAGGTGCTCGAGCTCGCCGACGTACCCGATATCAAGTCCGGGCCGAGCAGGCCCAAAATCATACTCATAGCCTTCGCCGCGAGCTTCTTTGGCAGCATCGCCTTGAGCCTCGTGATAAATGCGATGCGAAAGCTTAACTTCAAGGAAATCATAGAGATAATCACTCGTGGGGCCTAGGGCGCATCGTCCCGCGCCCCTCGCAGGACGGACGCGAGGGACGAGCTCTCCGTGACGATAGCACATTCTGCTTCCCCGGCTGTCCCGTCATGGACGATCGGCTTTACCGGTCAGCACCGGCCAGCTATAATGCGGAATCAACACGAAGAGGGGACAGCATGAAAAAAGCACTCGTCATCCTGCTAGTCGGATTCCTTTTCACATGCGCTGCCTATGCCCAGACGGGGGTGGCGGCGTCAACGGGATCGGGCCAGCAGGCGGCCGGCAGCGAATCCGCCGCCTTGCTGAGCGCCGAGGCGAGGCTTCAGCTGGCGATGTCCAGCATCGAATATCCCGTTACGCCCTCCGATGTCTATTTGCTAACGTACCGCCAATCGTCCGGAGAGATCGTGACCAAGACGGTGCAAGTCGCTAGCGACTACCAGATCGACTTCGGGATATTCGGCAAGATCGACGCGACGAAGATGACCTTCGCGGAGCTGAAGCGCCGAGTCGAGAACCTTTACGCCGAGAGCTACGCGAGGAGCTATCCTTCGTTAACGATTGCATCGGTCGGCGTATTCAGGGTCAACATCGGAGGGGAGATATCCCGTTCACGACAAATAACGGCATGGGGTCTAATGAGACTGAGCGATGCTATCGACCTGGCGGATGCCCCGAACGCATCTCTCAGGAACGTGCTCGTGCGCCCGCGCGGGGCATCGACTGCCACAAAATACGACATACTGAAAGCGATGCGACTCGGCGACAACGCCCAAGATCCCTTCATCCGACCGAGCGACGCAATAACCTTTACGCCCGTCGGAAGAGTAGTCCGCCTGACTGGAGAGATCAGGGAGGTTGGCAACTATGAACTTCTGAGGACCGAGGGGCTCCGTGAGCTCATTGAGCAATTCGGGGGAGGCCTCACGGCCAACGCGGAGCCCGCGCGCATACGAATCGATCGCCTGTCCAAGAATGGACCTACCAGCGAATACTACACCCTCCAGAAAGCCTACGAATCGAGCCTAGAATTAGACGATTGCATCGGCGTCAATATTCCATCGAAGCTGGAGAGTCTTCCAGTCGTCTGGTTCGAGGGAGCAATCATCGGATCCTCGCAAACCGGGACAACCTTCGATACACAGGCGAGCGCCGCGGCAGCCTTGAGCCGACAGCCGATCGATGCCCAGGCCTCCTCGCCGGAGGGTGGAAGCGCACGGCTTTCCGTCCAGATCAATGACGGCGAATTACTATCTGACGCGCTTCGAGAGGTCCGCTCCTCGATTCAACCGATGGCTGACCTCGCTTCTGCCTCGCTTTTCCGGCAGGGTAGCCCTGCGCCCATCGCGGTAAATCTTCAACCATTACTTGCGACGCCAAATCCGTCTTCCGACGTTCCCTTAAGGCCATACGATCGAATCTTCATACCGACGCTTAGGTCCACTGTCCGTGTCGCCGGAGCCGTACTCGAGGAAGGTTCCTTCCCCTATCAGCCCAACAGCACATCAGCGTATTACATCGGCCTCGCCGGAGGGGCGGATCCTTTGAGGAGCGCGGGCGGAGCATGTCTGATTACCGATGCGATGGGGAACCTCAGGCCCGCATCCTCAACTATCTTGCCAGGAGACCAGGTATTCGTGCTGACAAACCTGGCGGGAGTAACCGTATCGGGCGCGGTGACGGTGCCGGGGGTCTTCCCCTATCAGTCGGGGCTGCCTCCATCGCTCTACATCAACCAAGCGGGAGGCATCGATCCTCAACGCGGTACCGGAAGCTTCTTTATCACGGACCAGCAGGGCAAGCGCCAGAAGAGCTCGGATCCTCTCTCCCCTGGAGACAGGATCTATGTTCGGCAGAACAATCTCGGCTATAACATCGTCCAATACCTGCCCGTAATAACCGGCATTGTATCGCTCGCCACAAGCATCTACACGTTAACCCAAGTCATCAAATAAGCGAGGAGCCGTTGGGCGCGCCGTCCCATGCCCGGCGACATCATCAGAACTGAACGAGACTGCCCTCCCTCTTCGCTCGCGAAAGGGAGAGCCGAAGCAGCAGGAATCCGATCGGGAGAGTCAGGATCGAGAACACCGCGAGGAAGGTGAAAGTCGAGAGCCAATCTCCCTGCCCCCCCGGGACGAGAAGTATTTCCCTGACGGCCTTGGACGCATGCGTCATCGGGAGGAAGAACGAGACCGTCTGGAGCGGCGCTGGAAGTACATCGACTGGGAATAACAATCCCCCCAGGAAATAACTGGAAGTCCCGAATAGCAATCCAATTGGGTTCCCTTGCTTAAAAGCCATGATAAAAGCTGCGGAGATCATGCCGAGCGCAAGGAAGCACAGGAACGTTAGCGCGAGGATCAACAGCACCAGCCCGATCTGGACGATCGAGACGTTGAGGCCGATGATGACGATGGCCAGGGCGAGATAGAGGACGCTCTCCATGAACGACTCGACGAAGGTCCACAGTGAATTCCCGAATAGGATCATATTGGCCGAGGTCGGCGTCACGAGTAGAGCTTCCAGCGTTCCCTCGACCTGCGCGCTGCGCACTTGATCCGCGAGAGACGATAAACCTGTCGAGACGAAAGTGCTGACGGTCATGCCTATGAGGGCGAAGGCGAAGTAATCGTTTCCGTATCGCGCCAGGTATTGGGAGAAGCTATCGCGGAAGGTCTGTCCGATGAAGAAGAGGAAAAAGACTCCCGCGAGCAGGCTCCCAAAATTCAAGAAAAGCCGGAATCGGTAGCTGAGGATAGCGAGGAAATCCCTCTTCAGGAACGCAAACAGCTTACGCATCGCCCCTCACCCCTCTCTCGAGCAAGTCGAGGAGATCGACATCCCTGCGATACGCTTGCACGAGGGTGCCTCCTTCAAGGATGAAGCTGCGTATCAATTCTTCCTGTCCGATAGCCCCGGGAACGAGATCGACCACCAATCGCCCGGAATCCCGGTTCGATATGAGCCGGGCATTCCGTTCGAGCCATTGCGGAGGCGCATCCCCGACATACTGTAGCTCGATGCGGACGGCGGCGGAGGCCACCCCTCCAATGTTCGAAGGGGAACCCTCGTCAAGGATCCGCCCTTTATGGAGGATCACGATGAGGTCGGCGAGGCGTCGGGCCTCCTCGAGATCGTGGGTGCACAGGAAGACGGTCGCCTTCCTCTTCTTGATGAGTGTCCCCTCGACGAACTTCCAGAAATCGACGCGCGCTAAAGGATCAAGATGTGCCGCAGGTTCGTCCAGAAGATAGAGCTCCGGATCGCCGACGAGGGCACGCGCGATATTCAGCTTCTGCTTCATCCCGGTCGAGTAGAGCCGATACGGCTTGTCGGCGTCCGGAGCCAAGCCGGAGTCGGCGAGAGCCTCGTCGACGCGGGCCTTCAGCGTCTTGCCCTTCAAGGAATACAGCGAGCCGAAGAACATCAGGTTCTGGCGTCCAGTGAGCCGCCAATAGAACGACCTGTCGTTGGGCGTGACGAGGCCGATTTTGCCTTGGACGGCTCGCCCCCAGCGATCATGACTCATTCCCTCGTATCGTATCTCCCCAGTATCCGGGGTGATCAACGAGGCGAGTATCTTTATCAGCGTCGTTTTCCCTGCGCCGTTTGGCCCGAGAAGGCAAGTCACCTTGCATCGCGGAATGCGCAGACTCACGTCGGACAACGCCTGGACGATCAGCCTCTTCTTGAATGGATTCGTCAACGGCTGCTTGAAAAATTTCGATATGCCGATAAGCTCAAATTGGATGCTTTCGAAGTCCGGCGCCATGCATTGAATAATACATGCGATATGGATTCAAGACAAGGAACAGGATCGCCCAGTCGAATGCGGCAACACGGCTCAAGAAGGAACGATACGCGACACCAGAGCCCTCAGGATCTTCCGTATTATCCTCAGCAGCCACCTAAAAGGCTCCAGCAAGTAAAGCAAGTACACCAAAGGACTGCGAATCGGAAGGCGATATTCCTGTGCAAGCCGTCGGGGCGGAGGTAGGACCAATGGCAAGATGAGCCCGGCCCTGAGGCGCGCCATAGTCGTGCTCGGGAAGACGAACGGCGACTTCAATTGATAAAGAAAGCAGCTCAAGGTCGAATAGCTTCCGAGGCTTTTCAGGCAACGGAGATGCAATCGGACCATACCGATCGATCTATCGTCTAGAGACGACTCGACATCTGCGAGGATACCCTGCTCAAGTGGCGCGCCTGTCGCATCCTCGAAGAGCTTAAGGAGGAGCAGGAGATGATGGGAAGCCTTGAAGCGTGCGGCCTTCTCGATCAAGGAGTTCCAGTTCAAACCAGCGCATATCAAGGCGTCCAAGTCGAGGATATGGCGCAGGACGAAGCATTTATTCGAAGGAGACCTCTTCATGCCCGCATGGAAGGCGAGCAGCAAGGCCCTGTCCTCGACGGCGAGGAATCGATATCCCGTTTCGGGATCGATAACGCTGTCCGCGATGAACTCGGGGATCGCAGCCCGTAGTCCGCGCAGATTCTCGGTGTACATGCGTCCCGTCTCGAAGAAGGCAGTGTGTAGCTCGACGAGAATCCCCGTCGAAGGCTCGATAAATTCGAATTGTATAGACCACTGCGATAGTCTTCGCCAATCTCTGTACTCGCTCTTCCTGATGTATCGATTCCGCTCGAATCCCGCGTACTGATATCCGGCCTCCTCGAACGCCGATATGGCCCTCTGCAGGTCGGATTCGGATATCAACAGATCGATGTCGCCGCAATCGCGCGCCTTTCCCATCGCCAGGCTTATTCCCTTGATCACGACGGAACCGATCCCGACGGAAGCCAGCAGGGCGACCGAGTCTTTCAAGGCCTTCGCGAAACGCGATCTTTCCATTTCGGCGCCGAGCGCAAAGGCGGCTCCGACGCGCTTCCAGCCCTCGTCGATCCCCTCTTCATTCAAGAGCCTGTCCGACAAGGGGCTCAGGACCTTTTGCATCGAGGCTAAGCGAGCTATTTCGCCCTTTTCGCATGAACGGAGGGCCTGGGCCAACGGCTCTTCCCTGACAAGGCGGAGGAGAACGGATTCCTCGGGCGTCAGGATTTGCATCGGCCTAGCTCCTTTTTTGCATCAATGGTATTGTGTATCATATCCAAACGAGACATGCAAATACATTGAGAAGGCAGGCAGTAAGGATTGGCGTACGGCGATGCGGCATGGATGGACCTATTCTGTGGTGCGGGTAAAGGCGCCATGCTCCTGCCAATGCTCTCGGGCAGCATGGCGCCGGCCCTTCTTCCCGGAGATGTCCTAACAGTGCGCCCGGCGAGTAGCGCGAACATTCACAGGGGCGATATCGTCGTATTGAGGATCGGGAACAAACTCATAGCCCATAGGCTAGTCTTCGTGACGCGCCTTGGTCGAATCGTCGTCCTCGTCGAGAAAGGCGACGCGAATAACGCGGCGTCGTTCGTCGACCCGGGATCCGTGGCGGGCATCGTCGTATCGGCGAGCAGGAACGGGCAAGTCGTAATGGAGCGCTCCGGAACGTCGAGGAGGCAGAACCGGCATGCGGCGCTACGTTCGCTAGTAGGGCTTCTATCGCTTTCATCATTACGACAGCTAAAAAGAAAGGCCTTTCACCACGATGCATAATTACAACCTCCGTATCGGAAACATCGTAGTAACGATCCGCCTGCGCCGCGAGCGCGAGAAGGCCGCGTTCGTCGAGTACTTCAAGCGCCCCTCGCATCAGCGCGAGGGCGACATCGCGCTGAGTCTGCGCTTCGAGGATAAGGCAAAGCCCAACGTCGAGGTGCCCAGCTCGCTGTTCCTTACCAAGGTCGGCGACGGCAGCGGTTTTTCCGTCGCCGAAGGCCTGATAAAGGGCAGATACTCGCCGGAGAGCGGCGAGGGCGAGCTCATCGTCCAATCGGCGATCATGCAGGGATACAACATCCGTGTGTTTGAGCAGATTTTATACCAGGCCTATTGGTCCGCCGTCCGGAGGAAGGGGCTCGACTCCTTGCTCATGCATTCGAGCTGCATGGAAAGGAACGGCAAGGGCTACGTGTTCACCGGGAAGTCGGGATCGGGCAAGAGCACGGTCGCGTCGCTCAGCGCTGATGCGAAGATCTTCAACGACGAGATATCCGTCATCGATCTCGGCGGACGTCCCGTCGAGATATTCGACGCTCCCTTCAACGGGTTTTTCGAGAAGAAGATTGAAGGGAGCGCTCCGCTCGCGGGCGTCTATATCCTGGTACAGGCACCGCGCCATCGAGTCTCAAGGACGACCTCGTCCGAGAGCATCAAGACCCTCTCCCGGGAGATAATTCCGCCGATGGGGCTCGAAACGCCCTTCTCGCAGAAGGTATACTGGGAGATGCTGGATTACGCGACGCGAATCGCCGAGGCCGTCCCGCTGAATACCCTGGAGTTCCTTCCTGATCCTGGGTTCTGGGGGTACATCGAGAAGGCGAGGGACGAGGGATGATGATCGATATGAACAGCGTGCCGTCGAAGACAGAAGGGCTCATGGAACGATCGCTCAACGACGAGATCGTCGTGCTTTCTTCGAAGGGGGACGTGCTCCACACGTTCTCGGGTACTGCGCGATTCATCTGGTCGATGATCGACGGCAACAGGACGATCGAGAGCATCGCACGCGCGATGACCGACGAATACGAGGTAGATGAGGAGACCGCTCGCTCCGATTTGGAACGATTCCTTGGCGACCTGCTTTCGCTTTCTCTGATAAAGACGACGACAATAAAATAGCCTCAGTTTTCACTGAGGCTATTGATTCACTGCGTTAAGGCTACGACTGTCCGCCGTTACCTGCGAAACATCCTGAATATCCATCCCCAGCCGTTACTGTGCCGCTTTCCGAAGGACTGGCCAGCAGCATTGCCGGGCTTCAAGTTGTAGTTCCCGAAGACACCGAGCACGACGCCCTCGGACTTCACTACAGGAGCCGAATACATCTTTTTTTCCATTGGTACCTCCTTCCGCCTGGTAATATTTACTCTATTACAAAATTATACAGCGCATTACACATTTCGTCAACGATTCCACAGAGTAAATAATCGGCGAAGGAATGACTACCCTCAAGCTCTCTATAGAAATATAGAGAAGACCATGACATACATGAAGAATCTGTCAACATAAAAGGTAATGCTATGCCGTGAAAGACTATCCGAACATTTGCCCCGGCATCCCATTACGACTCTCGATGCTCGAATAATAGATCGTATAGACTGACCAGCGCGAAGTTACATCCCAACCTCTTTTTCATTGCAATACCGCGTCAGGGCGGAAATAATTACGAAATCGGCAATTCCCATTCCGCCGAAAACTAGTTTATACTTTGGATGGATAAAAAAGACAGATATAAAACTCGAGGACCACTATGTTGCCCCAACAGATAGTTGAATGGAATGATACGAAGAAAGATTATCCCCTTCATCACCCGTTGAACGCCTTCCTCGAAGAGCAAGTCCGAAAGACGCCCGGCAATACGGCGGTCTGCTTCGAGGGCGCGGAAATCACCTATGCCGAGCTGAATCGCCGGGCCAATCGCGTGGCCAGGCGTTTGCGCGAGCATGGAGTGGCCGCCGATTCGCTGGTCGGCGTCTACATGGAGCGCAGCGTCGAGATGGTTGTCGCGCTCGTCGGTATCATCAAGGCCGGCGGCGCTTACGTGCCCTTCGATCCGGAATACCCGCAGGATCGGCTGGCTTTCATGTTCGCGGACTCGAGTATCTCCATCCTCCTGACTCAAAGGAAATTCGAGCGGCAGGACCTTCCGAAAGGCATCCGCTCTATCTATCTGGACGACGCGGCTTGGAGCGACGTCGGCGAGGCCGATGACGAGAACCCGCCGCAGATACCCGGGCCAGACAGCGCAGCGTATATGATCTATACGTCGGGATCGACGGGAAAGCCAAAGGGCGTCGTGAATATCCATCGCGCCCTGGTGAACCGCCTCCTCTGGATGCAGGACGCCTATGGGCTGACCGAGCGGGACCGCGTCCTGCAGAAGACGCCCTACAGCTTCGACGTCTCGGTCTGGGAATTCTTCTGGCCGCTCATCACGGGGGCCGGCCTCGTCATGGCGAAGCCGGGCGGGCATCGCGACAACGCATACCTCATCGACGCCATAGTGAACAACGGCGTGACGACGATGCACTTCGTCCCCTCGATGCTGAGCCTATTCGTCAATTCCGAAGGACTCGAGCGGATCACGAGCCTCCGACAGGTGATGAGCAGCGGCGAGGCGTTGCCTTTCCAGCTGACGAAGCGTTTCTTCGAGAGGCTGAAGAGCACGAGACTGCATAACCTATACGGACCGACGGAAGCCGCGATCGACGTCACGTACTGGGAATGCAAGGCCGATTCGACGAAAAACGTGGTCCCCATCGGCTTCCCGATCGCCAATACCCAGATGTACATCCTCGACGAGGGCATGAACCCCGTGCCCGTCGGGGAAGAGGGAGAGCTGCACATCGGAGGCATCGGCCTCGCGCGGGGATATTGGAATAGGCCCGAGCTCACCGCAGAGCGCTTCGTCAAGGACCCGTTCAGCGATCGCGAGGGAGCGCGACTGTACAAGACGGGCGACCTTGCCAGGTACATGCCGGACGGCGCCATCGAGTACCTGGGCCGCATGGATTTCCAGGTCAAGCTGCGCGGATTCCGCATCGAGCTGGGCGAGATCGAGGCGACGCTGCTGAAGCATCCCGGGATAAAAGAAGCGGTGGTCACGGCCAGCGACGACGCGCTGGAGGACAAGCAGCTCGTGGCTTACGCCGTTCCGAGGGCCGACACTCGGCCCTCCATCTCAGAGCTCAGGCAGTTCCTGCTGGCGGACCTGCCCGACTACATGGTCCCAGCCCGCTTTGTTTTTCTTCAGGAGATGCCCCTGCTGCCCAACGGCAAGGTCAACCGCAAGGCGCTGCCGAAGGGCCAGCAGGAGCGTCCAGAGCTCGCGGAGATGTACGTCGCTCCCCGATCGGAGCTGGAGAAGACGCTCTGCGGGATCTGGTCCAATCAGTTGAGCCTCAAGGAAGTCGGGATCCGCGACAATTTCTTCGAGCTCGGCGGCAACTCCCTCATGGCGATCCGCTTATCGGCGGAGCTCCGGAGGTCGATGCAGCGGGACGTGCCGGTCGTCTGGCTCTTCCAGTACCCCACGATCGAGAAGCTGGCGGCGAACCTGTCCACAGGCGGGTCCGACGGCTCGAAGCTGCTCGAAGAGGCGAACGAACGGGCGACGCGGATCCGCATAGGCCGTTTCTCGGGGAATTCAGAGACGGACGGGGTCGCCGTGATCGGCATGGTGGGGCGGTTCCCGGGCGCCGACTCGATAGATCAGCTGTGGGACAACCTGATCGGCAAGGTCGAATCGATAACGAGGTTCCCGCTCGACGAGCTGGGGCCGGGGATCGACGACGAGACGAGGAACGACCCGAACTACGTTCCCACGAGGGGCATTATCGACGACGCGGACAAGTTCGACGCGCCTTTCTTCGGTATCGGTCCGCTCGAAGCGAAGGTGATGGATCCGCAGCAGAGGGTGTTCCTTGAGCTCGCGTGGGCCGCGCTCGAGAACGCCGGGTACGAGCCGAGCCGATTCCCCGGGATGATCGGCGTCTACGCGGGCGTGGGGGACAACCACTACTACGCGAGGAACGTGCTGTGCCATCCCGACCTGGTGAAGACCGTCGGATCGATGATCGTCGGCTACGGCAACGAGAAGGACTATATCGCCACGCGGGTCTCGTATTCCCTCAACCTGACGGGCCCGAGCGTGAGCGCGAACACCGGCTGCTCGACCTCGCTCCTCGCTGTAGACCACGCGTTCAAGGCGCTCATCGACTACGAGTGCGATATGGCCCTGGCAGGCGGCGTGGACATATACGTCCCGCAGCGCAGCGGGCAGCTCTATCAGGAGGGCGGGACCTTCACGAAGGACGGCCATTGCAGGCCCTTCGACGCAGAGGCGACCGGCACGATGTTCTGCGACGGAGCGGGCATCGTGGTCCTCAGGCGGCTCCAGGACGCTATCGCCGCCGGCGATCGGATCTACGCGGTCGTCAAGGGTATCGCGAAGAACAACGACGGGTCCAACAAAGTCAGCTTCCTGGCTCCCAGCGTGGAGGGCCAGGCTCGGGTGATCGCCTTGGCCCAGGCCCAGGCCGACGTAACGGCGGACACGATCACCTACGTCGAGGCGCACGGCACCGGCACCCCCTTGGGCGATCCCATCGAGGTCGAGGCGCTCACCAAGGCATTCCGGGCCACGACCGACAAGAAGCAGTACTGCTACCTGGGATCCATCAAGGGCAACATCGGGCATCCCACCATCGCCTCGGGAATAGCCGGCTTTATCAAGGCAAGCCTGGCTCTTCATCATGAGGAGATACCCGCCACGCTGCATTACCAGAAGCCGAATCCGAAGATCGACTTCGCGAGCAGTCCATTCGTCGTCGTCAAGGATACGACGCCGTGGCCGAGGAACGGCCGACCAAGAAGGGCGGCGATCAGCTCCTTCGGATTCGGCGGGACGAACGTCCACGCGATACTGGAGGAGGCGCCCCTCCAGTCGCCGTCGGGCCCCTCGCGGCCGAGGCAGGTCCTGCTCCTGTCCGCGAAGACGGAGGCCGCGCTTGGCCGCCTGCGCGCTCGGTACGCCGAGTTTCTGAGGCGCGAGCCCGAGACCAACATGGCCGACATGGCCTATACGCTGGCTGTCGGACGCAGACATCACGCGTACCGGGACTTCCTGGCCTGCGCGGGAGCCGACGAGGCCGCGGCCGAGCTGTCCCGGAGGGAAGAGAGAAAGACGCCGGCGCAGAAGCTCGCCAGCTTGAATCCCAAGATCGTTTTCATGTTCCCAGGGCAAGGATCTCAGTACGTCAACATGGGGCTGAGCCTGTACGGCGCCGAGCCGGTCTTCCGGCAGTGGGTCGACGCCTGTTGCGATATCCTGCGGCCTCACATGGACAGGGACCTGCGCGAGATGCTGTTCCCCGAGGCGGGAGACGAAGCGACGGCGGCGGAATCGCTCAAGGATACCTACTATACGCAGCCGGCCCTGTTCACGATCGAGTACTCGCTTGCCCGGTTCTGGATGAGCCTCGGCGTCGTGCCCGGAGCCATGATCGGACACAGCGTCGGCGAATTCGTAGCCGCCTGCCTCTCCGGGATCGTCTCCCTGGAGGACATCCTGCCGATGGTGGCGCTCCGCGGACGGCTCATACGAGACTTGCCGCGCGGCTCCATGCTGTCGGTCCGATGCTCGGCGGCGGAGATCGAGAAGCGGCTTCCGCCCGACATTCAGCTAGCGGCGTCAAACGGCCCCTCTCTCTGTGTCGTCTCCGGCCCCACGAGCGCCGTCGGGGCATTCGCCAAGAAGCTCGAGGCAGAGGGCTTGATGGCGAAGCAGCTCCATACCTCTCACGCATTCCATTCCGCCATGATCGAGCCGGCCGTGCCAGACTATATAGAGGCGATGCGCGGCGTGAGGTTCTCGAAGTCGCGGATACCCGTCATGTCGACCTGCTCGGCTGAATGGTTGACCGACGAAGTCTCTTCCTCCCCGGAGTACTGGGGAAGGCACATGCGCATGCCCGTCCGGTTCTCGGAAGCCCTATCCATTCTGCTGAAGGAGCAGGGCTCGGTCTTCCTCGAGGTCGGGCCGCGAGACGTATTGACGACGCTCGCGCGCCAGCATGCCGGCCCCGAGGGACGCGGGCGCATGATCGCAACCCTGGCCGCGGGAGCGACTGAGGACGGGGCCGAATGGAATTCAATGCTCTCGGCGGTCGGCCAGCTCTGGGCGAACGGCGTCGACCTCGATTGGGACGCATTCTTCGGGCGTGAGAAGCGGAGCCGGATCCCCCTGCCGACGTATCCGTTCGAGAGGAAGACCTATTGGCTGGATCCGGTTCCGGATCGCGCGGTCCGAGAGGGGTCCAAAGCCCGGCTCGCGGCATCGGACGACACCGTCGACGCCCGAGCCGACGCAGGATCCGATGAGGGCCCGACGCGGCCGGGCTCGGGCTCCGACGGAATAATGGCCACGCTCGCAGGATTGATGCAGGAGACTCTCGGCATCGACTTCGATCCGCGGGACGAGGACTCTCAGTTCATATCGCTCGGCGCGGACTCCCTGTCGCTCATGCAGCTGGGTCGAGGCGTACAGGGGCGGTTCGGACTCCCCGTGACCTTCAGGCAGCTGGTCGAGCAGTATGCGACGCCGAGGCTCCTCGCGGAAGCCGTACGCGCCGCTCGCGGGGCGGCGCCCGCGCGACCCGACCTCGCGGCGCCCGAACCGGCGATCGCGGATTCCGCTCGCGCCCAACGGGGCCATGATGCCCCGAGAGTATCCTCGAACGGCGCGAAGACCGAGAGACGGACGCTTGCCAAGGGGAAAACGAGAAGCGCGAGGGTCGGGCGCGATGAGCGCGGCAAGCTCGCGTGGTACCTGCCCAATCCGCGGATCGCCGGCGCGTATCTCAAGATAGAGAGCACCGCCGTCGACCAGGGAACACCGTCGTACGAGACCAGCGAAGTCGCGTACGATCCCTTTGCGCCGATCCCGGCGCAGGAATTCCCGTCGACTCCAGGTCAGATCGAGATACGTCGATCGAGCCTGCCCGAAGGGACCGAACCGGATGCCGGCCTCGCGGACAACGAGTCGTTCTCGGTTCGGCTTAAAGGCTCGATCGACGACGAGGCGATCCTCCAGGCGCTGCGGACGCTCGCCGAGCTCCATCCGGCATTGCGGGGGCATTTCGCCCAGGACGGGAAGGTCTTCCGCATCGAACCGTCCATCGCGGTTCCGATCGAGAGCCGAGACATCTCCGGCCTGGGAGCCGAGGACCGTGAAGGCGCCTTGCGCGAGATGCGCGACGCCATGACGAGGACGCGCTATTCCCTGGATAACGGTCCGCTGTATCGCGCCGCCGTCGTTCGCGTGGAGCCCGACGAGCGGATCGTGCTACTGGGCGCCCACCGCGCGGTATGCGATCTCTGGTCGCTGGACGTCATCCTGCTGGACTTCAGTCGGCTCTATTCCGCGTTCGTCGATGGCATTCCCCTCCCCCAGGTCCCCGAGTACTCCTATGCGGAGTACATCGAGTACCGCCGGAGCGACGCGTATTCCTCGAAAGCCAAGGCGAGCCGCGCGTACTGGCGTGGGATCTATGAATCCCTTCCGCCGCCCTTGGACCTTTCCAGCGGCGCCAAGCGTCCAGAAAAGCGCGCGTTCGGCGCGTTCAGTTCATCTCGACGCGTTCCCGAGGGAGTGCTCGCCTCGGCTCGAGCCTTCTCCAAGGCACAGGGAGTCAGCCTGTTCTCCGTCCTGCTGTCGGCCTTCGCGTCCCTCGTCCATCGTCGAAGCGGCGCGAGCGATTTCGCGATCGGCATACCGATCGCGGGCCATCCCGATGCCAGGATGGAGGACGCCGTCGGATATTTGGCTAGCATAATCCCTCTTCGCTTCGAGATCGAGGCAGGGTGGTCCTTCGTCGAATTATGCCGCGCGACCAATATTTCCCTGCTGGAAGCGAGGGAGAACGATGCCGCGTGCTTGGGCGAGATAGCCGCCAACCTCGATATTGGATCCGACTCGTCGCGGGCGCCGCTCGCGGCCGTCGCCTTCTCCCACATGCATAAGTACGACAGGAGCGAGCTCGCCTTCACGGGCTGCACGACGGAGTATCGCCTCAACCCCCGCGCTTTCGATGCCTACGAGGTCAGCGTTAACGCCATCGAGGCGTCTGACGGCTTGGAGCTCCTCGCTCACGCCGACGCCGGTCTTTATAGTCAACGATGGCTCGACGAGCGGTTGGTCGAGTACGAGGAGTCGCTCAGACTCGCGTGCTCGTCGCCGGAAGCGACGGTTGGAGGGATCGCGAGATCCGAGGAGGCCCGGGAGCGACGAGAGTCGGGCGTCCTCCCCAGGAAAGACCGCAGCTCGGCGCTCCTATCTTCCCAGCAAGTGCGCTTGTGGTTCCTCCACGAGATGGATCCCGACAAGCCTCTCTACAATCTCGTGCAAGCGATACGGATCGAAGGCCCTTGCGACGCTAAGCGGCTCCGGAGAGCCATTGGCGCATTCTTCTCGCGCCATGAAATCTTCCGCGCATTCATCAAGAAGAGCGACGGCAAGGCATCCATGTCGTTCGTCGATCGGGCGGACATCCCCATTACGGAAATCGACCTGACGGGTATGCCTGTCGCCAATGCCCGAGCCGCATTCGAGGAAGAGGCGAGGAAGCTGGGACGCACCGCGCTGGACATCTCCAGGTATCCGTTCATGCGCGCAGCGCTCTTCAAGCTCCCCGATGACGTGCTCTATTTTTGCATGCTAATCCCGCACATGTTCAGCGACGGATGGTCGTGGGAAATCCTGGTCAACGAGCTCAGGGAGATGTACGACCATGCGGAGGACGCTTCTTGGTCATTGCCCGCTCTGCCCGTCGATTACGGCGACTACGCGACCTGGGAACGGGAGCATAGGACGGAGCGGCGTCTCGAAAATTCTGTCGTCTCGTTCTGGAAGGAGTACCTCAAGGGAATCCCCGAGGCGCACGACCTGCCGCTCGACCGATCCCGCCCGCGGATATCTTCCGGATTAGGAGGCACGCTGTTCTTCGGGTTCGACGATGTCGCATCAGACAGGATCAAAGCCTTCTGCAAGGCGCATTCGATAACGCCGAATATGTTCTTCCTGGGCTGCCTCGCCGTGCTGGTCCGCAAGTATTCCTCTCAGGAGACGGTGGTCATCGGGACGCCGTACGCGAACCGTGAGCGCGAGGAGCTCCGGGGCCTGTTCGGGTACTTCATCCGCACGAGACCGCTGCGCTTCGACGTCGACGAGAGCATGAAGGCGGGCGAGTGGCTGCGATACGTCAAGGACCAGTTCTTCTCGGCCTGGGAGCATTCTTCGCTCGGGCTGGACG
>Ga0153915_10001034_pt1 | contig 25687 bp, 22 predicted proteins | sample Opewatmetagenome_2_FD_107003 | JGI IMG/M metagenome (GOLD analysis project Ga0153915, IMG submission 107003) | Freshwater wetland microbial communities from Ohio, USA - Open water 3 Core 3 Depth 3 metaG | ecosystem: Environmental > Aquatic > Freshwater > Wetlands | place: USA: Ohio, Lake Erie...
ATCTCCAATTGGAAACCATACGACGCCCTGCCCAACTATCTCTTTCTTGCTGATTTCTGCATCATTGTCTATCACACCACAGAGCACAAGCTTGTACAGGCCCTTCGAGCCCTCAACATCATTGACCAAGACAGCATTTGGTGGAATCGTCGAGTCTGTGGCAGGCAAATCCTTGAGCCGATATATCTCCCCTAGCGGCTCGTAGCCATCACCAGTGATAGTGTAGAGATCCCGGCCGTCCCAGCAGAACTTGACGGTCATCTGATTGCGAGTCATTGTACCGGTCTTGTCTGAACATATCACGCTCACTCGCCCGAGACTCTCTATTGCCGATAGGTCCCTGATGATTACCGCCTTCTTTGCCATGGCGAGGACCCCAGTCAATAGTACAATCGTCGTGAGTAGAGGGATATTGATGGGCATTATTGTCATAGCCCTTGTTATCCCATCCGTTAGGTCAGCGGCGATTGCGGCCGGAGTGAGATTTGGAGACAAGCCTGAGAGCATCGGGCGAATGATGGTCCGCCATAGAACCGATACGCCCATGAGGACCAACGCCGCAATGCCCAGGAACTTCGCTAGCATATTGACCTTCTTACGGAGCGGGATGTCACCCGTGTTCAGTTCCTCAAGCTCGCCCTGAATCAAGCCGATCTCGGTTGATGCGCCTGTCACAGTCACAGCAATGACTGCAGTTCCGGTCGAAACGTATGTGCCAAAGAAGACCATATTCTTCATGTCGGTCAAGGGTGCCTCTGCTTCTACGATCGCTCTGGAATCCTTCGAGTTCGGAACGCTCTCACCAGTCAATGAAGCTTCGTTTGTACTGAGGTTTGTAGCCGTAACGATTCGCCCATCAGCCGGTACTTTGTCCCCTTGTTCCAGCTTGACGATATCGCCGGGAACAATCAACGTGGGGTCTATCTTCATCTCTCGCCCACCACGGATGACTCGCGACTCACCTGCAGAAAGCTTCTCGAGTGCTTCCAGCTTCTTTTGGGCCCTGTACTGCTGGAAGATTGCCACCAAGCAGTTGATTGCCACAACGCTCAACCAGAGTGTGGCTTCTCCCAGCTGGTTCTCCCCGGAGGGAAACAGGAATGCGAGCACAATCAATGCCACTGAGCTCATGAGATAGATGTTTATCAGCCAGTTGAGAATGGGTGCAAGATAGACCTTCCAGAAGGAACCTCTTATCTTTGGCAATGTATTGGGTCCATACTTCTGAAGACGAGTCCTCGCGTCATCGTCAGATAGTCCCACTCTCGAATCGACAGAGAGAGTGTTGAGGACATCGTCGAGAGGAATGCATTGAAACCTGCATGTGGTCAGTGAGGTCGTGATGGCGTCCTTCTCTGACAAGATACGTCCCTCGGTCGGATAAGCACTCTGAACGGCGCTCACAGATAAAGCAACTTGTAACAGGTCCAAGGAGTCTTGAGCGTTGTACTTCCCATGAACATACCTTTTGAAGCTTCTTTGAGCCGAGTACCTGCACGCTCTGCAGAAGCCCGTTCAAAAGCACGTAAACGTGTTATCGCAATGGTTGCAGGTGTTACAGGCTCCGACAGATTCTTTTGGCATTGACAGGAGAAGAATAGGTGTGTATAGATACTGGGAAACCCCTGTTGCTTCCAGACGAGGGTCGTCGACAAGCGTTACAAAGCTGCTCGCTGTAATCGTGATACTGCTGATTGTAGTATCCACAGGCATGGTGATCCTGCTGGGGTTGATTCCAATTGGCCCATCCAGCCAATCTGTGAGAGTCGGGGTAATTGACTCCGGGATAAACGTCGGTCTTAGTCTCGAGAACAGAGTGGTTGCACAGAAGAGCTTCGTCAGTACGGAGTATGGCTATGACCTGAATGATGCGTCCACGAGTGATGCTGAGCCTGATGGCGTGCCGCACGGGACACTCGTTTCCACGCTGATCGCCGCAGAGAGCGACAGCGCTTACCTAGTCATTGCAAAGGTGATTGGGCCTCAAGGTTCAGCCACCACGGCCGGGATTATAGCAGCTATCTACTGGGCGATTGAACAGAACTGCAGTGTCATCAATCTCTCGATAGGTTCGACACCTACCTTTGGGGATCCAGGCCAGCAGGCTGTTCAGTATGCATTTTCCCATGGCGTGATTGTCGTTGCGTCAGCAGGCAATGAAGGGGACAGCGGGATTGCAGGGACCAGTATCGCGTCGCCAGGAGTCTTCCCAGCCTGTCTCTCTGTTGCAGGTATCGACGACAAGAACGACCCGTACTACTTCACTAGCTTCGGACCAACTCAATCGAGGTACATGAAACCAGACATCGCCGCGCTCGGATATACTGAAACTACGACAACCATATACTATGGCACTTCATTCTCATCTCCTAGGGTTGCTGCGGCCGCGGCGGACATTGTGGCATACTGTCTTGCGAACAACCGATCATGGACACCAGGTCTTGTGATGACTGCTCTGTTAAAAGGTGCAGACCCAATCCCCTGGCCAGAGTACATGGTTGGTGCAGGAGCACTCAATGTGGACAGATCTATACAATTGATAGCACAGAGTACAAACCTTCAAGGCCTTCCTGCTTTGGCCTATGTGTCACCAGTGAGCCTACCTCTGGATTTCGAGAAACTCTTCTACGGGGATGCCTATGAGTTTGAGTTGACCCTCTTCACGACTAAGCTCGCAGTCTTTGATGTTCAGGTTGTGACTGTCACTCCAAGCGTGTTTCACGTGCCGGAGGCCGTGACCATCAATCAGACAGGCCTGATTCCTATGATGGTTGAAGTTCCTAGCAACGGTTCCGCCGTATACAGTGCAGAAATCCAGTTCGTGTCGGAAACCGGCGGAAGCGCCAATGTCAGTGTCGATTTCAATGTCACAACTCCCGCTGCACGAGTAGCGTTTGATATCAGTCACACTGCATGGTCAATGGACACTGTCTATGGGCAGTTCAAGGAACTCTACACGGAACTGACATCGAACTCGATTTCAGTGACCGAGCTGCGCAATAGTTCTGCAACAACCTTCGAATCTCTATCGCAGTATGACGCCGTCTTGTTGCTGGATCCATGCACTTGGGAATTGAATGAAACAGAGCCACTTGCACCAGTGATATTCTCGATCCCGTTCTCTCAGGCAGAAGAGGAAGCCTACCAGCAGTACTTCGACGCAGGTCACGGTATCTTCGTGGCCGCTCTCTCCAACGACAGTGTTGACGTCAGCTCACTGAACGATTTTCTCAACTGGACAGGATTCTCCCTGAGTTACACAAGCGTCCCGTCTGGAGACTCGCCAGCGCTTATCACCGACATCACTACGCATCCGACAACCGTAGGAGTGAGTGATTTCGATTATCTAGGATCGACCATAGCCATTCCAATAGGCGCGGTGTCTCTTGCTCGGTATAACTCGGGCACAGTCTTGGCCTGCAGGCAAGGAGGCGGCGGAGGTCGAATAGTTGTGACCGGGTCCAACTTCTTTGTCGACAATTGGGGCATGGCCGGCCGCTACAGTTCACATGATGATGATGTACTGGCGCTCAAGATTGTCAAATGGTTGACAGGACTGCCGTAAGAACGTCGAAACCGAAGTGTGGATGGATACACTTCCATTGCGTGGTCTTGGAAGCTTTTAAGCCGGGAATCACAGGGCATAGTCGCTAAAACTACCGAGTCGAAGCGGTGCTGGTGACCGGGGCATAGCTCTGGTCGCCAGCTACCAACTTGTCGGTTTCTTTCCTTCTTCTTTTAGCACGGTACTTGTGAGCTACGCGGAGGTCTGAGCCCATCTCACGGGACGGACCTCCAAACCAGCATGCTTAACTGTGCGACAATTCGAGGGCCAAACGCGGTCACACTGAAGAGGTCGCCCGCGTGTCCAGAGCAACGAGAGCCTCACTTGCAGTACTGGCAGCCTGTACGGTCGCCCATTTCTCGAATCATCTGTACACCGGTGCTCTTTCACCTTTCATGCCCATCATCAGAGACGAGCTTTCGCTGAGTCTCACGGAAGTGGGGCTTGTCACAAGTGCAGCAGTGTTCACTATGACTGCGTCGCACTTGCTCGTGGGGTATCTCTCGGACAAGGGGTGGCGGGATATCCTGATCCCTGCGAGTATTCTGTTCACTGCTCTCGTCGTGCTCCTTACAAGCCTCGCGACTACGCTAGCCTTCCTAATCCTCTGTCAGGTCCTTCTAGGTCTGGCCGCCTCAGCCTATCATCCCTGCGCATTCCCGGCACTTACGGTGAGATTCCCCGGAAGCTCTAGGGCCACAGCGGCCGGCATACAGGCGGCAGGGGGACTCGTGGGCATGGCAGTCGTACCAGCTCTAGGAATCACACTCTTCGTGTTACTCGGAGGATGGCAACAGTCTCTGTTCGTTCTCGGGATGATGGGCTTTGTTCTGTTTGCTTCTGCCTCGATGTTTATGGCCTGGGGACGCAGAGAACCTCCTGCCTGTCACGTTACAGTTCAGCGAGAGCCCGATGTTGAAGGCTGGACTCGCAATTACGCCCTGATTCTGATTCTTTCAGGCCTCAGAGGAATACCATTTAGGTGCGTTGCAATGCTGATGCCAGTCTATCTTGTTGACAGATTCGGCTATACGCCCGTCTGGGCAGGATCCTTGACAACCATAATGCTTGTGGGAGGGCTTGTTGGCGAAGTTGTGTCGGCTCCCCTCTCAGACAGGCTCAGGCGGCGAGTGCCGTTTATAGTGCTCTCCAACGCACTCATTACTCCCTGTTTGTTGTTGCTCAACACATCAATTGACCAAACACTTGTAATTGCAGTACTAATCATCTTCGGATTCTTCTACTTCCTCGGAGTTCCTCCGAACGAGGCCTTCGAAACGGAAGTTAGCCCAACTAGGTCAAGAGGGCTCGCTTTTGGCCTCCTGTTCTCGGTAGGAGCGCTTCCGGGGGCCATTGCACCTCTAGTCTTCGGCTCTCTAGGGGATACTTACGGCCTTTCAGCGTCAATCCTGTTTCTGGCCTCAACAACAGCCATTGCAGGCGTCATTTCATTGTTTCTCCGAGAGAAGAGATCCAAGGTGTGGCGGCCAACATCTGTCGGGGCAGAACTAGATTCGGGAACAGCTGACGCGTGAATCATGGGTGCCGCAAGCTCCCTCAGTGGCTTTCTGACAAAATCGTTTATATTGAGATGATTCACTATGCGACGGGCGGGATAGAGCTTCATCACACGAGACTGATGTCATGAAGCAACCCACACAAAGTAGCGAGTTGGGAAACAAGTCATGGCACAACCACCAAAACCAGGGTCAGAGCCTCCAAAGCCAGCACCGGCTCCAGCACCCACACCGGCTCCAGCACCGGCTCCTAAGCCGGCTCCAGCACCGACACCGGCTCCATGGCCGGCTCCAGCGCCTGCTCCTAGGCCGGCTCCAGCACCAACACCGGCCCCAGCGCCAGCGCCTAAGCCAGCACCGGCCCCAGCGCCAGCGCCCAAGCCAGTTGAGAAGCCAGCCAAGAAGCCAGCTGCTAAACCAGCTAAGAAGCCAGCCAAGAAGCCAGCTGCTAAACCAGCTAAGAAGCCAGCCAAGAAGCCAGCCGCTAAAGCGGCCAAGAAGCCAGCCAAGAAGCCAGCTAAGAAGAAGTAGGAAGCACCTGCTTCTTCATTCCTCTTTTTTCTCCTCAAATCACCACTAGCATTGCACCGGGGACCATATCGGCAAGAAGATATGCGTGAAACACATTTCGAGCCTTGATAGGGTCGTTTGCTTTGGGAGGCCCGGCAACCATCCTGTGATTGATCTCCATGTCCATCCCGACTACTCGATTGACGCCAAAGGTAGCGTAGAGGATTTCTGCCTCAAAGCAGTCGAAATGGGTCTCAGGGGGATCTGTTTTACAACGCATCTAGACACCGACCCAGATTACGACGATGCATATGTTGTTGTCAACGGCAAGAGGCTCAGCGTCTTCGACGGTCGCTGGCTGGAGAACTACGAGTCTGAAGTGAGGACTGCCGGTGACTCTTTCAGGGATCGTGGACTCCAAGTCCGCTTGGGTGTCGAGGTTGACTACTATCCCGGGGCCTTGGAAGTCTTGCCCGATCAGTTCCATGAGACAGAGTTCGATTTAGTGATGGGCTCAGTTCATCTCGTTGACCACATGCAGATGTCCACAGAGAAGGACGCGCTCACGACTTTTCGGAAACTCTCGCTGGAGGAACTGGGTGAAAGGTACTACGGTCTTCTGACTCAATGTGTGGAAACCGGGTTCTTCGATCTGCTCGGCCACTTGGACATATATCGTCGGTACGGCGAGCGGTTCTATGGAAACGAAATCCACTCCCTGTGGTCGTCGCACCTGAAGGGACTCACAGCCAAGATGAAGGCGCACGCTGTTGGCTTCGAAGTCAATACGTCGTCATGGAGGAAGGGTATGCAGGAACCAATGCCTGAATCATCTCTGATTCGAGCGCTGCGGAAATCGGGTATCACGACAGTGACTGTTGGCTCTGACGCTCACAATCCCGCAGATGTGGGTGCAGATGTTGACAGGGCCCTCGACTTGATTAGAAACTGCGGGTTTGACGCACCATTCGACTTCCTGAAGAGACGGCCGGTCATGATGGCAGACATCACCTAGAGAGCCGCAAGAAGGATACGAATATAGGATACTTCAGACCATCAACGCCCGGGTGAATGTGTGCACAACCGAACATCGTTCTTGCTCTGCATCGTGGGCGGCCTACTCTTGATAGCCACCAGCACAACTGGAAGCTTAGGATTCCTAGAACTGATGGACGACATCGCGGCCTCAATACCGGCTCTTGTACCCTACATGTGGCTGATTAACATCATCATGTACGTCCTGCTCTTCCTAGCTGGGCTGGGCGGCATCAGCGTGATCATCGGGGGCGTTCTCCTCACTGGTGCCCGAGTGGGCACAGGGAAGTTCATCATCGGTCTAGGCGCCGGCATGGGTCTGATTGGGCTTGTGATCTCTCTGATAGAGATCCTCTGGACATCAGGCTTCGGGGTTCTCGTCAGCTCCCTAATGCTGGAAGCTCAGTCGCTAGGTTGGATAGGCACAATCCTGACGATAATCGGAAGGCAAATGGCGAAGAAATCCCAATAGGTTCCTTCGCAATACTTATCCCGCTTCACAGACCGAGCCACGCGGTATTAGTTTGACTCAGAAGAGCAATCGAACCATCCGTCAAGCAGTTAGGTTGATCAAGGTCGGCCACCACGAAGAAGCAGTCCGACTGTTGCAGGAATTCACAAAGGAGAATCCTCACTCGATAGAGGGCTGGTACAACCTTGGCGTGGCACTGGCAGAGGCCAACAGGAGCGAGGATGCCGTCAGAGCGTACGACGAGGCACTGGCTATAGACACTATGATCTTCGAGATATGGTTCAACAAGGGAACTGTGCTCTATCAGCTCAAGGACTTCAAAGGAGCCAAGCAGTGCTACGAGAAAGCAGTAGAACTCAGACCCGATGATGCAGAAGCCTGGAACAACCTAGGCGACAGCCAATCCCGACTCGGAGAGGGAAAAGAGGCCATCGAGTCATACACGCGTGCCGTTGCACTGAAGCCTGATTATGCGCAGGCCTTCTACAACAAGGCCAATGCTCATTTCATTGAGGGTGACGACGAACATGCAATTGCCTATGCCGAGCTCGCAGTCAAACTCGACCCTAAGCTGTCTGAGATGGTCGAGCAGTGGATACATGTTTCACGCGCCCGGCTGAATGCTCAAAAAGATCAGGAAGAATACGAGAAGCGAACTGAGCCTGCTAAGCGACTCGATCTCAACCTGAATGGCGACTCATAGACAGGGTAATAGCAGGGTTCATCAACTCTAAAAGAGACCCACGTGCGCCCGGTTCGAGGTGCTCACTGTGATGCCAGAACATGATGACCGTTCACCGAGCGGCAGCGGCAAGGTCAGATGGGTTTCTCTCTCGGCAACAATCGTCTTCATTTCAGGAGTCGCTATGGCATGGATTGCCGCTCAAGGGGCTATTCCAGTGGCGCCAGGGCTGATCCTGGGCGGGAGCATCACCATCTCGGTAGCTCTCCTGTGCTGTTCATCGTATCTCCTCACCGGATCCTACGCTGCAAGAATGCCTGCATATGGTGAGATGGAAGACAAGCTAAAGGAGGGAGTGGAGTACTTTGAGAGAGGAGAGTGGCAAGAAGCACTGGACATATTCAGAGGACTGATGGGTCCGAAGATGGATCACAAGAGAGCACTGTACTATGCGGCGCGCTGCAGTGAACAGCTTAACGACTGGGAGGCCGTGAAGCTGTACTGTACGAAGTATCTAGCCATGCAGCCAAAGGATCGAGATGTATGGGAAATGCTCGCGAATGCCCACAAGCGACTCTTCGAATACGACGAAGCAGAAGAGGCAATGAACAGGGCATCGCAACTCCGAAGCTCCACATAGTGCCGAGTCATCGCGGCACGGACCTCTCAGACACAGCAAGAATAAGAAGGCCATCACGGTACGACTTGAGGGAGGCAGACCATCGTGACGAAACGAGACTCATCATGCAGACTTGAGGTAGCTGATGCCGGGATACGGTTAAGCAATGGACTGGTTTCGTTGTTCTTTGACACACGGCTTGGCCTCATAATGCTCACCGAATCAGACGAGAAGACTATGTGCTTCTCTAGAGGGTACGTCCAAGTGCACACCGATGCCGGCGTCTTTGATTCGCGCAAGATGGTCTACAGGGGCATCAGTACTCTAGACTTTCATGACGGGCGAGATGAGGGCAAGGCAGTGGTGTTGAAACTCCAGGATCCTGCAGCCACTGTTGACATGCACATCAAGCTGGTTGTTGTCAAAGACCGTCCAGGTTACTCGTGCGTTGTCCAGTTCAAGAACAACACAGGTCATGAGTTGAAGATGACATCCATTGAGACTCTTCTGATTGACGTAGATGACGGGTCGAGAGTCTATACAGGCTGGAGTGGAGAAAGCCTCAGGTTCTTCAAGAATGGCTTTCACTCGTGGGAACTCACGCAGGCAACACAGGTCGCTTCGGGAGAGAACACAAGCCACTTCTTCTCAGTGCTTAATAACCCAGACACTGGTGCTGCCCTAGTCATGGGTTTTGCTACTTTGGCAAATCAGTTCTCGACAGTGTCAGTCTTCGGGCGGCAAACACAGGAGAATCGCCTCGCACGTGTCGCCTGCACTTGTCAGTGTGACAATGTATCTCTACCTGACAAACACAGCATGATGTCAGAAGAGATGTTGTTGGTGGCAACACACGAGCCACTCCGTGGGCTTCGCACTTATGTCGATGTCACATCTCATCGAATGAGAGCCGTCACATGGAAGAATGTGCCTACAGGCTGGTGCAGCTGGTATTTCTACTACACAATGCCCGATCAGGACGAGATTGTCGCAAACTCCGAGTTTGTTCAGAGAAGGTTTGCCGACTCCGTAGAGTGGATACAGCTGGATGATGGGTTCCAAAAGACCGTTGGCGACTGGGAATGCAATTCCAGGTTCAGTAGCGGGCTCAAGAATCTCGCCGACAGAATTAGGAACACTGGTCATAGAGCAGGCATATGGACAGCTCCATTTGTGGCGACCGAGCATTCAGTACTGTTCAAGGACAGACCCGACTGGTTTGTGCGTGACGAAGACGGAAACCCAATTGCTGTTGACCAGAATGTCCTTTGGCTGGGCAACTACTACGCACTGGACCTGACCAACCCTGCAGTACTCAGTCACATTGAGGAACTCTTCAAGAGTCTCAAGGCAGATGGGTACGAGTATTTCAAGATAGACTTCCTCCACCATGCCGTCAAGCCGGGGATCAGGCAGGACATGAATGTTACCCGTGCGGAGGCTCTTCGACTCGGGCTTGAAACGGTAAGAAAGGCAGTAGGCGAGGACCTCATTCTTGGTTGTGGGGCGCCTCTTGGTCCCTGCGTCGGAATCACCAATGCCATGAGGATAGGCACAGACATAGCTTCCGTGTGGCGATATGAAACCATGGGACTCGGGGTCTATGAATGCGCAATCAATACAATGTCGCGATCCGTACTCAACGGTCGATGGTGGATCAACGACCCCGACTGTGTCTTAGTGAGACAGGATGACACTCAACTGACAATGGATGAGGTCCGGCTGTGGGTTTCGCTAGTAGCCCTGAGCGGAGGTTTGGTCCTGCTCAGCGACCGCATGATGGACGTTTCCGAAGAACGTCTTCGACTCCTTGATAGAATCCTGCCCCCGTATGGAAAGGGTGCTTTTGCGTTGGATGCCCTAGTAAGGCCAGAGCCGAGCATGTTCGTCTTGCCCATCGAAACTCCTCTCGGACTTTGGGCAGTGGCGGCAGCTGTCAATCTGACAGACAAACCCATAGATGTCACCTTCCCTCTCGGCGATATGGGCCTTGACCCGACCAAGCTTCACTACGTCTTCGACTTCTGGAAACGGGAGTATCTAGGATTGTCTGAGAAGACCGTAGTGATTAAGGGTCTCAATCCTCACTCCTGCAAGCTGCTCGCGGTCAAACCCGAAACGAAGGTACCAACGGTCCTCAGCACAACCATGCATTTCACCCAGGGGGCTGTAGAACTCAACGGCATGTCGTGGGACTCGTCTAGGCATGAGCTAAGTACTACCATAGCCGTGAACACAAGGGATTCGGAGGCCGTGTTCTTCGTTTACGGTAGCAATTGGCGCCCGGAGAAAGCTCTTGTGGATGGCGTCGACGCGAAACTGGAGCAGGTGGCACCAGAGGTCGTGGCTGTGCGGCAGGTATTCAAGACAGGACAGATTGTCAAGGTCAGGTTCAGGGGCCGATGAACCATCCCCTAGCGCAGACTCCTCAGCATGCGAACTTCTGGATGATTCGGGCAATATCCTCAGGCAACAATCCAGTTCTTCAGGTAACCGATCTTCTCAATCCATAGCTCCATCTTGTCACCTGCTTTGAGATATTCTGGGGGGTTGCGCTTGAACCCGACACCGGACGGTGTCCCGGTGGAGATTATGTCGCCGGGCTCTAGGGTGAACGATCCAGAGAGCATGGAAACAAGTTGAGGAACTCCATACAGCAGGTCGGATGTGTTCGAGTCTTGCTTTGTCACACCATTTACCTTGGTGTACAGCCTGAGTCCAGACGCATCGCCCAGTTCATCTGTCGTGACAATTGCGGGGCCCATGGGACAGAGTCCATCGAGCGACTTGGCCCTCACCCACTGGACGTCGATCTTCTGAAGCTCCCTTGCGGTCAAATCGTTCACAATGGTGTAACCTGCTACGTACTTCAGGGCATCCTTCTCGGGTACGTCTTTGCAGGCCTTGCCGATGACAATCGCCAGTTCTACCTCCCAGTCGAGCTTGCTGGTCACCCTGGGAACGGCTACTGGTCTATCAGGTCCAATGACAGATGAAGAGAACTTCGCAAACACAACAGGAAACTTGGGTGGCTCCTCTCCGAGCTCCCTTATGTGGCTCTTGTAGTTGAGACCCAAAGCTATTATCTTCCCTGGCTTTGGAATAGGAGCTTCGAGTCTGATGTCGGAGCGACCGTAAGTCAATGGTCGCTCTTCGGCAGGGGCTTTTAGGAATCGGGAAAGGATCTGTTTGACGACCTCAATTCCAGCTTCCCAGTTGAGGAGGTCAATCATTGTGTTAGGAAACTTGTAGCCATGAACATGGTACGTTCTGCCAAAACATGACGCTGCATCCGGGATGTCAAGAATGCCAGTGTCAAGTTCTAGGCCAATCGAAGGCACACCGAGTCTCGAATAGGTCACAAGCCGCATAGGTGTGGAGTCCCAACCGCCTCATTTATCCGTAGCGCCTGTCAAGCCTATAGATGGTGTCACACATGGAACACGCCCCAACCCTCGATGACTTGCCTAACGAGGTGTTCGTTCCTCTTGGTCAAAGAGGTATGGAACCGATACCCCTCAAGGAGTGCACTTATGCGTGCGACGGAAAAGAAATCGCCCTCGTTAGCGTGAAAAGGGATCCTCAAACTACAAAAGGTCATGGACTGGAGAGAGTTGTTGAGGACTGGCTCGTGAAGTGCCAGAAGTGTGGCAGAACGTTCACAATCCGGTGCAAGATTCGGTACGTGGACGGTGCGAGAATCGACACAATGGTCAGCCTGCTCGACGATAGGGGAAATGACCTTGGTTGGCTCGGCAACTTCTAGGTGGTGAACGTTGACTCGGAAGTACAAGCTCGCTGTGCTGCCCGGTGACGGAATAGGACGCGAGGTCACACCTCAGGCTGTACGAGTTCTCGAAGCAGCAGAGGAAACTATCAGTGGGCTTCGGCTTGAGAAACATGAGTTCGAGTGTGGAGGAGAATACTACCTAACGGCTGGACGTGAATGGTCGAAAGAGGCAGAAACCTTCGTCAAGAATGAGGCGGACGCAGTGCTCCTGGGCGCGGTCGGAGCCGTGCGGGCGGATGGCGAATCGGTAAGACTTCCGGACGGGAATCTAGCTGGGTACGGCATTGCGATAGGTCTGAGAATGGACCTAGATCTGTATGCTAATGTGCGTCCCGTCAAGCTGTATCAGGGAGTACCGACACCACTCGCAGATAAGGACCCCAGACACATAGACATGGTCATAGTGAGAGAGAACACTGAGGGCTTGTATGCCCCGATACGGGGTAGCTTCTCGAGGGGAGGGTCGAAGGAGATGGCAGTGGACGTCCGCATCATCACAAGGAAAGGCTCGGAAAGGGTTGTGAAGTTCTCTTTTGAGCAGTCGATGATCAGGAACGGAGCCCCAGCAGACGGCGTAAGAAGAGTCACCTGTGTAGACAAGAGCAATCTCTTGGCTGGATGTCAGCTCTTCAGAGAGGTCTTCAATCAGGTTGCGGAGCAGTTCCCTCAGGTGCAGAGAGACTACTCCTACGTGGACGCTTGGACTCAGTGGTGTGTGAGGAAACCCGAGTATTATGACTTGGTGGTGGCTCCAAACGAGTTTGGTGACATAATAACGGACCTTGGAGCAGCGATCCAGGGAGGCCTCGGTGTGGCGCCTGCAGGCAACATCGGTGACAAGCATGGAGTGTTCGAACCCGTACACGGTTCAGCACCAAAACACTACGGAAAGAACGATGCAAACCCTGTGGCGTCAATCTTGGCTTCTAGCATGATGCTGGACTGGCTTGGCTCAAGGCGCCGAGACCGCAGCTGTCTGGAAGGGGCCCGAATAATCAGAGAGTCAGTTGCCAAGGTCCTCAAAGATGGAAGAACCCGGACCTATGATCTCTGTCTGGGGCCATGGGCGAGCGTCAAGCCCTCATCAACAGACTATGTTGGGGCCCGGATTGCAGACACAGTGAAGAAAATCGGAAGTCAGGGGTGATAAAGCTGGGCAAGACTCTCGCCGAGAAACTGCTTGGCACCCATACTGAAACAGGAAAGGCCTCGGCAGGAGAGATTGTTGACGCATCCGTTGACCTGCTGATGGTGCATGAGGTATTGGGCTCAAGGATCCTGTCGGTGCTTGAGGAGATGGGAGTTGAGAAGGTGTGGGACCCAGAGAGAATTCTGGTGGTCAACGACCATTGGGCCCCAGCCTCGGACACGCAGAGCGCTGAGATACACATAAGGAACAGGCGTTTCGTGAGGCAGCAGGGTATTACTCACTTCTGCGATGTGGACTGTGGTATATGCCATCAGGTTCTTCCTGAGATGGGACTTGTCAAGCCGGGTGACCTAGTAATAGGGAGTGATTCGCATTCGACGACCTATGGAGCCTTCAATGCGTTCTCGACTGGTCTCGCAGCAACGGACAGCGCTATCATCCTAGCCACTGGCAAGTGTTGGTTCAGGGTACCAGAGTCGATTAGAATTGAAACGACTGGTAGACTCCCGGAAATGGTCATGAGCAAGGACCTCATTCTGAAGATTGTATCTGATCTCGGATCCAGTGGGGCAAACTATAGGTCGATTGAATTCCATGGTCTCACGATCGACTCGATGTCTGTGGCCTCGAGAATGACGATGTGCAACATGACTGTCGAAGCAGGTGCCAAGTGTGGTCTCATGACAGTGAATGATGCTGTCAGGGACTGGGTCAGTATCCATGCTCCCTCAGCACAGTGGACCCCCACACTGCCTGACACAGACGCAGAATACTTGGAAACAATAAAGATTGACCTCAATTCAGAGCCCCTGGGCCCAATCGTGGCGCTGCCTCACAGTCCTGCGAATGGAAGACCTGTCTCAGAGGTCGAGGGAGTCCGCATAGACCAAGCGTTCATTGGCTCTTGTACGAACGGCCGATTGGAAGACCTTGAGATTGCGGCCCGTATCTTGAAAGGAAAGAGAGTGAATGCAGGTTGTCGGATGGTCATCACGCCAGCAAGTAGGGACACCTATCTTCAGGCGCTCAGGTCCGGATACGTTGAGACCTTTGTCAGGGCAGGGGCTGTCGTCACCAACTCGACGTGCGGCGCATGTGTTGGCGGACACCTAGGTGTGCTAGGTCCCGGGGAAACCTGCATATCGAGCACGAATCGAAACTTCAGAGGAAGAATGGGGCACCCTGACTCCAAGGTCTATCTTGCTTCGCCTGCGACAGTGGCTGCCAGTGCCATAGAGGGAGTGATCACTGATCCAAGGAGGGCCGCGTGATGCCAAAAGGGACAGGGGTTCTCAGCGGCAGGATATGGCTCTTTGGTGACAACGTGGATACAGACCAGATCATCCAAGGCCGGTACTTGACAATACTCGACTACTCCGAGATGGCAGGACACGCCTTCGAGATTCCGCGGCCTGAGTTCGCTGGGAATGTAAAGAGAGGAGACATAGTGGTAGCCGGTGAGAACTTCGGGGGAGGATCATCAAGGGAGGAAGCCCCTCATGTGTTGTTGGAGCTAGGAGTCGGGTGTGTTGTCGCAGAGTCATTTTCGCGGTTGTTCTATCGCAACGCATTCAACATCGGACTTCCGGCTCTTATTGTGCCTGACATCACTAATTCAGCTAAGGATGGCATGACTCTGGAGCTGAACCTCGTCAAGGGCGCTGTTTCAGTAGTTGAGACAGGTCAAATCCTCCATGGCCAGCCATTGCCCCGGTTGATGCTCGAGATTCTGCGGGCAGGCGGCGCAGTTCCTTGGTATCGCAAGAAGAAGCGGAAGCAGTCATGAGACACGTGGTTTCATCACGTCCATATCATATAAAGACAAAAACGCTAAAAGGGGTTGTCGAGAGCCTCCTCAAAGTCTGCATGATATGGGTGAACTCTTGATGAACGTTTTGCTCTTTCTTCTAATCTCTCTCTTGGTGCACTCGATTCCGATTCCCTTCTCCTCAGACATGGTGAGAATGGGCCGACTCATCAGATGGCTTCCTTTCAGACTTGTCTGGGGCACGATTGCATGGATTGTGATATGCTTGGTCATGGCGGCGACTCTGCCTTGGGCAGTACTCAGCCTCCTCTTCAGCCTCGGTCTGCTTCTTCTTGTGTCGGGCGGCGTTAGGCCAAGTCGCTTTGGGCGGGGATTCGAAGGGGTAAAGCTTCCTGTCGTCTGCCTCGGCATGATCATTGTGCTTGTCGTACCGCTGTTTTCAGGACTGGTGTCTTGGACATCGGACGTGTCGAACGCTACTTTCTTCAACTCAATGATCCAGGAGAAGCATGATGCACTCTTCTCCGCCCCAATTCCAGACGAAAGAGTCAGACTCGTGACAGAGGACTATGCAACTTATGTGGCTAAACAGCATCTGTCACCCTTTGGCTCCAATGTGGTCATTGCATCGGCACACATCACGACAAGGCTCGGGAAACTCGTCTGGGTCTGCACGATAGTCTCGTCGAACGTACTTGCGGAGAACTACGTCAAGGGGTTCATCGTCGTGGACGCCAATAACCCGCAGACAATCAGCCCCGTACTCATCAATCAGACGACAATACCCGTCGGTGAAGGACTCTTCTGGGACAGGAACATTAATTTCGGCAACTACCTGAATGATATGTCTGCCACGTATCAGTATGCATATCCGACCTGGGACCCGACAGGAAACATGGTGTATGTCCAGACGAGGACACCTCTCGGGTTTGACTTCGTGGAACGTGCCATCGGGCCAATCGTCTACTGCGAGAACGGTACCATTGTCAGCTATGACTCTATACAAGACACGCCCTACTGGATTACTCAGGCGTATGCAGAGGAATGGCTTGAACGACAGGTCAGCAGATGGGGAGGCTACAGACGAGGATCAGGCTTTGATCTGTTCGCTGGTGGCTTCCTTTGGTTCGTGCCCCCCTCAAGCGACCGTCTGCAAATGTCCGAGGACACACGCTACATCCTGAACCCCGACACTCAGACAGTCGAGGCGTTCATTGCGGTCCACCCTGTGACCAGTGAACAGGCCCTAGCCGGCATCTTCAGGGCCACGCGTAATGGTGTCTACTACTATGACCTGAGTTCGTTTAGATACATCAGCGGGGAGGCCGCAAAGGCCAACGTCATTAGTCAGTTGCCACTTCCTGCCACTGGCAGCTACTATGGTGCGATGCCACTACTCTACCCGGTGGAGATCAACTCTACGCTGACCACGTGGACTTGGTATTGCCCCATCTACTGGGCAGATGGCTACTATGATGAAGAATCGGGCGAGTTTTCTGTTTCAGACATGAGGCTCCACGCGCTTGCACTTGTTGACGCCAGTAACGTAGACAAGTTCTACATTCAAGAACTGGGCGGGGTTTTGTCAGGACCGACCCTAGTGCAGGCGGCACGAGTTGGCTACGTCACGCTTCTGGGGGGAACGGTACTGGTACCCATAGACACATTCCAACTGACTGCCAACGTCGTGAACAAGACGCAGTATGTCGAGGGCGGCGACACCCACATAGTCCTTGGAACGAACAACTCGACATGCTGGTATGTCGAGGGAACACGCTCCTGGATGAACCTCACAGACTGGTACACACTGTTGAACTTGGGTATTGGAGACAGCTTCACCGCCACAATACACGTTGTTGATGGCCAGTTCCGCATAATGGCCATTACGAAGAACTAAGTGTGAAGGGGTTCGTCCCCTTCACGTTCTATCCTCTGCACAGACGTGGTACTAGGTTGTCACCCTAGAGCTCGAACTCCTTGAACACTTCGCGCTGAATCAGGAACCTCAGTATCTCTGCCGTTCCCCCGCCTATCGTCATCAGTCTTGCGTCTCTGAGAAACCGTTCAACAGGATAGTCGGTTGTATAGCCCAAACCGCCCAGAATCTGCAGAGCATCGTTCGTGATCTGGACAGCGGCTTCTGTCGTATACAGCTTTGCGATTGATGCCTGCTTCGTGGCCTTCAGTCCTTTATCGAGCATTCGGGCGGCAGTAAGAGTCAGTGCACGACCTGCCTCAAGCTTCATAGCCATGTCTGCAATCTTGAAACTCACGCCCTCAAACTCGCGGATTCTCTTGCCAAACTGCTGTCGCTCATTGGAATGCTTCACTGCGGTCTCGTACGGAATGCGGGCGTAACCAATTGCCTCCGCTGCAATGGCCGTCCGCTCACTGTCAAGCTCGTCCATCAGGATTCTGAAGCCCTGACCAGGCGATCCCAATACCATGTCGGAAGGAACGCGAACATGGTCAATCTTCAGCCAAGATACCCTCGAGGATTTCATTCCCAATAGGTCGTGGTCTTTCAAAACACTGAAGCCCTTGCTCTTTGTGTCCACGATGAAAGCGGTCATGCCATTCTTCGGGTCGACCTTGGGATCAGTGATGGCAAAACAGCACATGTAATCTGCCTGACTGCCGTTCGTGATGAAACGTTTCTCCCCGGTGACGACCCATTCGTTACCATCCCTCTCGGCGCGTGTCTTCATACCAGCAGTGTCTGAACCAACATCAGGTTCGGTGATGCCTATGCAGCCTATCTTGTCGCCTCTAATGATTGGAGCAAGATACCTCTTCTTCTGTTCCACAGTTCCGAACTTGCTCACCGGCATGCCATAGAGTGTTGCTGACGCCATCCGAGCCATGTCGAGACCACCGTTGCATCTGCTAATCTCCTCTGCCACTATTGTTTCGTAGGAGAGACCTCGAGCAGATCCGCCAGCAGCCTTCTCGTGATGGACACCCATGTAGCCAGCCTTGCCAATCTTGGTGATGAGATCCCGTGGGTAAGGGCCCTTGTCCAGCTTGTCGGAAACTGGGGCTATCTCCTTTTCACAGAAGGCTCGTACTTCCTCGCGGAACCTAATCTCATCTTGAGTCCAGAATACTGTGCTTAGATAGTCCATGCCGGAATCACCCAACGGTAGGCTGAAACTGCCTCCTTAAATCAATATGTGATTCAGTCAGTCGGAATTGCATCTACTTCGAATTGCTGGCGAAAAGGTGGCCCATACGAGCAGCTATTAGCAGGCATCAGATCTCAACAGGAGAGAAGTGGAAACGGCCATCATCACCCGAAAGGACCTTCACTCGTTTGTCTATCTGGATACGTGAGGAGTCCTCTGGATTGCCCAAACACAACACGACTGCATTGTGTTGCAGCTGGACAAGCGCCAGTAGAATCGGAGGGTCGAACCCTTCCGGAGGCATCTGTGACAGTGTGTAGCTCAGAACTGTCCCTTCCTCTCCGACTGTTATTTGGGACATGTCACCTGCCTTCGGTCCGCAGTACGGACAGATGGTTCTGGGCGGTATTACGGTCCTGTCACAGCTCTTGCATTTCGATGCGGAGATGCTCATCTTAGAAACCACATGCATTTCAATGGTTGCCGGTCAAAAGGGTTTACCTCTGTACGTATCATTTGGCTCTACACGGCAGACCCTGCAACTCCGTTCAGCTGGCACGACGCAGGCAAATCACGCATGCCTGAGCCTTCATGGGGCAAGACCAGAATAACCAAGCTCACTCAGACGCGCGGCAGTGGCGCTCAGGTTCTCTGAAACCCGCGCGGCCTCCTGAATCTTCGCTCTGAGCTCCTTATGGAACTGAGCAGTGGTTATCTCACCTCTCTCAAGGCGGGTGGTCAACTCTGCCCTCTCCGCCGTAAGTGCTCCGCGCCTTTGAACGAGCTTCCGGTATTCCGCAAGTAATGATGCCGTTTCGGATCGGACCGCTGATCGCGCCGCTCCTGTAACGACGGGCTTTGCTGTGGGCGCACCCTGCCTCGGCCCCTCAGTGCGCACAGACTCGCGTCCTCTCGCGACGGGCTTGAACTCTGGATGCTGCGTCTTCTTGCGTCTCGAACTATCGTACAGTCCCATTTATCCCATACCACCCATTCCTGAACAGACCGGTTGGTCGCTAAACATGACCGAATGGAGTCCCTTGGCATTCGATCAGACCATGACCATCAGACAAGAGTCACTTGGCGATTAATAAGAGAATCTTGGATGAGTGAATGTAAGTCCGCACTCTGGTTAGGCTGTCTACCGCCGTCTCAAGATTGAAACGACCATGTTGTTGCCAAACCCACCTATGTTATGCGTCAGTCCAATCTCTGCGTCCCGAACCTGCAGTCCCTTTGGCGCACTACCCCGAAGTTGAAGAACCGTGTCGCGTATCTGCGCGACCCCAGTTGCACCTGTTGGATGCCCACGAGCTTTGAGCCCGCCCGTTGTGTTGACGGGAATCCTGCCATCCACTTGCGACGTTCCGCTTTTCACCAGCTCGATTGCCCTGCCGGGCTTTGCCAGACCGATGTCCTCCATGTCGATTAGCTCGAGAATAGAGAACGCATCGTGAAGCTCGCACACGTCCAGATCCTTCGGTTTGACCCGGGCCATTCGGAAAGCGCTCTCAGCAGCGACTACAGTGGCTCTCAGAGAAGTCAATGACAATCTATGTTGAACAGCATGATAGTCTGTGGCATGCCCAATACCCAAAACCCTGACTGATTCGTTCTGAGATTCAAGCACTGCGACCGCTTCTTCTGAAGCCACGACTAACGCCGCAGCCCCATCGCTGGTTGGAGAGCAGTCATAGAGCGTCAGGGGATCAGACACAATGCGTCCAGCATTCACCTTCTCAACTGTTACTTCGTTCTGGAAATGAGCCAAAGGATTCTTGGCTCCATTCTTGTGAGCCTTGACTGGAATGAGCGACAGGTCATCCCTTGTGAGACCATAGTCATGCATGTATCGTCGCGCGACCAACGCCGCCAATGCTGCAGGTGTTGCTCCGTATCTCGCTTCACTCTCCAGCGAAACCATCTTGGCGATGATTCTGGAAGCAGCTCCCCGATCCACGCCAGACATCTTCTCGACTCCTATAACTAGGACCAGACTCGCCAATCCTGCTCCGACAAGTGCGACAGCCTCCTCGAAAGCGCTCGAGCCCGCAGATGGCCCAGTTTCGACGCGGGTCGCACCCGCAGGGACGATGCCAAGCCTATCAGCCAACACGGTTGAGAGATGGCCTTGGCCTGTGAACTCCTCCGGGTCCTGACTGCCCACAATGACATAGTCGAATTTGTGCTCAATCGAGTTGGAGTCACGCATTGCTTCGACTGCAGCTTTCTCCGCCAGCTCAGTGATGCTATCATCGAGAACTCCAAACCGGGTCATGCCCACACCTGCCACGTAGACGGGCTCCATCGCGGTCAAGCCTCACTCAATCAGAATCAGAAGGTCACCCAAAGCCACAGATGAACCAGGTTTAACGTTGATCTGCTTGACAGTGCCGCTGTTCGGCGCTTTCAGCTCGTTGAACATCTTCATGGCCTCAAGAATGCACACTGTCTGGCCGGGCTCGACCTTGTCGCCGACGGTCACTCTGACTTCCGTCACCTTTCCTGGCATGGGTGGATAGACACCACCACTCACTCGCTTCCCGGTCTTCGAGGATGGACCTGTTTTTCTGTCCGTTTCTTCTTTGCGTACTCTCTCCCACTCTACCTCTTTCTGCTGTCCGTCTACCTCCACGACTACCCGCTTTCCACTTCGTCGCAGTAACTTCAGAGCATGATCACTCCTCGTATCATTGACAGTCCATGTGCCATCTTCCTTGAGCGATGCTTTCAGTGTGAAGGTCTCCGTTCCAACCTTCACAACCAAAAGGCCGCCCTCGTCAAGGTGGCGTACCTCAACTCTGAAGTCACGACCATCTAGCTTGGCATCATACTCATTGCTCATCAGACTTCCCCCTGCTCGCGGCTCTTCATGTTCTCTTTCCTGCCTGATGATGCCCATGCAGAGGAGCCACGCTCCCATCGGCCAGGGAGGTTCTCCACTCGTCTACCAGTCATCAAATCGTCGCGGCCCGCATGAGACCACGCTTCCCCTGAGATCACACCCGGCTGCACTGCAGTAGTGACTTGGCTGCCCGTGTGGAGAACAGCAGCTATCATGGCAAGTTCAAGCTCTGGGCTTCTCGACTCACCGGTTCGTTTCTCGGCTCTTCTCTTGAGGAAGTCAAGCGCATACTGAGGAAACAATGCATAGGAGACCTCATCACGAGGGACGTGCGGTATGTCTTTCAACGCCTCTCGGGCCTTCGGCATCTCGGGCTGCAACAGATCTGCGGGACGTACGGTGAGAGGAGTCTCATCGCCTATGACTAGCTTCCTAATCTTTGGGTCAATGGGTGCGGGAGGTCTGCCATAGAGCCCTCGTACGTACTGCTTCACTTCCGTGGGGATGATCTTGTATCGCTCACCCGTTATCACATTCAGAGTGGCCTGTGTGCCCACTATCTGGCTAGATGGCGTGACTAAGGGAGGATATCCCAGCTCCGCACGAACACGCGGCACTTCTTTGAGGACCTCGTCATATCGGTCAAGCGCTCCCTGTTCCCTGAGCTGATTGTCGAGGTTTGACAGCATTCCGCCAGGGATCTGAAAGACCAGAACTTGAGGGTCAACACCCTGCAGAGCACCCTCGAACTTCGCATACTTCGCCCGGACCTTTCTGAAGTAGTCTGCAATCTCTGCAAGCAGCACAAGGTCCAGTCCTGTATCCCTCTCAGTCCCCTTCAACGCCTCCACCATCGACTCAGTGGCAGGCTGAGATGTCGCCATGGAAAGGGAAGAAATCGCGCAGTCGACCGCATCCACACCGGCCTCGGCGGCCTTCAGATATGCCATTGATGCCATCCCACTCGTGTAGTGAGAGTGGAGTTGTATGGGTATATCGATCTCCTCTTTCATCCTCGTGACAAGCTCGAATGCCGCCTGAGGAGAGATGAGACCGGCCATGTCCTTGATACATATCGAGTCGGCGTCCATCGAGTAGAGGACCTTTGCGTTCTCAACGAACTTCTCAATGGTGTGAAATGGACTCAGCGTGTAGCATATGGCCGCTTGAACATGGCCCCCTTCTTGCTTCACAAAACGCATGGCCGCTTCCATGTTACGAACATCGTTCAGCGCATCGAAGATTCTAAAGATGTCTAGACCTGCCTTCACAGCCTCAACCACAAATGCCTCAAGAACATCATCTGGGAAGTTCCTATAGCCAACTATGTTCTGTCCCCGCAGCAGCATTTGCAGCTTCGTGTGGGGCAATGCATCTCGCAGGACTTCCAGCCTTTCCCATGGGTCCTCGTCGAGAAAACGCATCATAGTATCGAATGTGGCCCCGCCGAACATCTCAAGCGACTGATAGCCTACTCTGTCGAGCTTCTCACAGATCGGTATCATGTCCTCTGTCTTCATGCGCGTCGCCAGAAGCGACTGGTGCGCATCACGGAGAAGCGTGTCTGTTATGCGGAGCCGTGTCATAGTCAGGAACCGCAGTATCGGTGGCGTATATAGTCATTCTGCTTGTTCGCATCGAGAGAAGGACCTAGTTTGCCATAGTCCCGGCTCCTTTCTGCCGATCTGCTGGAATGCTCCTGAATCCGAAAACATGACACTGCGAATACAGACAACGCCAAATCAGATGAAAGTCTGCATGATATGTTCCAACAGAGCATCAGTGCTTTCATGTGTGATGCCGTTTGACTCACACAGTTGCTGAACTCGCGAAACCCTCTCTAAATCCCTCATGTCCCCCAAGCTCGAGAAGACGCCCAGCCGTCTGCCCACACGATACAAGTCTTGTTTCTCGGGTTCCATCTCGAGAAACTCATCTAGAATTGCCAGCATGCGGCCCTTGTCCTGAGGCATCCTTCCTTCGAGATCCTCGAAGAGATTTAGAATGTGGTCACTCTTGATAGCACTGCTCACGCCCCTCAGGTTCTCTATCAGAGTCCTCATCTCCTTCACAATCATCACATCGGAGCACGTCTGGAAGCGGCCTGAAACACGGTCTACGTGTAGGGGTGCCCTCTCGGACACTGCCAGAGTTCGGAAACGTATGAAGTCGGGGTCGATTTGGCTTAGCGCGTCAGCAGTTTCCAGTGCATGCTCTGTTGACAATCCGATCCCACCCAGCCCGGGCATTACGTACTCGGAGAGCTCCATGCCTGCCTTCTTCACTTTCAGCCCCGCCTTCACGTGCATCTCCTTTGACGAACCCTTCCTCACCATACGAAGGACCTTATCAGACCCTGATTCAAGACCCACATGAAGTCTGTTGAGTCCCGCTGTCCTCAACGCTTTGAGATCATCTTCAGCGACTTTGCCAATCGTGCTCGATCGTGCATACGAAGTCACTCGTTCCACCCAAGGGAAACGAGTCTTGAGGTGACTGACTATGTCAATCAGTTCGGAAGCGCCTGTTACAAGAGAGTCAGCATCTTGGAGAAACACAGAGTTCGCACCATTGAGGAACCATTGCATGGCTGCCTCGAATGCGGCAGGATCCATCGGGCCGCCGCTCTTCGCCAATCTCGTCATTTCACGACGAATTCCCGCAGATTGCATGTCATGGGCCTGCTGAATCTCCAGCAGGTACTCATACACGAGATCGATGTCTCTCTTGACGTCTGCTACAGGCCGCTTGGAGAAAGCGAGCGCTTTGTACACAGGACAGAATGTACAGCGATTCCATGCACAGTTGCGGGTGACTCGAATAAGCAGACTCTGAGCTTCACTAGGGGGACGGATCGGACCCTGTTCAAACCCTTGGTAGCCTTCGGAAACCTGCGACGTATATGTCAATGCAAATCCACTTCACTGTCCCCGCGGAAATGCCTGCGTGCATGGAAAAAGCTACCTGAGCCCATTCCTCGTGGACTCGCTAGCTACTTCCCCAGAATCACCTGTAGATCGACTATCCGCCCTTCCGTCTTCTGAGCATGAGAACAATGACTGTTGCCACGACGATTCCTGCAATGCCCGTCCCCACAAATGCCAGGATCAAGCCTTGATCCCACCCCGGAGTGGTCGTGGTAGTCGTGGTTGTACTCGTTGTGGTTGTGTTGCTCATTATAGAGAACATGGCACTGGAGATTCTTTCTGTTGTTAGGCCCTCCGTGCATTTAGCCTCAACTTTGACCATGCAGTTGACAATGTCAGGAACAGATGTCAGATTCCACAAATAGTATGCCGAAGTCAGTTCCGTCGCCAACTGGACCCAGTTCTGTGCCAGACTCTGGTTGTAGTACACTGAGTACGATAGGCCATGCCTGAATGTGTCACTTGACTCTGCCCATGTCAAGTTCATAGAATCAGAGAAGACCGTACCATTGTTGCTCAGAGGTGGAAACAAGACAATAGGCCTTACGAGGATGTGCATCATCTGGGTTTCATAGACTACTGTGCGAGCGTAGTAATCTTTGCTCAATGAAGGCCCATCTAATGCATACGGCGAGTCGACAATCCCATCATGATTGGAATCAGGTGCAAGGCAATCGCTCCAGAAGTTGTGGGCAAACAGGCAGCCTATGCCAAGATCACACCCTTGGGGCACCGCTCCAGGAGGAAGACCCATCCTATTGTCAACGAAGTTGTTCGTTGTGACATTCACATAGTTCGACTCTACTCGGACTCCATAGAAGCCGTTATTGTAGAATGTGTTGTTCAATACTGCAGCAGAGTTCGAGCCTTCAATAGACAAGCCGGCATAGGTGTTCCGGACTATCAGATTCCTGTGAACACGTGTGTACGCGGAGGCTTCGAGGGATATGCCTCTGAACGAGGAATTGCCAATGATGTTATCACTAATGTTGCAGAGCGGGGAATTGCCCAGCACTATGCCGGTGCCGCTGTTGCCGTCAATCGTGTTATTCCGCAGAATGATATGATCCGAGTCCCTTACTGTGATACCATTGTACTCATTGTGAGCAATAATGTTCCGTTCAACCACACATAGTGACGAGTAGTCTACGAGAACACCTCTGTCTGTGTTCACAAGGAGTGTGTTGTTTGTGACAATCGTATCTTCGCACCACATCAGATAGACGCCCGAGCCCACCAGAGTGTGATAGACAGTGTTGTTTCGGACCTCTGTATCAAGACACTCCGTCAGCAACATGCCATGTTCGTTGGCATCATGAATTGTGTTGTTCACAATGCTGCCATGAACCACGTTCTCCAGCAAGACAGCTACAGACCCACCCACCAGTAAACAGTCCTGGAGAACAAAGTACACGTCAGTATCACTGACATTGAAGAGAACCTGACTAATCACACCCGAAGTCACGTTGAGGCCTTCGATGATGTAGGGAGTCGTTGCTGATCCATTGCCGGGCCACGAATTGGCGGACGCCTGACTGGCGAAGTCAACATTGCTGTTAATCACTATCGGAAGGCTGCTAATGTATGGTGCCATCAAACACTCGGATGTGATCCCTTCGCACTCATTGTCAAACACTAAGCGATTACATGACATGACCATGAGCGGCACTGATGCGATCACA
>Ga0153915_10001035_pt1 | contig 25675 bp, 27 predicted proteins | sample Opewatmetagenome_2_FD_107003 | JGI IMG/M metagenome (GOLD analysis project Ga0153915, IMG submission 107003) | Freshwater wetland microbial communities from Ohio, USA - Open water 3 Core 3 Depth 3 metaG | ecosystem: Environmental > Aquatic > Freshwater > Wetlands | place: USA: Ohio, Lake Erie...
AGAGAATGCAAAAAGAAGCTTCCGGGGGCTTTTCTGCGGCTACAGATGTCGCTGAGTATCTTGTAATGAAAGGTATTCCGTTTCGCGAATCTCATGGTATAGTAGGCCGTCTTGTTGCGTATTGCATCGAGAAGAATAAGGGGATATCAGATCTGACAATGAAAGAATTTCACCGGTTTCATGGGGCATTTGAGAATGATATATTTGACCGTATTACCGTGAAAAATGTGATAAACGCGAGAAAATGCGTCGGCGGGACTTCTGAGAAAATGGTTTTAACGCGGATCAGAGACATAGAAGGCAGAAAAAAAAGATGAAGGCAGGACGATGGTTGCTTATCCTCTTGTGTTTTTGTCTGTTTCTGGGGGGAGGATTACAGGGCTGCGGGAAGAAGGGAGATCCGCGTCCTCCCGATGTGCCGCCGCCTGTCGCCGTTTCTGACCTCAGGGCGACGCGTATAGAATCGGGAGTATATCTTCGCTGGAGCATACCGGATACTAAGGGGAACCTTCAGAACTTCAAGATTCAAAGAAGTGAGCTGGATGAAGAAAAATCTTCCTGTATTAATTGCCCGCGTGAATTTGCGGTCATTGCTGATATTTCCCTCAACGATCCGGCGCTGAAAAAAGAAGAGGGAAATAGTGTCGGCTATCTGGATTTAAAGGTCAAGGCCGGTTATTTTTATGCCTATCAGATTATCGCCTGCGATATTGCGAGACATTGCAGTGAGGCATCCAATATCGAGGAAATTAAAATCAGCAATAAGGTCCCGCAGGGAAGGCAAGGAGTGAAGAATAAACAATAAATGAATTATTTTCATTTTAAAGGCAAAGAACTCTGGTGTGAAGAAGTGCCCGTTACGGATATCGCCAAAGAGGTGGGGACGCCGTTTTATCTTTACAGCAACAGGACATTGACGCATCATTTCCGTGTGTTTGATGCCGCGTTTGCTGATGTACCTCACATTATCTGCTTTGCCGTAAAAGCTAACTCAAATATTGCCGTGCTGCGGACTTTTATCAGTGAAGGTGGGGGGGTGGATATTGTTTCCGGGGGCGAACTGTACCGCGCTCTGCAGGCAGGGGTTAATACCCGTAAAGTAGTGTATTCCGGCGTGGGGAAGAAGGTTGAGGAAATCGAATATGCACTCGAATCAGATATCCTGATGTTTAACGTGGAGTCTTCCCAGGAACTGCAGGTAATCAACGCCTGCGCAGAAAGATTGGGTAAAAAGGCAGGCATCGCGCTCAGGGTCAATCCGGATGTGGATCCGGAAACACATCCCTACATATCTACAGGGCTTAAGAAAAACAAATTCGGCATCGATATCAAGAAGTCTCTGGAAGAGTACCGTCAGGCGAAAGCGCTCACACATTTAGATATTAAAGGCGTCAGTTGTCATATAGGATCTCAGGTGACAAAAATATCTCCGTTCATCGATGCCCTCAAGCGCCTGAAAAAGCTGATCCATCTTCTCAGAGAGGAAGGCATCGAAATCCGGTATCTCGATCTGGGGGGAGGCCTTGGTATAACCTATGATCAGGAGGAGGCTCCCCATCCTTCGGAATATGCCCGGACAATTATCGATGCATCGAAAGACATACATTGTACTTTCATTTTTGAACCGGGAAGGGTTATTGTTGGGAATGCGGGAATATTGGTGACCGAGGTGCTCTTCACCAAAAGCAATGAGGAGAAGAACTTCGTAATTGTTGATGCGGGCATGAATGATTTGATGCGTCCCAGCCTCTATGATTCGTATCATCAGATACAACCGGTGATTCGGAAAGACAGGGGCGAGATTATCGCCGATGTGGTTGGTCCGATTTGTGAGTCCGGAGACTACCTGGCAAAGGGGAGAAAGATTTTCCCGTTTGAGAGGGGAGAACTAATGGCGGTGATGAGTGCAGGCGCATATGGATTTACCATGTCTTCCAATTATAATTCAAGAGGAAGGGCGCCGGAAGTCCTGGTTAGTAATGACAAGTTTTTTGTTATCAGAAAAAGAGAGGTGTATGCCGATTTAATCAGGGGTGAGGAGATACCGGATTTTTAGCGGGAGCATTACCCCCGGCAGGTAAATAATGGCATTTGGTAAAAAAAGAAGAAAGAGATAAGGAGCAGTTATGTTTAGTGGAGCAATTGTAGCGATAGTCACGCCTTTTAAAAATGGCAAGGTCGATGAGGAGACCCTCAGAAAACTGATTGAGTTTCAGATCGCGAATGGAACTGACGGCATAGTTCCCTGTGGAACGACCGGCGAATCTTCGACACTGTCTCATGAGGAACACGACAGGGTGATTGAAATTACCATAGATGCCGCAAAGAAACGGGTGCCGGTCATTGCCGGGACTGGCTCCAATAGTACCGATGAAGCTCTTCGACTCACGAAACACGCCTACGAGGCAGGAGCCGATGGAGCGTTAATGGTCTGTCCGTATTACAACAGGCCGACCCAGGAAGGGCTGTATCAGCATTTTAAGAAAATTGCGGAGTCTGTTCCTATCCCTATTGTCCCATACAACATTCCAGGGAGAACAGGGGTTAATCTCTTGCCGGAGACGGTGGCGAAACTTGCCAAAATCAGTAATATTGTGGGGATAAAAGAGGCATCGGGCTCTCTGAAGCAGATGCACGATATAATCGCTCTCTGCGGCGCCGAATTTTCTGTTCTTTCGGGAGATGATTTTTTCACTCTGCCGTTGTTGATGTTAGGCGGGAAAGGTGTCATTTCCGTGATTTCCAACGTCGTTCCTGGCGATATGGCAGCCATGATCGATGCTTTTGCGGCAGGTGACATAACGAGAGCGAGACAGTTACATTACAAAATGGTACCTTTAATCGACATGCTGTTTATTGAAACCAACCCGGTTCCAGTCAAGGCCGCCCTGTCGATAATGGGGAAAATTTCTTATGACGTGAGGCTCCCCATGTATAAAATGTCGGACGGCAATTATGAAAAACTGAAAAGCGCCATGAAGAATTATGGGCTGATCTCTTAAAAGGATATTGATTCCTCTCCGACAACGTTGATAGAATCTTCAGGATTCAAGGAGTCAAGGATTCAAGTGAATGATTTCAACACGTGAGCCCTCCAATCCTCGAATCCTGGAATCCTTTTGCAACTAAATATGAGAAGAGCCTAATATTATTTTTAGTATAGAGGAGAATTTTGATGATCAGGGCCATTGTAATGGGTGCAGGCGGCAGGATGGGGGGGCGGATCATAAGCCTTATCGCCGGCGATAAAGATATGCAATTGGCAGGCGCTGTAGAGCAGAAGGGACATGACCTTGTCGGCAAGGACATTGGAGAGAAACTTGGTCTTAGCAAAATGGGGGTAATTGTTGACGATAACCTGGAAGCGTGTGCAAAGAATGGTGATGTGATTATTGATTTTACCCATCATGAGGCGTCCCTGCACAATCTTGCAGCTGCTGTGGAAAAAAATCTCGCTATTGTTATCGGGAGTACAGGTTTTACTGCCGAGGAGATGGAAAAAATTAAGAAGATCGCAGTGCAAACCCGCTGCATCGTATCACCAAATATGAGTGTGGGTGTAAATGTCATGTTCAAGGTTCTGGAGTATGTGGCAGGCATTCTGGGGGGTGATTATGATGTGGAGATTATGGAAGCGCATCACAATTTAAAAAAGGACGCCCCCAGTGGGACGGCCATGAAGATGGCGCAGATCATATCAGGGAAGCTTGCTCGAAATCTGGAGCACGTAGGTGTATACACCAGGAAAGGAATGATCGGAGAGAGAACTAAGACCGAGATCGGTATTCAAACATTAAGGGCCGGTGACATAGTGGGAGAGCATATGGTTATGTTCGGCGGCATGGGTGAGAGATTGGAATTTATCCATCGCGCCCATAGCCGGGATAACTTTGCACGGGGTGCAGTGCTCGCAGCAAAGTGGATAGTGGATCAAAAAAAAGGTTTATATGATATGCAGGATGTCCTTGGGATGAGAGGAAAGTAACAGCGATGCTGGTGAGACAGCCTGAAGATATTCGTGGGGTGGTTTGTTTTATCGGGATGGGCTCAAATCTGGCCGATCCCTCTTCGCAGTGTATGGAGGCTGTTCGTCGTGTATCTTCCGCAAAGGGCATAAAAGTCTTAAGGAGATCATCGCTTTATCGGACGGAACCGGTCGGATTTGCCGAGCAGGAGTGGTTTGTGAATGCCGTCATTGAGATAAGAACTGTAGTATCTCCCAATGAATTGCTAAGAGTCCTGCAAGCGATAGAGGACGGCATGGGCAGGGTAAGGGGCCCGAAGTGGGGACCGCGGGTCATCGACCTGGATATCCTTCTCTATGGTCAGGAGATAATTCAGGATGATAGCCTGGTCGTTCCTCATCCTGAACTTCACAAAAGACGATTTATCCTGGAACCTCTTTGTGAACTCGCGTCATACGTGATTCATCCGGCTTTTGGAATTTCTATGAGCGGATTGATGGACAGGCTTAATGATAAAAGCAAGGTTTACATTTATAATGTTAAAGGGCAACCATGTTTAATCTGATCCGTTTCGCAATCATTTGCGTTCTTGTGTATTTTGCATATAGAATTATTAAATGGATTTTCTTTTCGCCGGTCAAAAGTTCTTATGAATTGCCGAAGCGTCAGGAGTCTTCACAGAAAGGCGAAGAACTTATACAGGATCCATATTGCCATATATACGTGCCGACAAGCCAGGCTTTTAAGGCAACGGTTGATGGACAGGAGTTATATTTTTGTAGTAAAAAGTGTTGCGAAAGATATATAGTAGAAAAGCCAATAAAAAAGGCGCAGGAGGCCTCATGAAATTTTTTATCGATTCGGCAAATATCAAAGAAATCAAGGAAGGTATCAGTGTGGGCATGGTTGACGGGGTTACCACCAATCCTTCGCTGATTGCAAAAGAGAAAAGAAGTTTTGCAGATGTTGTAAATGAGATTCTCGAGGTTGTTGATGGTCCGGTGAGTTTGGAGGTTGTCAGTACCGAAGCCGGAGCAATGGTTCGTGAAGGGAAGAAACTCGCAAAAATGGGCGAGAATGCCGTGATCAAGGTTCCTATGACCACGGAGGGGTTAAAAGCCACAAAAATTCTTGCGAATGAAGGAATTAAAGTGAATCAGACATTGATTTTCTCTCCCATCCAGGCCCTGATGGCTGCGAAGGCAGGCGCCGCATACGTCAGTCCTTTTGTGGGCAGACTTGATGATGTGTGTCATGACGGGATGGAAATTGTGGAACAGATAATCGCAATTTATAATAACTACGGTTTTGAAACGGAAGTTATCGTGGCTAGCGTGAGGCATCCACGTCATGTTCTTGAGGCTGCCCTTATGGGTGCTGATATTGCCACTATACCGTTCAAAGTTATTGACCAGCTAGCAAAGCATCCTTTGACCGACAGAGGATGTGAGATGTTTTTGGCAGACTGGAAGAAAGTTCCTAAAAAATAAATGATTGCGTTGAATATTTTAATATGATTAGTCTTCTAAAAAAATCATTCAATCGGTTGCCGGTTACAATGGAAAAAGGGGCGATCTTGAACTTTCCCAATCGAATAACCATGTTCAGGATTTCTATTATCCCGGTATTATTTTTTCTGCTTGTTTCACCTGGAAAGACCGGGAGTCTTGTCATCGCAACGCTGTTTGTAATAGCTGCGCTTACAGATCTCCTTGATGGATATCTGGCGAGAAAATATGAGATCGTCACCGTAATGGGGAAATTTTTAGATCCCATTGCAGATAAACTTATCGTGAATACGGCGATGATTTTGATGATTCCCATAGGACGTATTTCTGCGTGGATTGTCGCAGTCATTATCATCAGGGATTTTGTTGTCGATGGCATCAGAGCAATCGCCTCATCGGAGGGTGTTGTTATTCAGGCCAGTAATCTTGGTAAGCAAAAGACCCTGTGCCAAATCTTTGCAGTAACCGCCCTCATGATTCACTATCCATTTTTCGGGGCCGACGCCCATGTCATAGGCACAGTGATTCTGTATCTTGCCCTCATCTTGTCCGTCTACTCAGGCGTTGATTACTTCATAAACTTTTACAAAGAAATCGTAAGAAAAAAAAAGAGACAGCGGTGATTGATATTTCTCAAATAGATTGTTCAGCCTTTGATAACCCGGTCATCACCGGGTCTTTGTTTTATCCGCGTCCCGAGTGGGGTTTGTCCACGCCTGACGAACATGCAGAATCCATACTTATTCCTGTAGATAAAGATGTTGTGGTCGGCGCCCGCTTTCATTTCGCGGGTAAGGAAGCAGCCAATATAGTTTTCTTTCACGGTAACGGTGAGATTGTTGCGGATTATAATGACATGGGAGCTTTATATACCAATATAGGTATAAATTTCCTTCCCGTCGATTATCGCGGCTATGGGCGTTCTACGGGCAGGCCTACGGTTACAACCATGATGCGTGACTGCCACGTTATTTTTGATTATGTAAAGCGTAAACTAAAAGAAAAACAGCATACCGGTCCCTTTATCGTAATGGGCAGATCGCTGGGCAGCGCCTCCGCGTGTGAACTTGCGTTTCACTACAAAGACGAAATCGATGGTCTTATTATTGAAAGCGGTTTAGCGTATGCCGGCCCACTGCTTCGACTCCTGGGAATTAATATGGAATATATGGGCCTTAGTGAAGAACAGGGATTTCGTAATCTTGATAAGATCGAGCGCTTTGATAAACCTACGCTGATTATTCATGCCGAGTATGATCATATTATATCTTTTTCCGAAGGGCGGCGACTATTTGAAGCCTGTCCTTCTCGTGATAAAAGACTTCTGAAGATTCCTGGAGCGAATCATAATGATATTTTTATCCATGGAATGTCGGAATATATGGAATCGGTAAAATGGCTTGTGAGCAGAAGCGGTGAGAATCAGAGTAGAACAAAGTAAATAATATCATCGCCGTAGGCAATCGATGATAAGACCCTTCATATCGCTTCACTCGTTCAGGGTCAATTCGACTATGTCCTTTTTCTGTGGCGTTGCCTTGTAAAGAACAAGTCTCATTCAATAAAAAATGTTTTTCTATTGACAAAATATTTGAATTTGATATACGAAAAGTCAATGAGCGGGCGTAACTCAGGGGTAGAGTGCTACCTTGCCAAGGTAGACGTCGACGGTTCAAATCCGTTCGCCCGCTCCATTTATTTGGCGGCATAGCCAAGTGGTTAAGGCAGCGGTCTGCAAAACCGTTATTCATCGGTTCGAATCCGATTGCCGCCTCCAAAAAATACAAGGAGTTACCTTAAAGAGGGACTCCTTTTTTATTTGCTTTTTCCCATTCATTTTCAAAAAGATTTCGAGGATCAAGGTTCATGATTATAGTTTTCCTTGTACCTTGGCCCTTGATCCTTGATCATCAAACTTTGTCCCTTGCTTCTTATAACCTGAAAAAAAAGCAATTTTTTCAAAGATTAACATAAAAAACTATTGATCACGTGCGAAAGGTATGTTATGTTCGAACCTAAGTTACATTAGCAACCTTAACGCAAGATATCCAATTGATACCTTATGGGGGGGGTTATGATTATAATAAAAGGGAAAACATACTATACGATTGTTGATGCTGCGGAACATTTGGGAGTTTCAGCGAAAACGATCAGAGATTATATTCATAAGGGGATTATTCCCGAACCTCCGGAAATACAGTACGGTATCAGATTATTGAAGCATTTTCCGCTTGAATATATTGACATGGCTAAAATTCATTTAGCGAATTATCGAGACAGCAGGAATGAGAAGAGACGCTAAGAGATTAACCGGCCCAACACCATGACCAGATCATAATGAGGATATAGATAACCCCAAAAGGAATTCACCATTGTCGCGTATAAAAGAAATTACTTCTACAGAAAGGCTTCTTGATATCATCCGTAATAAAAAGGACGATATTTCTCCTAAGCCTTTGGATACGTCAAAGATTGATGCACCCAAAAAGCGATTTAAATTCAATTCCCCCAAGATTGTTACCGCAAGAAAATCCATAAATGTAGGTGTGGACATCGGCCATGAATTTCTCAGAATGGTGAAAGCAGAAAGAGTTGGTGATAATAGATGGGAATTGCTTGATTGCAAAAGCGTGCCGTTAGCACATATTGCCTCCAGGGAATCACAGGAATTTATCAATTTCTTAAGGTCTGAACTCATTCAATTTTGCGGTCCCTCCGAAGATTTAAATTTGTGGGTCAACATGTCGGCTGCACGTGTCAACGTACGTCATATCAGTATTCCTAAAGTACAAAAAAAACAGATCGAAAATGCCGTTTACTGGACGATAAAGAAAGAAACCCCCTTTGATGAAAAAGATACCGTGTTCGATTTTGAAATTCAGGGAGAAGTCACGGAGCAGGGTGTGAGCAAATGGTTAACAATGGTTTATACCGCATCGAAGGAGGAGATTGAGGTAAAGAAGAGACTTTTTTCCAAAATGGGGCTACCATTAACCGGCATATCTATCACACCGTTTGCAATCCAGAATATATTCAAAACAGGCTGGATTCCTACCGCAGTTGAAGGTTCGGTGGCCAGTCTCTTCATCGGAAATAATTTTTCCCGCATTGATATTTATACTCAAGGGAAACTCATGATGACCCGGGGTATAAAAGCGGGAGTAAATAGTATGGCTGAATCGTTAATGGAAAGTATTTCGGGAACAGGAAAGGGCGGGTCAGGCACAGAGAGAAAAGGAGTTGCGGCAAGCGTGGAACAGGCGAGGAAAATCCTCTTCAGTCTCAGTCCCGATTCTCCTCATTTATCAGAGGGAGATGTTGGTTTTGAGCTCACAGATAAAGAAAAATTCGAGTTTATCGTACCTGCCTTGGAAAGGATAGTGAGACAAACCGAAAGAACTTTTGAGCATTATTGGACGAATCTTAAAGATGACAGGATCGATAAAATTTATATATCAAGTGCCATGAATATATCCAGGCTCATCATAGAATACATCGGAGAGCAACTGGAAATGGAAAGTGATTTATTAGATCCGCTCAATCTTAAAATGCCACATAAAAACATGGGAAATATAAGTGTTTCTGAAAGACTTGCGTTCACTCCAGCATTGGGACTTGCTATTTCCGATAATACATACACGCCGAACATGATATTTAGGCATAGAGAAAAAGAAAAGGCGGCTGTCGTTGCAGTTGCGAATCGTGTCATCTTTGCCGTCTTCATTTTTATTGTGTTCATTTGTGCAGGTATTATTTTCTACCAGGTTCAGGAAGAGCGTCAGAAAAAAGTTACCATAGCAGAGTTGGAAAAACAGTTGATGCAGGATAATCTCCGTGTTGATCAGAATCAGATATCCCATATAGTTGAGAGTTATAGAAAGCAACATAAGATATTAACAGACTACACTGACAGGTATCTGGGAATGGCTGTTATCAGTGAATTATCTTCACTGACTCCCCCAAACATTCGTCTTATTAATCTTAAGACTAACCTGGGAACGCCGCCGATAAGTAAAGAACCCGCAAAAGAAGCGAAAAAAGAAGAATTAAAAAATGTAACAGTTGAGGGTGTTATTTTTGGCGATCGGAGAACACTGGAATCTTTATTGGCTGGATATATTATGAAGTTGGAAGCATCACCCATGTTCCGCCAGATCACTATTAAGAAGAACAGCATCGAGCCTTTTAAAAAAAGCGAATCTCTTAACTTTATTATAGATATGAAAATAGAGTAGAAACCGCTCATGGATAAAATTTACGCGATAATTCCAAGACGAAGCTTTTTCTATTTATTGCTATGCCTGACCGGCGTGCTGATTATTATTATTGGAGGAATCGTTCCAAATCATTTTTCTTTATCGCGTTTGGATGAGCAGATCAAAAATATTCAGTTTCAAAATGAGGAACAAAAAAGACTTTATCCTATTTATGAAATAATGCAAAAAAGAACTCGGGTCAAAGAATCCGGGATTTTACCTTCTCCCGCGAGGGTTCCGCTTTTACGAACACAGATAGATGCTATTCCTGCGACTTTTAGAGACATCGCGAAAAAAGCGCATGTTGATATGGTTTCAGCTTTTCCTGACCTGAATTACTTAAACGGTGAGTCCAGGTTTCTTCTGATTAATGTTATTATCAGGGGTGACTTTTTTGATTTCCGAAAATTTTTGATCGGTCTTGGAGAACTACCCTTTCTTCAGCGTATCGAAGAAATCCAGATACAGCAGCATGAGGATATTATGGAATTTAAGATGAAGGTCTGGTTGGCTATCGCTTAGGGGTCAGGGAGCAGGGGACAGGGTAAAAGGGCAAGAATAATAGGCAGGAGTTGAGATGCCAAAGCTTACCACTCGACAAATCATTATACTGGCACTAATGGTTGCAGCGATAGCGTATGCAGCCTATGAATTTTTCATCGCACCACAAGCAAAACGGGATATGATTAATGTAGGGGAAAAATCGGCAAGGTTGGATACATTTATAAATGAGGTTACCACGAACATACCCACGGGGTCACGTTCCGCTTCCGATGTCTATTTGGCAAGCCGTGCGGAAGCCCATTGGAAGCATGATCCGTTTTATGAAAGGAAACTGTACAGGGAGTGGGTGAAGGTTAAAGAACCTGCGAAGGCTGGAGGCGGAGCACAGAAAATCAGTTTTAATTATTCAGGGTATGTAAACGTGAAAGAAAAAAAAATGGCAATCATTAATGGCATTGAGTACGAATCCGGTGATCCTCTGGAAGTAGAAGGATATGTGCTCAGAGAGATTTATCAGAACAAAGTCGTCATTGAGAATGTGAAGAGCAGGTCAAAATTTGAAGTGTTACTCCAGGAATGAGTAATTCGATAAGGAGGGAGAAGGCCTTGATTGATACATTTTGCAGAAAGAAATTAGGATGGCTGATATGTTTTACTGCCATGGCAATACTTATTTCTGGATGTGCTACTGATGTCGTAACGAAAAAGGACCCCTTCTTTGAAAAATGGGAAACCATGGCCAAGGCATCGGCAGGGCATTCGCCAGCGGTGGTGGAAAAGGGTCTAAGCGCTTCGGATATGGAACGAAAAGGTGAAGCGGATCTAGGTGTAGAAAGGGGGATAATAGCCGAAAAACAACTTCCTGTTACCAGAATAAACCTGAAAATGCGCCAGGCCGATGTAAAGGCAGTTCTAAGATCACTTGCCCGCATTGAGGGCAAGAATATATTGATAAAGAATGAAGTGAAAGGAGACGTGACCGTTGACTTTAAAAATGTTCCCTGGGATCAGGCATTCAAAAGCATTATACGAAACCAGGCTCTCAGTTATTTATGGGAAGGCGATATAATCCGGGTGCTGACACTTGAAGATATGGAGCAGGATCTAAAGAGAAAAACGCAGGAGCTGGGCATAAGGCAGGTAGAGCCGCCCCTTACCAGGGTGATCAATATTAGTTATGCAGATGCGAAAGGACTGAAGGACAACCTTCAGGAATTTCTCACAAAGGATAAAGATGGCAAGCCACGCGGATCAATCCGGGTGGATGAGCACAATAATGCCTTGATCATTCAGGCAATACGGGATGATCTGTCGCGCATGATCCCCATGATAGAAAAACTCGATAAACCCACTCCGCAGATTTTGATTAAGGCGAATATTGTAGAGGCGACAAAAGATACCGCCAGGGATCTTGGCATTCAGTGGGGTGGGATGTACAATCCGCGCGTAGGTAATCATGATATGTGGATAACTCCAGGCGGAACGACTGCTGTGGGAAGTTCGCCGACTAATCCGATATCTGGCGGATATACGCCTACCTCTGGTTCCCCTGGTTTGAGCTCTCAGGGCTTTGGTGTCAATTTCCCGGCGGCCATGTCAGCAACTGGTGCGGGGGTATTAGGGTTGATGTTCGGAACCATCGGGGGAAATATTCTGGAAGTTCAATTGAATGCCCTTCAAACTGAAGGGAAATTGAATATTCTGTCGAGTCCGTCGATCACGACCCTGGACAATCAAAAGGCATTTACGGAAAACGGCGCGAAGGTTCCTTACGTGACGGAAGAAGTAAGCAGTACCGGTGCGATCACAAGGGCAGTGAAGTTCGAAGATGTAGTCCTCCGTTTGGAAATAACCCCCCATGTAATTGACGGTAAAAATCTCAAAATGAAGATTCTTGTCAAAAAGGATGAGGTCGATGAGACGGAGACCCACAAGGTCCAGGGAAATCCGAGGATTATAAAGAAACAGACGGAGACATCTCTCATCGTCCGGAATGGTGAAACGATAGTGATATCCGGATTAACGAAACACATGTCTCAGGATTCGGAAAGCGGTATTCCGGGATTGAAAGATATTCCCGTTATGGGATGGCTTTTCAAGGGAACATCGAAAAGTCAATCCATGGAAGAGGTTCTCATTTTTATAACCCCTACGATTCTACCGATCCAGGCAGCAGCCGTTGTTCCAGAGGGGATGGAAGAAAAGACAGAAACAACTCCGGAAAAGGGCAGGTGAACGCATGATAGTGGCAGGTTTAAAATGGATTATTTCAAGATTTTGAACCTAAAAAAGGAACCCTTTTCCAACTCACCGGAACCGGAGTTTTTTTATCAGTCCGTTAAGCACCTGGGTTGTCTGCAGAAGCTTGAGCTTGCCATCAGGCTCCGCCGGGGACTGAGTGTAGTTGTCGGCGATGTGGGGACAGGGAAAACTACCCTCTGCCGACAATTGATCCTAAAATTTGCCGCTTCTGAAGAAGACCGTAACCAGATTGAAACCCATCTTCTCCTGGACCCGTCTTTTACGAACTCCCTCGAATTTTTATCTACCGTGGCTACTACTTTCGGTGTGTCCGGCACCGGTAGTGAGGTCAGCGAATGGCAACTGAAGGAGAATATCAAAAATTATCTTTTTAAGAAAGGTGTTGATGAAAACAAGATTATTGTTCTGATTGTTGACGAGGGTCAAAAGCTTCCAGGCTTTTGTCTGGAGATACTGCGCGAATTTCTTAATTATGAGACAAACGAATATAAATTACTCCAAATAGTGATATTTGCCCAAAGCGAATTTAAGCGGATTTTAAAAGATCATAGATATTTCGCCGATCGCGTCAACTTCTACTACCTTCTTGAGTCTCTCAATTTTCGTGAGACTCGGGGTATGGTAAAATTCCGCATAGAGAAGGCCAGTGATAAAGACAGATCCCCTTCACTCTTTACATATTCTGGACTATGGGCGTTATATCTCGCCACGGGTGGCTATCCGAGAAAGATTGTAACCCTTTGTCATCAAGTGATTCTGGCGTTGATAATTCAGAATAGATCACAGGCAGGATGGTTTCTTGTTCGATCCTGCTCCCGCAGGGTTTCCACCGGTCAAAGGAAAACACTTAGATGGGTAACTGTTACTTCCCTGGCAGTCATTTTGATTGTTCTTGCGGCTGCAGGATTTTACCCTCAGAGAATATCGGGAATCAAACCGTCAAATGAGTCATCCAGTCTTGTGAAAACACAGGAAATAGCGTCACCGGGGCAGGACGTCGTCAGCAAATCCGAACAGAGTTTACAAAAATCTATTATTGAGGCGGCAGCAAAAGCAAAAAGCGAAATACAGTCACCCATGGAAAAAATACCTGATCTGTTAGGTAACTTGAAGATAAAAAAAGGAAGAACAGTGTGGTGGGTGCTCAATGATTTTTACGGAGACTTTGACACAGGGCAATTATGGACTGTTGCCCTCGCCAATCCGCACATTACAAATCTGAATCGGGTGCGAGTTGGTGAGAGAGTCAAACTTCCGGCCATTCCCGCGAAATCGAATCCATTTCCTTCGGGGCAATATTGGGTACAATTGGCAAGCGGCAAAGACATTGACGAGACCTATGATTTATACAAGTATTACGAAACAATACTGAGAGATGTGAGATTTATTCCTTACTGGAATGGTCGAGAAGGACTTGTATTTGCGATCTTTTTAAAGGATGGCTATCCTGATATGGAATCAGCCCAGGCAGAGGTACAAAAGCTACCGCAGCCGATTTTTGCAAAGGCAAAAATATCAACAAAATTTAGTGATGATACGATCTTCTTTAGAAGATAGGATAGGGAGTAAAACGTGGTCGCACGAAAGAAATTAGGACAGATGCTTATTGATGAAAATCTGCTGACAGAAGAGCAGCTCAATAATGCGCTTGCCGAGCAGGAAAAGGCTGGTCTGAAGCTGGGGCAGTATCTTATTCGGCATGGTTTTGTAACTGAACAACATATAGTTGATGTTTTAGGCAGGCAGTTAAAACTCAGGAAATACCACCCTGATATATTTCCTTTCAATATTGAACTATCACACTTGATCCCTATAGAATATACCCAGAAGTATCAGATTGCGCCTTTAGTAAGGAAGGGACGTCTTTTGACAATTGCCATTACAGATCCTCTGGATATCAATGCCCTCGACGTTATAGAAATGCTGACGAATTGTGAGGTAGAGGCTATAATATGCACAGAACGCGAACTCAACCAGTTAATAAGTAGTATCTATGGGATTCAGTCGGGACTAGGTAGTGTCCTGGAAAGCATGGATATTGAAGCCCACCCCGTGAAGGAAAAAGATGAAGATGAGGCAGCAGATATTCAGTTAGCATCACTTCAGAATATGGCTGGAGAGGCGCCTATTATCAGGCTTGCGAACTCTATTTTTGCGCAAGCCGTTCGTGAAGGCGCCAGCGATGTTCATATAAGTCCTCAGAAGAACAGCATCCAGGTACGGTTTCGCATAGATGGTAAGCTGCATGAAGTGCCGTCGCCTCCCAAAAGTCTGTTTTTGCCGATTATTGCCAGGATAAAGCTGCTGGCCAATATGGATATTACAATAACGAGAATCCCCCAGGACGGGCGATTTACTCTTAAAATGGAAAAGAAGGAAATAAATGTCCGCGTTTCTTCCATCCCAACTATTTATGGAGAGAATATTGTCCTGCGACTTCTCGATACTGGTGCCGGCGTCTATTCCATGGATCGCCTTGGAATGGTCAAAGCAGATATAGAAAGACTCAGGGCTATCATTAATAGGCCTTACGGGATGATCTTAAGTACAGGGCCGACCGGATCGGGAAAAAGTACAAGCATATATGCTATCTTGAATGAACTCAACCGTCCGGACAGCAATATTATGACCCTCGAAGATCCCGTTGAATACAGGATTGAAAATATCAGGCAGATTCAGCTTAACCGGAAAGCGGGGATGACGTTTGCCGGTGGCCTCAGATCCATACTTCGCCAGGACCCGGACATTATTATGGTGGGAGAAATTCGCGATGCCGAGACAGCCGCAATTGCCGTACAGGCTGCGCAAACGGGCCATCGGGTGTTAAGCACCGTGCATACCAATGACGCAGTGGGCGCCATCACGAGGTTTATTGATATGGGTATTGAACCTTTTCTTCTCTCTTCAACATTATTGGTCTCTATCGCCCAGCGATTAGTCCGCACCGTCTGTCCTTATTGCAGAGAGCCCTATAATCCTCCGGAGAAGATACTTGCCTCATGGGGCCTGGAAAATTGGGATTTCGCAAATTTTCAGCGCGGCAGAGGGTGCAATCAGTGTTTGAATACCGGCTATAAGGGGAGAACGGGATTATTTGAAGTGCTTGTCAATGATGAGATGATACAGGATTTAATTATGAAAAAGAAGTCGGCTCATGAGATTACACGTAAAGCTATTGATGCAGGCAACTTGAAAACACTGAAGTATGATGCGGGCAATAAAGTGCTCAGGGGAATTACCACCCTCGAGGAAGCAGGCTCAGCAGTAATGATGTAGAATAGGGGCAGGGAACGTTAATCATGCCGAATTATACCTATCAAGCCATAAATGAACAGGGGGCTATTATCACCGGCAATATCGAGGCCGACACACCCGATAATGCCGCCATTATGCTTGCAGAAAGAGGGTATATTCCTTCAAAGGTAAAGGAGAAAAGATCTGTCTTTAGCGCCGACCGCTGGCTAATGATTCGCCAGAAGATAAGCCCCGTAAAGATTGCGGATCTTATCCTGTTTACAAAACAGTTTCGTTCACTTTTCAAAGCGGGAGTACCTCTCGTCAGAGCTTTTCAGGTGTTAGAGGCGCAAACGCCAGATCAAACCCTTAAAAAGGCTATTGCCTCAATGGTTCAGAGTATCAAACAGGGTTCAACGCTAACAGCGGCCATGGATAAACAAGAAGCCATTTTTTCTCCTCTTTACCGCAGCATGATCAAAGCCGGGGAAATAAGCGGCACGCTGCCCGAAGCTCTTGCACGTCTCATTTATATCATTGAACACGAGTCTAAGATAAAATCGGATATCAAATCAGCGCTACAGTATCCCATTATGGTGACTGTTGCCCTTACCATTGCCTTCTTTGTACTGCTTACCTTTGTTGTACCAAAGTTTGCGGCCATGTTCGCCAGAGTGGGCATTGACCTACCTCTGCCCACGAAGATAGCAATAAATCTCTATCAGTTCTTATCGAATTACTGGTATCTTTTCATTGGCGGCATTGTGGCATTAATAGTCGGTTTAAAAATGTATTTCAAAACGGAACAGGGTCAGTATGTGAAAGACCTGCTTATTTTGCGCCTGCCAATCCTCGGCCCCTTGTTTATCAAAGCAGCCATGTCACGCTTTGCCAGTATTTTTGGAATACTGCAATCGAGCGGGGTGCCGGTAATGAGCGCAATGAAGGTACTTTCCGGTGTGATTGGAAATAACGCCATTTCCAGGGAATTTGATCGTGTCAGGGACCAGATGCATGAGGGTCGTGGTATCGCCGCACCTCTCAGTTCAGCAAAATATTTTCCGCCCATGGTTGTGGATATGGTAGCCATAGGTGAAGAAACGGGTAATCTTGAAGAAATGCTCCACGAAGTTACTATTCATTACGATGATGAAGTAGGTTATGCCGTGAAGCGTTTATCCGATCTCATTGGTCCCGTTCTGGTGGTCGGCCTTGCGGCTGTTGTCGGGTTTTTCGCCCTTGCCATATTTTTGCCCATGTGGGATTTAACCAAGATGGCTCAGCACTGAAATATGAAAAAAAAATATATCCCCGTAAGCCTGTACATCCTTATTCCCTTCACCTTAAGCGGACTGTCCCTTCTATGGGTTATCCTGACGGACCGCCTGATCCACTCTTATGGAAAGTTCATGACCGATTCGTGGTCATTTGTACTATGGGGAATGGCGGTAGTTGTTTCATCTTATTTGATAAGCCTTCTTATTATCTGGCTTGTCCTGAGGCCAGTACACAGGTTTGTGAAAACGGCGGAGAGTCTTCCTGTGTTTCCTAAAAGTTCAGAAGACGAGGTGAAAGCAAAGGACGACATAGAGCGATACGAAAGGGTATTTGACCAGATAACGACGATTTTAACGAAAGTCGAGGCGAAAGAACTTTTCCCAGGTATTATAGGTCAGAGCAGGATCATGAGGGGGGTTTTTACACAGATAATTAAAGTTGCGCCGACGGATTCGACAGTGCTTATCTTAGGTGAAAGCGGAACGGGAAAGGAGCTTGTCGCCTCAGGCATTTATGAACATAGCCTCCGTAAAGGTAAACCCTTGATAAAGATTAATTGTGTGGCCATTCCGGAAAACCTTATGGAGAGCGAACTGTTCGGGCACGAAAAAGGGGCATTCACAGGCGCCATATCTCAAAAAATCGGTAAGTTTGAAATGGCGAGCGGCGGGACGATATTTTTAGATGAAATCGGAGACATGCCTCTTACGACACAGGCGAAGTTGCTACGCGTACTCCAGGAGAAGGAGTTTGAACGGGTTGGAGGTACTAAAACAATTAAAGTCGATGTTCGCTTCATCGTCGCAACCAATAAAAACCTTCCGGAGATGGTCACGCAGGGTCAATTCCGGGAGGATCTCTATTACCGCATAAATGTGTTTTCCATCAATTTACCCCCGTTGAGAGAGCGGCGGGAAGATATTCCCTACCTTGTGGATCATTTTTTAAATATCAATTCCAAGCAAGTGAAAATTTCACCGCTGGCTCTTCAGATTATCGCCGGGTATTCATGGCCGGGTAACATCAGGGAGCTGAAAAATACAATAGAGAGGGCGACTGTCCTCACGGAAACGGAGATTATTGAACCTGCCCATCTCCCGTTACATGTTGCCGGGGTCATTACTGCTGATTCATTACATGATAAGTCAATTGATTCCCTCACTGTTGATGATCGCTTAGACGAAGTTGAAAAGGGTTTGATTATTGAGGCTCTTACCCGTACCGGCGGTGTCCAGGTAAAAGCTGCAGAGATTCTTGGTATTAACCAGCGAAGTTTATGGCATCGGATTAAGAAACATGGAATAGATACAGAGTCTTTTAAAAATCTACAAAAAATGTAGATTGTCCACCAATCTTTGTAGTTCCCCATGATATTGAAGTATTAAAAACGAATCAGATTAATTTATTTAGCATAATGAAGAGATCGTTTAATGTATAACAATTTTCAAACATTAGCTATTCATGATTGCGTCATCAGGAAGTTTTATTATCCTGGTCATATTAAAATGGCATAAGTAATGCTTATTTATTCAGCAAACACGAGGAAAATACGAGGCACTAAATAGTATAGTATATAAAAGAAGGGAAGGGAATTATCAATTCTCGGAGGTTTGAAGATGAAAACAAAAAAAATTATGAGAGACCAGAAGGGTTTTACCTTAATAGAAATTATTGCTGTCCTCGTCATTTTGGGAATTTTGGCGGCAGTGGCCATACCAAAATATCTGGATATGCGTTCGGAGGCGGTTCAAAAAGCAGCCAGCGCAGCCAATACGGAGATGAATGCCCGTGAGCGCCTGAAACTGGCGGAATGGAAATTGAACGACGGCAACGGCCTCTATCCGGCACCTGGTGGAACTGCGGTTACATGTGGTCCTACAAATCCAACGTGTGCGAGCGCCATTACGAAAACGATTCAACCCGTTGATACGATATTAGGTCCGGATTATAATAACGGTGCGGCGATTATATCCGGAACCGGCTTTGTACATCAGGGGAAAACAGTTACATTTACCAGAACGGCGCAACCGAATGAAAATGAACCAGCAACATGGGTAGTAACTGTTAATTAATTTATTCAAGGGAATGTAATATCAATAGTATTTCAACATAATGTTTTGATATGTTTATAAAAAAAATGGTTAATTAAAGCTGTTATAGTGTCGTCACGCTTGTGGATATTAAAATCATAGGGGGGGAATCAATTTTGATTCCCCTTCATTGTTTGTGAGATTAAGGTACAGGTAATATTAAAAGTTTGAATAATACCCTCCTCGCTTTCGGGGAAGCAGAAATACCACTATATGGCATTGAAAGCAGAAAATTTCCTTGATATTTAGGTATTTTCAGAATATCTACATATAGATGAAAAGATTGTTTGTAGTTGCGCATAAAAATCGGGGATTTACCATGATCGAGATCGTGGCTGTTCTCGTTGTGCTTTCTATTGTGTCCGCTGTGGTCATGAGCAGATATACAACAACGGGCACTAACGAATTAATGGTAGAAACGGATGCATTAAAATCAAGCTTACGCTACGCGCAGATTCTATCTTTGAATGATGATACCATCACTTCTATCACTTCAGGATGGGGAATTCACTTACCCAATGATACATCATATATCCTTTATAAAAATGGTGCACCAGCAGGGGTGATGATTCCGGTCAAGGATCCGGACCCTTTGAAGGATCCGCCACCCAAAGACACACATACACTACAGGGTAATGTGAAGATAACATCAGGGGTCGGAACAACGGTAGCTTTCGATAGATGGGGAAGCCCAGGGACAACATCGATATCCATAACGCTACAAAGAGGCGCCGAAAATAGCACCATTACCATCACAAGGAATACAGGCTTTATTCCATGATCTGCAGAACGCGCGTTAACAAATCGGGATTTACCCTTATTGAAATTATCATTACCATTGTTATCGTAGCGATTCTCGGCGCCATGATACTCACGTTTCTTTCAAAATCACTTGTAGACAGCAGTGAGCCTATCAGGAGACTAAGGCAAACCTCGGATCTTAATAGAGTTATGGCAAATATCACGGCAGATTATAATAAATACCCGAAATGGAGAAGTTCAACGTCATATATGGGAGGCAATTTTGTCATTCCGACAATCAGGAATGGGCATTTTTATGCATCAGGTGGAGGAACGAGTGGTTCGGTGGAACCTGTTCAATGGCCTACCGCTTCTGCTGCTACAGTAAATGATGGCGGAGTAACATGGACAGAGAGCGGTACGCTGGATACCTTAATCACATTACAAGGAAGAATTGGTTCTGAAAACTCTCATCAGAATAATGCTTATGGGACATACGATGTCGTCTATAATACATTTGTACAATTCTTGCCCGCAATAGATGCAGAAGCATCCGGTGGGGACAAGATTCTTAAAGTAACAATCGGAAATAACCAGGGTGAAACCCTGACGGCCTTATTCATTTCAAATTAAAGATATAAATAATGAATGACAACCTTGCGTGCATTACATTGAGTCATTCCCGCGAAAGCAGAAATCCAGAAACTTATACCTTTAAAAAAGGAGATGTGACTCTTTATTCCTCCAGATTCACAGTAACTAATCAAAAAGGTTTTACACTGTTAGAAATAGTTGTTTCTATTATTGTTATGGCGATTATAGTAGTTATCGCCGGTGTTGGCTTTATTGAAATAACAAAAGGTTATACATTTTCCAGGAAAAATGCAGTTACCACGCAGCAGGGTCAAATATCCATGGCCAGGCTCAAAAAAGAAATCAGTAGTATCAAGTCGGTTACTGCTAGTGCATCTACTTATATTACGTTTGTGCGGAGTTCAGGAGAACCTCCTGTTACCATATTATGGAATGGTGGCAACAACCCTCTTTTGATAGATGGTGATACGTTGGTTGGACCCGTGGCTTTGTTTAATCTAACGTATTATTATTATAACCCCGTGAGTTCTATTTTTTCCCCTTCATCATCATATTCTAATTCTACATCGATCATTGAGATAACACTTCAATTAAAAGCGGCAGAGGATACCGTAATTAACATTACCGATCGTGTCAATCTTTACCAGGAAACGGGAGGGTGAAGTATGGGCGTTGCAAATCAAAAAGGTAATGTGATTACCTATGTTATTATCGCCATGTCCATGATCGCCGCATTGGGTGTCGGAGCACTCTACATGACTTCATCCTCTACGTTAGGTGAACTTGGCGCTAATAATTTAAATAGGGCCTATTTTCTTGCACTGGCGGGGAAGGATTATGCCTTGATTAAAAATTTGGAAAACACGAGTGGGAGAAATTTTACATTGCGAGACCAGACTGGACAGATACTGCCAGGTAATGACAAATTTCGGCTCGTCATCAGTGGGGATAATATTGAATCTACGGGAATTGTAAAGGAGGAGACACCGTCTGAAGCAAAAAGACAAATCAGAATCACTAAAATCGGTTTCAGTTCACGGCCGGATATTAGTTTTGTAAAAGACATCGCAGATTTTGCCGCAGGTAAAAAAGAATCACCAGGAGCACAAGAATTTATTCATGTGGACCAGTCTACATCCCAAATATCCTTAGGAAAGTTCCAATCCAATCGATTTGGCTCTGTCTGGTATCGCGGAGGTGCTGTTCAGGGAAATTGTTCCGGTGGAAAATGTTCTTTTGGACCGGGTTTCCGGGCCTTTTTTGTCTTTCAGTTCGGTGCTGGATCGTCTGGCGATGGATTTACCTTTGCGTTCTTTAATGGTGTTGAGAATAATATTAATTCAGTGGGAGGAGCCAACGGGTGGGGTGAATTGATGGGGTATGCCGGTGACTCGCGCATAGATGCCAACGGAACATCTTTTTTAGATGGCCAATTAGGAAGGGGTATTCAACCACCAAAAATAGCCATAGAATTTGATCCATATGCTAATACCGGTACGGGTAACTTCTGCATAGGTAACGTATTCAATACAGACCAGCGAGGTGATGGATCAAGAAATCACGTTGCATACGTTTTCTGGGGTGATGAAATTCCCTCTTGCGGTTCTACAGTCGGGCAAAAGACGTTTGATGATAACAGACATGGGCTTCCGTTACTAGGGACACCAAGCAATCCCCAAAATGCGAGAAGTTTTAATACAGGAGGCATAGACACAACGAGTTATTTCAGTGGGGATAATACATTGCCGCAATGGCCGAACCCGCCATGGCCCAGTGATTGGTTACTTAATAACACTCTGACAAATATTTATGCTGTTCGTGTCGAAATAACACGCAGTACAAAGCCGAATGTAGTTACTGGCAACTATGACTATGCAATAAAATCATGGGTAAAACAATGCTTAGTCAATGATATTGCCTGCCCTACGTATGACGATAACTCAAACTATTCGAATACAAAAATTAATTATAATGATGTGTCTCCAGGTGATACCGCTACGCTAAACAGGCAATTCTCATTGAACACGGCTCTCCATCAGAAATTTGATTCCTTCTTCTTCGGCTGGACAGTCGCAACAGGGGGTGCGACACAGAACGTTACGATAAGTAGATTTAGAATAAATTTTTTGAAATGACTTACAGCTCACCTATGACGTTATAGATCGACCTTTCTCCCTCCATTCCTTTGAGATTTATATTGTCTATCTTTTCTACCTTGAAATAATTTTTTACGGCTTCGTATGTTTCGCTGCAGATGAGGATCTGATCTTCCTGGGCTATCCGTTCCAGTCTTGCTGCTAAGTTAACGGGCTTACCCAGGGCGGTATATTCTTTCCTGATGGCTGAGCCGAAAATTCCGACCATAGAATCACCTGTGCTGATTCCGAAGCCTACGGGGATTTTTATATTTTTTTTGCCCATTTCCTGGTTAATCTCACTAATTTTGCTTCGCATCTCAATGGCACACTCAACTGCTCTCTTTGTATCATCATCTTGGGTGATCGGTGCACCGAATATCCCCATAATGCTGTCACCGATGTGTTTATCGAGGGTTCCATTGAATTTAAAAATAATGTTATCGAGAGGAAAAAAATAATGAAGATTCAAAAGCTCGGACAGTGCGGAAGGTGTGAGCGCTTCGGATATTTTTGAGAAACCGCGTATGTCCGTAAAAAGAATAGTCACTTTCTGGTTTCTGGGCGCAAGGTTTTGACTGAACTTCTGCAATTCGTTGAGAACCTGAGACGGCACAAATTGTTTTAATCTCTTTTTCACATGAAATTCTCTTATCTTCAGCCGGAGTTCTTTGTTATCAAAGGGTTTTGTTAAAAAACCGTCAATTCCTGAGTTGACACTTTCAATGGCACGGTCAAGTGTCGCATACCCGGTGAGAATAATTTTAATAATCTCCGGATTGAGCTTGTTAATTTCCGTTAAAGTTTCTAAACCATCCAGACCGGGCATTTTAAAATCGCATATGACAGTTTCAATTTCATTTATATGGTTCAGGACGATATCAACGGCATCCATGCCATTTTCGGCCAACATGATTTCGTAACCATCCCTTTGGAGTACTTTTCTAAGAGATATGCGTACGCCCTCTTCATCGTCTACAACTAAAATTTTTATCATGATGTCCTCGCTTTCGCCGGAAGGTCTATGGTAAAAGCAGTACCTCTGCCAGGCTTGCTGTTCACAGAAATAAGCCCTTCATGTTTTTTTATAATCTCATGGGAAAGATAGAGCCCTAAACCTGTTCCGGAACCTACTTCCTTTGTGGTAAAAAAAGGCTTAAAGATATCTTTAATAACCTCTACCGGGATTCCTTTGCCAGTATCATGGCATTCTATAGTAACACTGCTTGTTTCTTTACTATATCGCGTCTTCAGGGAGATGGTTCCCTTACCGTCCGGCAAGGCCTGATGGGCATTTTTTATTACATTAATAAAAACTTGACCGAGATTTGCGAAGTTACCATTTACTCTTGGCAGATTTTCTCCGTAATCTTTTTCAATGATGACCTCTGATTCTTTAAGCTGATTGTGTAATATTCGCAATGCGTCATCTAAAGCTGCATTAATATCAACATCCTCAACATAGGTTTGTGTCTGGCGTGACAAACCCAGAACGCTTTTTACGATCATTTCGGCCCTTTTCAGTTCCTTTAAAGAAAACTCCAGATCCTTTAAAACTTCATCATCAACAGCTCTTTTATCTTTCTGCTCATTAAGCAGCTCTATGTCCGTCTGAATCAAGCTTGACGTACTTGCCAGGGGATTATTCAGCTCATGGGCTATGCCGGCAACAAGCTGACCAATAGCGGCAAGGCTTTCCGACTGAATCAGCTTTTGTTGCGTCCGGTCTTTCTCTTCGAGAGCCGCCTTGCGGGAATTGATCAATGTCTGGGTAAAAATTCCATATATAATCACAAAGACGACAATCAGTGAACGTGTGAGTAGTTGTTCTGATATCAGAGAATCCAGGACCCAGTAGATTATTACCATGACAATGGCGATTAATATTAACCCATTCTTTTCTATTTGCTGCCGGACTGTGATTTTATCGCTCATTGTGTATCTGTTTGTGTTTAGTATACGGAGTAGTGTGATCAGATAATCGTACAACGAATGTACATTATTTAAAAAGGTGTCTAATGTCAACTAATTCCTGATTAATAACGTATGTTCATCTCGACCATCGTATTCTGGGGAAGTGACTGCGTTTATGATGGGAAAAGAACGGGAAGCAGGGTAATAATTTTTAATTGATATCCCTGAAACACCGATAAATTATTTAGGGGCTTGATGAAAAGTGTTTAATGCGTCGCAACTTTTTACGTCGGAACTATATTAGTTTGGATATATGAATGGATTTAAGAAGCGTCAAGAGGAAAAAATTTTACCATTGTTATACATTTCAGCCATAACAAGTCAGCCGAAATATATTAGTTTACTCACTACGCAAGGCCGGTCTAACGCGACAATTATCGGTTCTATTCTGTGTAATTCTTCAACATCCCATTTGTCGTCACTTTTTCTCAGCAGATCAAGCGCTTCCTCCTTGGAAGAAGCCAATACAATTACCTCCGCCTGCATGTAATTGTCCTTATAAATATGCGGCTCATTAAACATTGACCAACTGGAAAATTTTTTGCTGTGTCGCCAGAGATAGATATTCATAAAATTAGTTCCCCTTTATTGGAATTTCAAGTCTTAGAAGGGGTGCATGTTGCTGTGCGCCATACACATCCGTGTCGCCAACAGCCCCGGAAACAACGGGACGAACCAGGGAAATTTTTATTGCCCAGGCAGGATCAAAATAGACAATCTTTATGATCTGATTGGTTGATATGCCATAAATACGCGCAATAAGTTCTTTGGTAAAAAATTGCTGTTCTTTGATGAACACATAATCGATTTCATTTTTAAACATAATATCCAGTGTCAGTTCGTATGGTCCGGCATTTTTGCTGCGGATTACCGCCGCTCTATCTGTAATGGGTACAGTTTTCAACATCCAACCTCACATACACGCATAGGAAAGAGTGATACGGCGTCTTCAACGGCCATAAGGTGGTAGATGTTGAACTCATACACCTCACCGCAGGGAATATCTGACGGGCTGTAAGGAAAAGCCAGATTACCGGCGGTTGCGATCCTTCCCGGGTACCCGTAATGCAGAAGTACGCTGCGTACATGCGCGCAAATGGAATCGGATTGATCCTGGCAGTGGGTGATGACTTC
>Ga0153915_10001036_pt1 | contig 25657 bp, 22 predicted proteins | sample Opewatmetagenome_2_FD_107003 | JGI IMG/M metagenome (GOLD analysis project Ga0153915, IMG submission 107003) | Freshwater wetland microbial communities from Ohio, USA - Open water 3 Core 3 Depth 3 metaG | ecosystem: Environmental > Aquatic > Freshwater > Wetlands | place: USA: Ohio, Lake Erie...
CACACCTCGAAGGAGCAGCTGAAGAAGATCGAGCACGTCTCCGAGGACGACAAGCACCGCGCGGACCACGACCTGCAGAAGGCCACCGACGACCACATCAAGTCGATCGACGAGCTGGTGAAGGCGAAGGAAGCGGAGATCATGGAAGTGTGAGCGACCCCGAGGAGCTGCTCGCCCGGATCCGCGTCGGCGGAGAGGTTCCGCGGCACGTGGCCGTGATCATGGACGGCAACGGCCGCTGGGCCCAGGAGCGGCACCTGCCCCGCTCGGTCGGCCACCGCGAGGGGATGCAGGCGGTGCGCGAGGCCGTTGAGGGGTGCATCGCGGCGGGCGTGGAAGTGCTGACCCTGTTCGCGTTCTCCGAGGAGAACTGGAACCGCCCCCCGATGGAGATCGGGGCGCTGATGTCGCTGCTCGAGGAGTATATCGCGCGGGAGACGGCGGAGCTCCGCTCCAACGGCGTGGAAGTGCACGTGCTGGGAGACCTGGCGCGCCTCAAGCCCCAGGCACGGGAGGCCGTGGACCGGCTCCTGGCGGAAACCCGCGGCGGCACGAAGCTCCTGCTGAACCTCGCCATCTCGTATTCCAGCCGCAGCGAGATCGCGCGCGCCGCGCGCCGGCTGGCGGAGGACGTGCTGCAGGGCCGGCTCGCCCTCGAGGACGTGGACGAGGACGCCGTGAGCCTGCGGCTCTACACGGCGGGCCTGCCCGACCCCGACCTGCTGGTGCGCACCTCCGGCGAGCAGCGCATCTCCAACTTCCTGTTGTGGCAGCTGGCCTACACCGAGCTGCACATCTCCGCGGTGTTGTGGCCCGACTTCACGCGCCGACACCTCTACGAAGCCATCCTCGACTACCAGGGTCGCGAGCGGCGGTTCGGTCGCGTCACGGCCTGATGAGCGCGGAGCAGCTGGGGCGCCGCGTCGCCGTCTCGGCGGTCGCCATTCCCGTGGCCGCCGCCGCGGCGTACTTCGGCGGCTGGGTGCTGGCTGTCCTGCTCGCCGTGGTCGGGCTCCTCGCTACCCGCGAGATCTACGACCTGGCGGGCGCCACCGGCATCGACCCGTTGCGCCGGTCGGGCATGGTGGCCGCGCTGGCGATCCCCCTGGCGACCTACTGGGCCAAGGGCTCCGAGGTGCACTTCGCGGAGCCGGCGCTCTACCTGGGCGCGCTGTGGGTGATCGTGGTCGTCGCGGTCGCCGCGTGGCGGCGCGGACCCGGCAGGCGGCCGCTCGCCGCGGTCGCCGTGACCGTGTTCGGCGTGCTGTACGGCCCCGGCCTGCTGTGCTTCGCCATCGTGCTCCGCCATCCCAGTGGCCTCGGGCTCGACTCCAGCCTCGGCACGGCGCTGCTCTTCTTCCCGCTCGCCGTGACCTGGATCGGCGATACCGCCGCTATGGCGGGGGGCAAGCTGATCGGCGGCCCCTCCCTCGCCCCGGTGCTCTCGCCGCGAAAGACGTGGGCCGGTGCCGTCACGGCGCTGGTGGTGAGCCTGCTGACGGCGTGGGGCTACGCGCTCTGGGTGCTCGGGCCCCTCGGCCGGCCCCTGGCCCCCGTCGCTGCCTTGCTGACCGGCCTGGCGATCAGCGTGAGCGGGCAGGTGGGTGACGTGGCCGAGTCGCTGTTCAAGCGCGAGGTGGGCGTCAAGGACAGCTCCACGCTGATCCCCGGCCACGGCGGCATGCTGGACCGCGTGGACTCGCTGCTCTTCGCGCTCCCCGTCACCGCCGGGATGTTCCGGCTGCTCGGCCTCACATGAGCGTCGGCGTCGCCGTCCTCGGCTCGACCGGGTCCATCGGGACCTCCGCGCTCAAGGTGCTGGCCCGCCAGCGCGACCGCTTCACGGTCGTGGCCCTCACCGCCTACGGGAAGCGGGAGCGGCTTGAGGCGCAGGTCGCGGCGTTCCGGCCGCCGTTCGTCGCCCTGGTCAACGGGGGAGCGCGGAACGGGTGGCGCGCCGGCAGCGGTAGCCTCGTCGAGGCGGTGACGCGCCCCGACGTGGATGTCGTCCTGAACGGGATCGTGGGCTCGGCCGGCCTGGAGGCGACGCTCGCGGCGCTCAGGGCCGGCAAGCGCGTGGCCCTCGCCAACAAGGAAACGCTGGTGATGGCGGGCGAGCTCGTGATGCGTACCGCGCGGGAGTGCGGGGGCGAGATCGTGCCGGTGGACTCCGAGCACTCCGCCGTGCTTCAGTGTGTGACGGGCCGCTCGCCGGCGGCAGTCCAGCGGCTGATCCTCACGGCGTCGGGCGGGCCGTTCCACTCCTGGGACGCGGAGCGGGTGCGGCACGCCACCGTGGAGGAAGCGCTCAACCACCCGACCTGGCGGATGGGCCGCAAGATTTCCGTGGACAGCGCGACGCTGGCGAACAAGGCGCTGGAGGTCATCGAGGCCCATTTTCTCTTCTCCCTACCGTACGATCGGATCGAGGCGGTGGTGCACCCGCAATCGATCATCCACTCCTTCGTGGAGTTCGTGGACGGATCGGTGCTGGCCCAGTTAGGCTTCCCGAACATGGAGCTGCCGATCCTCTACGCGCTCACGCATCCCGAGCGGGTCCCTGACGACGGGATCGCCCGGTTCGACCCGGTGGCGGCCGGGGCACTCACCTTCGAGCCGGTCCGCACGGAGGTGTTCCCGGCCCTCGCCCTGGGCATGCGCGCTGGCCGGATCGGCGGCTCGGCGCCGGCCGCTTTCAACGCCGCCAACGAGGTCGCGGTCGCGGCGTTCCTGGCCGGACGCTCTCCGTTCGGGAGGATCGCCGAGGTGATCGACATCGTGCTGCAGGAGCAGGTCGTCACCGACGGGAGCAGCGTGGAGCAGATCCTGGCGGCGGACGCCTGGGCGCGCCGGCGCGCGGGGGAGCTGCTGAAGTGTTCCTGAACGTCAATCCCACCCTGTTGGCGATCGGTGCGTTCGTCGTCGTCGTCGGCGTGCTCATCTTCGTGCACGAGTTGGGGCACTTCCTCGCAGCCAAGGCGGTCGGCATCGCCGTGTTGCGCTTCTCGCTCGGGCTGGGGCCGCGCACGCCGCTCGGCGTCAGGATCGGCGAGACCGACTACTGCATCTCGTGGGTCCCCTTCGGCGGGTTCGTGAAGATGGCCGGCCTGGAGGACGAGGGAGCGCCGGGAGCGATCGAGGGCGGCCCCGCCCAGGCCGAGGTTCCGCGGGAGCGGACCTTCGACGCCAAACCGCTGTGGGCGCGGATTGTCGTGATCCTCGCCGGCGTCACCATGAACACGGTTTTCGCGGTGGCGCTCTACGGGGTGCTGGCGGGTGCTTACGGCGTGGCGGTCGACGACACGACCACCGTGGGCCGTGTGGACAGCACCCTGATCCCGCTCGGGGCGGCGCAGCTCGCGACGCTCCGGTCCGGCGACCGCATCACGCGCATCAACGGCAAGCCGATGACCAGCTGGCGCGCCGTCCAGCGCGCGCTGCTGCTGGCGCCGGATTCGCGCATCACCCTGGACGTGGCGGGCCGCACCACGCCGATCCTGCTGGACGTGGCCCGCTCCGAGGAGAAGGCGCGCGCGGCGCTGGTGAATGCGCTCGATCCCTGGCACGAGCCGGTGATCGGCGAGGTGGCGCCGGGCCAGCCCGCCGGTGCGGCCGGCGTTCTGGTGGGCGACCGGATCGACTCGGCGGGCGGGGAGGCGACGCCGTCGTGGGAGCGCCTGGTCCATGTGATCGAGCACAGCCCGGGCCGGGCGCTGACCCTGGTGGTGCGGCGCGCAGGCCGGGACACGACCCTGGTCGTGACACCGCGGGCCACCGAGGTGTCGGACCCGGGAGGCGGCGGGACGAGGATCGTGGGGCGCGTAGGGTTCTGGTTGCACGTGCCGGTGCGCCACTTCGACTTCCTCGGCGCGGTGGGGCAGGGATTCCAGCGCGCGGGTGAGGCTGGCGGCCTGGTGCTCTTCACCCTCAGAGGCCTGGTCACGGGGCAGGTGTCGGCCCGGGAGATCGGCGGCCCCATCCTCGTCGGGCAGCTGTCGGGCGAGGTCGCGCGGCTGGGCCTCGAGCCGTTCCTCTCGTTCCTCGCGCTGTTCTCGATCAACCTCGCTATCCTGAACCTGCTGCCGATCCCGGTACTGGACGGCGGGCACCTGGTCTTCCTGCTGGTCGAGGGGGTGCGGGGCCGCCCGCTCTCCATCGAGCAGCGGCAGCGCCTGACGCAGATCGGATTCTTCGTGCTGGTCGGGATCATGGCGCTGGCGCTGGCCAATGATTTCCTGAGGTTGTTCCGGTAGGAAGCGAAGGTGATGAGTGAGGTCACTTCCTCAGTAGCTTCTTCACTGCCCCGATCGCGACTTCCGTCGTCGAGCGCTTCCCGTGCAGCAAGCCATCCAGATCGTCCGCCAGCCCGGCCGCCGTGGGATAGCGGTGCTCGCGGTCCTTCTCCAGGCACGTCAGCACGACCTTCTCGAAGGCCCGCGAGAGCTCCGGCCGCTTCTTTCGTGGCGGCTCGGGAGGCTCTTCGACGTGCAGGCGCGCCAATTCGTACCAGTCGCTCGACCGGAACGGGAGGTCGCCGGTCGCCGCGCGGTACATGGTCACCCCGAGGGCATAGATGTCGGTGCGGCCGTCGAGCGGCAGCCCGCGCGCCTGCTCCGGGGACACGTAGTGCGGAGTGCCAATGACGAGCTGCTTGCCGGTGGTCGAGACGTAGCTTGCGACCACGCGGGCGATGCCGAAGTCGGTGAGCACGGCGGCTCCGTCAGCGCCGAAGAGGATGTTCTGCGTCTTGATGTCGCGGTGGATGATGCCGGCCTCGTGCGCGAACGCCATCGCACGGGCAACGTCCCTGGCCGCGCGGACCACCTCGGCCTCCGGGAGCACGGCGACCGCCTCCAGCCGGCCGGCGAGCGACGCGGCGAGCCGGGGCATCGCGAAGTACACGGCGTCTCCGTCCTGCCCCACGTCCAGGATGCGGATGATGTTGGGGTGCCGGAGCTCGCTGGCGATGGTGGACTCGTTCAGGAAGCGCGCAGTGAACTGCTTGTCTCCGGCGTACTTGGGCTTCAGGACCTTGAGCGCGATGCCAGGACCGGCGTTGCCCCGGCTGGCAGCCAGGACCCACGCCATGCCGCCCGCCCCGAGCAGGGCGGTGGTCGTATAGGGACCGATGGTCTTGTGAAGCAGGGACTCCGGGTCGAGCGTCAGACAAGCCCCTTGAGATGAGGAGAGCAGCTGCTTAACTTACATGACTACGCGGAATTAGAGAATCGCTCCCGGAACCGCGTGACGGGGGCCACGCAGAGGACAGTATGCCCTACGACAAGGCGGCAGCCGCCGCCCGCTACCGCAGCCACGACCACGACACCGGATCCACGAGGGTTCAGGTCGCCCTCATCAGCGCGCGCATCAACTCGCTGACCGAGCACTTCCGCCAGCACGCGAAGGACCACCACGGTCGGCTGGGCCTGATCAAGATGGTCGGGCGTCGGCGTCGCCTGCTGGAGTATCTGAAGCGCACGGATCTCGTGGCGTACCGCCAGCTCATCGACGAACTCGGACTCCGTCACTAGTCGTCCGTCGAGAGTCGAAGCCGGAGAGGCGGGGGCCTGCGCACGACGCATTCGGCCCTCCACCCTCGGCCGCCAGCTCTCGCCCAACATGATCCAGGGAACACAGACCCCATGATGCATCGCCTCGAGCGGTCGTTCGCCGGCCGCACCATCCGCATCGAGTGCGGTCGGCTGGCCAAGCAGGCCTCCGGCTCCGCGCTCGTCCAGTTCGGTGAGACCACGGTCCTCGCGGCCGCGTCCGTCGCCGACAGCACCTCCAGCCTGCCGTTCTTCCCGCTGCTGGTCGAGTACCGGGAGAAGTTCTACGCCGCAGGCAAGATCCCCGGCGGGTTCCTCAAGCGTGAGGCCCGGCCGCACGACGAGGAGATCCTCGCCGCGCGGCTGATCGACCGGTCCATCCGGCCGCTCTTCCCGGAGGGGTTCAAGAACGAGGTGCAGGTCTTCGTCTACGTGCTCTCGGCCGACCAGGAGAACGACGCGGACGTGCTCGGCATGGTCGCCGCCTCATACGCCCTCGCCTCGTCGAAGATCCCGTTCGCGGGCCCCATCGCCGGGGTCCGGGTCGGGCGGGTGGAAGGCAAGTGGATCCTCAACCCCACCTTCCAGCAGCTCGAGTTCTCCGACGTGGACATCGTGGTGAGCGGCACGGCCGACTCGATCATGATGGTGGAGGGCGGGGCGGGTGAGGTGCCGGAAGCGGAGATGGTGGATGCGCTCAAGGTGGCGCAGCGGGGCCTCCAGGAGCTGGTGGCGCTCCAACAGGAGCTGCTGGAGCTGCACAGCGTGCCCAAGATGGAGTGGTCCAAGGCGGAGCCGCCCGCGGACCTGGCCGCGCGCGTCAGGAAGGCGGCCGAGCCACGCGTCCAGGAGGCGATGAACCTCCCGAAGAAGGAGGAGCGCTCCCAGGCGCTCTCGTCGTTGTACGCCACCATCGTCCGGGAGCTGGAGGGCGAGTTCCCCGACCAGGCGAAGGCCATCGCCGACCTGCTCTCGGACATCGAGTACCACGCGATGCGGAGCCAGGTACTTGAGCGCGGCGAGCGGGTGGACGGTCGCGACCCGACTACGGTGCGTCCGATCACGTGCGAGGTCGGCATCCTGCCGCGGGTCCACGGCTCGGCGCTGTTCACCCGGGGTCAGACCCAGGCGCTGGTGACGGCGACCCTGGGCAGCGTGGACGACGAGCAGCGCATCGACAACATCGACGTGCCGCGGGAGACGACCAAGTCGTTCATGCTGCATTACAACTTCCCGCCGTTCTCGACCGGGGAGGTGCGGCCGATGCGCGGCACCTCGCGGCGGGAGATCGGGCACGGGGCGCTGGCCGAGCGCGCCGTGATGCCGCTGCTGCCGTCGTACGAGGCGTTTCCCTACACGATCCGGATCGTTTCGGAGATCCTGGAGTCGAACGGCTCCTCCTCGATGGCGAGCGTGTGCGGGGCCTCGCTGGCGCTGATGGACGCGGGGGTGCCCGTCAAGGCGCCCTGCGCCGGCGTCGCGATGGGGTTGATCAAGGAGGGCAGCAAGGTCGTCATCCTCACCGACATCCTGGGGACCGAGGACGCGCTGGGGGACATGGATTTCAAGGTCGCCGGGACGGAGCAGGGCATCACCTCGATCCAGATGGACATCAAGATTCAGGGACTGTCGCTGGACATCATGGCCAAGGCTCTGGACCAGGCCAGGAAGGGCCGGCTGCACATCCTGGGTGTGATGGCCAAGACGCTGGCGAAGCACCGCTCCGAAATGTCCCCATGGGCCCCGCGGATCATCACGATCCAGGTCAAGCCGAAGGAAATCGGGAAGATCATCGGGCCCAAGGGCGCCACCATCCGCGAGATCGAGGAGAAGTCGGGCGCGTCGGTCAGCATCGACGACGACGGCGTGGTGACGATCGCGGCGGTCGGGGGTGAAGCGGGGGCCAAGGCGCGCGAGATGGTCGAGGCGCTGGTCCAGGAGCCCGAGGTGGGGAAGACCTACACGGGCAAGGTGAAGACGACCACGGCCTTCGGGGCGTTCGTCGAGATCCTGCCGGGCGTCGAGGGCCTGGTTCACATCTCCGAGCTGCAGCACGGCCGCACCGACAAGACCGAGGACGTGCTCAAGAAGGGCGACACCGTGACGGTGAAGCTGCTCGAGGTGGACGAGCGCGGCCGGCTGCGGCTGTCCCGCAAGGCGCTGATCGAGAAGAGCTGAGTGGAGACGGTCCAGCTCGACACCGGGGTTCACCGGACCAGAGCGCCCAACGGCCTCGTGGTCCTCACGGAGCAGATGCCGTGGCTCCGGTCGAGCGCGGCCGCCTTTTTCGTCAAGACCGCCTCCGCACACGAGCCGCGCGAGAAGATGGGCGTGTCACACCTGCTCGAGCACATGGTGTTCAAGGGCACCGAGCGGCGGACGGCGCAGGACATCGCGGTAGCGCTGGAGTCGCGGGGCGGGGCGCTGGACGCGTACACGGGCCGCGACCATACCACCTACCAGGCGCGGATGCTGGACGCCGACCTGCCGCTGGCCATCGACCTGCTGACCGACATCGTGCGGCGGCCGCTGCTCCGGGACACGGACCTCGCGCTCGAGCGCAAGGTGGTCCTGGAAGAGATCGCCACGGTCGAGGACACGCCCGACGACCTCGTATTCGATCTGCATGCGGCGGCCCTGTGGCCGGGCCACTCCTATGGCTACCGCATTCTGGGCACCCGCGAGACGGTGGCGGCGCTCACCGTGGCGGACCTGAAGGCGCTGCACCACGGGACGTACTTGCCGCGGCAGCTGGTGTTCGCGGCGGCCGGTCACCTCGAGCACGACGAGTTGCTCGGGTTGCTGGCCCGGGCGGGGTGGTTCGACGTCGAGCCCGGGCCCGCGCAGAGCGCGGTCGCGGTGCCGGCGGCATCGCGCGGTGAGCAGCGGGTCGTGCGCGAGGGCGCGCAGGTGCATCTGGTCTTCGGCACCGAGACCTTCCGCTACGGGGACACGCGGCGCCACGCCCTGGTGCTGATCTCGACGATCTTCGGGTCGGGGATGAGCTCGCGGCTGTTCCAGAAGGTGCGCGAGGAGCGCGGGCTCGCGTACTCCGTGTTCTCCTTCCACTCCTTCTTCCAGGTATCGGGCGCGGCGGGCGTGTACGTCGGGACCCAGCCCGCGACGGCGCGGCAGGCCGAAGAGGTGATCCGGGAGGAGTTCACCCGGCTGGCGCAGCACTCGCTGACGGCCGACGAGCTGGCGTCCGCCAAGCAGCAGGTCAAGGGCCAGCTCGTGCTCGCCCTCGAGGGACCCCTGCCGCGCATGTACCGGCTCGCGAGCCCGGAGCTGTACGGCGAGCCGTATCGGCCCATCGACGCGGTGCTGGCGGAGATCGACGCCGTGCCGGCCGCCGAGGTCGCGGCGGTCGCCGCCGAGTTCTACGCGCCGGAGCGTCAGGTCGTGGTCCGGCTCGGCCCGAGCTGACCGGCCGCCCCGCCGTCGAGGCCTCGGTGCTGCCGCCGATCCTCTGCTATCACAAAGTTGACACACGGCTCGAGCTCGGGTTCACCCAGGTCGAGCCGCGCGTCTTTCGGCGCCAGATCGAAGCCCTGGCCCGCCACGGCTACCAGGCGCTCGGCTCTGGGGCGCTGGCGGCGGCGCTGCCGGCCGGGGCGCCGCCCACGCCGGGCGGGCCCCGCACGGTGGTCATCAGCTTCGACGACGGCTATGCGGCCCTGGCCCGCCACGCCTTCCCGATCCTCGCGCATCACGGATTCCGGGCGCTGGTGTTCGTCATCACGGACTTCGTCGGCCGGGAGAACACCTGGGACGTCCAGTACGGATGGCGACGCTTCGCCCATCTCGGCTGGGACGAGCTGGGCATCTGGCAGGAGCGGGGAATGGAGGTGCACTCGCACGGCGCCACGCACGCCCGGCTGCCGTGGCTCAGCGACGACGAAATCGCCGACGAGCTGCAGCGATCCCGCGAGACGATCCGCGCGCGGCTCGGGTCGCCGCCGGCGGCGCTGAGCTACCCGTACGGCGCCGTGGACGCGCGGGTGCGCCGGCACGCGGCGCAGGCGGGCTACGCCCTGGCGTTCGCGGGGCCCACGGCCCGCGGCGCCGACCCGCTGTGCCTCCCGCGGCGGCCGGTGTACGGGTGGGACCGCTTCGCCCTGCCGCTCGCCCTCGGCGCGTCGCCGCTCTCGGGGGCCGGGCTCGCGATGGCGCGGCTAGCCAGCCGCTGTGCTGTGGGCACCGCGGCCATCCAGCGGCTGCTGGGTCGCCGGTACGGCAGCCGGGAGTCGCAAGCCGGGCGGTGAGCTGGTGGCACCCGACCCGCGGGCGTCAGCTTCCGACGGCGGTCAGCGCACCGACGTACTTCTGGTGGAACTCCTTGAGCTTCCGGACCACCTCTTCGATCTCCTCCTGCGAGGGGAGGAATGTGGTCCGGAAGTGGAAGGTCCCGGGCGCCTGGCCCAGCCCCGAGCCGGGGACGACGCAGACGCCCGTCTCCTCGAGCAGCCTCAGGCAGTAGTCGGAGTCGCGCCTCGCCTCGTAGTCGCGACGCTGGTCCGGCGTCATCGCGGCGACGTCCACGTCGGGCTCCGGAGGTAGCTGGATCCGCACGAAGCCGTACATCGCGCCCTGAGGAATCTCCAGCGACATGCCCTCGATCGCGTTGATCCCGCGGCCGAGCACCTCGGCCTTGGCCTTGAGCGCGCGCAGCACGCCCTCGCGCTCCCTGGCGTACGTCTCGTAGCTCTCCTCGCCCGGCACCGGCGGCGAGACCATCACGTGCACCGCGAGCTGGCCGACCACATTGGCACACAGGCTGATGGATTGGAGCTTGACCAGCTCGGCCAGCACGTCGTCGGGGATGTTGCGGAACTCGACATAGCCCCCGCGGTGGCCGCACTCGCCGAGGAATCCCTTGGATACCGAGTGGAAGCTGAACAGCGGCACGGACCGTTCCGACTGCTCGTGCATCACCTTCGCGAACGAGTGGAACTGCCGGTTCGGGGCGTACACGTTCTCCTGGTAGACCTCGTCCGCGAAGATCGCGAGACCCTGCGCACGGGCGAACCGCACGATCGTAGTGATGTCGTCCTTGGTCAGCACCGCGCCGGTCGGGTTGCCGGGATTGATCACCACGATGGCCACGGGACGGGTCCCCTCGGACCGGGCGCGCGCGATCGCGGCGGTCAGCGCCTCCTCCCTGAGCTGCCAGTGGTGGTCCTCGTCGAGGTAGTAGCCGATCGCCCGCCCCCCGCGGAGCGCGATTTCCGCGCTGTAGAGCGGGTATTGCGGAATCGGGATCATGATCCCGTCGGTGCGATCCCTGAGCAGGGCGACAATGGCGGCCTCGACGCCCTTGCTGGCGCCGTCGGTGAGGATGATGTGGTCCTTGTCGGCGGGGATGCCATCGCGACGCGCGATGAAGTCGGCGACGGCCTGGCGGATGAAGGGGATGCCGGAACTCTGCGTGTACGCGCCGGTACCGTGCGGGTGCCGTGCCAGGATCCCCCGCACCTTCCGGACGACGTCGCCGGGGAAGCGGGCGGCAATCGCCGGATCGTCGAGCAGCGCCGGGTATTCCACGAGGCACAAGATCTGTCGCATGTAGGTCAGCGGCTTCTGCACGAACGCCTGGGGATTGCCGATGTTGCAGTAGATGATCTTCCGGCCCTGCTGCTCGAGCTCCTGGGCGCGGATGGTGATGGCGCCACGTACGGCGTATTCCGCGCTCAGCAGGTCCGGATTGAGGTCGCTTGTCGTGATCATGGCAACAAGCTGTCACGCCCGCCGGCTGGCCGCAAGAAACGCCGGATGGCCGGAGGAGTCAGTGCGCGGGGCCGCTGCTGTCAAGTTGCTCGAAGGTGAGATTGAGAACCGGGTAGCGAGCCCAGTCCCGGTAATCGAAGTGCCACCATTCGGCGTCGTAGACCCGGAACCCCTGGGCCTCCATGGCGCGACGCAGCAGGGTGCGGTACCACCGCTGCAGGCTCGTGCCGCCCGGGTAGTCGGGGTAGGAGCGGGGGGAAAACTCGTCGTACCCGCCGACCATCTCGACTGGCCGGCCGGTTCCGAGATCGTAGAGCGTCAGGTCCACGGCCGCGCCGCGGTTGTGGCGGGAGCCGGTGGAGGGGTCGGCCACGAACACACGGAGGGATTCGGGCGTGGCGTCCCAGAACATGCGGGTCACGTACCACGGGCGGTACGCGTCGTGAATCAGCAGCCCATACCCGGCCGCAGCGAGCCAGCGGTGCGCCCTGAGCAGCGCCTCCGCCGCCGGGCGCTGGAGAAAGGCCCGCCCGGAGGTGTACATCGCCGTGCCGAGGAAGTCGTTGGTCGTCGCATACCGGATGTCGAGCTTGATGCCGGGGTCGAGCGTGGTGAGGTCCACGAGGTCCGGCGCCCTGAGTCCCGGTGGCTGGGCCGGAGGCTGCATCGCCAGCGCTGCGCGCCGCAGTTCCTCGACTGGCCTGGCGGGCGTGATGTGGAACGTCGCCCCGGCCTCGGTGCCGACGGAACGTCGCCGGAAGACGACGCCCGCGACGGCCGCGGCGGTCGCGCGCCCGTCGGGGGCACGAGTAAAGCGCACCTCCTCTCCCGCGTACAGACCGGCGTCGGGAAAGTGGAACAGGCCGGGCGCGACCTGGGTCAGCGGGTAGAGCGCGAACCACTCGATGAGCGCGTAAAGCCTCCCCTCACGCTCCAGGATGTAGAGCACGTCGTGATCCCACCCGTACTCGCCGATGAGGCCGAACCAGTCTGACGGCGGGGGTTCGGGTTTGGGGATCGGGGTCTGGTAGAGCGTGTCCCCGGCCACCAGGAGCAGCGTCCGGCTTCCGGAGTCGCGCGCGGGGAGCAGCCTGTCTCCGTAGACGAGCCGGCCGTCGGCGACGAGCGTATCGCCGCGGGCGCGGAGCGGGCCGGGGAGTCCGCCGGTCACGGGCTGCATCCACAGCGTGTCGTGCCGGTTCTCGAGATCCAGCGCGTGCCGTGCGCCGCGCCAGCTGCCCGTGAGACGGGCCACCAGGCTGTCGGGCAGCGGCTCGGTGGCCTCCACGGTCGGGAGGGGACGTCGCTCCCTGACGGCCAGCATCAGCCGCAGGGCGGCATCCGCGATCCGTCGTGACACGGCGTTGGAGGCGTCCATGGTGAGCGAAACGGCCACGCCCAGCTTATCGCCCGGCAGGGCAGCGAGCTCGGTGGCGAAGCCGTAGTGCCAGCCGGAATGCCCGATACGCAGGTGGCCGTCCAGCCGGGAGATCTCGAAGCCGAGGCCGTAGCCGCTCGGTTGGCCGGCGCCGCCGAACTGGACACCCCACATGGCCGCCAGCGTGGACTCAGCCACGATCCGGCCGCGCGCGCCCCGGCCGCCGGCGAAGAGCGCACCCATGAAGCGCCCCAGGTCGAGCATCGTCGTCGTGAGCTCGGCGGCGGGCACGAGGCCGAGACGAAAGGTCGGAGCAGGGAACGTCTGGCCATCCGTGGTCCACATCGTCCCGTGGGCGCGCCGGCGCAGCAGCTCGGGCGGCGGATCGAAGCTGCTGTTCTCCATCCCGAGCGGCTCGAGCACGGCGCGCCGCATATGGGCCGCGAACGGCTCGCCCGTGACCCGCTCCACGATGTAGCCGGCCAGGGTGATGGCGGCGTTGGAGTACTTGGTCCGCGAGCCCGGCGCGTATATCAACGCCGTGCTGTCCAGGCTGAGCGCCGTGGCTTCCAACGAAGGCGACGTGGGGTCGAAGTAGTTGCCGACCGGCGGCTCGCGGACCAGGCCCGAGCGATGCGCGAGCAGCTCCCGCAGGGTGACCGGCGGGCCGAACGGGTTGGCGGGATGGAACTCGGGCACGTACCGTGTCACCGGGGTGTCGAGCGCGACGCGGCCGGCCTCGACGAGCTGCATCACGGCCAGATCGGTGAACAACTTCGACACGGACGCGACGCGGTACGCCGTTTCCGCCGTGGCGGGGGTGCTGTCCGCGGGGTCGGAGTAGCCGAAGCCGCGCGCCCAGACCGTCGTCTGGTCGTCCACGAGGGCGATGGAGAGAGCGGGCAGCTGCTTCTCCGCCATCTGGGCGGTGATGAACTGCGTGAGGGCCGCCGCCACGGGGGCGTAGTCGCGCCGCGGACGAACGGCGGGCTGGCCGCGGAGCGCGGGCGCGAGGGTGGAGCCCAGGAGCGCGGCACCTGCAAGGGCGCGGCGCGCCGCCTCCCGCGAACGGTCGCGGCCATGAGTCTCCTTGGTCATGGGTGCACGGTGCGGCCGGCGAGCACGGTGCGCAAGCCCGCAATACGGAAGAGGCGGCCGGGTACGGCCGCCTCTCGCGTCGTCTGGCTGCGGTGCGCTGCGGATGCCGGCTACCGGCCCCCGGGCGGGCCCTGGCGCGGGGCGCCCATCGTGGGCATGCTCGCGACGTTCTTGTCGAAAATGGCCTGCTGCTCCGGCGTCAGCACGGCCCGCAGCTCGCGGTTCTCGTTGTTCCTGAGCTCCGTCATTCTCGCCCTGGCGGTCGAGTCGGGCGGCTGGCCGGGGGTGAAGAGAGCCCGCATCTGCGGCGTGTACACGGCTTCGATCGAATCCACCTTCGCCTGCTGCTGTGCCGTCAGCGTGATGCCGTTGAAAAGCATCTGCATCCGCCGCCCAGGGCCCTGCTGACCCTGCCCCATCCCGCTGGCAGGGGGGGGATTCTGGGCGACTGCGACCGATGCGGACATCGCCACCATCGCGGTGGCCACGACTGCGAGGCGGAGCCTCATCTGTTCCTCCTGGGAGACGGTGTTCCGGTCCGGGAACGTTGCCAATCGTACGCCCCTCCCCGTCGAAGCGTTGGGTGCACGCGGCCGGACCGGCTGCGTGCCGGCGCGCGCCAGTTTCGCGGGGTTGACGAGGCGGAGCGTGGGCGCGGACCCCGGGGCCCACCAGGGCGATGCGGAATCCTCGAGGCACGGCTCCCGTCGCCTCGGGCATGGATACCCCCATGCGGGGTCCGTGTGCCACGGCGCTGGTGGTGGACCACCCCGAGCGGCGACCCGCTCCCCCAACGCCAAGGGGCGCGGGCTGGACTCCAGGCCCGCGCCCCTGGAGCTGCCAGCCGGTGCCGTTATGGGCGGCGCGGCTGTTGCGGCGCCTGCTGCTGCTGTTGCCGTTGCTGTTGCTCGCGCTGCAACACCTCCTGCACGTAGTCGGTCATGTTGCGCGGTGGCGGCGTACAGGTGGGCCAGCTCGTGCCCTGCGGCCCGCCAGGCCCGAAACCGCCGCGAGTGGGGAAGACCGTCCGCTTCTCACGCGAGACGGGCTCCCGGTCCTCGGAGGCCAGGTAGACGAGCATCGCCGTCAGCACCGCGTTCGACTTGAGGTCGTCGAACACGATCTTGTCGAATGTGTCACGCGTAGTGTGCCAGGTGTACAGGAAGTAGTCCCAGTTGAGGGATCCCAGCCCGAACCCGGGCGCGCCCGCACAATCGAACGACGCGTGGTCGGTCCCGCCCCCGGCCGGCATGCCGGCGAACCCGAACGTAATGTTCCGCGTGATCTCCGAGGGCACCTGCGCGAGCCAGCGCGCCACGCTCCCGGCGGCGTTCGGGTAGCCGTTGGCCGACATGTTCACCACCCGCCCCGTCCCGTTGTCCTGGTTGAACAGGGCCTGGAGGTGGGCGACGATGTCCGGATGGTCCGCGACGAAGGCGCGCGAGCCGTCCAGGCCGTTCTCCTCCGACGCCCAGTGGCCCACGAGGATGGTACGCCGCGGATTGGGGTAGACCAGCTTCAGGATCCGCATCGCCTCCATCATCGTGATGGTGCCGGTCCCGTTGTCCGTCGTGCCGGAGCCGCCGTCCCACGAGTCGAAGTGCGCCGAGAGCATCACGTACTCGTTCGGCAGCTCGGTGCCCCTGATCTCTCCGATCGTATTGAAGGCCGGCACGTCGCCCAGGTTCTGCGACTCCGCCACCAGCTGGACCACCGGCCCCTGGTGGTTCTCGGCGAGCCGGGAGACGAGGCCGTAGTCCTCGCAGCTCAGGTCCATCACCGGCGCGCGCTGGGTCCAGGTGCTGAAGATCCGGTCCGTTCCCCAGCCCGTCGTCCAGGTGGAGGTCAGGATGCCGGCGGCCCCCGCGCTGTCCAGCGCGAGCTGGAGGAGTCGCGCGTTGCCCGCCGACTTCATGACACGCTGCTGCCAGGCGCGGGATGCCTCGGCCCGCGCGTCCCGGAACTTGGTCCACGAGGCCGGCAGCGCGGTGGTCGCCCATTCGCTGTCCGGCCGGCAGCTGGGCTCAGGGAAGGAGATCGCGACGAACTTGCCCCTGGCGGCCGGCAGCCAGACCCGGAACGCCGCGCTGTCGGCGACGTCGGGCAGCTGGATCACCTCGCCGCGCACCGTCTTGCCCCCGGTGCCGGGGCTCCAGGCGAGCATCGTGCCCTCGAGCGTCCGCACCCTCGGCGCCACGAGGTCGATATGCGCCGGCCCCCGCCGCCAGCCGCGCCAGGTGCCGTACTGCTCGGCGCGCGCGCTGATGCCCCAGCGCTGATACGTCGCGATCACCCAATCGCTCGCGGCCTTGAAGCCTGGTGAGCCGGTGAGCCGCGGCCCGATGGAGTCGAACAGCGTCTGGGAGATCTGGTAGGTCTGCGAGGTGTCCATCCCCAGCGACCAGATGCGCTGGAGCACGGGGTTCTCGGTCGAGAAGGTCTGTGCGGCGGCGGTTCCAGTGGCTAACCAGAGCCCCAGGATCGCGACCAGGACGGTGCGCCTCATCGAATTCCTCCCAGAGGGGTCAGTGATACAGGGGACTTGCACAGCGGCCGTGAGGGCCCACTGGCATGCGGACGACATCAGGATCCGCACCGTAAAGTACGCCGGCGATCGTCGGCCCGTTGATCTGCGCCGGACCTGGACCCTGACGCGGGCGTGGGCGAGCGAGCCAGAGCCCCCCGAGGGGCGGCGCGGGTGCCGTCCGGATTACATTGCCGCATCCTGGCACCCAAACCACTCCCACCGTCAGAGGTACGCCGTCACATGCGTGCGACGCACTGTGCCATTCCGTGGCTCGCTCTCGCCGCCGGCGCGCAGGTGGCGCTGGCGCAGAACCCGCCCCCGCTGGCTGCTCCAGGGACGAGCATCGCCGCGCGCATCCAGGGCCTGGAGAAGCGCGACGGCTTCGTCCCGGTCTACCGCGACACGGCCCAGGGCCGCATCTACCTGCGAGCTGCCGCACGACTCGGCGCAGGTGCTGGTCTTCTTCACGCTCGCGACTGGCCTGGGTTCCAACCCGGTCGGCCTGGACAGGGGTGAAGACGGCCCCTCGTATGTGACGCAGTTCGACCGTGACGGCGCCCGGGTGCTGGTGGTGTTCGAGAACTGGGGCTTCCGGAGCTCGAGCACCAATCCCGCGCACGTGAGATCGGTCGAGGAGTCGTTCCCGCCGAGCACGGTGGCCGCGCTGCCCTTGCTCGCGGCGGAAGGTGGCCGGCTGCTGGTGGACGCCACCGACTTCGTGGTGCGCGACTGGATGGATGTCCCGTTCGCCCTCACGGCGGCGAATCAGGGAACGTACGCGTTGGCCCGCGACCGCTCCGGGGTCGACTGGGCGTTCACCCGCGCGTATGCGCAGAACACCGAGCTGGACGCGTCGCTGACGTTCGCCGCGGCAGGCCGGCCGGGGCGCATCGTCGAAGCCATGGCCGCCGACGGCCAGGCGCTCACTCTGCGGGAGCACATCTCGCTCCTGCCGCTCCCCGACGCGGGCTACCGTCCCCGCGTGCTGGATCCCCGGGCGCGGTGATCGACTCGCTGGTCGCCCGCACCTGGCGTCCCGACCGGCCGGGCAGTGAGAGGCTCAACGAGCTGCGCCGGGTTTGCGGGCGCGCCGTCGCCGACCGGCTGCTGGCGCTGGCGGCCGATACCGAGGCGGCCCCGGAGGTGCGCGCAATGGCGGATTTCAAGATCGCTTCCCTCGGCGCCGTCGCGAGGCAGCGAGCCCGCACGGGCTCCGAGGCGTCCCGGGCCCACTGGAGTGCGATTGCAGCCGACTTCGCGCGTTGGAGGGAGCGGCGCACCCTGCCGATCCCCTCCCCGGCGCTGGAGGCGCCGCCGGGCGATCCGATCGGGATCGGGCCCTGAGCGTCGGGACGACCGGCGGTTGCGAGCGCGGGACCCGTGCGGGATACTTACCGCCGGCCCGCCAGGCGGCCCCGGCGGGCCTCGATCCAAGGAGGTGTCTCCGTGGCGCACGAGTCTCGCTGGGCCGCAGTGGCGGCCCTTATCGCGATCGGCCTGCTTCCCTCCGCATCCCAGGCCCAGGTGCAGCGGCTGCGTGACGGTCTGGCGCGCACGCCCCCGATGGGATGGAACACCTGGAACAAGTTCGGCTGCAACGTGAGCGAGCGGCTGATCAAGGAGGCGGCCGACGCGATCGTTGCGAGCGGGATGCGGGATGCGGGCTACCGGTACGTGGTCATAGACGACTGCTGGCAGGTGTACCGGGACACGTCCGGCGCCATCGTGGCGGACCCCCAGCGGTTCCCGAACGGCATCCGGGCACTCGCGGATTATGTCCACTCGAAGGGGCTGCTCTTCGGCATCTACACGGACGCGGGGACCAATACCTGCCAGGGCCGACCGGGTACGCTGAGGCACGAGGAGCAGGACGCACGCACCTACGCGGCGTGGGGCGTGGACTACGTGAAGGAAGACTGGTGCAACAGCGGCGGGCTCACCGCCCCCGTGCAGTACCGGAAGTTCCACGAGGCGCTGGTGGCCACCGGCCGCCCGATCGTGCTCAGCATCTGCGAGTGGGGGAGCAATCGGCCGTGGGAGTGGGGGCCGGGTGTCGGTCACCTGTGGCGGACCACCGGGGACATCGAGGATAGCTGGGAGAGCATGCTGCGCAACCTCGACCTGACGGCCATGCATCAGGCGGTGGCAGGCCCCGGCGGCTGGAACGACCCGGACATGCTCGAGGTCGGCAACGGCGGGATGACCGATGACGAGTATCGCGCCCACCTCGCGCTGTGGGCCATTCTGGCGGCGCCGCTGATGGCGGGCAACGACGTGCGCACGATGTCGGACGCGACGCGGGACCTCCTCACCAACCGCGAGGTCGTCGCCGTGGACCAGGATTCGCTGGGGACGCAGGGATGGCTTGCCCAGCAGCCGAGTCCGGGATTCCAGACGTGGGTCAAGCCGCTCGCGGACGGGTCCCGCGCGGTGGCCCTGCTCAACCGCACTGGAGCGGACGCGGAGCTACGGGCGGACTGGACCGCGATCGGCCTTCCGGCGGGCCGTGCGCAGGTGCGGGATCTGTGGGCGCACACTGACCGCGGGGCGTTTGCAGGGAGCTACGCGGTCCGAGTGCCGTCGCACGCGGTGGTGATGGTGAAGGTCACACCCGCCCGGGCGAGGTGACATCCCGGGCGCCAACCGACGTACAACCAACGCGGAGCGGTCTCAATGCTGAAGGAATTCAAGGCATTCGTCATGCGAGGCAACGTCCTCGACTTGGCGGTGGCCGTGATCATCGGCGCCGCCTTCGGCAAGATCATCTCGTCGCTCGTCGCCGACGTCCTGATGCCGCCCATCGGGCTGGTGCTCGGCAAGGTGGACTTCAGCGGCCTGTACGCGAACCTGTCGGGGACGTCGTATCCCAGCTTGGTGGCGGCGAAGGCTGCCGGGGCCCCGACGATCAACTACGGGCTGTTCATCAACGCCACGATCGATTTCCTCATCGTCGCGTTCGTGTTGTTCCTGGTGATCCGCACGGCGAACCGGATGCAGCAGGCGATGGCGAAGCCGGCGGCGGCAGCCCCGACGACCAAGGACTGCCCCTACTGCCTCTCGGCCCTACCGCTCAAGGCCACCCGCTGCGCCCACTGCACCTCCGAGCTGGCGGCTCGGTGAAGAAGAGGGAGAAGACCATGTCTCGCGACGGCTTGTCCCGCAGGGCGTTCATCGGCACCACTCTTGCGGCCGGCGCCCTCGCGGCGGCAGACGTATCGCCGCCGGCCGCGGCGGCGTCGGTCCCCGGTCCGTCCGCCCGCCGCCAGGAGCCGGCGTTCGAGCTGGAAGAGCTGACGGTGGTGCAGCTCCAGGAGGGCATGGCGAGCGGGAGGTGGACCGCGCGGAGCCTCGCCGAGCAGTACCTCGCGCGGCTGCGCTCCGTAGACCGGCAGGGGCCGACCCTCCGCGTGCTGATCGAGGAGAACCCGGACGCCCTGGCGGCCGCCGACCAGCTCGACCAGGAGCGACGCTCCCGGGGGGCGAGGGGGCCGCTGCACGGCATCCCCGTCCTGATCAAGGACAACATCGACACCGCCGACCGGATGCACACCAGTGCGGGCTCGTTGGCGCTGGCGGAATCCATCGCGCCGCGCGACTCCTTCGTCGCCGAGCGGCTGCGGGCCGCGGGCGCGGTCATCCTCGGCAAGGCCAACCTCTCAGAGTGGGCGAACTTCCGCGGCCGGCGCTCGATCAGCGGCTGGAGCGGCCGCGGTGGCCAGTGCCGCAACCCCTACGTGCTGGACCGCTCGCCGTCAGGCTCGAGCAGTGGGTCCGCGGCTGCGGTCGCCGCCAACCTGTGCTCCATCGCCGTCGGGACGGAAACTGACGGCTCCATCACCTCGCCCGGCTCCGCTTGCGGGATCGTCGGTATCAAGCCGACCGTCGGGCTGGTCAGCCGCGCGGGGATCATCCCGATCGCTCACAGCCAGGACACGGCCGGACCGCTGACGAGGACGGTGGCCGATGCTGCCGCGTTGCTGCAGGCGCTCACCGGCGAGGACCCCCGTGACCCGGCCACGCGGGGCAGCACCGCCCACGGTGCCGAGTACACGCGATTCCTCGACCTGGATGGGCTCAGGGGGCTCCGGCTCGGCGTCGCGCGGAAGCGCTACACCGGCGTGCACCGCGCGGTGGACAGGCTGTTCGAGGCAGCGCTCGCCGTGTTGAAGGATCGAGGCGCCGTGCTGGTGGACCCGGTGGATCTCACCACCGAGGACAACCTCAAGGATGCCGAGAACACGGTCCTCACTTACGAATTCAAGGCGGACTTGAACGCCTACCTGGCGACGCTCGGGGCGAGCGCGCCGGTCAAGAGCTTGGCTGAGGTGATCGCCTTCAACCGGCAGGCCGGCGATCGGGAGCTGCTGCTGTTCGGCCAGGAGACGATGGAGCGCGCGCAGGCGAAAGGGCTGCTGACCAGCCCCGAGTACCTGCGCGCGCTGGCGCGCTGCCGCCGCTGCGCGCGAGCCGAGGGCATCGACCTTGTCGTCAGCCGGCACCGGCTCGACGCGATTGTGTGCCCGACCTCCACGCCACCACGCCCCATCGACTTCGTGGACGGCGACGGAGGCGGCGCGGACTGCACGACGCCGGCGGCCGTGGCCGGCTATCCGCACATCACCGTGCCGATGGGGTACGTGCTTGGCGTGCCAGCGGGCCTGTCGTTCTTCGGCCGCGCGTGGAGCGAGCGGGTCCTGATCAAGGCCGCGTACGCCTACGAGCAGGCGAGCAGGATCCGACGGCCGCCGCGGTTCACTCCGACGGTGGTGGTGGCCTCCGGATGACGCTGCAGTACATCTTCTCCACGCTCCGGCTCGGCAAGGTCGTCCCGCCGAGCCGGTACGTGTTGAAGGACATCTCCCTGTCGTTCTTTCCGGACGCCAAGATCGGCGTCATCGGTCTGAACGGAGCCGGCAAGAGCAGCCTGCTCAGGATCATGGCGGGTGTGGACCCGGATTTCATCGGGGAGGCGCGAGCCGCGCCCGGCATCCGCATCGGCTGGCTGCCGCAGGAGCCGCGGCTGGACCCGGGCAAGGACGTGCGTGGCAACGTGGAGGAGGGCGTGGCGCCGGTGCGCGCCCTGCTCACTGAATTCGAGCGGATCAGTGCCCGTTTCGCGGAGCCGATGCCGGACGAGGAGATGAGCCGGCTCCTGGAGCAGCAGGGGGACCTGCAGCACCGGATCGACCACGCGGGCGCGTGGGAGCTGGACCGCACGCTGGACGTCGCGATGGACGCCCTCCGCCTTCCGCCAGCCGATGCCGACGTCACCAAGATCTCGGGTGGCGAGCGGCGGCGGGTCGCGCTGTGCCGCCTGCTGCTCTCGCAACCGGACCTCCTCCTCCTCGACGAGCCCACCAATCACCTCGACGCCGAGTCGGTCGCGTGGCTGGAGCGGCACCTCTCGGAGTTCCCGGGCTGCGTCATCGCCGTGACGCACGACCGGTACTTCCTCGACAACGTGGCGGGATGGATTCTCGAGCTGGATCGCGGCGAGGGCATCCCGTGGAAGGGCAACTACTCGGGCTGGCTGGAGCAGAAGCAACGGAGGCTGGAGATCGAGGAGAAGCAGGCGTCCGCACGGCGGCGGACGCTGGAGCGGGAGCTGGAGTGGATCCGCATGGCGCCCCGCGCGCGCCAGGCCAAGTCGAAGGCGCGCATCGGCGCCTACGAGCAGCTGCTCGCGGAGCAAACCGAGGGCCGGGAGGAGACCGCTGAGATCCTGATTCCGGTGCCTCCCCGGCTCGGCGACGATGTCATCGTGGCCGAGGACCTGGCGAAGGGCTTCGGGGACCGTCTCCTGTTCGAGCACCTGAGCTTCCGCCTCCCCCGCGGCGGCATCGTGGGGGTCATCGGTCCGAACGGAGCGGGGAAGACGACGCTGTTCCGGATGATCGTCGGCCAGGAGACGCCGGACGGGGGTACGCTCAAGCTCGGCTCCACGGTCCGGGTCTCGTACGTGGACCAGAGCCGTGAGGCGCTGGACGGGTCGAACACGGTTTTCACCGAGATCTCCGGAGGCCGCGAGACGCTGGATTTCGGCAAGCGGCAGGTCAACGCCCGGGCCTACGCCGCCAGCTTCGGGTTCCGCGGCGCGGACCAGCAGAAGCAGGTCGCCGACCTGTCGGGTGGAGAGCGGAACCGCCTGCACCTGGCGAAGCTCCTGAAGAGCGGCGGCAACGTCCTCCTGCTCGATGAGCCAACCAACGACTTGGACGTGGACACGCTCCGGGCCCTCGAGGACGCGCTGCTCCGCTTCGCCGGCTGCGTGGTGGTCGTGAGCCACGACCGGTGGTTCCTCGACCGTATCGCGAGCCACATCCTGGCGTTCGAGGGGGAAGGGGAGGTTTATTGGTACGCGGGCGACTATCAGGGCTATGCGGCGGATTACCGGCGCCGGAAGGGCGCGGCCGCCGAGCAGCCGCACCGCTTGCGCTACAAGCGGCTGGTGCGCTGAGCGCGCGACGGCGGAGCGGCGCCCAGAGCCGGGCCGCCCCGTCGCACCTCACGCCCAAGCCGACAACGCTGCCGCCACAGAGGGGGACGCATGAGGCATCGGGAGCGCTTCCTGATCGCACTGGCCGTCGCGGCCGCGGGCGCGTGCGCCAGCACGGGCCAGCGCGCGGGGACCGCGTCGGGGGGTGACCAGTCCGTCATCACCTCCGAAGAGCTGCGCCAGTCGACGACGTCCAACCTGCTCGAGTACATCCGGGCGCGGCGTCCACGCTGGCTGGAGCGGAACTACGCGGCAGTACTGCGGCCCGAGCGGGTCTCGACGGTGGCGGTCTTCCTGGACAACCAGCCCTTCGGTGGTCCGGACGCGCTCAGCCAGTTCCCGCTGTCGTCGGCCGAGGAGGTCCGGTACTTCACGCCGAGCGACGCGCAGATGCGGTTCGGCCCCGGGTACCTGAACGGGGTCATCCAGATCGTCTCGCGCACGGCGAAGTGAGGGCGCGGAGGTGCCGGCGCCTCGGGGGTTAGCAGAACTCCTGTACGAACAACTTGGCGGCGACCGGCAGCAGCGTGGGGTGATGGGCCAGGGCCGTGGTCATCACCCTGCCGAGCGTGCGCTTCTGGAGAGGAATGGCGTTGACCGTCCGCGCCAGCCGGTTGAAGAAGTCGTCGTCGAACTTGTTGATGGTTTCCTTTAGCGTATAGTACAGCTTGTGGGCGTCCCCCAGCACTCGCATCCAGTCGTCGTGGTAGGCCTGGAGGTTCCGCGCCGACGTGTCCCCCTCCCGGACCGCCCGGGCCGCGTGCCGCCCGGCCAGTCTCCCGGCCTTCATCGCGGTGATGATCCCGGCTCCCGATAGTGGGTTGATCATGTGGGCCGCGTCTCCGGCGAGCAGGATGCCATCGCTGACCGTGCGCTTGACCGTGACGCCGCTGATGACGCCGCCCACCGTCAGGCCGGTCACGGTCCCGCCGGGGAAGTGGAGCGCGACGTAGTCGTCCAGGTACTGCCGCGCCGACCGCGTGTCGGCCCGCAGCGCCACGACGCCGATCCCGACGTTCGCGATGCCGACGCCCTTGGGGAAGATCCAGGCGTACCCCCCCGGCGCGACGCTCGGCCCGAAGTGCATGTAGATGGCGTCCGGATCGAACTCGATGTTGCTCACCACGTACTGCGCGCACGACTCCATCTCGCGCGCGGCCACCCTGGTCTCCAGCCCCGCCCAGCGACCGACCATCGTCTCGACGCCGTCCGCGCCGATCACCACCCGGGCCATCCACGTCTCGTCGCCGCGCGGCCCGCGCAACGTGACCCGCCACCGGCCGTCCTCGCGCACGAGCGCCACCGCCTCCGTGCTGATCCGCACCCCGGCGCCCGCGCGCGCGGCCTGCTCGGCCAGCGCCGGCTCGAAGCGGGTGCGGTCCAGCACGTACCCGACGTCGTGCGTCCCGAGCACCACCTCGGTATCATCGGGAGCCCAGAGGATCACCTTCGTGATCCGGCGGGAAACCCATGGCGCCCCGTCCGGATCCAGGAACTCGCGCAGGCCCGCGCTCCCCACCCCCTCTGCACAGCGGACCGGCGCCCCGATGGCCCGGTCCCGCTCGACCAGCAACACGTCCCGTGCCCCGGCGGCGGCCGCCTCCCAGGCGGCGACGCAGCCAGCGGGCCCGCCACCGACGACCAGGACGTCAGCTGCCGGCATCGATCATTGCGAGGGCGCGCACCGGGCAGGGGGCGATGCACTTCTCGCAGCCGGTGCAGGTCACGGGATCCACCACCAGGCCGCGCCGCGTCATGTGGATGGCGGCGGGTGGGCAGAGCGGCATACACAGGCCGCACGCGTCGCACAGCTCGCCGTCCACGACTGCAATGCGGTGGCGGGTGCCATGGGGCATCGGCGCAGCATAGCCGAGCGGCCGCAGAGGTGTCAAGCGGAATGTTGCCCGGGAAGGGACAGCGGGCTATGTTACCAGCGGTTCACGAGTTACGTACCCCCCTCCCACTGAGTCCTGCTAACCGGCATGCGCATCATGTCCTGGAAACCCGGGTCGTGGCTTCCCGCCAACGAGATTGCCGTTGACCTGGGCACCGCCAACACCTTGGTCTACGTTCGCGGCGAGGGCATCGTCCTGAACGAGCCCTCCGTGGTCGCGATCGAGAAGACCACCGGCCGCATCAAGGGCATCGGCCTCGAGGCCAAGCGCATGCTGGGCCGCACCCCCGACGGCATTCAGGCGGTGCGCCCGCTCAAGGACGGTGTGATCGCCGATTTCGACGTCTCCGAGAAGATGCTCCGCTACTTCCTGTCCTCGATCATCAACAAACATGTTTTCCGCGTGAAGCCGAAGGTGATCGTGTGCGTGCCGAGCGGCATCACGGAAGTGGAGAAGCGCGCCGTCCGCGACAGCGCGCAGTCGGCCGGCGCGAAGGAAGTCTACATGGTCGCCGAGCCGATGGCGGCGGCCATCGGCGTGGGGCTGCCGATCGAGACGCCCACCGGCAACATGGTGATCGACATCGGGGGCGGTACCACGGAGATCGCCGTGATCGCGCTGTCCGGCATCGTGTGCGACACGTCCATTCGCACCGGCGGCGACGAGATGGACACCGCGATCGTGCAGCACATGCGGAAGAACCACAACGTGCTGATCGGTGAGCCGACCGCGGAGCGGATCAAGATCGAGATCGGGAGTGCGGCGGCGGTCGGGGAGGAGCAGTCCATGGACGTGAAGGGCCGCGACCTGGTGTCGGGGATCCCGAAGACCGTCACCATCCGGTCCGACGAGGTACGGGCGGCGCTCCAGGAGCCGGTGCAGCAGATCGTGGACGCGGTGCGCCGCGCGCTGGAGATCACGCCGCCGGAGCTGGCCAGCGACATCGTGGATCGCGGGATCGTCATGACGGGCGGAGGCTCCCTGATC
>Ga0153915_10001037_pt1 | contig 25645 bp, 17 predicted proteins | sample Opewatmetagenome_2_FD_107003 | JGI IMG/M metagenome (GOLD analysis project Ga0153915, IMG submission 107003) | Freshwater wetland microbial communities from Ohio, USA - Open water 3 Core 3 Depth 3 metaG | ecosystem: Environmental > Aquatic > Freshwater > Wetlands | place: USA: Ohio, Lake Erie...
GAATCATCAATATAAACATAGACTTTTGGTTCAGACATATATTCTCCTTCATATGTTTTATGCAGCCCGCCAGGACGGCGGGCTGCTGTAATGACCGCGCCAAACATAATGTCGCCTAACGGTATGTAGGTGAATTTTATGTATGTTCTTTTTTGGGAGGGCTTTGTGCATTGAGGGAGATGTGTTTGGAAAGAGGGTATTAGTTGAGGAATGCGTATTTTGGAGTAACGAGAGAGGAGGAAGCTGAAGATTAGGTGTGGGTAATGGGAATTGAATTGAGAGTAATCCCGGCATAACTGTGTGTAATGTCGGTTGGAAGGAGGATAGTGGAAGATCGGAAGAATGCAGTCCGCCGAAACAGGATCTACAGAGCAGCCGATCAAATGTCGTATCAGTGTATACTTAGTCCAGCCATACCACAACAGATTGTATGTAGATAAGTGTCTAGAATTGCTCATATAAGTATCTCCGAATATTAGGACTCCCCTGGCCGATCGAACGGACTCTTGATCCTAAGAAAGTCCTTTCGTGCGACGTGAGTATAGATCTGCGTGGTCTTTGTATTTACATGCCCCAACAACTCCTGGATGTACCGTATATCCGTCCCGTCCTCAAGGAGATGAGTCGCGAAGCTGTGCCGTAATGCATGAATGCTTACGTCCTTATCTATGCCGCATAACTCCTTTGCCCGGTAGAACACTTCCTGGATCGATCGGGCGCTCAAGTGGCCGCCGCCTTGGCCCTCGAAGAGCCATTCCCCGGGCTTGTAGATATCCAAGTAGGAGTCCAGGAGCCGCTTCATGCGATCGGCTAGTATCGTATAACGATCCTTGCGCCCCTTCCCTCTGCGGACAAGAATGACGCCTCTCATGAGGTCGACGTCGGCTACTTTAACGCACGCTAGCTCGCTCACACGGAGGCCCGCCGAGTACGCCATCGCGAGCAAGGCCCTATGCTTCAGGTTGCGCGGCGCGTTGACGATCCTGTTAGCCTCTTCGCGGGAAAGGATGACGGGAAGCCGTTTGTCGGAGCGCGGGCGCCTGTTCAATACGACCTCGCGACCGAGGACCCTCATATAGAGGAAACGCAGGGCGCTGACCGCCTGGTTGAGAGTCGACGCGGCGGCGCCATGCTCGCGCTCCAAGTAGGCGAGGTAGCGATTCGCGTCCTCGACACCAGACTCGACCAGGGGTAGGTCGAGAAACCTGGCGTACCGATCCACTATCGCCAGATAACGCTTGGCGGTCTTGCGGGAGTATTTGAGAGCGCGCAACGCGTCGGTCATCCCGGCGGCGATTCGCGGCGGGATGCTCGGCGTATCGCGGGAGGGCTCGTCCCGACCGCTCGCATCCTCGTCATTGCCCGCGCCACTCATCGACTCGGCATTAGCGTCGCCCCCCGCCGTTCCCGATTCAGAGGTCACGGCAGCCTGCGACGACAGGATGAGCCAGCCGGAGAAAAGCTTTCGGAATCTCCTCCCCTCCTCGGCAGGGAATTCCCATCGCAACGCATTCGGATTCCACCTCGCGCAAGGGATCGCGCGCATGAGTCGGATGAAGTTATCAGAATACGGCGCGAGCGCGGCGAGACAGCCGTTGCCGGCGTCGAGGAGAGTAACTTTCTTTTCGGCGGACATGATTCACTCCTTCGACCTACGCTACGCGCGAGAACACTATAAGGAATTGAGAAGGGCCGCATAAAAGCGCGCAAGCGGAAGGAAATCCGATGATATGCTCCATGTATCCGGTCGGAGCGAATCCATCAATGATGATGAGGCGGCGATAGAAGGCGTGGCGGCACCGCGTGCGAGGGATTCGGGCGGAAGAGGCGGTCGCGAATGCGGACTATTTGACGGCGAGGTTGAAAACGCCGTCCCAACCATCGGGCGGGGGATTGCGCTTGAAGTGGCTGACGCGCTTAAGGAAGGTAGAGCTGAGCTCGTCCCTGCACTTGTCAACGAGGAAGCTGAAGCCGCTCTCAGCCTTGTCCCATGCCCTCTTGCGGTACAGCGCGAGGGACTGCTCGAACACGGAGCAGCACTGCAGCTCGCTCGCGGTCGCGAGGTCCCTTCGCTCGAGGAGCTCGTAGACGCTGACGGGCTGGCTCTTGCCCTTGACGACGAGCCGGTCGACCTCGCGGCAGAGGTACTTCGCCTTGGCCTTCTCGTACACGACGTCGGAAATCAAGGCCTTGGTTCCGTAGGCCTTGTTGGCGCCCTCGAGGCGCGCGGCGAGGTTCACGGCGTCGCCGATGCTGGTAAAGTCCATGCGGTCCTTGGCCCCGATGGAGCCGAAGACGACCGGTCCCGAGTTGATCCCGATGCCGATCGACAGGGCGCGCTTGCGCTCGGCGAGGGCCTTCTTCTTCTCGGCCTCCATGGCCTTCATGATCTCGAGGCCGGTCTTCACCGCGCGCAGCTCCTTGTCGCGGCCCTCGAACACGGCCATGACCTGGTCGCCGACGAATTTGTCGACGTCGCCCCCGTTGCCGAAAATGATCGTCGACTGAAGCTCGAGGTAGCGGTTGAGCAGCTCGACGACCTCTTCGGGGCCAAGGCCCTCGCAGAGGGCGGTGAAGCCGCGGATGTCCGTGAACAAGAAACAGAGCTCGCGCATCTCGTTCATCGGAGTGACCCGCTCCGAGTGCTTGAGCGTCGAGGCGGAGATATACGGAACGATGCCGCGCAGCACGGCGGCCATGTTCCCTACCTCGTTCGACAGGCCCTTGATCTCGTCCTTGGTCACGACGCGGTCCTTGTACTGAAGCAGGTCGCTCGATATGCGGCTCGATCCCTTGACCATGCCCGCGAGTGAGGAGGAGATCGAAGCTACGCTCATCCGGAGATACAGGATCGGGATGACGATGTTGCGCCCTATCAGGTAGATCAGGAAGGCGCCGAGGTAGATGAAGATCGCGGCGAAGGAGACGGCGCGCACCTGCGTCCGGAAGTAGGGCTCGAAGATGACGTCGCGCGAGTAGTCGACGCGGACGTAGCCGAGGTAGGCCCTGCTGAGGAGGACAGGAGCGAAGAAGACGTACGCGTCCGTCTCGGCCTCGTATTCGTAGAACGGGTCGGAGAAGGGTTCGATGCCCCTGGCGCGAGGCGCGTCGGCCGCCTTAGCGGACGTCGACGCGGCGAGGGCGAAGCCGCCGCCCTTCGGATCGCGCGCGAAGTAGGAGAGAACGCGGAAGGGAATGGCCGAGAGCGAGTTCTTCCTGGCCTCGATGAGGAGGTAGTCGTCGACCGCTATCCTGTCCGCGGGATTCGACTTGATGACGTCGGCGGCCTGGCTCGCGAGCCGCTTCCCGCTGTCGATGATCGAGCTCTGGATGGTCGTCTTGAAGCTGGCCATGAGTATGAGGGAGAGGACGACGACGATGACAAGTATCAATGGAAGGAAGGAAAAAACGAGCTTCTTCTGGATGCCGTGGGTAAGGCCGGCGTCGCGCATCGCGGCCTTCCCGGGCCCGCGCTTGTAGGCGAGGTACTCCCGGTAGTCCTCGTCCCGGTAGCCGGCGTTGACGACGAGCCTGTAGAGGCAGAACACGTTGAAGAGGATCGAGGCGCCCGCGACCGCGTAGTTCGCCGGAGAGGAGGCCGCGAAGAAGCGCGCCGACCGCGCGTACTCGAAGAGGTAATATACGATCGACGCCAAGACGAACGCGGACTGGAGGACGGAAAGGAGGAGGGCCTTCGAGCGCGCGGGATCGGCTATCGACGGGGCGCGCGACGCGATGAAGGGAGAAGCGAGCTTGAAGAGCGAGATGACGCCGGGCAGGAAGACCGCGACGCCGACGGCGATCGAGGCCGGCAGGGGGAGGACGGAGCCGGCGAAGTCGCTGAAGGGGAGATAGGGAGTCGACATGATTCCGGGGAAGTACGATGAAAGAGGCGGCACGGCCGGAACGACGATCCACGCGAGGACGACGACGGAGTAGAGGATCTCTACGGCGCGCATCGCGATCCTGAGGGCGAGACCGGCTCGGTCGGGCTTTTCTTCGGGCTCTTTCATGGCTATTTCGAGTACTGCTCGACGAGCCTCTGCTTCTCCTTCGCCTTGGCGAGGAAGTCGGCAGCCTGCTCGTACTCGGCGTCGACGCCGACGACGGCCTCGAGGAGGCTCACCGCGGCCTTGAAGTCCTCGGCGCGATATGCGGCGACGCCGTCAGCGTATATCCGCGCGATGGTCGATCGCACCTTATCCCGCCGCTCGTCGAGCTTGTCCAGCTTCGCCTGGTCCTTTGTGAGTCGCGCGGCCTCATCCATGCGCTCCGTCGCAGCGACCACGTCGCCGCCGGCGATGAGGCGGTCGACCTCCGCGAGCGCCGCGTCGAAGCTCGCCTGGGCGCCGGCGGCGGCCTTCTTCTCGTCGCTCCGCTTCCGCAGGGCGAGCGCCTTCTCGTCGATGCGCTTGCGGAGGGCCAGCGCCTCCTGAGTCCTTCGCGCGGCCAGGGCCTTGTCCGCCCTCGCGGCGGCGTCGGAGTAGCGCTCGCGGGACTCGAAGGACTTCGCCCACGCGAGATTGAGAGCGTAGGTCGACGACGCGAGGACCTCGACGAAGGCCCCCTCGGCCTTGCGGTCGATGGCGGCGATGCGCGAAACCTCGCGCTCGGCCTCCTCGAAGGAGGCCTTGGCCGCGAGCTTGGCGGCCGCCGAGGAATGCGCATCGACGAGCTTCTGGAGCTCGGCGAGGGCGTCGGCCTTCCGCTTGGCGGAGGCGTCCGAGGGATCGACGGCCGCGGCCCTGCGGGCGCTCGCGTAGGCGTCCATCAAGAGCTGCTCGCGCTGAACGCCGGTCGCGCCCGCGGCCTTGCGCGTCGCGGCGTCGCTCTCCGACGAGTAGGTCTCTGCGAGGCCCGAGCGGAGCTTCGCGTTCTGCTTGAGGAGGCTCGCGGCCTCATCGTTGCCGGGATCGGCCAGGGCGGCTGCCTGTATCGCGGCGACCATCCTGTAGTCCTCGTCCGCCGACCGCTTCGGCTTGGCCGAAAGGGCGCGGGCCTCCTTGAGGCGCGCGCGAACGAACTCGCCGCGGAAGTCGTCGATCTTGCGGAGGTACTGCGAGGCCTTAGCGTTCTCGGGATCGTAGCGCAGCGCGACGACGAAGTATTCCCTGACGTCGTCGAGCCGATCGAAGGCCGCCTCGCGGGCGACCTGCTCGTTGTAGAGCTCCGCGCCGCGATCGGCCAGGGCGCGAGCCTTGTCCTCGTCGTCAAGGCTCGCGGTCAGGAACGCGTCGTCCCCGCCGAGGCTCGCGCAGCCGGAAGCGATCGAGGCGGTCGCGACGATCGAGGCGATGATCAGGATGCGGTTGCGCAGTACCATAAGGACCTTCCTCGATATTCTACATCCGGCGCGCAGGAAAGCAAGAGGACGGGCTTCCTCCGAGTGGTCGTATACTATATACTGCGACCTAGGCTCATCAAGGCCGGCATCGCAGCTGCTCGGCGAGTACCTATGGAAAAAGGCGGAGTCGAGGACCTACTCAACACGATCGCGAGCGACAAGACGCGAGGCGCCGAGGCGCAGAGCGTACCCAATCGTCCATCCCGCACCGGCGACTCCATCTTCTCGCAGATACTCCAGAGGCTCCTCGCGGGGCGCGAGGTCCGCCTCGGCGAGGGCGCCGAGGGCGAGGACAGCCTCGAGATCCTGCTCGAGAACTGCGCCGACGCGATCATTCTCCTCTCGGTAGAAGGCATCGTCCTCGAGATCAATCCCTCGTTCAGCCGCTCCTACGGCTGGTCGCCCGCGGACTTGGTCGGCAAGAGCGTGCTCTCGATCGTCCCGGACGCCTTCGTCAAGGAATTCCGCTCGAAGCTCGCGCGGATATCGCCGGAGTCGGTGAGATCGGGCGAAGCGCGCATCGACGACCTGCAGTCCTTCCACGCGATGACGAAGGAAGACGAGCTCCTCTCGGCGGACTGCTTCCTCTCGCCGATCCGCTCGGGCGGCGAGCTCAGGCTGGTCGTCGTGCTCCGCGACGAGCCGGTCGGTCGGGAGCTCATCCACCAGCTTCGCGAGTCGAACGACCACTTCCTGGCCCTGTCGGAAACGATCACCGAGGCGATCTTCCGCCTCGACGAGGACTTCAACATCCTGTTCGCGAACTCGGGCGTGAAGAACACCTTCGGCTTCGATCGCTCGGAGATGGCCGAGAGGACCTTCGCGTCGCTCTTCCCCGAGGAGGTCTTCCGAAAGCACGCGGGGGAGTTCCGCAAGTACTTCTACGTCGACGACGCGGACAGGCCGTCGATGGGCCTGAAGCGGACCATCGAGCTCCTCGGAGTCACGAAGAACCGCGGCGTCGCCCCCATGGAGATGTCCTTCGGCAACTCGCGCGACTTCAAGGGCAGGACGCTCACCTGCATCGTCAGGGACATCAGCCAGAGAAAGACGATGGAGCGCAGGCTGCGCCACCTCGCCTTCCACGACAAGCTCACAGGACTGGGCAACCGCGACCTCTTCAACGAGGACATCAGGGCTTCGCTCAAGGAGGCGGACTGGAGCGGCGGGCGGAAGGCTGCCCTCCTCTTCCTCGACCTCGACGGCTTCAAGCACGTCAACGACACGCTGGGCCATCCGTCGGGAGACGAGCTCCTGATCGAGACCGCCAGGCGGATCCGCTACTGCCTTCGCGACTTCGACTCGGCCTACCGCTTCGGCGGAGACGAGTTCGTCGTCTTCCTGCCCCAGGTCAAGGAGGCGAAAGACGCGTCCACGGTCGCGGAGCGCATACTCCGCACCGTGAAGCAGCCTTTCATCCTATCGTCGCCGACGGGCGGCAAGGCTCACGTCGATCTCGGCGTCAGCGTGGGCGTCGCCGTGATGCCCGACCACGGCTCGACGGCCGACGAGGCCACCAAGGCCGCCGACATCGCGATGTACTGCTCGAAGGAGTACGGCAAGAGCAGGGTCACGGTGTACGACGAGCGGCTCGGCACCAAGTCGACCAAGCGCTGGCGCGTCGAGCAGGAGATCCGATCGGCGCTGGTCAAGGGCGAGTTCGAGCTGCACTACCAGCCGATCGTCACGCCCGAACGCCGCCTCCTGGGCCTCGAGGCCTTGGCCAGGTGGAGGCGGGCCGACGGCTCGTACGCCCAGCCGGGCGATTTCATACCCGTGGCCGAGCAGTCGGGCACGATAGTCCCGCTGGGCGAGTGGATCTTCCGCCGGGCCTTCGCGGACTGCAGGCGACTGGCCGCCTCGGGGCGGCGGGACGTCTACGTCAGCGTGAACATATCGCCGACGCAGTTCGAGCAGGACGACTTCGTCGGGATCATCTGCGACGCGATCGACAAGGCCGGCGTGCCTCCCTCGAGCATAGCGCTCGAGCTGACCGAGACGACGCTGATGAGCAACGCCAACGAGGCGGTCTCGAAGGTGCGCGCGATCAAGGAGCGGCACCCGGGCCTTACGATCGCGATAGACGACTTCGGGACAGGCTACTCGTCGCTCTCGTACCTTTCGCAACTGCCCGTGGACGTGCTGAAGATCGACATCTCGTTCGTCCGCGCCCTCGACGTGGAGCAGGACCGCAAGGTCGTCAACTCGATACTGACCTTGGCCGAGAGCCTGGGCATCGCCGTCGTGGCAGAGGGGATCGAGACCGAGGGGCAGCGCCAGTACTTCCGCGAGAGGCACATCCGGGGGATGCAGGGCTACCTGTTCATGAGGCCCGCGCCGATCGACGAGATCATGAGGCGGCTCGACGCGTCGAGGCGGCGCCGGGGCGGGGGCTGAGTCGCATAACGCAGACAGCAGGATTTTCCGATGAGAGAGCGCGAGAGGCAGATCGGCCGATCCTAGCAGTTTGCCGCGCTCGAATAGCGAGCGCGGCAAACCACCGAAGATTCAGCGCCTGCAGGCGCCCTCCCGCTCGATCCTCGAGATCAGAAGCCCGAGACGCGGTTGCGGCCGCCGCGCTTGGCGGCGTAGAGGTAGCGATCGGCCCTGGCGACAAGCGTGTCGAGGGCGTCGTCGTCCTGGATGCCGGCGACACCGACCGAGATCGTCACCTGCCACGGCACGCCGTTAAACGCGGTCGACTCGATGGTATCGCGGATGCGGTTCGCGACGAACTGCGCGACCTGCGAGTCGGCCTGGACGAGGTAGACGAGGAACTCCTCGCCGCCGTAGCGCGAGACCGAGTCCGAGGACCGCAGGCAGGACTGGATAATCGCGGCGACAGCCTTGAGCACCTCGTCGCCGCGCGCATGCGAAAGCTCGTCATTCACCCTCTTGAAGCGGTCAATGTCGATCATGAGCACATAGAGCTGCTCGCGGTAGCGGCGCGCGCGCTGGAAGAGGTTGCGTCCCGTCTCCTGGGCGAAGCGCCGGTTGTACAGTCCCGTGAGGGGATCCTTGAAGGAGAGGTCCCAAAGCTGCCTGTTCTCCAGCTCGAGCGTGCGGAGGAGCTCGCGACCAGGGGCGACGTAGGAGCGGATGGTATACGCGATGGCGGCCGCGCAGCCCGCAGAGACCGCGATCAGGGCCAAGCTCTCGAGGTCGACGGGCCTTTCCCCGACGCTCGATGCCGCCAGCGAGGACGCCGCGCAGATGAGGGAGGCGGAGATCGAGAGGACTGATGTCCTCCGCGGCCTGTCCCAGCCGTAGAGCGAGGCGATGACCAGGCCGGTGAAAAGGGCCACGGGGCCCGCGCCGGCGAGGATGTCGGCCGCCCCCGCGGCCGCGGACCATGAGGCGATCACGATACAGGCGTGCTTATTGGCGGCGAGGACGAAACTGGATATCGCCGAGGGGACGGGGTGGACAGCCCACGACAGGTAGACCAGTGCCCATGCCCCGAGGAGGCTGGAGAGCGCGATGCGCGACACAAAGAGCGGAGTTGGAAGGCCCGAGGAGCCGGGCCACGCGAGAGCCCTCCAGACGAGCACCGCCGAGCCGATGATGTCGGCCGCGGAAACCGCGAGGGATGCCAGCTCGATCTTCCTGCGCCGATTCCCATGTCCCTCGCCCCGTCGGTCGGCTGCGGGGGCCGGCGCGACGATCGCCTCCGATGCGACCCTTGCGGTCATGGGATTCACGGACGCATTGTACGAATTAGGCCAGGCCGCGGCAAGTACCGCTAACTTCTTTTAATAGAGGCAATACCGGAGGGCTTTCCTTAATGTTTTGATAATACTTTGCGGAAACACGCGTCGGGCGGCTTAGGTTGGCGGGCCTTAGGTGGGCTTCGTTAGGCGGACGCGCGGCGCGGGGAAACGGGCGCGTTGGCTGACTTAGGGCGGGGCCTCGGGTGAATTCGGGCGGCCAGGCGCGGCGTCCCGGCACGGTAAAACGACGACGCCCTGGCGGGGCCTAATAGAACGCGACCGCGCCGTAGCCGACGAAGGACGGATCGCGCCTCACGTCGAGGCTGGTCGCGTACTCGAGAAGTCGCGCCCGAGAGGCGCCGGCGGAGCGGGCGAAGGAGAGGGCCGCGGCCGCGGCGCCGGATGAGCAGGCAGATCTCTCGCGCTCGCCGAGCTCGAGCGCCAAGTCCCCGTCGAGGGCGAGGAGGGCGTCGAGGAAGCGCTTGTCGTTCCTCTCCCGCACCCAGGACTCGGCCTCGGCTCCGCGGCCCGCGGGAGAGAAGCCGTAGTTGGGGCCGTAGTGCGTGAGGTCGGTGGAGCCGACGCAGGAGACCGAGCGCCCGAGGGCGGAGGCCGCGGCATGGAGGGCCTCGCCGAGCGCCAGGGCGGCGCTTCCGTTCGGGGCGCGGAGCCACAGGACGCGGGAGCCTCTAAAAAGAGAAGCGACGAGAGGAAGCTGCACCTCGACCGTATTGTCCGCCTCGTCATCGTCCCTGAGCGAGAGAGAGCGCGCGGACAGCTCGGACTTGAGGGCCTCGCGGAGCTCGACGTCCGCGGCGATGTCGCCGAGCGGGGTCTCGAAGGAGTCCTCCGGCGCGGCGAGGGGAGGCTCGCGCGCGCCGAGGTGGCCGCCGATCACCGCGACCGTCCGGGCCGGCGCGAGGGCGGCGATGGCGCGGGCCGCGAGCCTGCCCGAGAAGACCCAGCCCGCGTGGGGAGCGACGACGGCCAAGGCGCCCGATTCCGCGGGGGCGGAGCCCGCCGCGGGTAGGGCGGCGGCGCGCCACGCGGAGACCGTCCTTTCGAGGGATTCCGGGTCCTCGGGGTACCAGCCCATCGGAAGAGAACGTCGTCTCAAGGTCATGCGCGCCTCCCGCCCGCGGGCCACTCTCGCAGTGGCGGGCTGACATAAACCAGTATATAATCCTCCTAAGCTATGAACAAGAAATTCGCCGCGTTCATCGCGGTCGCATGCATCCTCGCGGCCCTCGGCGCGGCAGGGTCAATCGCGTATCGCGTCGCCTCCGCGAGCGCGTCCGGGGTCAAGGCCGCGGAAGCGGATTTCCAGGAGATCGGCTCGCTCCTGACCGCGGCCCGGACCGCCTCGGACCTCGGCGACGCCGAGCTTCGCGGCAGGCTGGCGGCGCACTTCTCCGCGAGTCCCTCGATACTGGCGGTCGAGGTGTTCGAGCGCGGCGTCGGCACGCGCTGGCGCATGCCCTCCGACTCGCCCTATCCCCTCGGCTCGTCGGGCGGCGAATCGCGGCTCCCTTCGTCGACCGTACGCCTGTCGGCCCCCTTACGATCAGACACGACGGGAAGGCTCGCGGTCGACGCGCTCTACGTCCGCGTTACGCAGCTATCGGTGTTCACCGCTTTCCGCGACGCGCTGATCGCGCTCGCCGCCTTCCTGGCGCTCGCGTCGATAGTCATGGCGATCGCATCCCGACCGCGCAAAGGCAGCCCGAGCGAGGAGGCCGCGGAAGCGGCGTCGGCCGCCGCGGCATACCAGTACGAGACGCTGTCCTCGGGCTGGGAGGCCATGGCATCCGAGGCGCCCGGAGTCGCGGCGGCCCTGGATCGTGGTCGCGTTGCCCCCGATGCAGAGAGCTCGGCGCGGGACAAGCTCGATCGCGAGGAAGCGTCGGCGCGAGCCTTCGAGGAATCGTTCAACGCGCCGAAGAAGAATGCCACGGTATACGAAGAGCCTACATTCGAGGAGCCGGTATTTGAAGAGCCGACGCTCGACGCATCGGCGTTCGAGGAGCCTGCGCAAGAGGCGCCCGAGCCGACGGCCTCCGAGCCTATGCCCGTGTCTGAGCCTGAGCCCGAGCCGGCGACTCGGCCGGCAAAGTCCTTCTTCGACGAGAAAGAAGAGGACGAGTTCGACATACCCGAGATCGACTTCAAGGAGGACGATCGGCCGAGGCCTTCCGCCTTCGAGGCCAAGATCGACGAGCCCCTGCCCGATATGGAGATGCCCTCCGACGACTGGATGTCGGGGAGCGAGTCCCTCGGCGCGAGCGAAACGCCCTCGGAGAAGCCCGCTCCGCCCGCCTCGGGGCTCGGCCCCGAAGGTCGGCTCGCGGGCCGGCTCGCCGCTGAGATCTCCCGAGCGGCCGCCTCGAGGCGGGACCTGAGCGTCCTTCGCATCGAGCACGAGGAGTTGACGCCGGCCGTGCCCGAGTACGCGGCCTTCGCGGAGGCGATCAAAGAGGCCTTCGACGTCGAGGGACTCGCCTTCGAGCGCGGAAGAAGCGGCTTCGCCGTGATCCTTCCCGGCTTCGACTCCGCCCGCGCCTTGGAAACCGCGCAGGACTTCTTCAAAAAACTGGACTTCCTGTCGGGAGGCGACTCGGGCGAGCTCGAGTTCCTGCCGCTCTTCATCGGCATCTCGTCGCGCGCGGGGCGGCCTATCGCCGCGGACACGCTCCTCGCCGAGGCCGACGCCGCGCTGGGCAAGGCGAGGGAGGATTCGGAATCGCACATCGTGGCTTTCAAGCCCGATCCGGAGCGGTACAAGAAATTCCTGGCGTCGCGCGAGGGCTAAGAAAGCCCGAGAGCCAGGGTGGCCCTCGGGCCCCGCTCGCCTACTGCTTCTTGGCGAGGGAAGCGGGGGACTTGAGCGCCGTCCTGACGCTGTAGTCCGAGACCAAGTACACGAGCGGATTGCCCGCGGCGCGCAGGTAGAAGCGGTTGTCGCCAGCGGTCGCGCCGATTTCGATGACCTTCGAGACGCCGGACGAGAAGGCGAGCTCGACGCGCGCGGCCACGGAGGCGAAGGCGTCGGCCAGGGGCGCGGAGACGATGTCCTCGCCCTGGATCGCGGTCACTGACCTGATCATCGACTCGACGGACTGCGCGTCGGCCTCGACCGAGCCGATCTTCCATCCCTGGCCTTCGCGCCGCGCCGAGTAGTCGAGCGAGAGGACGGGCTTGTCCTTTCCGTCGAGGGCGATCTTCGAACGCACCGAGATCGACTGCACGTCGGCGACCACGGCGCCGCCCAGGACTTTGAGGTCGAGCAGGGCGCCTCGGCCGTAGCCGACGTAGGACGCTATCGAAGAATCGACCGCGTACGAGCGCTCCGAGCCCTCGCTGCGAAGGTAGACCTCGGAGCCGGCGGGCCCATAGCTTCCGACCGAGACGTCCGCGAGGACCTTGCCTGCTGCGTCCTTGACAACAGCGCGCTTGGCCTTTCCTTCCTCGAGCTGGAAGCCGGCCCACGCGGCCTTCGAGCGCGCGACCACCCTGAGCCTCCCCGGCTTCGCGAGGGCGTCCAGTAGGGTCTGCACGCGCGAGGACTGAACGGGCAGCCGAACCGCGCCGTCGATCAAGGTCCAGGAGTCAGCGGACTTGGCGAGCTTGATCGGCGCGGCGTCGGGGCGCGTCAGCTCGATGAGAGCCGCGTCGCCTATCTTGCCCGACACGAGGCTCGACGACTCGGAGCGCGCGATGTTCCGCTCGGGGGAGAAGATCATGCCGAGCGCCCAGGCGGCGAGGAGGGCGCCGAGGGCGATCGAGAGATAGGCGGCCTTCCGTTCGTAGCGCATCACTTGTCCTCCTTCGCGGCGGTCGCCGCGCTGTCCGCGGCGGATTCGGAAGCGCCCGCATCGCCGGGGCCCCGGCCCGCCATGCGCGCTTCGGCTTCGTCGCGCTCGAAGCGGCGGCGGCGACCGGCGCGCACCAGGCCGAAGGCGAGCACGGCGACGGGCACGAGGCCGACGTTGACGACGTAGGCGAGCGTGACGAGGGCGGACTTTGCCTCGGGGCCCTGGACCTTCGAGAAGCGCGTATCGCGTTGGCCGCGGGTTTTGAGGGCGAGGAGGTCGTCGCCGGAGGAGAGCCAGTCCGCGGCTCCCGCGATGAAAACGGCGTTGAACTCGGACTCGGTGATGGACATGTAGTCGGTGGCGAAGTCCGAGGAGCCGACGACGATTATCCGCGAGACGAGCGAGCGCTCCGGCAGGGCGGCAAGTGGCTCGGCGCCCGAGCGCTTCGGGAGTTCCTTGCCGGCGTATGCCTGGGGAAGGACTCCCGACAGGCTCGCCGCGAGGACATACTGTCCCTTGGTCGCCTCGGCGCCGGCGGCGTACATTCCTGCCTGCTCGGGCCCGACCGCGAAGTCTTTCTCCTGGAGCCAGGCATCGGGCGTGGTCTTGACGAGAGCGGTCTCTTCGACCCCGCTCCTGGAGACGAGCTCGAGGGGGCTGGGCCAGAAGAGATCGAGCCCGGCGAGGCGCGAGGTCAGCGGGCTCTTGCCGTCGCGATTCTCGGGCCGCGTCATTATCCAGTGCGGATAACGCACGTAGTTGATCATGGCGCCGCCGTAGGGCGAGGCGGTCTGGAAGGGCAGCGTCAGAGACGATGCGTCGAGCACGAGCTTGCGGTCGACTTTGACGCCGTAGGCCTCGAGCGCGCGGAGGAGGGCGTCCTGCTGGAGGGGCTGCGCGTAGAGTCCCTGGCGAGCCGTCACGTCGACGCCCTTGACCGCGAAGAGGGCCTTCCCTCCCGAGGCGAGGTACGCGTCTATGCGGTAGACGTCGTAGTCCTCGAGGCCCGAGTTTCCCAGGACGATGAGCACGGCGCTCTCGGGCGGGACGGCCTCCCCGCGGCCCAGCTCGCGCCTGTCCCATCCTGACTGCTCAAGGGCCTTCGAGAGGTTCTGGTAGTCCTGGTCGAGGCTCTTGTCCGCGTCGCCCACGAGGATCGAGGCGATCGGCTTGCGGTCCGCGACCGCGGCCCTGACGGCCTTGACGAGGTCGTACTCGAGCGTGTCGGTGCCTATGACGAAGGGCAGGACCTGGGTACGGTCGAGGTAACGGACGACGATGCCCGAGTAGACGAGCGCGACCCTCGCCTCGTTCTTCTCCACCACCTGCATGCGCTGCGGCGTCACGCCGAGGCCCTGGGCGGCGTTCTCGCCCTTGCCGGAGCCCGGGTCCTCGGTCTCGACGACGATCCGGCCTTTCGAGGCGGACTCGAGGCTCCGCAGGAGGTCCTCGACCGCGCGCGGGCCCGGGTGCCTGGCCGAGAGGGTCGAGGAAATGTAGTACGTTATGCGAACTTGCTCGGGTATCTCCTTGTACAGCCCGCGCGAGGCCGCGGAGAGAGTGTTGGAGCGGTCCGAGCTCCAGTCGAGGCGGAGGCTGAAGCGCTCGGCGACGAGCACGGCGGCCGCGACGACGGCGACGGTCAGCGCGAGGAGGACGAGGGAGCGGCGCATCTTGATCTTCGGTTCCATGTCGTCAGCTCCACTTCCGGCGCGTCATTCCCCATGCCGCTAGGTAGAGGAAGAGGACCGAGGTCGAGGCGAAGTAGGCGAGGTCGCGCGTGTCGACCACGCCCCTCGAGAATGAGTCGTAGTGGAAGGAGAGGGAGAGCCAGTTGAAGAAGGCCGCCGCCGCGCCACCCAGGCTCAGGAAGCGCACGGGCTTATCGACGAGGACGAGGACGAGGAGGGCCAGGGCGGAGACGAGGAAGGCCGTCACTTGGTTCTTCGAGTAGGAGGAGATGCACTGCCCGATCGCGAGGGCGGCGGCAGCCTCGAGGAAGATGCCGAGGTACTGTGCCGCGAGGACGCCAGCGTCGAAGGACCCGAGGAGGGAGGCCGCGAGAGGCACGGGGATCGTCAGGGCGAAGGCGATCGCAGCCAGGGCGAGGCTCGCGAGGTACTTGCCCGCGACGAGCTGGCCCTCGGTGAAGGGCAGTGTGAGCAGGAGCTCGTAGGTGCCGAGCCTCCGCTCCTCGGCCCAGCTGCGCATGGTCAGGGCGGGCGCGAGGAAGACGAGGACGAGGGGCATCATCGAGAAATAGCCGCGCAGGTCGGCCTGGCCGGCAGCGTAGAAGCCGTCGACGAAGTAGAGCCACACCGAGGTGAAGAGGAGGAAGCCGAGTATGACCGCGTAGGCGATCGGCGAGTTGAAGGAGCTGCGGAGCTCGCGCTTCGCGATTGCGAGGACGTTCTTCATTTGCCTTCGCCCTCCTGCGTCAGCTTGACGAATATCTCCTCGAGGGAGAGGCGGCGCCTCTCGAGCTCGAGCACCTTGATCCCGCTGGCGACGGCCCAGTCGAAGACGGCCTCCCCGGCTTCGCCGGGCCCCGCTTCGGCGGCGGCGCCAGATGGCTGCATCGCGACCTCCGCGGCCCAGACGCCGGCGCCCTCGGCATGGAAGGAGGAGACGCTCCGCAGGCCGGGAATGCCGGAGAGCCTCGCCTGGTCGAGGCCCTTCGGGGCCTTGAGGCGCAGTCGCAGTCGCTCCTCGCCCTTGAGGGCCTCGCCGATCTCGCTCGGCGCGCCCTGGGCGGCCACGCGGCCCTCGTTCAGGATGATGACGCTCGAGCAGATCGCCTCGACCTCCTGGAGGATATGGGTAGAGAGGAGGACGGTCTTGCTCTGCCCGAGAGAACGGATGAGGGCGCGGATCTCGATGATCTGGTTGGGGTCGAGGCCGGTGGTCGGCTCGTCGAGGATGAGGATGGGCGGGTCGTGGAGGATGGCCTGGGCGAGGCCTAAGCGCTGCTTGTAGCCCTTCGAGAGCTCCTCGACGCGCTTGCGACGGACGTGGCCGAGGCCGCAGCGCTCGACGGCCCGGTCGATGGCCGCGGTCCGCGCCGCGCCCTCGAGGCCGCGGGCGTCCGCGGCGAAGTCGAGGTACTCGCTCGTCGTCAGGTCCTGGTAGAGGGGCACCGACTCCGGCAGGTAGCCGACGCGGCGCTTGACCGCGATCGGATCCTCGGCCACGTCGATGCCATCCACGAGGGCGGTGCCGCCCGACGGGTAGTGGTAGCCGGTCAGGACTTTCATGATTGTGGTCTTGCCGGCGCCGTTCGGTCCCAGGAGGCCCAGCACCGAGCCGGTCTCGGCGCCGAAGCTGACGCCGCGCACGGCTTCGACGCCTCCGTAGCTCTTACGGAGCTCGCGAACCTCTATCAATTCGAACCTCCTCTGACGGGGCGCCGCCGCAAGGCCCCGTCGATCGGACCAGCGGCCGCGTAAATCAAGTCAAAACAACCAGGCTTTCCAAAGGATACAGCTTCAATCCACGTACTCTATGGGAAGGGCCATTCGGTCGCGAGAAAGGATCGTATCGGGGAAGACCGCCTTCGCCTCGTCGAGGAGGAGCTTGAGGTCGCGATCCGCGTAGCGCGGGCTGTAATGGATGAGGGCGAGCTTGCGCACCCCTCCCGCGTCGCGCGCGATGCGCGCCGCCTGCGGGGCGGTCATGTGCTTCTTCTCGACCGCGGTCTCCTCGAGAGCGCCCTCGAACATGCCCTCGCAGACGAGGAGATCGGAGTCCGCGACCTCGCGAGAGATCTCGGGGAAGTAGAGGGAGTCGGTGACGTAGCTGAACTTGCGGCCCGAGCGGGGCGGGCCCATGACCTCGGCCCCGCGCACGACGCGGCCGTCGGGGAGCGAGACTTCCTTGCCGGCCTGGAGCTCGGACCAGAGGGGTCCTCTCGGCACGCCGAGCTCGAGGGCGCGCTCCGGATGGAAGGCGCCCGGCCGCGGCTCCTCTTCCATGGCGTAGCCGTAGCAGGTCTTGGTGTGGCGCAGGGGGAAGGCGCGCACCTTGAAGCCCTCGCCCTCCCAGACGACGCCGGGCTCGCTGATCTCGCGGACGACGATCTCGTAGTTGATGTACATGTCGAGGCTGCGCCGGCTCGCCTCGATGTATTCGGCTATCTTCGGGGGCCCGATGATGTAGAGCGGGTCGTCCCGGTCCACCTGGCTCGAGAGCATGAGAATGCCGGGCAGGCCGGTCACGTGGTCCGCGTGGACGTGCGAGACGAAGATCGCGGTGATCTTCTTCCACCTGAGGTTGAGGCGCCTGATGGAGACCTGCGTCCCCTCGCCGCCGTCGAAGAGGAAGAGCTCGCCCTCTCGGCGGAGGAGGACGCTCGTCAGACTGCGGTGAGGAAGGGGCATCATGCCCCCGGAACCGAGCACGAAGGCTTCGAGATTCATTTCGGGCGAATATATACGGAAAGCGAGGGGCGCTTCAATCGCTCCGCGCCTCGGCATTGGATCGAGCGAAGGAGCGGATAAAGAGGAAATCGACGAGGGCGACGGGCGCGGCGAGGCCTATGAGGACGCGGGCCGCGAGGCCGGGCGCGTCGGCGGCGCCGGATCCGGAGATCGCGAGGTAGACGAGCCCCGCCGCGACGCAGCCGACGACGCGGGATACCTCGAGGAGGAACTCGCGGAAGACGTAGAGCTCGGCCGTGCTGGCCGCGAGGACGCCGGTCCTGGCAGCGTCCCCTCCCCCGCCCTTGCTCGTCCGACCGAGCCGGTCGATCAAGGCGAAGATGACGTTCTCGCCGAGGAGGCTCTTCAAGGGCACGATGAGGGAGTCGAGCAAGGACTTAACCACGAGGCCGAAGGTCGTCGGCGCCAGGGCGAAGATGCAGCGCGACGCGAAATCGGCGATGGATCCCGCGAAGGCTCCTTTCAGCCTCATCCCGGACTTCCTCGACGCGAGGCCGCCGAGCGCGAAGAGGGAGATCGATGAAAGCAGGGCGATAGCCGCGGTGAACCCGCCGACCTTGAACTCGGTCCTGAGGATCCCGAAGGTCTGGATCCCCGCGGCCACGGAGAGCATGGCCCCGGCGAAGCCGCCAATGCAGATATAGGCGCACCACAGCCGCGCCTCGCGGAGTCCGAGGACGCCGATCATGGACCTGAGCGAGAGGGGGCTCTTCCCGATCTCGAGCCGCGGGGAGAGGGCCAGGGAGAGGAGCATGGCGCAGCCCGCTATCAGGAAGACGGGCCGGTAGCCCTGGGGCAGGACCGAGGCGGCCGCGGCTCCGTCGCTTCCCGCGGCCGGCCTTCCGCCGAGGTAGGTAATAGCGAAGCCGCCGACGAGGGGAAGGACGACCGAGAGGGCGACTACGCTCGCCTGAAGCTTGAGAGCGAAGCGGTCGCGCCCGGCGTCGCTGACCGACCACATGAAGGATCGGTGCCTCGCCGACCAGTAGAAACCGTCGCCGAGGCCGCGGACAAGGAAGTACACGGTGAGGGCGCCCATGCCGTTGATGAAGGGAAAGAAAGCGGCGACCGAGAGCGCGAGGCAGGCCCACAGGCATATCGCGGCGCGATAGAGGGCCGATGCCTTTCCGCCGCGCAGGAGCGCCATGCCGAGGGCGAAGCCGAGGAAGAGGGTCCCGAACTGGCATGCGTAGACCAGGGCGACGAGGTCGACGCGGCCGACGATCCTGCAGGCCATGGGCATCTCGAAGGAGCCCGCGAGGCAGGAGTAGGAGGCCTGGACGAGGGTGTAGTAGGCCGCTCGGCGAGAGGGAGAGCCCGAGAGCCGCTCTTTCAGCGCCAGGGCCCGGCTTTGGTGACTCATAGTGGGCGACACTCATATTAAAGAACAAAGGGACGACTTGTGAAAGAGGGCCCGCGCGTGCGATCATCGAAAAATGGAATCCTTCCTGCGCCTCGGCCTGGCCGAGCCCCTGGCGTCCGCCCTCGCCTCCTTCGGCTTCACGGGCCCGACGCCCGCCCAGGCCGAGGCGATTCCCCTCCTCCTCGCGAGGCGCGACGCCGTCATCGAGTCGGAAACGGGCACGGGCAAGACCTTCGCCTACCTAGCGCCGGCCCTCCAGCTCGTGTCGGTCCTCGAGCGCAGGCAGGGCGGCGAGCCGGGCGTCATCATCGCGGCGCCGACGCAGGAGCTCGCGGTGCAGATCGGCCGCGAGGCCGAGCGCCTGGCCAGGGCCGCCGGCCTTCCGACGAGGATCGTCGTCGTACTCGGCGGGACGCCGATGGAGAAGCAGGCCGCGAAGCTCAAGGAGAAGCCGGACATCGTCGTGGGCACCACGGGCAGGCTCGCGGACCTCGTCGCGTTGCGCGCGCTGCGCACCTCGTCGCTCAAGATGATGGTGCTCGACGAGGCCGATCGCCTTTTCGCCCCCGAGAACGAGGACCTCGCCCGCGCGCTCCTCAAGAGCGCGCCTTCCTCCTGCGCGCGCGTCCTCGCGTCGGCCACGATCCCCGATCGCGTGCGCCGCGAGGCGGGCCCCTTCCTCCGGAACGCGGCCGACGTATCCCCCGGCGGCGAGGGCGTGCTGTCGGGCGACATCGAGCACTGGTGCTTCTACTGCGACAGTCGCAAGCGACTCGACTTCGCGCGGCGCTTCGAGGCCGCCGTTAAGCCCAAGCGCTGTCTCGTGTTCATGTCGGCCGCGACGCGCATCGAGAAGGCCGCGCTCGCCCTCGCGAAGCTCGGCCTCCCGATCGAGGCGATCCACGCGGGCATGGACAAAGAAGCGCGCCGCGTCGCGCTCGAACGATTCTCCGAAGGTAAGATCCGATACCTCCTCACGAGCGACCTCGGCGCCCGCGGCCTCGACATACCCGGCGTCAGCCACGTGCTCAGCCTCGACCTTCCGGAGGAGCCGACGATCTACACGCACCGCGCGGGCAGGACCGGTCGCGCGGGGGCGAAGGGCGTGAGCATCGCGCTCGCGGACGGCGTCGAGCTCGGCCGCGCTTCAAAGATCGCGACGCGCGGGGGCTTCGTGTTCCGCTGCAAAGTGCTCGAGGGCGGAGAGGTCCTCGAGCCGACGAGCGAGGAGTTTTTCAAGCGCGCGAACGCCGCAGAGGACGACAGGCTCGCCCGCAAGGCGGCGCGCGTCGCCGACGGCGCTCGCCGAGGGTCCCGCGTCCGTCGCGATTCAGGTGCACCCGTCAGGGGCGCGGCTGCCCCTCGCGCTCCCGCCTCGCGCGATGCGGCTCCGGACGGCCCAACCACGCGCGCTACGGCTCCGGGCGGCCCAGCTACGCGCGCGCCGCGGCCTACTATCCGCGATGAACGGCGCCCGGCTCCGAACGAGCGCCGCATCCCCGAAGGTGGCGCGGCTCCGGGCGCGCGTCGCGTTCCCGAAGGCGCTGCGGCCCCGAGCGGGCGCCTCATTAAGGCTAGTAGTGCGGCACCGGGCGCGCGTCGCGTTCCCGAAGGCGCTGCGGCCCCGAGCGGGCGCCGCGTTTCCGAAGGCGCTGCGGCCCCGAGCGGGCGCCCGGGCTACAGAACAGACAGGAGACCGGATTCCGATCGACGCGCCGACAGTGGCGATAGAAGACCTCGCAGCCCCTCGGGCCAGCGCGCGCAGGGCGACGCGAGCTCGCGCGAACGAAGCGGCGCCGGAGCGCGGGGCCATGGGGCATCACCGGACTCGCGGAGCCGAGGAGGCGCCCCGGCTGCGCGCGGCAAGAGCGCCCCTGGTGCGCGGGGCCGCGGGTCCGCTCCGGAACCGCGGAGCCGAGGAGGCGCCCCGAGTCCGCGCGGGCAGGGACGGCCCGCGAAGCGCCGAGGCTCCGGGCCGAGCGAATCCCCAGGCCGAGCCCGCTAGGGACTCATGTCGGTCGTGATATCCCCGGAGCTGCGAGCCTCGCTCGCGGCGCCCGAGGCCGTCATCCCCGCCGTAGCCGAAAAGCTCGGCAATCCCGCCTGGGACGATGCCGCGCAACGCGTGCTCATCGCGAGGCTCTCTCCGTTCGATGACGTCGTCGGCTCCTCGTCCCACCTCTTCCTCTTCGCGGAGACGAGGCGCGCGCTGGGCCGCGCGTTCATCGACTTCGCGTTCTTCCCGGATCGCGGGGACCGCGAAGTCCTCTCGGCGCGGGGCCTGCCCTTCTTCTACGGCCTCGCCTCCGGCAGGCCTCCCGAGGACTTCGATCTTATCCTCGTCTCGAACGCCTTCGCGCTCGAGCTCGTCAACATCGGCTACCTCTTCCGGCCGCCCCGCTTTCCTTCCCGCGCCTCGGAGCGAGCGCGCGCGGGCGAAGGCTGCCCGATCGCGATACTCGGCGGATCGAACGCCGCCGCGGCCGGCGCCCTCCTCCTTCCCGGCGCCGCCGAGGAGGCCCGGAGCGATTGCCTCGTGGACGGGATCTTCTTCGGCGAAGGCGAGGGCGCGTTGGCTGAACTCGTGACCGCGCTGGCGGGCGATGCAAGGAAGCCGCGGTCAGACCGCCTCGATCGCGCATCGCGCGTCTGGGGCTTCTGGCCGGCGCTCTCGGGATCGAGCGCTAAAAGGAGCGTGGCAAGGCCCTACCCCGCCCCCCTCGTCGACTATCCGGTCCTGAACTCGCGCGAGGCGGGCGTCGCGCGCCTGCAGATCAGCGCCGGATGCCCAGGGCTCTGCTCCTTCTGCCTCGCAGGCTGGGACCGCCGCCCCTACCGCGAGATCCCCGCCGACAGGATCGTCGCGGCGGCCAGGGAACTCAGGGCCAGGAGCGGGGCCGAGACCCTCGAGGTCTACAGCTTCAACTTCAATACGCACTCCGCGATCCTCGAGCTCATCTTCGAGCTCGGGAGGATCTTCAAGCGCGTCAACTTGATGAGCCAGCGCCTCGACGTCCTCGCGAGGCATCCGGCGCTCCTTGCGGCCGAGCTCGCGGCCGACAAGCGATCGTTCACGCTGGGCGTCGAGGGCGTCTCGGGAAGGATGCGCGCCTATTACCGCAAAGGCCTTTGCGACGAGGACATCGACTCGGCCGCGGATTCCCTGATCGCGAGCGGAGTGCGCGAGCTCAAGCTCTTCTACATCATCGCCGGCATCGAGGGCCAGGACGATCTCTCGGAGCTTGCCTCGTTCATGGCACGCCTGTCCGCGCTCAAGAGAGAGCGCGCCGTCGGCGTCAGGCTCCTCGCCTCTGCCGGCTACCTGGTCCGCCTGCCTTCGACGCCGCTGCAGCACGCGCCCCTCTGCCTCGATCGCGAGCGCCTTGAGAAGATCGCAGAGGGCATGCGCGCGATATGCGATACCGAGGGCGTCGAGTTCCGCCTCGCGGCGGACTACGACGAGTACATGGCCGACCAGCTCCTGTCGCTCGCAGGCCGAAGCCTCGGTTCGTGGATAGAGCGCGCCTCTACCGAGGGGAGGATCTACGACGGAGGCCTATCGCGCGGGGCGGCGCGGAGCCTCGAGTCCTTCGCCCGAGGAGCGGGCCTCCTCGAGAGCGCCTTCCTCGGAGAGAAGGCCGAAGATTGGGAGCCGCCCCTCTCCTTCGCCGCCGACGGGAGCAACGCCCTGCGCGCGGGCTATCGCCTCGCGGTCGAGGGCAGGGACCGTCGGCCCTGCCTCGGCATTGAAGAAGGATCGCCGGGCTCTTGCGAAGGCTGCGGCGCGTGCGAGGATCCGGCCGACGCCGCCCGACTTACCGGGCACGCGGTCCTCGGGCTGCGCGAATCATCAGAAAAAACGGCAACGAGGATCGCGCGACTCGTCGGCGCGAAGCGCCGCCTCGCGCGCGTCGCCGCGATCGTCGAGCTGCCCGAATCGCTCGGTCGCGCGACGCCCGAGTACCGCGCGGCCTGGCTATCTCGGCGGATCGCGTCCCTAGCCCCCGAGGAGTCTCGCGCCCTGCTCGAAGTCAGCGACGCTCTCTTCGAGGAGATGATCGAGCGCTACTGGGGCAAGGCGCTCTATGCGCTCTCGGGACCCGACGAGAGACTTCTGGCGGTCGCGGCGGCCAAGGCAGGACTCGAGATCTCCGCGGAGGCGCCCATGCCCTCGACCGTGGAAATCGAGGCTCGCTTCCCCGTCGCCTACGCGGAAGGGGCGCGCGCCGCGCTCGACGCTTGGCTGAAGGCGGAGCGCGTGGATGTCGTCGAAACGCGCGCGGAAGCCGGCCGGAAGCTGGAATGCTCATCAAAGGCCGAGAAGAAGCGGATACTCTATCGAGCCGAGCTCTACGAGATCGCGGGCGCCGGCGCCGCGGTCTCGGGCACAGGCGCCGCCTACTTCGCGGCGCGGCTCTCGCTCGGCCCGAAGGCGCGCCTCGCGGATTGGCTGCACAGGCTGCCTCCCAGGGTCGAGCGATCGTCCTCGGTCCGCGTCGTCTCCTGGTAGGCCGCGGGTCCCGGGCTGCGGCCCGCGATGCGCCGCGCGAACAGCTCTTCGGTCTCGCGCACTCCGACGGCGAGGCGTCGCAGCGAATCGGGCCGCGAAGCGGCCGCGCGACCGAGTCGATCGGCCATCGCGCGGAATGATGTCTCATAGCGGCGGTGCGCGAGCTTGCGCAGCCACGAGAGCGCGAGATCCTGCACGCGTCTGTCCTCCGCCCCGCCTTCGATGAGCTTCGCCGCGGCGGCGCAGGCCGCCGCGTTGTCCGGCAAAAGCGCGCCGCCGAGGAGTCCCGCGAGGGCGGCGGCGTCGCGCGGCGCGAGGCCCGCGCAGGACGCGCGCGCGCCGGGCTCGAGCACGAGGCCGCGATACGACTCAAGCCGCACGCGCGAACCCGACTCGGTCTCGAAGCAGAGCTCGTCCCCGCCCGAAACGCGCGCGAACGCGGCAGGATCGAAGGGGCCGGCCAGGACCCGGTCCAGCTCCATCCTCGAGCGCAGGCCTGAAAGCTCCCGCTCCCTCGAAGCGCGAGCGCCCTCGCTAATAGCGTCGCGCGCGCGGGTCGAGCCGACCGCGCGCGCGGCGCCCTCGCGGCGGCGCGCGACGAAGAGGATCTCGCTCGTGGCCGCGCGGCGAGAGGCGCTTTGCCTGCCGCCGCGATAGGCGACGTACTCGACCGAGCGCAGCGAGACCTCGGCGCGGTCCGAGAGGATGTCGTAGAGCTCCCCGGGATCCATGATGCCGTCGCCGTTGTAGGACAAGATCAGGACCGGAGCGTCGACCGACGCGACGAGGCCGCGGAAGGCCCCGGGCGCGGCCGGCCGAGAGCAGTACGGGGAGCGGCTCTCGGCCCAGGCTCCGGGAATGCCTGACACGCTGAGGTATCGGCCGTCGGGTCCGCGCTCCTCGCTGACCGGCGGGCGGTCCCAGCGAGAGAGCGTGTTCAGGATATGGTAGTTGGACCCGTATTGATGCTGATTGTAGGGCGGGTCGAGGTAGCATATCTCGGCCGGCCGCGAGGCGCAGAAGGCGGCCGCATCGCCTCGACCGACCTCCGAGGGAGGTCCGCCCCATAGGAGCGGCGGCTCGAGGGCCATCGGCGCGAGTATGCGCCCGAGCGCGTCGCGACCGTGCCCCCCGAAGCCTTTGTGGTAGGCCTTGAAGACGCCCGACGTATTGGCGTGGGTCGCGGCCTCGTAGATCAGCGCGCCGAGGAGGAGCGAGCGCTCCGCACGGCGCACGCGATCGGGGCCGCCGGCCGCTTCGGCGGGCGGCCTCAGCATATCGATCGCGCAACGCGCCCTATCCAGGAAGACCGCGTTCTCGCGAGTGTAGAACAGGCGCTCACGGCGCCAGTCGGCGAGGCCCGTGTCGGCCGGGGCGTAGTGGCGCGCCATGTAGGGCTCGGGCTCGCCGAGACCGCCGAGTGCCCGGCGGTCGTCGCGCGCGACGGCCTGGGGATGGAGATCGTTCAACGCGTCGATGACCGTCCGAAGGCCTCCCTCCTCGGCGAAGAGGCGGGGCAGGTCGTCGGCCGAAACGCCGAGCCAGGCCTCGTTGACCGCTCGCGAGTACTCCTCGGCATCGCTCGCGAAGACGCGCCAACCGAGGCAGCGAGCCAGGCGGCTCACGGCGCCCGATCCGGCGAAGGGATCGAGGAAGCGGAGAGTCGTGCCGAGCCCGGCGCGGGCGGCTTCCTCGACGAAGACCGAGCGGAGGAAGGGAAGGAGGGCCCGCTTGTTTCCGATGTACGCGATGAGATGAGTCGACGCGTAGTCGGGAATCGGGCTAGGGCTCATACCTCGCCATGCTCGTCCCCGTCTCGAAGACTTCCACGGCCTCGAGAGGAGCGCCGGACATCCGCTCGGCGAGTCGCTTGAATATGTATTCGGCGATGCGCTCGGCGCTCGGGTCGCCTTCGAACAGCGCGATCTCGTTGAGGTTCGAGTGGTCCAGGTCCTCGAGGACGGAACGCAGCTCGCCCTTGAGGGCTCCGAAGTCGAGGAGCATGCCGCCCGGGCCGAGATCCTCGCCTCGCGCCCAGACCCTGACCTTGTAGTTGTGGCCGTGAAGGCGCTCGCACTTTCCGCGGTAATGAGTAAGGAAATGCGCCGCCGCGAACTCAGCCTCGACCCTGACTCGGTACATTTCTTCACGCTCCCGGGGCAATTGTAACGATCCCGAGTTTTGAAGAAAAGACTGAGATTCTGGTGTATAATTCTACTAGACATCTGCAAGGAGGCGAAATTCATGAAGAAAACAATCCTGGTCATCCTGATCGTCATAGCTCTGGTAGTCCCCGCGGCCGCGCAGCTGCGGATCGACGTGGGACTCATGAAGCCGCTCGGCATAGGCATCACGAACTTGCCCGAGGCAGACAGCGAGCTGAAGACTCTTTCCGAGGGCATTGCCCAGCAGATCTGGCTGTTCCTCCCCGAGGTGGGCGCCTATTACGAGTTCAACTTCGATCCCCTGC
>Ga0153915_10001039_pt1 | contig 25615 bp, 27 predicted proteins | sample Opewatmetagenome_2_FD_107003 | JGI IMG/M metagenome (GOLD analysis project Ga0153915, IMG submission 107003) | Freshwater wetland microbial communities from Ohio, USA - Open water 3 Core 3 Depth 3 metaG | ecosystem: Environmental > Aquatic > Freshwater > Wetlands | place: USA: Ohio, Lake Erie...
AGGAGCGCGGCGAGAAGCTGGTGCGGGCGACGGACGGTCATGGCGAGTCCAGGCTCAGCGTAAGGGTAAAGGTACGACCGGGGGTCGGGAAACCGGCGATGAATTCGGCGCGCTGGTCGGTCAGGTCGTGAACGTCGAACCGCGCGTACAGGATCCGCCCGATGCGGCGCCCGGCGCCCGCATCGAAAATGCTGATCGGTGGACGGGCGTTCACTCCGCTGTTGTCGCGGAACCGTTCGCCGACGTAATGCCAGCGGACGTCCGCGTCGAGAACGCCAGAAGTCCAGCCGGCGGTGGCGGCGCCGGTGATCCGTGGCCGGTACGGCACCTGCGCGCCACCGGGCCGATCGTAGGTGACGGCAGCGAAGGTCGCCATCGCCTCGAGCCGGAGCGCCGGCAGCGGGAACACGCTGACGCTCGCCTCTCCGCCCCGCCGCACGATGTCGAAGTTGCCCGGACTCCAGACGTTCCGGAAATCCCGGGTCCAGAGCACCATGTCGGCCACCCGCCCGGCGAAACCCCGGAGGCTGAGCAGGCCTTCCACCCCTCCGGGTCGGAGCGACCGGGTCACACCGACCTCGCCCTCGAACCTGACCCGCTCCGGTCGGAGGTCGGGATTCACCCGCACTCCGACTCCTTCGCGAAAGAGCAGATCGATCAATGCCGGCGTGCTCACCGCATTGCCGACCGCCGCGGTCAGCGTGGTGCCGGCCCGCCGCCACTCGAGGTCGAGGCGCACGCTCGGCATCGGCGCGGCCCGCCCCTTCCAGGCATCGAGCCGAACGACCGGCGCGAAGCGGAGAGTCGAGGCGCCCGCGGACTGCACGGAAGCCTCCACGCGGAGCCCGCCCTGGTAGAACGACGCGCCGCTCCGGACGGCGTCGCCCGTGAAGCGGTCGTACCGCGCGTCCGCCCCGAGCCCCCAGTCGCCGGCCCACTGACTCCCGCCGAAGGAGCGCCGCAGCCCCGCCGACGAGGTGAGCGACACCCCCCGGGTGCGGGAGCTGTAGGGAAGAAACGGAGCGGGCGGGGCCGTGTCCTTCACCTCCGAATCCAGTCCCTGCAGCGAGGCCGACCATGACTGGCGCCCGCCCCCGCGCACGCCGAGGAACACGGTCCTATCGTCCGCCGTGGCGTTCGGCGTCGGGTTGGTGACGATCCCCGGGAGCCCGCGATGCGAGAGGGTGGCACGCGCCTGCGCCTGGAGCCGGCCGTCCCAGCGCAGGCTTCCCCCCGCCAGCCAGCCCCCGGCATTCTGGCGGACTCCTTCTCCACCGCCGTTGCCGGACGGGATTCGAAAGGGATACGCGGCAGCGAACCGCTCGCCCTCGAGCGAGATGGACATTCGCCCGGCCGCGCCGGCCACCCGACCCCCGCCCGCCCCGTAGCTCGCCAGCTCAGCGCGGACTTCGGGGGAGAACCGGGAGCGTCCCTCGAGCACGATCACCCCCGCGATGGCCCGCGCCCCCAGCCGGGCCGACTGGGCCCCGGGGAGCAGCGTGGCCCGGGCGATATCGTGGCTGGATATGCGACTCAGGTCCGCGCGGCCGGTCAGCGGATCGTTGACCGGAAAGCCGTCGAGCAGCACCAGCACCTCGTCGGGGCCGCCGCCCCTCACCTGAGGTGCGGCCGGTCCGCCGCTCCCGGTCCGGCGGACGGAGATCCCCGCCCAGCCATCGAGCGATTGCGCCAGATCGCCGCCCCGGCGGGCGAGCTCGGCCCCGCTGATGCTGATCGAGCCCGGCGCATCGGCAACGACCGTGACGGAATCCAGCGTGACCGGCCTCGGCTGCAGCTGAATCTCGATCGACGCGGCCAGGCCGGGAAGCACGTCGATCCAGCGGACAGAAGGCGCGTACCCGATCCGCCGCACCCCGATTCCGGCCCGCCCGGGGGAGACGGCGGCGAAGGCGAAGGAACCGTCGGGCCCGGTCGTCACGAGCGCGTCGCCGAGCCGGACCTCCGCGGCAGCCAGCCGCTCGCCGGAGACCGCGTCGAGGACGTGGCCGGTGACACGCGCCGGTTCCTGGGCGGCGAGCGGGAGCACCCCGCACCCGACCCAGGCCGCCACGAGCAGCGTCCGCGACAGCCCGCCCCTCACGGAGCCTCGCCCGGCCGCAGCGGGACGACTTGCGGTGAGCCGTCGCACCACGTCGTCACCGCCACCGGCCACTCGAACACCACGCCGAGGACCTCGCGCTGCAGCACCTCCATGGGCGTGCCGCTGGCCACGATCGTTCCGCCGGAGAGCAGCAGCATCCGGTCGGCATAGCGAGCCGCCAAGTTCAGGTGGTGGGTGATCACCAGCGCGGCGAGCCCCCCGTCCACCAGGCTCCGGACCAGCTCGAAGACTTCCATCTCGTGCCGGACGTCGAGCGCAGCGGTCGGTTCGTCGAGCAGCAGCGCCTCCGGCTGCTGCGCGAGCGCCCGCGCGACGCGAACCCGCTGCCACTCGCCGCCCGAGAGCGTGTCCACGGGCCGGTCGCCCAGGGCCGAGACATCGCAGCGATCCATGGCCTCGCGCACCGCGGCCCGGTCGTCCGGCCCCGGGTCCGCCCAGGGGCCCAGCCGCGAATAGCGGCCCAGCATGACGGTCTCGCTGACCCGGAGCGGGAAGAGGATCTCCTCGCGCTGCGGCACGACGCCGATGATCCGGGCGAGGTCCCCCGGCGACCAGTGCCACAGTGCACGACCGAAGACTTCGACCGAGCCTGCCGCCGGCTCGAGCACGCCCGTGCATGCCCGGAGCAGGGTGGTCTTCCCGCTGCCGTTCGGCCCCACTACCGCCACGAGTTCCCCCCGGGCGAGCGAGAAGTCGACGGCGCGGAGCGCCGCCTCCTTCGCTCCGCCGTACCGCACGGTGAGCCCACGGGCGCCGAGGATCATGCGAGCGTTTTCCGCAGGAGCACCGCGAAGAGCGGAACCCCGATCAGCGCAGTCACGACGCCCACGGGAAGTTCGAGCGGCCGTACCGCGCTCCGCGCCACGGCGTCAGCCAGCACGAGGAAGGTCCCGCTGCCGACGAACACCGCCGGAAGCAGCGCCCGATGAATGGGGCCGACGAGGCGTCGCATGATGTGCGGCACGACCAGGCCCACGAAGCCGATGATGCCGCAAACGGACACGGCGGCCGCGGTGAGCAACCCCGCTGTCAGGTAGACGATCCGTTTGGTCCGTTCGGCGTCGAGGCCGAGATGGCGGGCGGGCTCTTCGCCCAGCGCCAGGAGGTCGAGCGCACGGCTGCTGCGGAACAGCAGGAGGAGGGGGAGCACCGCATAGACGGTGAAGGTCGCGAGTGCGGGCCACGACGCGCCGCCGAATCCGCCGAGCAGCCACAGGAAGGCGTTCCGGAGCTGGGCCGCATCGGACAGCGCGATGATGCCGGTCATGATGGCGGCGGCGAACGAGCCGACCACGACGCCGGCCAGCAGCAGGACTCGCGGATCGAGCCGGCGACCCTGCACCAGGCTCAGCCGGTAGACGACCGCGATCGCCCCGATCGCGCCGGCGAAGGCGGTGACGGGCACGATCCACGGGCTGGCGATGCCCGCGGCGAGTCCGAGCACCGCGCCGAGGCCGGCCCCGCCGGAGAGACCGAGCAGGTAGGGGTCGGCCAGGGGGTTCCGCACCAGCGCCTGGAGTGCCGCACCCGACACGCCCAGGCTCCCGCCCACCACGAACGCGAGGAGCACCCGGGGCAGGCGGAGCTGGCGGACGATGTCCGCCGTGGGTCCGCCCGCCTCCACGAGGCCGCGCCACACCTCGCGCGGGGCCAGCGGCACCGAGCCCACGGCGATGCCGAGCAGCAGCGCGAGGAGCGCGGCCGCGATCAGCCCCGGCAGGCGCACCGGTCTCATCGGCGCAGCTCACGCAGTCGGTCGGCCAGCTCGCGGATGGCCGCCGGGGCGCGCGGGCTCGGCCGGGAGAATTCGCCGGCGGGGACGGGGACGAAGCGGCCCTCGCGCACCGCGGGGACCGTCCGCCACTCGGGCCGGGAGGCGAACTTCGGCACGGCGTCGGTGGTTGTGAGTACGACATCGGGATTCCGCGCCGCGATCGCCTCGAGGCTCACCGCCGCCGATGACGCCGCGATGTCCGCGAAGAGGTTCCGCCCCCCGGCCCGCTGGACCATCTCGCTCAGGAAGCTGCCCCGTCCGACGGTCATCGGCGGCTGGTCCCAGACGAGAATCAGCACAGTCGGCCGGCTCGCCACGCTGTCGGGCGTGCTGGCGGCCTCCAGCCCCGCATCGAACGCCGCCACCAGCGAGTCGGCACCCCGTTCCCGCCCGCTCAGTCGGCCCAGCAGGAGGGCGACGCGCGAGACGTCCGAGAGCCGATCGACCGCGAGGCGGATGGACCGGATTCCCATCCGCTGCAGCTGATTCGCGACCGAAGCATTCTGGGCGGAGTTGTAGAGCACGACGAGGTCGGGGCGCCGCGAAACGATCGCCTCGAGATTCGGGCGGATGCCGTCGCCGAGATCCGGGACCTGCAAGGCAGCGGGAGGGTAGTCGCACCAGGTGGTACGGCCCACGACCGCACTTCCGGCGCCGATGTCGAACAGCAGCTCGGTCGTGGCGGGAATGAGCGACACGATGCGGCGGGCGGGCGCGGGGAGACGGACGGTGTCGCCGGCATCGTCCAGGGCAACGGGGCCGTGGGCCACCCGATCGGCCGGCCGGCAGGCAACGGCCAGCAGGAGCGCGGCGGCTCCGAGCAATAACGCGGGCGAGGGTGCTGGTGTGCGACCGGAAATGGAAACCGCCCATCCCTGGGAGCGGAGATGGGCGGACGAAAGCCACGAAGGCGAGTGGCGCGTCACGCCACCCGTCCCCCCCCCGGGGGCTTGCTGGTGGCGCGAGAGCGGAGGTCTCCTGACTTCGGGCCCTCCGCTCGCCTTCCCGGTTGCCCAGTGGCAAATGAGCGGAGGAGATGGTGCCCGTTACAGTGGCGGGGCCGCGCCGGATTCGCACCGGCTTCCGAGCTTCCGCGCTCGCAGATGATTCGGTTGTGTGTGCCAGCCTATCTTAGGACCCCGTACCCGATCCCGCAAGGCGGCGACCGACTTCGGCCTTGAGTCTGCCGCGCTCCTCCTGGTACCGGCGCCACTCCTCGGCGCCGACCTCCGCCGCCTTCCCCAGATACCGGGCGTCGAGCGCGGCAATGGCGTCGAGCAGCGCCTCCGCCGTCGGGGCGGCGGCGCGGGCTGGCGCGCGCCGGCTCCAGCGCCAGACACCCATCACGAGAGCGAGCATCATCACGCCGACCAGGACGGGCAGCACCAGGGCCCCGAGGCCAGCGCTGAACGTCACCGTCACCGCGGTCCCGGCTGCAGCGGTCCCGCTCCAGCGCAGGAACTTGCGGCCCTCGATCGTTTGCGAATCGGTCCGGACGAGCCCCGGCGCCGCCACCCTCGCGTCGAATTCCTCGAGCAGAAGATTCAGCGCGGCGGCCGGCTGATCGACCGGGAAGACGATTGCGTGCCGACTCGCGGGAACGGTGTAGGAATAGGCGACCTGCTTCTGGCCCGGGGCGATGGGCGCGAAGATCAGCACGCTGTCGTTCCGCTGCTGCACCGCCTCGGGGGAGATATCGCTTTCGCGGGCGCCGAAACCGACGACCCCCGAGGGAATCCGGCCGGCCCACGATGGCGTGAGGCTGTCCGCCGCGACCCGGGACTTGGGCCCGGGGTTCAAGAGCACGACGATTTCGAGCACCGATCGGGTGCCGTCCGCCGCCGGGCGGCTGACCACGATGTGCCGGGCCTGCAGCGCGACGGGGGCGTCCGATGCCGTGTCCGAAACCACGATCAGCAGGGTGGAATCCCGCTCCCCGGGGGCGGAGCGAAACGGCGGGGTGAAATACTCGATGCCGGCGTAGCGGGCGCTGACCAGGAACAGGGCGGAGGTATCGGAGGCGTAGCGGAAGCGAAAGCGGCCCCGGGCGTCGGTCAGGGTCGAATCGACCGGCCCCTGGGCGCGCTGGCTCACCCGGTGGATCACGACCCGGGTGGCGGCGAGGGCGGTGGAATCGCGCTCCCGGCCGAGCAACACGCGGCCTCCGGCAAGCGCGGGAGCCTGCGCCTCAAGCGCAAGCCCGGGCGCAAGCCCGGGCGCAACCAGGACGAGCGCGAGGCAGGCGAGTCTACGGAGTGAAGCGGCCGAAATCCTGGGGATCCATCTTTTCGAGATGCTGGCGGAGCTTCTCGGCATCGAGGGAGTGATCCGGCGCGCCTTCGCCCTCCTCGACCGCGGTCTGCTCCAGCAGCTCCGACTCGGTGAAGATCGGAGCATTCAGCCGGAGAGCCAGCGCGATGCTATCGGAGGGTCGGGCGTCCAGCTGGAAGAGGTGGTCGTCGCGGTGGAGGAGCAGCTCCGCGAAATACGTCTTGTCCTTGATCGCGCTGATCGTGACCCGCCGCAGGTCGGCCCCCAGCCCCACGATGACGCTCTTCAGCAGATCGTGGGTCATCGGCCTGGGCGGCTTCACGCCCTGCATTTCCATTGCGATGGCGCTCGCCTCGGCGGGGCCGATCCAGATCGGCAGCACACGGCTGCCGTCCTTCTCCCGAAGGATGACCACCGGCGTATTGGTGGTCCGGTCGAGCCCCAGATGTGCTACCGATACTTCGATCATGTCCTGCTGATCCTATCGCGCGGCCGCCAGCAGATCCTTCACGCGGTCGGTCCGCTCCCAGGTAAAGAAGTCGACTCGGCGCCCGTTCACAACTCCGGAGTAGGGCTTCCGGCCGAAGTGCCCGTAGGCCGCCGTGGGGCCGTAGATGGGCCGCTTCAGCTTGAGGGAATCGATGATCCCCCTCGGCGTGAGGTCGAAGACCTCCCTGACGATTCGCTCGAGCCGCGAGTCGGGCAGCGCGCCGGTGCCGAAGCTGTCCACCATGATCGAGACCGGCTGCGCCACGCCGATCGCGTAGGCGACCTGAACCTCGCACCGCTTCGCGAGCTTCGCCTCGACCAGATTCTTGGCTACCCAACGCGCCGCATAGGCGGCCGACCGGTCCACCTTCGAGGGATCCTTGCCGCTGAATGCGCCGCCACCGTGCCGGGCCATGCCGCCGTAGGTGTCGACGATGATCTTCCGTCCCGTGAGACCGGCATCGCCGTGGGGACCTCCAAGCACGAACCGGCCGGTGGGGTTGACCAGGAACCGGGTCCGGCTGTGGTCGAGTTTCGTCGAGGCCAGGATCGGCCGGATGACCTCCTCGATCACCGCCTCCCTGATCGTGCCCCACTTGAGCTCGCGGGATCCGTGGCGCTCCGCGTGCTGGGTCGAGACGACGACGGTCCGTACCCGCACCGGCCGGCTGCCCTCGTACTCCACCGACACCTGCGACTTGCCGTCGGGCCGGAGCCAGGCAATCGGGCGGTGCCCGTGCAGCCCTTTCCGGACGGCGGCGAGCCGTTCGGCGATCCGATGCGCGAGCACGATCGGCACCGGCATCCGCTCGCGGGTCTCGTCGGTGGCATAGCCGAACATCATGCCCTGATCGCCCGCGCCCTGCTCCTTTCCGGCCCCCTCGTCTACTCCCCGCGCGATGTCGGGCGACTGCCGGTCGATCGAGGCCAGCACCGCACAGGTTCGGGCGTCGAACCCGTAGGACGCATCGGTGTAGCCGATCCGCTCGACCGTCTGCCGCACGATGTCGGGGATGTGTACATAGGTGGACGTGGTGATCTCGCCCGCCACCACAGCCATGCCGGTGGTCACGAGGGTCTCGCAGGCGACCCGCCCATGCCGATCGCGGGCCAGAATGGCGTCGAGAACAGCGTCGGAAATCTGGTCGGCGACCTTGTCCGGGTGGCCTTCGGTGACGGACTCGGACGTGAAAACGTGGCGCTTGGGGGCGGTCATTGGTCGGGTGGAGGCTCCGTTCAGGATTGAGTCGGCTTCCCGACGTGGGAGGCCGTGCGGGTGAAGCTAGCCGCGCTGTTCCGACCCGGCAACGCCGCTTCGGGGTCGAGCACCTGCAGGTCGACGTGCGGACGGATGGTCTTCAGGAGCAGGTTCGTGACGTCCTCGGGCGAGCGGGCCTCGAGGGCCTCCTCGGCCACCTGGCGGGCGGCCTCGTACGGCACGCTGCGGATGACCCACTTGATCAGCGGGAGGGCCGGGGGACTGACGCTCAGGTGGGTATAGCCCAGACCGAGCAGGAGGACGACCGAAAGCGGATCCGAGGCCATCTCGCCGCAGACGCTCGCGGTGATGCCCGCCCGATCGGCGGCGTGGATCACGGTCTTCAGCTGGCGCAGCACCGCGGGGTGATGCGGGGTGAAGCGCTGCGCGAGCCGGGCGTTGCCCCGATCGACGGCGAGCGTGTACTGCACCAGGTCGTTGGTCCCGACGCTGAAGAAGGAGCTCACCTCGGCCAGCCGATCGGCGAACAGCGCAGCGGCGGGCGTCTCGATCATGACCCCGACCGGCAACTCGCGTGCGGCGCGCACGCCCGCCCGCTCGAGGGCGGCCGACTCCTCCAGGAGCATCGCCCGGGTCTGGGAGACCTCGTCGAGGCGGGTGACCAGGGGAAGCATGAGCTCGATCCGCCGGTCGGCCGCCGCCCGCAGCACGGCGCGGAGCTGGGTGCGAAACATCTCGGGCTGGTCGAGGCAGACCCGGATCGACCGCCAGCCGAGGAAGGGGTTGGCCTCGGTGGGCGCACGGAAGGCGGCGGGGAACTTGTCGCCACCGAGATCGAACGAGCGGATGATGACCGGGTGACCCGGGAACGCATCCGCGACCCGCCGGTAGTATTCGGTCTGCTCGTCCTCGGTCGGCAGGACCGCGCGCCCCGTGATCAGGAACTCGGTGCGCACCAGGCCGACGCCCTGGGCGTCGTGCCGCACCGCGACCTCGATCTCTTCAGGCAGGTCGACGTTGCCCATGAGGGTGAGGCTGCGCCCGTCGGGCGTGATCGCGGGCCGGGACACCGCCGCCTCGAATTCGAGCTCGAGCTTCTGCCGGCGCGTGATCTGCGTTCGCACCCGCTCCTGCTCGGCGTGGGTCGGATCGAGAATCACGCTGCCGCTCTGCCCGTCGATGAGCAGCATCGTGCCCGGCGCGATCCGCTTCATCGCGCCGACCGCGCCCATGACCGCGGGGATGCCGAGGGAGTGGGCGAGAATCGCCGCGTGCGCGGTCCGGGTGCCTTCCTCGCTCACCAGGCCCGCGACGTTCTCGCGGTCGAGCTGCACCGTCAGCCCCGGGGACAGCTCGTGTGCCACGACCACGACCGGCTCCTCGGGCGGCGTCGACCAGATGTCCGCGATGCCCTCGCCCAGCAGCAGGTGCAGCATCCGGATCTGGATCGCGGCGAGGTCGGCCAGCCGCTCGCGAAGGAAAGCGTTGCCGGACGAGGCCCAGAGGGCGCGGATCTCGAGGGCCTTGAATTCGTAGGCAGTCTCCGCGCTCAGCCGGTTCTCCCGGATCAGCCGCTCCACTTCCGTGATCACTTCGACATCCCGAGCCATCATGATCTGGGCGTCGAAGATGCGGGACTCCTCGGGTCCGGCGCGCTCCAGGACCTTTTCGCGGAGGTCCGACAGATCCCGCGCCACCACGGCGATCGCCTCGTGGTACCGGCGCACCTCGCCCTCGACTTCTTCGGCCGAGACGCCGCGGTTGGGCACGTCCGGGACGTCGAAACGGACGATCATCGCCGGGCCGAACCCGACCCCCGGCGACACGCCGATTCCACGAATGACCCGATCCTCGCTCATGACTCTCCGAACCCGTTGGCGACCAGATCGGCCAGCGCGGCAAGCGCCTGTTCGGCGTCCGCCCCGCTGGCCTTGAGGAGAACCCTGCTGCCGCATTCCGCCGCCAGCATCATCACTCCCATGATGCTCTTGCCGTTGACCGCCATCGAGTCCTTCTCGAGCTCGATGTCGGACTGGAAGGTGCTGGCCAGCTTCACGAATTGCGCCGCCGGCCTGGCGTGGAGCCCGAGCGGGTTCACGATGGTCGCTTCACGCGTAATCAGTGGAGCCCCCAGGCAAGAAGGAGTCCGACGACAATGGTGACGAGACCGAACCGCGGCGAAGTTGCCACGTTCCCGAATCTCCACGACAGCCACACTCCGAGGGCGGCCAGGCCAAGCACCCCCGCGATCTGGACGCCGGCGCCGCGGAGATACCAGCCCGCCACCAGCGGGATGGCGATCCCCATGGTGAGCCCCGCGACCGGGCCGATCGCCTCCGCGGCCCGCGGGAGCCAGCTGCGCCCGATCGCAGCGCCGACCTTGGAGCCCGACCGCAGCCCGGTCGCGAGTCCCCACACCGCGGTACCCACCCGGATGCCGTTATAGAGAATCAGCAGTCCGGCCAGCGCGGGACCGATGAATCCCGCCGTCAAGAATACCAGAGCCAGCCCGACGCATGCCGGTACGAGCCCTGCCCAGAAGAAGCGGTCGCCCAGCGCGCCGAGCGGGCTGCAGAGCGCGGTCCGGAGCCGGAGAATCTGCGCGCCCGGGAGTCCGTCGTATTCGGCGCGGACGACCGCACCAAGGGCGAGACCGGCCAGGTACGGGTGACTGTTGAAGAACTCCGCCGAGCGCACCGCCGCCTCGGCATGCCGCGCGGGATCGGCGGACTTGAGATCCTCGAGCATCGGTTCCGCCGCGTAGCCCATGCCGATGCCGAGCATCCGCTCGTAGTTCCAGGCGCCCTGCACGGCGAACAGCCGCCAGAGCGCGCGCCAGCGCCCGGTCATGTGGCCAGCAGCCAGAGCATGCCAACGGCCGCCCCGATCCCGAGCCAGCGGAGCCGGACATCCCGCCCTGCGTTGCGGAGCGCACCGCCGACCGCGGCCGCCAATCCCGCGGCGATCGCGATCCGCCCGGCCAGAATGAATCCGGGCTGGGCCGCGAACGGCAGGTGCCTTGCGGCGAGCGCGAGCAGCAGGGCGACGGCGGTGAGCAGCAGGCTCCGGACCCCGTCACGGAAGAGGCCGGCATACTGGAGCGCCCGGAATGCCCCGGCCTCACCGGCCGCGAGGGCTGCGGTCCGCTCCTGGAGGCTGCGCGCGTTCGCGTGGCGCAGCCACAGCAGCGTCCATCCTCCGACAATGGCCATGCCCAGACCGAGTGCCGCGGCGGGAGCGAGGAGCCGGTCCCAGGGCTGTCCCGCGACGAGTGCGGCGGCACCCACGGCGGCCGGGCCGTAATCGGGATAGCGCGACGCGCCCACCGGCAGCACGTCGAGCGCGAACAACTCCAGCAGCACCCCGATCCGGGCGCCGCCTTCGAGATCGCCCAGCAACCATCCGGCCACCGTACCCGCCACGATCGGCCGCGAGATCAGCATCTGCGGCACGCTCACGAGATCCATTCCGGCGAGCGTCCCCCAGAGGAGCACCAGGAGGAAGTCGGCGGCCGGCACCCCCATCACGCCAGGCTCCGGAGGGGCACCGACGTCGTGGTCGGAAGATCCTGGGCCGTCACCGTGGCGCCCGAGGCCTCGAGCGAGCGGAGCTGGGCCAGTTCCTCGTCCGTCAGGTAGACGTAGGGTAACCGCTCAGTCCGCCCCGGCCGGTGGTGGATGCCCCCGAGGTTGATCCGGTCCACGGCCGGGTCGGCCTTGTGGAGGGCGGCCATGGTCTCGATGTCGGCGGTCAGCACGATGCCCCGGCGGACGTCGGCGCGCCAGCCGGGCAGGTCCCGCAGCGCCTCCCGCACGCTCGCGAAAATCAATTCCACGCCTTCCGGCACGCTCATCCGGTAGAGATCCTGTTCCCAATCGCTGGTCCGGACCTGGTCGTCCACCAGGGCGATGAATCCGATGTCGAGCGGGCGCCCCCAGCCGATCACCACCTGGCCGTGAACCAGCCGGTCATCCACCCGGTGAAGAACGACGGTCATTCGAGGGCCCGAATGGCCTTCTCGCCCGCCGCGGCGGCCCGCCGCGCCGCGTCGGCCGCTGAAAGCGTGCGATGGAAGACGAAGTCCACCAGCATCGCGAGGTTGACGCCGGTGACGACTTCGACACCGGTCTGCAGGCGACGTCGCTGGAGCGCCCCGAACAGGCAGGAGCCGCTCGGCATGTCGACGAACACGACCGCGGACGAGCCATCGATGGCCGCCGCAATGCGCTGCTCGATCAGCTCGCGGTCGCAGCCGGTGTTGGAGACCGGCGCGAGGGCGCCCCGGATCCCACTGATCTGCTCCGCCGCCTCGACGAGCGCCTTCGCCAGGGAGCCGTGACAGACCACGACTCCCTTCAGCTCATCACTCATAGTCTTCCTGGAGATACTCCCGGAGCCCGCGCTGCTTCTTCATCCGCCGGATCAGGCGTTCGTTGAACGCGGCGGCGACATCCACGCCCGAGTACCGCAACAGATGCATCATGGCCACGACCTCCGAGATGACCGTGATGTTCTTGCCCGGATTGAGCGGGACGACGACCCGGGGGATCGGCACTCCGAGGATCTCGGTTTCCTGCTGGGTCAGCCCGGTGCGCTCGACGTCCTTGGCGGTCTCCCAGTCATCCAGCTGGACGATCACCTCGATGCGCTTCTGCTGCCGGACCGCCCGGATGCCGAACAGCGCCGGGATGTCGATCAGGCCGACACCGCGGATCTCCATGTGGTGGCCGGCGAGCTCGTGGCCCTGGCCGAGCAGGACGTCCTGGCCGCGCCGGGTGACCTGCACCACATCGTCGGCCACCAGCCGGTGCCCCCGCTCGACGAGATCCAGGACGCATTCGCTCTTGCCGATGCCGGAGCGGCCCACGAAGAGCAGCCCGACCCCGTAGACGTCCGCGAGAGACCCGTGCAGCGTGGTCCTCGGGGCAAACGCCGCCTCGAGCACCGGCTTGATCATCCGGTAGAATTCCGCGGTCTTCAGCTTGGTGCGGAGCACCGGCACGCCCCGCGCCAGCGCGAGCTCGAGCATCTCCGGCGGCACCTCCTGGCCCTTCGTGACGAAGATGCAGGGCAGCTCGAAGCGGAAGAATCCCTCCAGCCGCTGCCGCCGCTCCTCCGCCGCCAGTGAGTTCAGGTAGGTGATCTCGGTCTCGCCGAATACATGGAGCCGCCGGGGCATGAACCGCTCGAGGTATCCCGCCAACGCGAGCCCGGGGCTCGCGACCTCGGCGTCCGGCACGGGGCGCTCGAGCCCCAGCTCGCCGGTCACGGGCTCGATCTGGAGCGGATCACCTTTCCGGCTCAGGAGGTCCCGCAGCCGGATGCTCATGAGGACCTCCGCCCGGTCCGCGGTCGCCGTCCGTTCGGCTTGACGGAGCCCTTCTCGACCTGGCGCCGCAACTTGCGCTCCGCCCGGTCGAGCGCGGTCCGATGGTCGGTCGCCTCCGCCGTTGCGACGTACTCGCGGTCACGGCCCGCATGGAGCCGGATCTCCGCCGTCTGGTGGATCGGCCCCACATCGAAGGTCACCCTGCCGGTGACCGCGCCGCTCACGTGATTCGCCAGGCGCCCGAGCACCACCCGGGCGCGCTCCTGCAGCTCGCCGGAAACCTCGCAGTGTCGTGCGGTGATTGTCGTACGCATGACGGACACCTCGACTGTACCGGTTCGGCCGGGCCGCCCGAGACGGCCGCCCGGCCCTGAGGGCTCAGCCCTTCCGGGCGAGCACTTCCTGCAGGTGCGCCTCGGTCTGATCGGCCGCGGCGTCCCACGTCAGGCTTTCGGCGAAGCGCCGTGCGCCGGACCCGAGGCGCGCCACGAGCGCCGGATCGCCCGCCAGCTCGAGCATTCGGGCCGCCAGGGCATCCGGGTCGCCGTGGGGGACCAGGAAACCGGTCTCACCCTGGCGCACCGAATCGCGCAGCCCCGGGCTGTCGGAGGCGAGCGACGGCGTGCCGCAGGCGGCCGCCTCGACGTTGGTGATGCCCCAGCCCTCTTTCGGCGAGGGGAAGAGATTGGCCCACGTCTGCCGCAGCAGCCTGATCTTCTCCGCCTCGCTCACGAAACCGTGAAACCGCACCGCCGTCTCGAGCCCGAGCTCGCGCACCAGCGCCTCGAGCCGGGGCCGGTCGCCGCCGGTCCCGGCGATGTCGAGCCGCACATCGGGACGCTGCTCACGGGCCCGGGCCAGCGCCCGCACGGCATACTCGACCCCCTTGTAACGCCGCAGCCGGCCTACATAAAGGAAGGACGGAGGGTCGGTGCGCGCGACGGCCGGATCCGGCGTGATCGCCCGGGAATCGATACCGGGGTGGATCACCCGGATCCGCTCCGGCCGGATCCCCCGGGCAATCAGGTCATCACGCGTGCTCTCACTGATCGCCTGAAAATCCGCCCTCCGGTAGGCCCAGGGAATCGGTCGTTCCGACAACCAGACGAAGGTGGCCGCCGGCAGCGAGGCCTCGAGGAAGATGGTCTCCCCGAAGAGGTGCGGGACGATCACAACGAACGGCAGGTCGGTGAGCCATGCCAGCAGGAGCGGCACCTTGTTGATGTCCTCGACCACCACGTCCGGTCGTTCCGCCGCGAGCGCCCGGCGTACCGCTCCGCGGCCGAGCAGCGTAAAGGTGTTGCGGGTGCCCACCCGCTCAACCTCGATGCCGTCGACCACCGCGCGCGCCGGGCCCCCCTTCCACCCCGAGCAGACCAGCCGCAGCCGGTGTCCACGCCGCGCCAGCCGCGAGAAGATCTCGAACAGATGGATCTCGGCGCCGCCCGCATGCGGATTCTCCCGGTCCTGCCAATTGACCAGGAGGATGTTCACAGGCAGCCGAGCTGATGGGCGACCCGGTCGAGGACGCCGTTCACGAACCCCGGAGAGCGCGGCCCTCCGAACCAGTACGCGAGCCGCACTGCTTCGTCAATCGCCACCTTGGGGGGGACCCGACCGCTGCGCAGCTCGTGGATGCCGAGCCGGAGGATGTTGCGCTCGACCACCGCCATGCGGTCGATCCGCCAGTTGTCGGCCGCCGCGGAGGCGGTGCGGTCGAGCAGGTCGCGCTCCGCAACGACCGAGAGCGCGAGCGACTCGGCCTGGTCGAAGATCAGTGGCTCGGGTCCGGTGAGCCTCGCCACGCCGGTCGATGTGCCGGTGAGTTCGCGTCCGCCGCCCACCTCCCAGGCGTAGAGCATCTGGAGCGCCCGCGCACGGGCCTTGGTCTCAGGACGCAGCATGGCGCTCGCGCAGCTGAGCCAGGGCGTCGGCCGAAGTGATCGCGGCAAACGCCGCTTCGTGCCCCTTGTTCCCGGCCGCACCGCCGGCGCGGGCGAGCGCCTGATCGAGGGTGTCGGTAGTCAGCACCCCGAAGGCCACGGGGAGGGCGTGCCGGACCGCGACTTCGCCGAGGCCACGGGCCGCCTCGCCGGCCACGAATTCGAAATGTGCGGTGTCACCCCGGATGACTGCCCCGAGGGCGACGATGCAGACATAGCTCCCGGTCGCGGCGGCGGCCGCCGCCGCCCCGCCCAGCTCGAAGGCCCCCGGGAGCCACACCACGTCCACATCCGGGTCCGCGATCCCCGCTTCCCGACAGCAGGCCCGGGCTCCTTCCAGCAGCCGGGAGGTCACCATCTCGTTGTACCGGCTCACGAGGATGGCGACCCGTCCGACGGGCCGGAGTCGTCCGCTGATCTCGGCCACGGTCAGTGCGCCAGCAGATGGCCGAGCTTGTCCCGCTTGGCGTCGAGGTAGCTGCGGTTCTCGTGGGTAGGGTCCGCGATGAGCGGCACCCGTTCGACGATCTCGAGGCCATAGCCCTCGAGACCCACCAGCTTGCGCGGGTTGTTGGTCATGATCCGGATCGACGAGAGGCCCAGGTCACGGAGGATCTGCGCGCCGATGCCGTAGTTCCGCAGATCGGGCGCGAACCCGAGCCGCTGATTGGCCTGCACGGTATCCTGCCCTTCGTCCTGCAGCGCGTAGGCCCTGATCTTGTTGAGCAGTCCGATCCCGCGTCCCTCCTGGTCGAGGTAGACGATCACCCCGGCGCCCGCTTCGCTGATCCGCTGCATCGCGGTGTGAAGCTGGGCGCCGCAATCACAGCGCTGCGACCCGAAGACGTCGCCGGTCAGGCACTTCGAATGCATGCGGACCAGGACGTTTCCCCGGCCCGCCACCTCGCCGTGCACCAGCGCCACGTGCTCGGCATGATCGACGTCGTTCCGGTAGGCGACGACCCTGAACTCGCCCCACTCGGTCGGGAGCCTCGCCTCCGCCGCGCGGTGCACCAGCTTCTCGGTTTCGAGCCGGTGCGCCACCAGCTGGGCGACGGTCACGAAGGTGAGGCCGTGGTCCCGCGCGAAGACCTCGAGCTGGGGCCGGCGCGCCATCGTGCCGTCGGCGTTGAGAATCTCGCAGATCACGCCGGCCGGATAGAGGCCCGCGAGCCGGGCCAGGTCCACGCTCGCTTCCGTCTGCCCTACCCGCTGCAGGACGCCGCCCGGCCGCGCCCGGAGCGGGAAGACGTGGCCCGGTCGGCGCAGATCGGAGGCAACCGTGGCGGGATTGATCGCGACATGGACCGTGGCCGCGCGGTCCGCGGCCGAGATGCCGGTCGTGACACCGAAGCGCCGCTCGGCATCGATGCTCACCGTGAACGCCGTCGCCAGCGCCTCGGTGTTCTGCACCGCCATCTGGGGGAGACCCAGCTGGTCGCACCGCTCGGGAGTAAGGGCCAGGCAGATGAGGCCGCGGCCATGGGTGGCCATGAAATTCACCATTTCGGGCGTCACCAGCTCCGCCGCGCAGACCAGGTCGCCTTCGTTCTCCCGGTCCTCGTCGTCGGCCACGATGATGATCCTCCCGTTCCGGAGATCCTCGATGGCCTGCGGGATGGTGTGCATCGTCATGAACGCCGTGCCTTCATCAGGGCCGCCACATACTTGCCGATCGTGTCCCCCTCCAGATGCACCGGGTCCCCGGACTGGCGGAGGGAGAGTGTCGTATGCTGTAAGGTAAACGGAATAAGCGAGATCTGGACCACGTCCGGGGCGGGCCGGGCGGTGACCGTAAGGCTCACGCCATCCACCGCGATGGACCCCAGCGGGACCGACACCTCCGCGACCTCCGCCGGCACCCGGATGTCCATGAGGGCGGCGTCTTCGCGCCGGGCGAAGGTCAGGATCGTGCCGACGCCGTCCACGTGTCCCTGCACCAGGTGCCCGCCAAGGCGCTCGCCCGCCCGGAGCGCGCGCTCGAGGTTCACCTTCCGGCCAACGGCGTAACTGCCGATGTGGGTCCGATCGAGAGAGGTCTGGATCACGTGGACCGTGAACGCCCCCCGGCGGCAGGTCTCGACCGTCAGGCAGGCCCCGTCGACCGAGATGCTCTCGCCGGCTTCGAGCCGGCGGTACGGCGCGCCGATCGTCAGGGTGAGGCCATCGGCCCCCCGGCGGACCGCGCGGACGGTGCCGACCGCGGTGATCAGTCCGGTAAACACGGATTCCGATCCATGACGAGCAGCGTGTCTTCCGCCAGGGAGCGGCGCTCGGCGATGGTCCAGCGCTCCGTCTCGCCGATGCCCATGCCGGGCAGGCCGTGGAAGGCCGGGATGCCATCGTCGCCGAGCCAGAGCGGTGACTGAATCCAGTAGAACCGGTCCACCAGCCCCTCGGCGAGCAGCGCGGCGGCCAGCCGCCCTCCTCCCTCGACCAGCAGCGACTCGATGCCCATCTCGCGGAGCCGCGCCAGGCCGGCGGCCAGGGTTGGCGCACCGCTGACGACCTGGATTCCCATCCGCTCGAGGATGCTGAAGCGGGCCACGTGCGTCTCCGGCCCCGCCACCATGATCGTGGGATGCTCCGCCGCGGTACGCACGAGGTCCAGCGTCGCCGGCAGCTCGCCCCGGCGGTCGAAGACCACCCGCGCCGGCGCCCGGCGCGGCGTGATGGATCCGCGGACCGTGAGCGAGGGATCATCGAAGCGCGCCGTGTGCCCGCCGACCCCGATCGCGTCGAACCCCGCGCGCAGCCAGTGCACGAAGTCGCGTGCCGGCTCGCCGGAGATCCAGCGCGAGCGTCCTTCGCGGTCGGCGATCCGGCCGTCCACGCTCGTAGCCAGTTTCAGGGCGACGAATGGCCGGTCGGATCGCCGGCAGCGGTGGACGAAGATCGCGTTCTGGCGACAGACTGCCTCGGCCAGGAGGCCGCCGACGACGTCGATCCCGGCGCCGGAGAGCCGGGCCGCTCCGCCGGCGGCGATCGGGTTGGGGTCCCGCATGCCGAAGACGACCCGACCGATCCCGGCGGCCAGCGCCGCATCGGTGCATGGCGGCTGTTTGCCCTGGTGGGCGCACGGCTCCAGGGTGACCACCAGCACCGCGCCGCGCGCCCGCTCCCCGGCGGCGGCCAGCGCCACGGTTTCCGCGTGCGCCTCCCCGAACTCCGCGTGGAAGCCCTCCCCGGCAACCTGGCCGTCGGCCAGCACCACCGCGCCCACGAGCGGGTTGGGGTGCACCCGTCCCCAGCCCCCCCACGCAAGCTCGATCGCGTGCTGCATCGCCTCGGTCTCGTTCACCGCGTCGACCGTCCCAAGGTTCCTCCCGTCCGCTCGCCCCGCCAGCAACCCGGTCCCCCCGCCCCCCGGAAAATCACCCCCCGGGTGCTCCGGCGACAGGGCAGGCCCCGATGGCTGCCGGTGGCCCGGAAACAGAGCGGCCCCCGCTCGCGCGAGGGCCGCTGCCATGGAGTCCGCCCGGGTCCGGCTTCCGGCTGATCGCTAGAACGCCAGCCGGATGCCTGCGGAAGCGAAGAAGCGGTTGTTCGATGGGTCGTTGTTCTGGAACGTGGTGGCCAGGCTCTGCGTCTTGCCCATCTGGTAGCCTGCCTCGGCGCCGATCTTCAGCACCGGAAAATCCAGCGCCGCGTTCGCGAACAGCATGGTGCGGGACTGGTCGAGGTTCTTGTCGATCTGGGGTTGCTGGGCGTTGGTCAGCGGGTCCCGGAAGTCGATTTTCGCGGTGCCGGTGTACTTGTCCCATCCGAGACCGGCAGCGACCTCGAGCACGGACAGCTTGTACCCCGCCATGGCCCTGAGATTCGTGGCGTGAATGTCGAGCGAGTACCCGTACCGGTCCCCAGCTGGAACGTCGCCGTAGCCGATCCGCGGAATATTCCGGCGCATGACGGAAACGGACACGGCTGGCACCGGACCCTGCTGGGAGAGGACGCCCACCTTGCCCCCGAACCCGAAGCCCAGGGCCACGCTCCCGATCTTGGTGGCACTCGAATCGACCCGCAGGTCGGCACTGACGCCGGTCGGAAGCAGCTCGGCCGACCCGAGGAAATCCACGGCCAGCAGGCCATGCGAGAGCCCGCCGAAGAGCCCGACCGAGGCCTCGACCACGGGTGACGGAATGAAGGTCTTGGTGCCCGCACCGACGGTCGTGGTGGTACCGTCGTACGCCAGGTCGGGAAGCTGAACGTTGGTGCCGTTGGCGCGCAGGGTCAGTGAGAAGTGCGGCAGGCCGCCGAGGGTCTTCGCCGAGCCGAGCAGCGGGTTGCCGCCACTCACCAGGAGGCCGAGGACCGGGTGGAAGATCACCCCGCCGTCGATCGCGGCGTTGCAGACGTTGAGAGTCCGGCCCGTGTAGCTGGCGCATTCGGGGTTCTGGGCCCGGAGCGGCGCCGCCAGGCAGAGAATGAGGATACCCGGCAGCAGACGGCGAAGACTCACCATGACTTCCTCCAGATCAGGGGCTGAACCGAACCTCCCGAACGCCGCGGCGAACCTCGCCGAGGACCCAGGTCGGAATCTTCTCCAGCGCCGCGGCCGTCTGCGCGGCGGCAACCTGCTCCGCGGGGAGCACGGCGATCAGACCCACTCCGAGATTGAACACCTCCCGCATCTCGGCGGTGGAGACCTGACCGGCCTGCTGCAGCAGCTGGAAGAGCGGCGGCAGGGTCCAGCTCGTGGTATCCACCACCGCGAGGCACTGCTCGGGCAAGATGCGCACCAGATTGCCGCCGATCCCGCCGCCCGTTATATGCGCCAGCCCGTGCAGCTGCGATATGACGGGCATCACAGCCCTGAAGTAGCTCCGGTGGACGGCGAGCAGGGCGTCCGCGACACTCTGGCCGGTCTCGCCGAGCCGGTCGCCGACCTGCAGGCCCAGCTGCTCGAAAACGATTCGCCGGGCGAGTGTATAGCCGTTGGTATGGAGGCCGGTCGAGGCATAGGCAAGCAGCACGTCTCCGGGCAGGATGCGATCGCCGTGGAGGGCCTCGTCCTCCTCCACGATCCCGATGATCGTGCCGGCCAGGTCATAATGCCCCGGCTGGTAGAGGCCGGGCATCTGCGCCGTCTCGCCGCCCGCCAGCGCCATCGCGTGGCTGGTGCACCCGCGCGCGATGCCCTCGACGATCCCGGCGATCTCGCGGACCCCGAGCCCGGACCCCGCGATGTAGTCCATGAACGCGATGGGACGGGCGGCGTGCACCAGAATATCGTTGACGCTGTGGTTGACCAGGTCCTCGCCCACGGTGTCGTAGCGCCCGGCCTGGCGCGCCACGAGCACCTTGGTCCCGACCCCGTCGGTGCTCATGACCAGAACGGGTTTCCGCATCCCGGCCGGTACCCGCACCATTCCGCCGAAGGCCCCGACCGCACCGACCGACAGCTCGGTCCGGGTGGCTGCGACGTAGCGCCCGATCCGCTCCTTCGCTTCGTCGGCGCCGGCCAGATTGACGCCGGCCGCGGCGTACTGGCGTTCGGTCATGTGAGCGGCTCCGCCGCCTCGATGTGGGTAAGGTCGCGGAACGCCCGGACCCGTCGCTCGACGTCCTCGAGCGTGACGGGATCGAATCCGCGGATGCCGAAGTGGGAGACCGCGAACGAGCCCATCGTCGCGCCGTACACCATGGCCCGGCGCAGGTTGTCGCTCGTGGTCGAGCCGGTGCGGGCGAGGTATCCCATGAATCCGCCGGCGAAGGAGTCGCCCGCCCCGGTGGGATCGAACACCTCCTCCATCGGGAAGGCCGGTACGTAGAAGGTGCGTTCCGGTTCGATCAGGAGGGCGCCGAATTCTCCCTGCTTGATGACGACCCGCCTGGGCCCGTGCTGGAGGATCCAGCGGCCGGCCCGGTGGATGTTCCAGTCCTGGGCCAGCTCTCGGGCTTCGCTGTCGTTGACCATCAGGATGTCGACCCGCTTGAGCAGCTCCAGGAGGGCCGGCCGCTTGCCCTCGATCCAGAAATTCATGGTGTCGCAGGCGACCAGCCTGGCCGAGCGCACCTGATCGAGGACCCCGAGCTGAAGCTCCGGGTCGATGTTGCCGAGGAAGAGGTACTGCGCCGCGCCGAAGGCCGCCGGGAGCTTGGGCCGGAACTGGGCGAACACGCCGAGGCGCGTCTCCAGGGTCTCCCGGCTCTGCAGGTCGAACGAGTACTTGCCGCGCCAGCGGAAGCTTTCGCCCTCCGCCCGCTCGACGCCGGACCAGTCGATGCGGCGTCCGCTCAGCCGGTCGAGTTCGGCCATCGGATAGTCGCTGCCCACAACGCCCACCACCTGCACCGGCGCGAGCAGCGAGGCGGCGACGCTGAAGTAGACGGCGGAACCGCCCACGGCGTCGTCCACCTCGCCGAACGGGGTGTGAATCGAGTCCAGGGCGACGCTGCCGACGACGAGCAGGCTCATGGGATCACATCCGTTCCGGGGCGCGGAGGCCGAGCAGGGTGAGACCGTTGGCGAGCACCACCTGGGTGGCACGCGCCAGCGCGAGACGCGCCGACTGCACCTCCGGGGCCTCACCCAGCACCCGGCAACCGTGATACCACGCGTGGGCCACCCGAGCGAGCTCCTCGAGGTAGCCGGTGATCCGGTGCGGTTCCAGCTCGCGGGCGGCCCGGGCCACGGTTTCGGGAAAGATGGCCAGCTTCTTGAGCAGTTCGGTGTCCTGGTCCGCGGGCAGCGCCGAGACGTCGCCGCCGACAGCCTCGGGTCGTTCCCCGGCATTCCGGAAGATCCCGCACATCCGCGCGTGTGCCATCTGGACGTAGAACACCGGGTTCTCGTCGGTCTGGCTCTTGGCCAGATCGATATCGAAGACGAACTGGGCGTCGCCGCGACGCATCAAAAAGAAATAGCGGGCGGCATCGACACCGACCCAGTCCAGCAGATCGCGCAGGGTGACGAATTCGCCCGAGCGCTTGGACATCTTCACTTCTTCGCCTCCGCGCACCACCTTGACCAGCTGCACGATCGCGACATCGAAGAAGTTGGCCGGATAACCCAGCGCCGCGAGCGCGGCCCGCATCCGGGGCACATAGCCGTGATGGTCGGCGCCCCAGATGTCGATGACCCGGTCGAAGCCCCGGTCGTGCTTGTCGACGTGGTAAGCGATGTCAGGGACGAAGTAGGTGAAGCTGCCGTCCTGTTTCCGGAGTACCCGGTCGAGGTCGTCCCCGAAATCCGTGGTCCGAAGCCAGAGCGCGCCATCCTTCTCGTAGGTGAGACCCCTGGTGGCGAGCAACTCGAGAGTGCGCTCGATGCCGTGGCGGTCGTAGATGGCCTGTTCCGAGGCCAGGACATCGAAGTGCACGCCGAAGTCGGCCAGCAGCAGGTCCTGTTCGGCCCGCTGGGTGCTGAGCGCGATCGCCCGGCAGCGGCGGACGCCTTCCGCAGCGGGAAGGTCCGCGAAGCCCCGCCCCTCCGTCGCGAGGACCTGCTCGGCGGTCTCCCGGAGATAGCCCCCGTGGTAGCCGCCCTCGGGAATGTCGGCCTCGCGCCCGACCGCCTGCTGGACCCTCGCCCAGAGGCTCTGCGCCAGGCGGTCGATCTGTACCCCGGCGTCGTTGATGTAGAACTCGCGGGTCACCGTGTGACCGGACCATTCGAGCAGCGCCGCGATACCGTCCCCCATCGCGGCGCCGCGCCCATGGCCCACATGGAGCGGGCCAGTCGGGTTGGCCGAGACGAATTCGACGTTGACCCGGCGCCCCGCGCCGAAGTCGGCGCGGCCAAAGGCGGGGCCCTCGGAGAGGATGGTCTGCAGCAGCCGGGCGAGCTGATCCCGGGCCAGCCAGAAGTTGATGAAGCCCGGGCCGGCGATTTCGGTCCGGGACACGACCGAAGGCGGCAGCTCCAGCGCCGCAATCACCTGCTCGGCGATCTGCCTCGGGTTGGCCTTTCGCGCCCGGGCGACGACCATCGCGAGGTTGGTGGCGAGGTCGCCGTGCCCCGCGTCGCGCGGGCGCTCCAACACGAAGGCGGCCCCCTCGGCACCGAGGAGGCCGGCTACACGGGCCAGTTCAGCCCGGAGGATATCGGTCACTCTTTGGCTTTCTTGCCGGCCGGCTTCCCGGTCGTGCTCTTTTCAGACGGCGCCGTGCCCGAAGGTGTCTTCGACTCCGGCTTGGTCTCGGATTTCGCCTCGCCGCCCGTGGATTCGGCCTTTTCCGCCTTACGGGGCCCCTTTCCGTCCTTGCCGTAATCGGTGATGTAGAACCCCGAGCCCTTGAAATGGAGCCCGGCACCGGCGGAGATCTTCCGGCTGGCCCGACGGCCGCACTCCGGGCAGCGGGCCCGGGGCTTGTCGGACATCTTCTGGAACAGTTCGAACTCGTGCCCACCCGCGCACCGGTACTCGTACGTCGGCATCCGCTACCTGTCCTAAGGAAAACCAGCGCAATAACTTAGCGATGGTTCCCGCCCGATTCAAGCGGGCTGGTGGGTCCCCCGATAGACTCCCCAGGCCGCGCGGAGGGTATCGCTGATCTCGCCCAGGGTCGCCCGGACCCTGACGGCCTCGAGAATCAGGGGCATGAGCGCGTCGGCTCCGCGTGCCGCATCGGCGAGCTGCCCCAGCCTCTGCTTCGTCACCACCCCGTCCCGCCGCGCCTTCACCTCGCCGAGCCTGGCGCGCTGCCGCTGGGCCAGCGCGGAGTAGTCCGGGCGGGGGATCTCCGGCGCGGGCGAGTCATCGGCGAAGCGGTTGACCCCGACGACCGTGAGCGCACCGCTCTCCTGGGCGCGCTGCATCTCGTAGGCGCTGCGGGCGATCGCCTCCTGAAAGAAGCCCCGCTCGATGGCGGCGGCGGCTCCGCCCAGGGCGTCGACCTCGGCGATGAGCGCCCGGGCCCCAGTCTCGATCCGGTCGGTAAGCGCCTCGACGTAGTAGCTCCCGGCCAGCGGGTCGATCGTCCTGGACAGCCCGCTCTCGTAGCCGAGGATCTGCTGGGTCCGCAGCGCGAGAGTGGCCGACTCGGCGGTCGGAAGCGCCAGCGCCTCGTCGTACCCGTTGGTGTGGAGCGACTGGGTGCCGCCGAGCACGGCGGCGAGCGCCTGCACCGCCACCCGCACCACGTTGTTGAGGGGCTGCTGGGCCTGGAGCGTCACCCCGCCGGTCTGGGTATGGAAGCGGAGCCGCGCCGTCTGGTCGTCGGCCCCGAAGCGCTCGCGGGAGAGCCGGGCCCACAGCCGCCGCGCGGCGCGGAATTTCGCGGTTTCCTCGAAGAGATCGTTGTGGGACGCGAAGAAGAACGACAGCCGGGGACCGAACCGGTTGACGTCGAGGCCGGCCGCCACCGCCCGGGTGAGGTATTCGAGCGCATTGGCAAGCGTGAACGCGACTTCCTGGATGGCCGTGGCGCCCGCCTCGCGCATGTGATAGCCGCTGATCGAGATGGGATTGAAATTCATCCCCTCGTCGGCGACGAAGCGGAAGATGTCGGTGACCAGGCGAAGCGACGGCCCGGCCGGGTAGATGTAGGTCCCCCGCGCGATGTACTCCTTGAGCACGTCGTTCTGCACCGTGCCGGCGAGCTTCTGCCTCGGGACGCCCTGCTCCTCGCCGACCACGACGTACATGGCGAGCAGGATGCCGGCCGTCGCGTTGATGGTCATCGAGGTGGAGACCCGGTCGAGCGGGATGCCCCGGAACAGCGTCGCGAGGTCCTCGACGGTGTCGATGGCGACCCCGACCCGTCCGACCTCCCCTTCGGCCATCGGATGATCGGAGTCGTAGCCCATCTGGGTCGGCAGGTCGAACGCGGTGGAGAGGCCCGTCTGTCCCGCCGCCAGCAGGTGGCGGAACCGCTCGTTGGTCGCCTCGGCGGTCCCGAAGCCGGCGTACTGGCGCATGGTCCAGAGCCGCTCGGTATACATCCGCGGGTAGATCCCGCGGGTGAACGGGAACCGGCCCGGCTCGCCGAGGTCGCGCTCCGGATCGCCCTGCCAGTCCGCAGGGCGGCAGAGCGGCCCGGGATAGGGGTCCGTCAGGTCACGCCTCCATGCGGTGCAGGACGTCGGCGACGTAGCCGACGTCCTCGCGCGACCCGATGACCAGGGGCGTGCGCTGATGCAGCCAAGCGGGGACGATGTCGAGGATCCGCCCGGTCCCGTTGGTCGCCGAGCCCTCCGCCTGCTCGGCGATGAACGCCATGGGCGAGGCTTCGTAGAGCAGGCGCAGCTTGCCGTTCGGGTTCTTGCTGTCCGCGGGGTACATGAAGATCCCGCCGGCGATGAGGTTCCGGTGGAAGTCGGCGACGAGCGAGCCGATGTACCGGCTGTTCTTGCCCCTGATCTCGTCGGGCCGGTCGCCGTGGAAGCCGCGCACCGCATACTGCACGCTCTGGGACCAGCGCCCGAAGTTGCTCTCGTTGACGCTGTAGTACATGCCGACCCGCGGGGTCACGATGTTCGGGTGCGAGAGCAGGAACTCGCCGATGGTCGGATCGAGCGTGAAGC
>Ga0153915_10001040_pt1 | contig 25614 bp, 28 predicted proteins | sample Opewatmetagenome_2_FD_107003 | JGI IMG/M metagenome (GOLD analysis project Ga0153915, IMG submission 107003) | Freshwater wetland microbial communities from Ohio, USA - Open water 3 Core 3 Depth 3 metaG | ecosystem: Environmental > Aquatic > Freshwater > Wetlands | place: USA: Ohio, Lake Erie...
ACCGGTATTTTATTTGCAGCCACGATTTTGGAAATTTTTTTACGCACAATATTAACCATGTTTTTTGGTCCGCGGGCGTCAACGGCAACCGGCGGGGTGGTATGAATTCCGGCCAGATATGTTTCCTTCTTTAATTCTTCATCATAGAGTTCCATATTGGTCGAAGCTTCGATAATAGCTATCGGTCCCCGGCGGCTTCCCGGCTGATAAGTGGAAGTCAGATCGTAGGGAACGGGAACAACGACAAATAAGGAATCGCGCAGTGAATGCGCCGGATAAAATCCTCCAAAGTTCATAAGTTTAATCCTCGCAATGGTTATAGTTAATGTTGGTAAATCCCTGCATTATTCAAAAATTAAGGCCTGTAATACCTCAGATAAAAATGATCATTCTCGTAGTATAAAAAAGAGTAATGACTTATCCAGTCGCCCAGCGTAACGAAAGTCTTATTTTTGCCCGCGACAGTATAATGGTTTAAACTGGGTACATGACAATGGCCGAGAATAACCGCATCATAATCTTTCTGAAATTTTGTTTTAGCGAAATCGGCCAGTTTTTTCACCAGCGCATCGCCGTTTTCGATAGTCATCTCCTTGCTGGCCGTGGAAGTAAGCCCGGCTAATTTCCAGCGGATCGAAGCCGGAATGAAACGCTGAAAATTATAGAAAGCACGACTGCGCAGAAATTTGCGAAGCAAAATGTATTTAAAATTTTTCCTGTCGGCAGTGTCGCCGTGAGCTATCAGGACATTAAGATTATCCAGCCTCGCGTTCGTTATTTCTTCGAATACTTCCATGCCCAGAACATCGTGAAAATATTCTCCCATGAAGAAATCATGGTTTCCTTCGCCCAGATGAATGCGTATTCCCGATTTTTGCAATTCAATCAATTTGTTAATTACCGGTATGAATTCCGGATGAATTTTTTCCCTGCCGCAGAACCAGAAATCAAACAAATCACCCGCAAAATAAATATCATCGATATAAACCGGTTTTGTGCCTGTGCTATCAGGATTGACCAGAGTATGAACATTTCCTTCTTTAATAGTATTAAAGAAGGAAATAAGTTTTTCATATTTCTCGTCACTGGATTTCCTCAAATGAGCATCGGAAATGAAAATAACTTTCATACTTTAATCCTGTAGATTTAATGAGATATCCTTTAGCAGATACCTTGAGCCAGGTCAATAAACACCTGCGCTGTGGTTGTTGAAAAACACTCATTTGCTGTGTCGCGCTTCAAGCCGAACCGCTCAACGTATATCTATAATACGCTTCGCGATTCGGCTTTTTGCGCTCCTTGCACCTGAGTATTTTTGAACAGCCACAGTAATCTGATACATGTTCATGTAAACCTTTTTGATTAATAAATGATTGTTCCGGCGGGAAGAAAAGAATTGATTCTTGTTTTGTCTGATATTTTTTGCTAGTTTCAGTCTATACGATTGAAAAATGTTTGAATGAACAATTAAATAAAGGCGAAAAAATGATAAAAAAACAAAATATAATTAAACGGGCGAAAGATGTATTAAAAATAGAAGCCGACAGTATTTTACGGCTGATTGATAAAATAGACAGTAACTTTTCGAGCGCCGTGAATCTGATCTGCAAATCCAAGGGCAGAGTGATTATTACCGGAATCGGCAAATCCGGTCTGATCGGACGAAAAATCGCAGCCACTTTAACCAGCACGGGAACGCCGGCTCTTTTTCTCCATCCTGTCGAAGGCCTTCACGGAGACCTGGGCATTGTCACCAAAAAGGACATATTGCTTGCCATTTCCAACAGCGGAGAAACGGCAGAACTTATGCCTGTCATAAATTCCGTCCGTCATATCGGCGCTCCGGTCATTGCGTTTACCGGCGGTATAAAGTCAACTCTTGCCAGGGCAAGCGATATTGTCATTGATGTTTCCGTGGAAAAAGAAGCCTGTCCTTTCGGCCTTGTCCCCACTTCCAGTTCCACGGCTACTCTGGCGATCGGCGACGCTCTGGCCATTGCCCTGCTTGCCGAGAAGCAGTTTAAAGAAAAAGATTTCTACAAGTTTCATCCCGGCGGGAATCTTGGTGTCAGGTTAAGGGAAACAGTGGCAGATGCGATGATCGTCGGGGAAAAAATTCCCAAAGTGCTTACCGGAGATTCAGTCCATAAGGCTATAGAAGAAATTAACCGCAAGAATGTCGGATTTGTTTTGATAACAGACAAGAAAAATAAACTGATGGGAATTTTGACTGACGGCGATTTGCGCCGCATGATCAGCAAAAAAATATCTTTTGAAGGAAAAATTATAGACGATATAATGACCGGCAATCCCATGACGATAGGTGAAAAAATATCTCTGGCGCAGGTTGTAGAGCTGATGCAGCTCAAGGAAATAACTTCCTTTGCCGTGGTTAATGAAAAAAAACAACTCAAGGGATATGTGCATCTGCATGATATTTTAGGCAGGGGCGGATCGGTGAAAATTTCTCTGACTCAATAGTCGCGCGAAGGCGGGGAAAATGGCGCTTTATGAATTTGACGGAAAAAGGCCGCTGGTGCCGGATGATTCCTTCGTCCATCCTCAGGCCGCTTTAATCGGCGATATAGAAATCGGTCATGAATGCATGATTGCTCCCGGTGTTTCCATCCGCGCCGATTTCGGACCTGTTGTAATCGGCGATCGCTCCAGCATTCAGGACAATGCGGTTATTCATGTTTATCCCGGCTCCAGAGTAGTCATTGAAAACGATGTCATCGTGGCTCACGGGGTAATCCTTCATGATGTTCACATCAAATCAAGATGCGTGATAGGCATAGGCGCGATTCTGCTTTTCGGCGTGGTATGCGGGGAGGATGTTTTTGTTAACGCCGCCTCGGTTGTGCCAAAGGGAATGCAGATTCCCGCGGGCAAAGTCGTTGCGGGCAATCCGGCAAAGATCACTCATGATGTTACCGATGAACAGAAGAAGATGGCGAAGGAAGGCATTGATGAGTATCGCGAACTGACAAGAAAATATCTGTCAACAATGAAATGATACCTTATTATCAGGGAATTTTATTTATTCTTACCGGGAACACAGGCAAGCATATCTTTTAGAGTTATTTCCGGATGATGATAGCGTTTTTTCTTCCCGGTTCTTTTGCCGTATTGAATTGCTTCTTCGGGACACCACTGAAGGCAGGCAAAACATTGTTCGCAACGATGCTGCCATGCCGGTTTTTCGCCGGTAAGTATAATATTTTGCGCGGGACAGATTTTTTCGCAAATTCCGCAGCCGGTACATTTTTCGTCCGCAGAAAAAGATTTATCCATTTCGGGAATGTGAGAAAAAGACAACCGGTTAATTGCCGAAAAGAAAACATTCTGCCATGCCGGTCCTTTTTCCGGCGCTTTTTCTTCTTTCGCGCGAACGGATGCGGCTATTCTTTCGAGTTTATCCAGCGCTTCTCTGAATTTTTCCTGTTGCTTTTCCGGCGCGATAGCGCCGCCCCACGGAATGTAGTTGCTGGGCATGCAGAGAGAAAATCCTGAAGAAAGTCTGGCGCCCTTGTCCTGCAGCAGATTATTCAATTGAATCAGAGTGGCGGCAACCTGTCCGGCGTTAACGCCGATCGCGAAATAGTACTTGGTCCGGTCGATTTCCAGCCGGTTAAAAAAATCAACAACCCGTACAGGCAAACCCCAGATGTGAACAGGGAAGATAAAGCCGATGTTTTTTGAATCAGTCTGAATCCGGCCTTTTCCGGTAAGAGCTATAGGAACAAGTTCGATATTTTCAAGCGCCGCAGACAGCTTTTTTGCTGTCCAAAGAGAATTTCCGGTTCCTGTATAGAAATAAATTGTAGTTTCCATTTGCATAGATCAGGGGGTTACTTTCAATGCCTTTACGTAAGAGGCTTCCGTGAATCCGGATACCTGATATTTATTGATTAAGGCAAAGGGAACATCATCGCTGTCATCTATTTTTTTTCTCTCGATGACGGCGTTTTTATCAGTGTCCATGTTATATTCGGTAAACCGTATCTTTTTGGATTTTAAAAATGCCCGTGCTTTATCGCAATCATCACATTTGTTTTTGGTATAAAGAACAACATCAGATTTCTTATTGTTGTCATCTTTTGTTTGATCATCCCCCTCCTGTGTGTCTTTTGTTGAATCGTCTTCACTTTGCGGATTTTTAATATCTTCTGTCTGGTATTTATGAATTTGAACATCTTTTGCGGATTTATTTGCCGGAGGCGGATAATCCGTTATTTGCGTGTTTCCGTTTTCATCTTCCCATTTGTAATAATCGGCATTTGCCGTTTTACAGACAAATAAAGATAACAACATAAACAGTAATAGATACTTTTTCATTTCTTTCCCCGCAGTATAAATGTTTTATTCTGTCTTTGTTTGTGTGCAAAGACACTTACAAATAACAATAACACGAATTAAATAAAGGAGCAATTTTTTTCAGAATCAAAAATACAGGGATTGCACGGCGGATAATTAAGAAACCTGCCGGAATGAAAGCAATAATAACTTAAGAACTTAATTATCGCAGGATTTTTTCTGAACATATTAAGTTTTTATTTTAGTAAACTTTTTTCACATAATTTGTTATTGAAGATTCACGCGGCTTATTGTGGAATTCAGGGCATTGATTTTAATCAGGTAATGCTTATAATATAGAAAAATAATCAGGAGAATTTATGTTTGGCCGGACTGTACGTCTTTTTAAAATTTTCGGATTTGAAATAAGAATTGACATGAGCTGGCTGCTTCTGGCGGCTTTAATAACATGGTCACTGGCCAGCGGCCTCTTTCCTGAATATCACAAAGGCCTTTCTGTTGAGGCTTACTGGTGGATGGGCGCGGCCGGCGCGGCGGGACTTTTTTTATCCATAGTCGCTCACGAACTTACTCATTCCCTGATGGCCAGGCATTACGGGATGTCCATAAAAGGAATAACGCTCTTTATTTTTGGCGGTGTCGCCCAGATGGAAGGAGAGCCATCTCATCCCCGAGCGGAATTTATGACTGCCGTTGTCGGTCCGCTTGCCAGTTTTTTCATTGGGTCCTTATTCTTTTTACTGCACGGTTTTGGAGAAAAAATCGGCTGGCCAGTTACAGTAAACGGCGTAATAAATTATTTATGCTGGGTAAATATTATTCTGGCGATTTTTAATTTAATTCCCGCTTTCCCTCTGGACGGTGGAAGAATACTGCGTTCCTTGCTGTGGAAATGGAAAAAAGACATACGCTGGTCAACCGATATATCCTCGCAGATAGGTTCCGGTTTCGGACTTCTTTTAATCATTATGGGAGTCATTTATATCGTCAAAGGAGATTTTGTCGGAGGCTTGTGGTGGTTTCTGATAGGCCTCTTTATCCGCTCGACGGCGCAAATTTCCTACAAACAGCTTTTGGCTCACAGTCTTTTTAATACAAAAAAAGTAAAAGATCTTACGGTCAGCAATCCCGTGACCGTGCCGCGTTCAATATCTCTGGAAGAATTTATCAATGACTATGTGTATAAACACCATTTTCAGGCTTATCCCGTGCTTTCTTTCGGCAGGTTAACAGGCTGCGTCTTTGTAAAACAGATAGCATCGGTTCCCCGCGAAGAATGGACGCGGTATACGGTGGGAGCGATTGCTCTGCCCTGTAATGAGGACCTGACAATAGGTCCGGAGGAAGATGCCAATAAGGCGCTGGAGGTCATGAACCGCACAGGCAACAGCCGTTTGCTGGTTGTTAACGGCGATCAGCTGGAGGGCATTATATCCCTGAAGGATATGCTAGCCTTGTTGTCCATGAAGATGGAGTTAAACGATTTGAAAAAAGAATAGGGAGGTAATATTATGATTTGCAACGTGGGAAAGACAGACAAAATCATTCGTTGGATCATAGGTATTGTTATAGCTTCTCTTGGCCTTTATTATCAAAGCTGGTGGGGATTGCTGGCTGTAATTCCCATATTGACGGCGCTTTTCGGATTTTGTTCTCTTTATATTCCGTTTAAGATTAATACTTGCGGGAAAGAATCTAAATAAATGTTGATACCAGGCCGCATTTAAAGTCTAACTTTGCTGTTTTTGATTTATCGGGATCGTCGGATTTCTCGACGTATCAGAATATGACTGCCCGGGCCGACTTCCCTGCTGCCTGGTTATCCTTATAAATGAGACTTGGTATATAAAAAATAATATGGAAAATACTTTTAAGAAATTTTTCTCCCCGATGGATGTTCATTTCGGGAATTTTATTTCATCTTTTGATGAGCAAAGCAAAGATGAATTGTTTCTGGCGGCGGCACTGGTCAGCAGGTGCGTGAGGGAAGGGCATATCTGTCTGAATTTGAGCGATCTTACCGGGAAGAAGGTTTTTGAAAGTGAAGATGGAAAAAACGTCATCGAATGTCCGCCCCTGCCTTCCTGGCTTGCCTCTTTAAGATCGGCTTCCTGTGTGGGAGAACCCGGTGATTTTAAGCCTTTGATCCTGAATGAAAACGGCCTGCTTTATCTGCATCGCTACTGGCAGTATGAAAATGATATCGCCGAATATATTTGTGCCGCCGTATCCAGACAAAACAAAATTGAATTAGATGAATCTCAACTTCAGAAAAAACTGTCTTTGTATTTCGATGAAAATTCCGGACAAGAGACGAACTGGCAAAAAGTTGCCGCCGTTGCCGCAAGGCTCAAAAAATTTCTTGTGATCAGCGGCAGTCCCGGAACGGGGAAAACAACGGCAATTACAAAAATTATGGCTTTGATTCTGGATACGGAGAAAAGGCCTTTGCGCATAGCTCTGGCCGCGCCTACCGGCAAGGCTGCCGCCCGCCTGCAGGAATCAGTCAATAAAACAAAGGAGAAATTAAATTGCCCCGCGCCGGTAAAAGATATGATACCCGGCACGGCGCAGACAATTCATCGTCTTCTGGGTTATATAAGCAATTCGCCTTATTTCCGGTTCAATAAAGAAAATCCCCTGCCTTACGATCTTGTTGTAATTGATGAAGCCTCGATGGTCGATCTGCCTCTGCTGGCAAAATTAATTTCGGCAATGCCCGCGGATGCCGGTCTGATTCTGCTGGGGGACAGGGATCAGCTGGCATCGGTTGAAGCAGGCGTTGTTCTGGGAGATATCTGCTCACAGGGGGCTCCCAATGTCTTTTCTGAAAGTTTTGCCCGTCGGATTACGGAGCTTTCAGGCGAAGAGATTGAATCGGACCAACAGCCTCCGGGACTTCAGGATAATATCATCCATCTGCAGAAGAATTTCCGGTTTTCCGGGGAAAGCGGAATCGGTCTTTTGAGCCGCGCTGTCAAAAACGGTGAATCACAGGCGGCTTTGGATTTGCTGAAATCGGGAAAATACGCGGGAATTCATTGGACGGAGTTAACCCAAAGCGTAAAATTATTTAAAACCCTTGGCGAAGTATTTATCAGTAATTGTAAAGAATACATGGAGGCGGCGACTTCCGGCAAAGTTGTTCCACGGAACATTTTTGATCTGCTGGAGAGATTCCGTATTCTATGCGCTTTGCGCGTGGGAGTCTGGGGTACGGAAAATATCAATATTCATGTGGAAAAAGTTCTCCGCGAAGCCGGACTGATTAAATCGCGCGATATTCTTTACGAAGGAATGCCGGTTATGATTTTGCAGAATGATTACCGGCTGCGTTTATTTAACGGCGATGTCGGCGTTATTCTGAGAGACCCGGAAGAAAATAATCAACTGCATGCTTTTTTCCGCGATGAGCAGAATGCCGTGAGAAAATATCTGCCTTCAAGACTGCCTCAATTTGAGACGGCATGGGCCATGACTGTTCATAAAAGCCAGGGATCGGAATTCGAAAAGGTTTTGCTAATTTTATCCGACCGCGATGTTCCGCTGATAACAAGAGAACTTATTTATACCGGAATCACACGCGCCGTCAAAAATGTGGATATATGGGCCGGTGAAGATTTGCTGACCAGGGCGGTTTCCAGACGCATTTCCCGTCAATCGGGACTGGCTGATGCTCTGCTTCGATCAAAATCCGTGTTTTTGCCTTGACTGTTCAAATATATTTTTATTATAACCGGACGCCGTTAAAAAATATTGTCTCTCCTTCGAAAAGGACTGTTTATGTCAGAGAAAGAAATGCTTGAACCGCGTACGATGCCTTCTCAGGAACGAGCACGCAGGACAGTGGCTGCTATTTACGATGCCGCGGCGCATGTTTTTACCGAAATCGGATACGCCGAAGCGACTACGGATCAGATAGCTGAAAGGGCGGGGATTTCGATAGGAACGCTTTATCATTATTTCTCCGGCAAAGAAGCTATATTATATGGCCTGTGGGAGAGGTACATGGATGAGATCAAAACAATAGTGCGGCAGGTGGATCAGGATATCCGGCGGCAGGGTTTTCTTGATCGCGGGATTATCCCGATTCTGCTGCATCTGGCTTTGGAACTTGTCAGCTATGATAATGTGCAGAACCGTTTGTTTGTCAGTCCCATAGGCCTGCCCGATACCATTCTCCAAAAACGCAGGGAACTTGGCCTTTACATAGAATCAGCCGTGGAAGCAATCTTTCGTGATGTTGCCAATGTGCGTCTTTTGAATCCTAAAATCGGCGTGCATATTATCTGGGCGACAGTACAGGCTGTGATTCACGATTACATTCTTCTGGCTACGGATGAAATCAGTCAGCAAGACTTAATTGACGAATTGTCCGACATGCTGAGCCGCTATGTCTTTACCGATGACGCGGAAGAGATTCCTATAGCAAACAGCAAAACAGAATAATCCGTTTTAAAAATCATATTTTCCCGACACGGCAGGGAACAAATCGGTGCATGGGAGTTCCGAACTGATCGCGGTGAGTGTTTTTCGTCAGCCGGTTGACGTTGGCGCCGTATTTGACACCGTTGTAAACCAGACCGAAGCCGTGCGGGATGACCACATGTCCGCGGCGTGCCGTATCCGTGATTTCCAGTTCGATCTCTTCGCTGCCCGCTTCCGTCGTTACTTTTACCTGTTGGCCGTCCTTTAAATCCAAAGCGGCAGCGTCGTCGGGATGCATGGCGAGCGTGCAGGCGCGTTTGCCTTCATTCCATTTGGGGTCGCGCATCAGCGTATTGGCGTTCATGGACGTATGCCGCCCGGCCATAAGAATAAGCGGAAATTCGTCAGGCATGATAAGAGCCGCTTTTTCTCCCGCCGCTTCTATTGATTTCAGCTCATCAAGCAATTCCGGAATGTGAAGGTTTGTCTTTCCGTCCGCGGTTTTGATTTGGGCGAAATTATTTTCCGGATCAATTTTTCCCACCCGGATGCCTTCAGGGTGATCGATAATTTTTTGAAAGATTTCCTCGCCAAGCGCTGGTCCCGGCTTAAAGCCCGCCCTTGCCGCATTCTCGTGGAAAGACTTGGGCGCTACCTGCAAAAGCCCCCAGAGCGCCGCCAGATGAACTGAATCAAAAGTCCTGCCCAGAGTTTTGCCTAAAATAAAAGGCATGACCTTCAGGGCTTTCGGTTCTGACATGGCATATTCCATAAGTTTTTGCGCAAAAACGGCATGGCTATGCCCGGCTGCCTGATAGAGACTTTCCGGAATCGGCGGAACCAGGCCGAGCTTATCCGCCAGCCGCAGATCGATTTCGCCCTGTTCCAGCGGTTCCCCTTCCGGCTCGATGATGGGCCGGCGCATCTGGAAGAAAATGTCCGGATAGGTCATGGGGAAGAAAGTGCCGTCCCATGATTCGTAACCGGAGCGGGAAGGCAGCACGTAATGGGAAAGCGCGGCTGTTTCCGTCATTGCCAGTTCCACGGTGACCAGCAGATCCAGACGTTTGAATGCCTCTTCATAGGCTGTTGTGTCCGCGTAGGAACGCAAAGGATTCAAGCCGCTGACCAGAACCGCCCGCAGTCTTTCGGGATGATCGGAAAGAATTTCCTCCGGCATGACATTGGGCGGAAAACATCCGCAGACAGGGAAGGAGTTGGTAGCTACCGTTCGCCAGACGTTAGGGTTTCTTTCGTCGGAGTTGGGGCCGAATGGTACTATGTGACCGGGAATGATATTGCCGCCGGGAACGCAAAGCCTGCCGCAGATAGACTGAAGAATAACTATCAGATAGGAATTCAGGCCGCTGTGGAGTCCCATAAAAATGCCCAGATCATAACGCAGGGATGATTTGCGCGTGGTATACGCACGAGCTACCTCGCGTACCTGATCAAAATCGAGTTCGCAGATTTTCAGGGCAGCGCGGACATCGAAATTATCAAAAAGATATTTCACCTCACCGAAACCCGACGTGTGATTCTTTAAGTAGTCTTTATTTTCCCAGCCCTCTTTCAGGATAATGGCGATTATTGCCTTGAGCAAAAGGGCGTCCGTGCCGGGACGTATCTGAAGGTGGATATCAGCGATCTTCGCGGTTTCGGATACTCTGGGGTCAACGACGATCAGCAATTTATCCGGATCTTTGGCCAGACGCTGAAGATGGCGCGGCGCCTGGGGAATCTGGTGGCTCTGCATGCCGTTCCAGCCGAATATCAGAAGAACATCGGTATTATTTACATCCGGCCCGTCATGCAGGTATTGCTTCCCGTGCGTGCGTCCGCACACCCAGAAAGCTCCGGCAAACTCCTGTGCCAGAGCGCTGTACTGATATTGCGAACCCAGTCCCCGCATCAGAGAGACGCCGAAGGCAACTTCAAGATGACAGCCCTGACCGCCTCCGCCCATATAGGCAAAAGAACGCGGCCCGTATTCGCCGACAATGCCTTTGAGTTTGGCGGCAATTTCATCAATGGCCTGATCCCACGAAATCCGCTCAAATTTGTTCCCGACTTTTTTCAAGGGATATTTCAAGCGGTCGGCGTTGTGCTGGTGCCAGGCGATGTTCATGCCCTTGCGGCAGAAATACCCTTCGCTTTTAAGATTGGATTTATCCGGCTTTACTTTGACGATGCGGTTGTTTTCCACCTCGACTTCCAGACCGCAATTCTGGGCGCAGAGAACGCAGCCGGTTTTATGTATTGTTCCCATAAAAAATCCTCCCCGGGTTTTGCAACCTCTTGATGTTCGTCTTTGTCAGCGCGTGGCGCTAAGACGAAGCTTTTTAATTATTTCAAACAAATCACGTTTTTCTTCTTTCGTTAAAACCTGTAGAAACTCCTTGTTCGCCGCCTCAATTACTTCGATTACCGCTTTGCTCAGCCCGCTGCCCTTCGGCGTTAAATGTATATGGATGGAGCGCCGGTCGTCGGGATTGTTCCTGCGTTCGATAAATTCCGCAGCCTCCAGACGGTCCAGAATGCCCGTGAGCGTCGCGCTGTCGAGTCCGGTTTTTTTGCCGAGTTCGCCCGATGTAATCTGGTCTTCCATATGGAGAAAACCCAGAACCAGAGCCTGGACAGGGGTAAGGTTAAGGTCGGAAACTTTTTGAGAGAGAAACCTGCTGGCAAGCTGATTGGCTTTGGCAAACTGAAAAAAAATACAATCTGTTTCCTGCATGCTGTTTTTCATCCTCGTATACAATCTACTTGTATGCGAGTATTAATCAAAATGCTGCGGATGTCAAGACAATTATAAAACTTGATTTCAATGAAAAAGACACCATAAGGGACGCCCGTTTAAATACGCTATTTCTTTCTTCCTGAAAGTGAGTGTCAGATAATTTTCAAATTTATACACTCTTTCAAACAGTATTCATTAATATCGATTTTCTTTACCTTGGACAAATTTCCTATAAATTGCCAACTTGGTATTTCGTGGTAATAAAGACCAAAAGCCCTGTAGTAAAAAGTCAAATATATTGATTTTACGATGTATTATTTCTTTTCATTTTTTTTGAATTGATATAGGATTGTACAAAATATCGGAAAATGCTCGGCGGGTATAGTAATTGTTAGCAATATTAAAGAAGGGTTGGAATGAGCTACGAAACTTATGATTCTCTTTTAAAACACGCATTCGTTGAAGAAGTGTTTAAAAGATCAATGGAGATTAGAAAAGAGATCGTAAAGCCAAATGGTTTTAAAATAGACGCGGAATACAAACGTGATCCTTATGAAGAAGAATTCTATTGTTTACAATTAGGATATTGTATGGCTCATTTACTGACAGTGGTTCAACAGATGGAGCATACGATCTTTTACATGGGTAATTTCTCACCAACCGATTCAATGAAAAAAGCTGGAGTAGATCGCTCAAAGCATCTTTTATGGTCGATTGAAAATTATATCATAAGAACACAAGTCGTCTATGATCGTCTCCTTATCGTGGTAGATAGGCTGTTTCATATTCAGAACCAACCGAATCGAATCTCTCACGAATCCATTGTAACGAATAAACATGTTTCAAGAACAGCAATACCTAAAGTATTAACGACAGTTAAATCTGCTATTAAAAAATACTATCCCAATAGAAATACAATAATTCATGAAGCTTCATATCTTGATGGCGAGCTAAGAAGAATCGAGGCTTATGCTTTTCTTTCATCAAATCCTGATTATAGTGAAGAAGGTGTCAAAAATCTACAAGCTGACTTGGCTTATAATGTCAGGGATTTTTTAAAAAAACGAAAAAGAGAATTTTCAATAATAAACAAAAATGTTTGCGTTGCGCTGGGTGACTTGTTTAATCAAATGCACCCCATTTTTACAAAGAAATATAAAGAGTTATGTGCCAAATAAAGTTGAAGATAGGTGAAGATAGGGACGCCCTTAAAATTGTAAGTTAATGGAAATATGTAATAAATAGTAACTTAGAATTTTAAGGGCGTCCCCTAAACTCTCGTCCCCTAAACTCTATAGTCCAAGTATTTGAGGCAGGTCTTTTTTTTAAAGGACTGTAAATGGATACTATTAAAGGTCTTCCTTTATTTCTTCATGGTAAGCGAATCTCTTCTTACTATTCATTGATAGGGCACGATGAAAACGCTCTAACGTATGCCCTTGGTCATTGCCTTACCTTTGATAGAGAGTTCCTATCGTCATTTCTACGAAGGTGTCAATTCAAACATGTAACTAGTGCTAATGTGGGCCATGCAGAAATTCACCTCCAAAAGAGAGAATATGAATCAGGAATTGTTGATCTTGAAATATTCATTCAAGATAGAGTGCAATTAATTGTAGAGGCAAAAGTAAAAGGAGGTTTCCCTTCAATTGCACAAGTTCGGACTTATATTAAAAGACTGAAAGATCGAAATATTGAATCCAAAGTTGTGGTCTTAACAAAAATAACGGATGACAAAGTAAAAGACGATTTGAAACGTGAATTCGGTAAAAAGATAGGATTTCTTTTGTGGTCGGATATCCTGAAAATCTCAATAAATATTGCAGATCATGATGATAAATCCAATGAGCTCCGTGATTTCATCGCCTTTATGAAGGAGGTATATAGCATGAATATAAATGCCGAGGAAGAAGTCTGGATAGTACCATTGTCAACAACATGGAAAGCCAAAAGTATAAATATCAGTGTGGCAGACTTTCATGTCCAACATAAATTTTGGGTAATGGGAAATAATAAACCTCGGCACTCTATATATATGGGGTTTAGATATAATGGTTATCTTCAATGTATTGGACGAATTATACGAATTGATCGCAGATTAAAGTCTTCTCAAATTGTGCCCAAAGCTCCCAAAATTGCCAGAGAATTTTGGCATGAAAAATATGGCCCTTGGGATGTGGTAAGGCTGGAGAAGCTGATTCCGTTTCCCAAGAAACTTCGGTCTGGAAATATTCATAACAAGCACATTTATTGTGATTTCGATCTTCTTTTGACATCCGATAGTATTTTAGAAGCAGAATCTCGTATGATAAAGCGTAGGAAAAGAAACACTGCTGAGAGATAACGGGGCATCCCCTAAACTACTTTGATTTATATTCAGGCAAAGACAACTTCCAGAGCAGCATTTTTATGGCGTGGCGGTTTTGGTTTAACAACTATCTGCACGTCACTGCCAAGAACATTAAGAAAATATATTAGACGTTCCAGAGAAAAACCTGACAGCTTGCCATTCATGATAAATGATATTTTCGGTTGTTCTGTTCCTAAGATTTTTGCAGCCTCTATCTGGCTAATATGACGCTTCTGAATTATTTCACTTATTTTGAAAGCAAGCTGTGCTTTGGCCATGCGTTCTTCAGTGTCTGGCAGTCCGAGGTCTGCAAACACATTTCCAGCGCTCATTGTTATTTTATTTTTCATAGTATGCCTCATTTCTTGACCGGAAACTCTTTGAGATCATCTCTGCTGCTGCCTACCCAGACTATTGGTTTCGTATCCATAATAAGATTATACCATAATTGGAATAATAATAAAGAAATATTATTTGCCCTAAACCTAAACCGGAACCATAGAAATGGGGATTTAAAAAGTCGAAGCTCTCCGCGGCTTTGCGGAACCGCGAAGAGCTTCTTTATGCCTGAGTCCGGCCTTTATATAACAGCGGAGTTCTATATCGGGTGCGGATCAGGAGGTTGATTACAATTTTTAAAAGTTCAGTTATCTATACATCAACAGTTACACCTGCCTTATTAGGTTCTATTTCTTTTAATAGAAAAGCCGCGACCAGGGCCACAAAGAAAAGCCCGGTGATCAACATCATATTGAAGCCCAGCACGATGGGAATGCCGCTTATCTGGCCGCAAAGCATCAGGACGCCGTTCGAAGTAGCCTCCGGTACCGGGTGGGTTTTTTCGACAGCATAGGTTAATCCGACGGGCAGGGCAGGGATGAGGAAGAAGCCGAATACAAAGCCGCTTATGCCCAGAAGGACAATTGAAGATAAAAACTGCAGCAGCAATGTAAGGGGTATGGCCATTCCTGCCGCCAGTATCAGGAATATTTTTCTTTTGTGATATTTATCCGACAGGGCGGACATTATTACCGCTCCGAAAATGCCGCCGACGACAATCAGTCCTCCCACGATGCCCGGCGCCAAGGTGGTATCGTAGTCCAGGGTGCGGTTTTTAAACATACTATCTATTTCCGTCAATATGGCGTTAAATGCTCCCAATCCAATAAAAAACATTACCATCAGATAGATAAAATCCTTATTTTTGAAAAGTGATTTAAGCCCGATGGTCATGGTCACTTTTTTTTCAGCGGCTATAGGGTTGGGCGGCACCAGAGGCTTTTCCCTGAAGAAGAGAAAGAAAAGGATAGCGGAAGCCAGCGACGGAGTTCCGTAAATGGTAAGAAGGGCCTCGATCCCCTGTCTGGTAGTGCCGCCAGCCTCGTGGTAATGCGCGAGAACGAATCCCGGGGTGAACAGGACGATAGTCAGGCCGATAAAGATCGACATGGTAAGCAATCCCGACGCCAGCGTTTCTTCCTCTTCCGGGAACCAGTTTCCCGCCAGTTTGGTGAATGCATTGAGCACGAAAGGCTGTGCCACGGCGCAACCTACCATGCATACAAGGAGCCAGCCGTATGTGGGTGCGAAGATGCGCAGAAATCCGCATACGCCGGTGAGGATGACGCCGATTGCCGTACCCCACTTAAGTCCCCAGTTATCTATGCACCAGGCGGCGGGAATGGCCAGCGGAAGCCATGAGAACATGGCAAACATGGCCAGCAAATCAATCATATCGGCATTGCCGCCTGTGTAAACTGCGGCCGCGTCTCTGGCTATCGGCGCGAAAGTCATCCACGTTATCTGGGACATTGCAGTAACCAGCATGTAAATTCCCAGTACCACCCATCTGTAAGAAGATACGACCGGACGAATATTTTGTTCCATAATGGAATTGCCTCACTGATCGATCATTTATATATTAATTCCTGTTAATGGGTCTGAAAATTACATTTTCCGGAAAGATATTTCCGTTTTTCCGCCGCCCAGGCGAAATCTACATCATTCTCACGACAATCAAGGCGCCGAAAATCACGCACCAGAGATTGATGAAGGCATTGAGTATCATATCCATGACGGAGATTTTATACATGCCGTTCTGGAAATTGAAACTCATGTCCAGAATTCCCAGGAAAACCAGAGCCCCGCCGCAGGCCACGAGGATCGTATTTCCGTGCGTCCCGCCTGTCATGTTCAATACACTTCCGGCGATCAACACCAGGGCAAGGATAATGTCTGGAACAGGAAAGGAATGCTCATAAACAAAGTAGCCGTCCGGCGGATTCTCCGGCGCCAGTCCTATGGTGAAAAATCCTATCCAGAAGAGTATAAGCCCCGCCGCTGTTATGATGCTCAGTATTGAAATGGTATTGATGCTTAGTAGGTTAATCATGGTTCATTCTCCTTTTATTTATGATTCTGATATGCCCGCTTCTTTTTTTCCCGCTACCCGCGCGAAACCTTCATCACTTTCGCGACAATCAAGGCGCCGAAAATCACACACCACAGATTGATGAAAGCGTTGAGTATCATGTCCATGACGGAGATGCTGTACATGCCGTTCTGGAAATTGAAACTCATGTCCAGAATTCCCAGGAAAACCAGCCCGCCTCCGGCAGCCGCGAGAATAATGGCTCCCTTCGCCTGTCCTTTCAGGCACATCATGGAACCGATAAGCAGCACAATTGCCAGAGTAATATCGGGAGGCGGGAAGGAATGCTCATAGGCAAAATAGCCTGCCGGCGGATTTTCCGGCGCAAGGCCTACGGTGAAAAATCCTATCCAGAAGAGTACAAGCCCTACGGCTGTGAGGATGGCGAGTATTGGAACGGCTTTGCCGATTTGTACCTGATTCATGTTAAATCCTCCTTGCTATTTGTTTTTATTTTTCTGATATGCCTGCTTCTTTTTCTCACCTTCTTTTTCCAGCATCCTCCAGATGGGAGGGATTACGCGGGGAATGCAGGTCAGCAGCTTCGGCAGAGTGGCTGAAAATGCCGGCACATACGATTCGATCTTTCGCTTTGTTATCGCGCGGTAAACCGCACGGGCCACGGCTTCCGGTTTTTGCGGCGTGCTCAGGAAGGTGAGGGGAGATCCGTTGTTTTCCGATTCGTAGCGCAGCATGGGAGTGTCGATGGAATCAGGGAAAATCGTTCCCACAAAAATATTGTGCCGGGCAAGTTCAATGTTGAGGGTGAGATTGAAACCTCTCAGCGCGAACTTGGTGGCGCTGTAAACGGCGCTGTATGTTTCGGGAACAATCCCCGCCAGCGACGATGTGGTTATTATAAAACCTCCGCCGTTTTGTTTCAGGGGATCTATGATCGCCCTGGTGAAATTCATGGCCCCCACCTGATTAATCATGATTTGCCGGTCCATGTCTTCATAGGTACAGTCCTCGAACAGCGAAGGAAAAATGATTCCCGCGTTGTTGACCAGAATATCGATTTTGCCGAAATGCGAGATCGCCTTTTCTATTGTTTTTTTAATATCCGCGCGGTTGGTGATATCGCAGCGTATTGTCAGCGCCTGCTGCTTCAGCATTGAGGCCGTGTCGAACAGGCCTTTTTCATTGATATCGCAAAGCACGCATTTGATTCCATTCGCGTCGAAAATCTTGGCGATTTCCGTGCCGATTCCTCCCGCGGCTCCCGTTATTATTGCAACCGATCCTTCCATATTTTTTTTCATGCGCCCCTCTTTTTCTGAACCTTATTTATGCTCATGTCCATGACCCATTCCGTAATCTTCGGAAAGAGACGCTTCATTATAAAGGTTAACTTCCCGTCCATGTTGGGGATGATCATGAATTTCCCCGTACCGATATCATTGAGAAGAACCCGCGCCACATCGTTCGGCGACATGAGTTTTGCGCTTGCGGAGATTTCCTTTGTCTCTGCGGGTTTGGTCTTGTTTTCCTCCTGAAAACCCGGCGTGTCAGTGTCGGGCGGGCAGAGGACCTGTACCGCGATGTTAAACTGTTTCAGCTCGCTTTTCAGAGCTTCGGAAAAACCGACGATGGCGAATTTGGAAGCGCAGTAATCGGTATACCCGAAAACACCCAGGAAACCGCACATGGACGAGGTATTGACGATAACGCCGCCCTTCTTTTTCATAAGCGGTATCAGGGCGGAGCAGGTGTTCCAGATGCCGTACATGTTGATGCGCATGGTTTCATCGAACTGTGCGAAAGATATGTCTTCAAAGTTACGGGGGTAGGCGCGGCCCGCGCAGTTGATAAGCAGGTCCGGGGTGCCGAAATCGCTGACGGCTTTAGCCATGGTATTTTTCACTGCCGCGTTGTCGGAAACATCGAGCGTCATGAAACCGACGCGCGAGCCTCCCTTCGCGCTTTTTTTGACCTCAGCGGCCGCTTCTTCAAGACGCTTGCCGTTGCGGGCGAAGATCATCACGTTTGCTCCCTGAGAGGCCAGGAGTTTAGCCGCGGAAAGGCCGATGCCGCTGGAGCCTCCCGGGATAAACACCGTTTTTCCATTGAATTCTTTCATGTGCATCCTCCTGATAATGTTTTATATAGCTGCTTAATGACTGACCCGATTCATGTGATTAAAGTTCGCTTATTTCTGCTTAAGCTTATCGAGGTCGAGAGTCTTTAGCCATTTCATGGTTATGGCCATTCCTTCTTTATACGAAATCTTCGGTTTCCACCCAAGTTCACGCTCGGCCTTTGCGATGCTGAAACGGAAGCGCGAACCAAGATTTTTCACCGTATAAGTTGTCAGAAGCGGTCGTTCCTTGATTCCCAGTATCCTCCATATAAGCTCCATTACCCATGAGGCCGCGTAGGCGAGGCCGTACGGAATATGCGTGGTGATGGGCGGAACACCGAGCGTCCGCGCGATCTCAGCGCAGAATTTCTGCAGAGTCGTGAATTCTCCGTCATGAACCAGATATCCGTTGCCGACGGCACGCGGGTCCTCCGATATAAGCAGCAGGAGATCCACCAGATTATCTATATATGTAGGCCACACCAGAGCGTCTTTGCGCCAGAAGATGAGGTCCTTTTTGACTATGGAATCGGCCAGGAGCGGTACGAAAGTCAGGTCTCCCTCTCCGAAAACCCAGCAGGGATAAACCATGGTAACCGGAAGTCCCTTTTCCTTATGGTATTTCCACATGATATTTTCCGATCGTATTTTATAGTCGGGATAAGGTTCATCCCATGGCTTGAGCGGAAAGCTCTCATCCATTACCCTGTCTTCGATGATGCCGAAAACATCACAGGTACTCATATCAACGAACCGCGAAACCCCGACCTCTGTTGCCGCCCGGCACATGTTTTCCGCGCCGCCGACAGTTACCTGCTCAAAGAGGCTCTTGGGAGCCCAGTCCGTAACCACGGCCGCGCAGTGGAATACTATTTCCATGCCTTCCATGGCCTTTCTTATCGAATTATAATCACAAACGTTTCCCTCCACGACCTCAACTCCCTTTTCCTTGAGCAAAGCCGCACCCGGATCGCCGGGAAGCACCATGGCTCTAACCTTGTTACCTTTCGCCAGATTTCCTTTGACGAGGTTGCCGCCGATAAAGCCCGTAGCTCCTGTAATCAGCACCTTTTTCATGACTGCCCCCTTTTATATGTTTTTATGTTATATTAGCCTTCAGTATCCTGCCTACCGCCTCAAGCATGAACGCGATTTTCTTCTTTTCCGGCACATCATTTTTTTCATGCATGAAAGCAAGAAGCCTTTTGCGGTAATGCACAGATACCGTGGAATAGCTATAAAGAATAATGAGATTATCTATAAAGTAGACCGTAGAGCGTATGTCCACGGAACTGCTGATTTCACCTCTCGATACGGCGCTGGTCAAAAGTCCGGTGAGGAAATCCCTGCCGATATTTTCCAGTTCGGCGGATTTCTTCTCCGCGAAACTGTTAAGAGCGCAGGTGCCCAGGTCCAGATACATGGATATGATAAATCCGCTGTGCCTTCCCATTTGTCTGATTCCGTTGAATATCGAGTTGAGTGTGGGAAGCACGGGTTTGTCCGTTTCGACCTGCCTGTAGAGGCCGTTGACCAGTTCGATGCCGTAATCCATGATAGAGAGGAAAAGGTCCTCTTTGTTTTTAAAATACTTGTAAAGAGCGCCGTTGGAAATACCGGCGTTTTTGCAGATGTCGGATATCGAGGCATGATGATATCCCTCGCCTGCGAAAATTTCCGCGGCGGCATTAAGAATAAAGAGCCGCCTTTTATCCGGGAGTTTCAGAAATGTGTTTTTCATGAAAGCACCTTTAGAGAGTGAACGGTTGCTCTCTATTTTTCATATCCATATTCAAAAGTCAAGATGAATCAGGTAGCGAGCGAATACAGAATTATAATTTACCTTGAGAATCGAAGATTCTTCCATGTTCGCCTGCGAGAGCTTCAATCAGGTGGCGGGTGCAAACGCCTTCGCCTGCCCCGAAAGCAGGCAGGTTCTTACGTAATGATAAGTTTGCCGGTAATCATATATTTTCCTGCCGCGTGCCGCGCAAATTTTACATGACCCTCCATGAGAGCATAATTCAATAAATGTTTTCAATTCAGCATGTTAGATGATAAAAACCGATTAAAAATTAACTTTAAATAATTTTTCCATAAATCTTGACAATTATGTTGCAATCCATTAGCGTACGAACTTAAATTTGAAGAAAGATTAAAGAGAGTTATACTTGCGCAAATGCGTTCAAGGGGGGATAACAATGATAGGCACGCTTATTACTACGCATGGCAATCTGGGAGACGAACTTATAAAATCGGCAGAGCTGATAAAGGGGCCTCTGGAAAATATATTGCATATTTGCATTGATCAGACGAAAAATCCTGAAGATATAAAAAAGGAAATCAGCCATGCCATAAAAAAACTCGATCAGGGCAGGGGAGTGCTTATTCTTACTGACCTTTTCGGAGGCACGCCTTCCAACATATCGCTGTCTTTTATAAAAGAAGATAAGGTTGAAGTTCTTACCGGAGTTAATCTGCCCATGATGCTGAAATTGTCGGATGTAAAAGAAGGCATGACTTTGCGGGAATTTGCCTGCCTTGTAAAAAGCTACGGTGAAAAAAATATTATGCTGGCCAGCGAAATCTTAAGTAAAAAAGCCAGCAGTTAATTGATTTTGCGGCTGTAACCAGTGTGAGACAGTATATTTCAGGGAGAGTAAGCCTCCCGCAGGATGGAGATCTGCTTGGCAAAAGATTTGAATATAGTTTTGGTCCGTGTTGACTGCAGGCTTGTGCATGGCCAGATACTGGAAGCATGGGTGCCTTCCGTCAAGGCTAAATGCATTATAGTTGTTGACGACAAGGTGGCCGCCGATCCTTTTTTTGAGACAGTAATCAGAATGGCCGTTCCCAGCGATATTGATGTAATTATCAGTTCCGTGGATGATTTTGTCCAGAACTATGCCTACACGCACGGCACCGGAAAGAAAACCATAGTGTTATTCAGCAGTATTGCCGATGCCTGCCGCGCTTTTACGCAGGGATTTCGTTTTGAAAGATTAAACATAGGAAATGTCTATAATAATGAATTCAAGGTTTGCTGTTCCCCTTCGGTTTCTTTATGTGAAGATGAAATAGGAACTCTGGAAAACCTGCTGAAGGAACAATGCGTTTTTGTTGAATTACAGAGGGTGCCGAAAGGAAGGGCTGTCAACATTAAGGAAGCTCTTAAGGATTACTGGAATACGGAAAAATAGAAGAGAGAAGATTTAAGTTTTAAGATTTAAGCGTTAAGTATAAAATGTAAATGTGAAAAGCATTGCGCTTAAAGCCGATAGCCGGATACTCACCGCCGATAAGTATTGTTTGTTTACAACTTTGGTTTTTAAAGGTTGGTGTTCACTTGTTTACTGTAATTGTTTTAGTATCATTATGCGGCAGCCTGTTTTGCCTTGATCGTGTTTTCATTCAGCTCATGATCTCCCGGCCTGTCGTCATTGCTCCTCTTGTCGGATTTCTTTTGCATAATCCTTACGCGGGACTGATAATCGGAGCGCTGATCGAACTAATCTGGCTGGATCGCCTGCCCATAGGAACCTATATCCCTCCCAACGACTCCATTGCCGCCGTGACGGCGACTGCCATTGCCGCCATAGCCGGACCTCAACTGGGAGGCGTGTCGCCCGAAATAATCGCTCTTTCCGTGCTTATTGGCATTCCCTGCGGCCTGATAGCCAAACAGGTTGATGTCAAAATAATCGAATCCAACAACCTTCTTTCCGACAAAGCCGTAATAGACGCTCAGGAAAACAACATCATCGCCGTGGAACAAAAAAACTATCTTGGATTGATCAAGGTGTTTATATCATATTTTCTTTTGCTTTTAGCGTTTCAGTCTGCCTTTATTCCTCTTGTAATCTGGCTTTATCCTAAATTAAACCCGGCCGCCGTAACCGCTCTTTCCTTTACATATTATTTTCTGCCGCTCGTGGGAATTGCCGTCGCCGTCAATATGCTTAAACTCCAGAGAGCGATTCCTGTTTTTTGCGCGATATTTTTAGTTGCGGCTGTAATTTTGGAACTTTTCCATGTCCTCTAAAAGTAATGCCCCTGAAGTAACAGTAGATTTAATGAAAAGGGAAGACCTGCCGGAAATACTGGCAATCGAGCGGGAATCATTTTCATCGCCCTGGACCGAAGGCATGTTTGCAAAAGAGATTGACAACGCTCATTCCATGTGTCTTTGCGTGCGGATAAATTTCGGAAGCAAAAGCGTTGTCGGCGCGTATATTATCTTCTGGCTTGTCGCCGATGAAGCTCACCTGCACAATCTGGCGGTGAAAAAAGAATACAGAAGGAGCGGCCTCGCCTTCGGACTTATGGAAACCATGAAAAAAATCGCCGCGGAGAATAAAATCAAATCCCAGACACTGGAAGTAAGGGAATCAAACAACGAAGCAATAAAGCTTTACCGCAAATGCGGTTTTGTAGTAAAAGGAATCAGACCACTTTATTACATGGAGACCAAAGAAGACGCCCTGATCATGTGGGCGGATGTAAAAAAATAAAATTCAGCGGATTAAAAATGGCGGCAAATATTTACATCGGGGAAATTCTGGAAAACGTAGAGATTCAGGAAGATTGCTTTCTGATGAAAATAAAAACGGCCCCGTCCTTTCAAAATCCGTTGCCGGGACAATTTATCATGATCCGCATATCCGGCCTGAATGATCCGTTTCTGTCCCGTCCGATCAGTATCTATGCTTTTTCCCGAAACGAGGATTACAGCACGATTGAACTGCTCTATCGCGCCGTTGGTAAGGGAACGCAGATCATGGCGGGGCTGATCGAAGGTTCCATGGTGGAAATCAACGGGCCGCTGGGCAACGGATTCGACACTAAGTCGGTTAAAGAAAACATAGTTATTATCTCCGGAGGGATCGGCATAGCTCCTCTTTCGATGCTCACCGAAACACTGCAAAAGACGCACCCCGCATCGAACATGATTATATACAAGGGATTTCAGAGCGCATCCGCCGTTGTCGGCCTGAAAAAGCTGCAGAAACTCTGCCGCAATATCAGCGTCTGCACCGATGACGGAACCATGGGCGAAAAAGGTTTTGTCACCGGGATTTTTCAAAAGGACATGAAAAAATTCCCCCAGGATAACACTTCTATTTATGCCTGCGGTCCCAGGCCGATGCTCAGATCGCTGGCAAACATATTGAATAGAACAAAATTCTGCTGTCAGGTTTCGCTGGAAGAGCGGATGGCCTGCGGCGTTGGAGCCTGCATGGGATGCGCGGTAGCCGTAAAAGATAAAAACGGCGCTCTTGCACACAGGCGCGTATGTGCCGACGGGCCGGTATTTAATTTGCAGGATATTATCTGGGAATAAATTGTGAAAACGATGAAAACAAAAACATCTCCAAAAATGGCCGTTAATCTGGGGCCGCTGAAACTGAACAATCCGGTAATGACGGCTTCCGGCACTTTCGGTTATGGAGAGGAATATGCCGGTTATCTTGATTTAAGCAGGCTTGGCGCCGTTGTTGTCAAAGGCCTGTCGCTGAAACCCCGTTTGGGAAATCCTCCGCCGCGCATAATGGAAACATCAGGCGGCATGCTCAACTCCATAGGCCTGCAGAATATCGGAGTGGACGCGTTTATTGAAGAAAAACTTCCCTTCCTGCGTAAATATAATACGGCGGTTGTTGCCAACATCTACGGCGAGACCTACGATGAATTCAAACAGGTGGCGAAAAAACTGAGCTCGGCCAAAGGCGTGCATGCCCTGGAAGTAAATATTTCCTGTCCCAATGTAAAAAAAGGCGGAGTAAGTTTCGGCGCCGATCCGAAAGTTGCCGCCATAGTAACGCGTACAGTGAAGGATGAAACCGGCCTGCCCGTTATCGTCAAGCTCACCCCCAATGTAACGGATGTAGCGGCGGTAGCCGTCGCTGTGGAAAAAGCCGGAGCGGATATCATATCGCTCATCAACACCCTTACGGGAATGTCCGTTGATCTGAAAACACGCAGGCCGCATCTGAAAAATATTACCGGCGGATTATCCGGCCCGGCGATAAAACCGGTGGCGCTACGCATGGTCTGGCAGGTACTGCAAAAGGTTTCCATTCCGGTTATCGGCATCGGCGGCATAATGACGGCCGAAGACGCGCTGGAATTTTTAATTCTGGGAGCAAAGGCGGTGCAGATAGGCACGGCCAATTTTATCAACCCCTGCGCCACGCTCGATATAATCGAAGGAATAAAAATTTACCTCGCCGATAACGGGATAAAGGATATTAACGAGATTATCGGCACTTTCCGTCCTTGAATTCGGTAGCGAGCGCTTATAGAATTATAATTTACTCTAAGAATCGAAGATTCTCCACAGCTTGCCGCGGAGAATCTTCAAATTTTGCCTCTAATTTTTCCGTAGTGCGGGACTTTAGTCCCGCAATTCTTTGGTAGTCCGGGTGTAAGACTCACAGGATTAGCGCAGCTAAAGCTACGCACTACGAAGTACTGGAAGCGAACATGAATGTTCGCACTTAATTAAATGTAGTGCGGGACTTTAGTCCCGCAATTCTTTGGTAGTCCGGGTGTAAGACTCACAGGATTAGCGCAGCTAAAGCTACGCACTACGAAATATTGGATGCGAATCCAAGATTTATCGGGATTCGCACTACAATTTTATGAATATGATAAAATACAAATCTAAACCCCATCTCACGGATTTTGACTATTGTGGATGTTATCGTTATTTTGTTACCATTTGCACAGACAAGAAGAAAAATTTATTTGTAAAAAATAATCATATTATAGAAAAGATGATTGAATTCCTCGATCAAAAGGCAAAGAAGCAATTATTTACTGTATGGGTTTATTGTTTTATGCCGGATCATTTACACATGCTTGTTGAGGGTATAAATGAAAATTCTGATTTAAAGAAGTTAATGAAAGATTTTAAACAGAGAACAGGTTATTGGTATACGCATGAAAAATCAAGTGCGGGAAATAAATTATGGCAACCCGGCTATTATGAACATGTATTGCGGAAAGAAGAAGATACCACGGAAGTATTGCGTTATATCCTGAATAATCCCGTTAGAAAGGGATTGGCAACACATTATATAGACTACCGTTATTCGGGATCATTGGCGATTGATATAAAGGAAATATTGATTTAATATACGGGTCTAAACGGTCTGTTGCCCAAATACCTTTTGCAAAGATTATAAAGAGGGGATATAAAAATAGCAACACATACTTGGAGAGCAACCGCCATGATGGGTCACCAGCCAGATGCACAGCCGAAACTC
>Ga0153915_10001041_pt1 | contig 25601 bp, 19 predicted proteins | sample Opewatmetagenome_2_FD_107003 | JGI IMG/M metagenome (GOLD analysis project Ga0153915, IMG submission 107003) | Freshwater wetland microbial communities from Ohio, USA - Open water 3 Core 3 Depth 3 metaG | ecosystem: Environmental > Aquatic > Freshwater > Wetlands | place: USA: Ohio, Lake Erie...
GACGGGGAGAATGCCGGGATCGGTCAGGAATCGACCTACAAGGCCGGCCTCCTCTCGTTCTGGAAGGACCGGTATTTCGGCTCTGTGTACTCGGAAGAAGAGACCAAGGAGAGCAAAGACGCGGTCGTCGAACTGGGGCGGCGGATCGCCGCCGCCATCCCCAAAGAAGGGCCGAAGCCGAAGCTCCTTGCCTATCTCCCGGCCGAGGGCCTCGACGCCGGCGGCGTCCGCTATTTCCATAACTATTCCATCCTCAATTTCCATTTCTTCGTCGCCGACAAGGACATCCTCCTCCTCGAGCAGACGGCCTCGGCCGTCCTGGCTACGTACGCGTCGGCCGGAAAGAAGAGTTATCTTCTCGTCGTCGGCTACCCGGACGAGGCGAAAGCCGCCCGGGCCTTCGAGTCCTTCTCCAAGAATTACATGCCCGACGCAAAAAAAAGCGGCATCGTCCGGACTGAAGACAAGAGATGGACGGCGTCCGCTAAGGCCGGTAATATCGTCATCGTCGTGTTCAACGCGGGCTCTGATCAGTTTGCCATGAACCAGCTGGCGTCCGTGCAGGAGCTGATCGAAGCCGCCGGCAAGAAATAGGACAGCCCGGACCGGACTGGCCCGACGGCCGATAGCGCCGCCGGCCGCCGGAAACAAGGAGGACGTTGAATGATGATTCGAAAGGTGATCACCCGAAGGGATTTCCTGAAGTCCGCTTCCATCGCCCCCTTGGCCGGGGCGTTTATCCCGGCCCTGAAGGGCGGGCAGACGGACCCCGGCCAGAAGGTCAGGGTCGTTCTCGTCCGGGACCCTTATGCCCTCGACGCGGCCGGGACTCCCCGGGCAGAGACCATTCAACGGATGCTGGACGAGGCCGTCTGCGAGCTTCTCGGCGAGAGGGACCCCGCCAGCGCCTGGAAAAAGCTCATCAGGCCCGACGACGTCGTCGGCATCAAGACCAACACGTGGGGAAAGCTCCCGACCACAACCCAGGTCGAGCAGGCCATCAGGCGCCGGGTGCTGGACGCCGGCGTTTCCGAGGACAAGGTCTCGATCGACGACCGCGGCATCCTCAGGAACCCGGTTTTCCAGAACGCGACGGCCCTGATCAACGCCAGGCCCGCCCGAACGCATCATTGGGCCGGGATGGGGAGCTGCATCAAGAATTACATCACGTTCGTGCCCAAGCCCTCGGACTACCACGGGGATACCTGCGCGGATTTGGCCTCGATCTGGACCCTGCCCCACGTCAAGGGCAGAACGCGGCTCAATATCCTGGTCATGCTCAAGCCTCTTTTCCACGGGATCGGCCCCAGCCACTTCAGCAAGGAATATACCTGGGAATACAAGGGGCTCATCGTGAGCCGGGACCCCGTCGCGGCCGACGCCACCGGCCTCCGCGTGCTCCAGGCCAGGCGGCGCGAATATTTCAAGGAAGATCGTCCTCTTCAGCCGACCCCGCACCACATCTTTCTGGCGGACACCAGGCATCATCTCGGCGTCAGCGGCGAGGACCGGATCGAGCTCGTCAAGCTCGGCTGGAAAGAGGGAGTCCTCGTCTAGATGCCGATCTACGAATACCGCTGCGTCGACTGCGGTAAAAAAACGCAGGTCCTGACGCTTACCCCAAAGTCCGCGGCGGAGCCGAAATGCCGGCACTGCGGCGGCGTCAACCTGAAGAAGCTTGTCTCGCGCGTCGCCGTCCTGCGTTCTGAAGAGAGCCGCCTCGAGAGCCTTGCTGACCCCTCTTCACTCTCCGGCCTTGATGAGAGCGACCCGAAGAGCGTCGCCCGCTGGATGAAAAAGATGGGCAAGGAGATGGGGGAGGAGGCGGGCGAGGGATTCGACGAGGAAGTCGAGAAGGCCATCGAAGAGTCGGAGCGGGAGGGCGCGGGGGGCGAGGGTGGAGGCGGCCCCACGGGCGGTGGCGACGACGATTTCTGAGCAACAGGCAACGGGCGAAGGAGGCCAACCATGACGGCTCTAACGGGCGTTTACCTTTTTATCGGCGGCGGCGTCTTCGGCGCCGCGGTCGTCCTCATCATCCAGCTGGTCAAGAAGAGGGAGGCCCGGGAGATCGCCCGCGAGCTCGTCAGCGAGACGGAGGGCGAGAAAGTCAAGGACCTGGAGGTCTTCCTCGGCCGAGTCAAGGACTCGCTGGGTTCTATGTCCCTCGACGCCCTGAAGACGACCTCAGAGGAGTTCCTGAAGCTCGCCGAATCCAAGCTCGGTCAGCAGACTCAATCGGGGGAGAAGGACCTCGAGGGGAAAAAGAAGCTCATCGACCAGAGTCTTGAATCCATGCGGGACGACCTCAAGAAGATGCAGGAGCTCGTGGCCGGCTTCGAGAGGGACCGCGTCCAGAAATACGGCGAACTGTCCGCCCACCTGGAGACGGCGGCCAAGCAGACGGCCAAGCTCCAGGACACGGCCAACCACCTTCGCCAGGCCCTGGTCAGCACCAAGGCCCGGGGCCTATGGGGGGAACGGATGGCCGAAGATGTCCTCCAGCTGGCAGGTTTCGTCGAGGGCGTCAATTATCTCAAGCAAAAGGCCCTCGAGGGATCCGGGTCCCGCCCCGATTACACGTTCCAGCTTCCGCAAGGCCGGAAGGTCAACATGGACGTCAAGTTCCCCATGAACAGCTACCTCCGCTACCTCGAGACGGAGAACGAAATGGAGAGGGAGGTCCAGAAGGGCCAGTTCCTGAGGGACGTCCGGAGCCGGATCAAGGAGGTCACGGGCCGAGACTATATCAATCCCGAGGACGAGACCCTGGACTACGTCCTCGTCTTCATTCCGAACGAGCAGGTCTACGCCTTCATCAACCAGAATGACCCGGCGATCATCGACGAGGCCCTCAAGAGCAAGGTCATCCTCTGCTCGCCCTTCACCCTCTTCGCCATTCTGGCCGTCATCCGCCAGGCCATGGAGAACTTCAGCACGGCCAAGGCGGCCAACGACATGCTCCGGCTCATCGGCGGATTCAATAAGGAGTGGGAGAAGTTCCGGGAGTCCATGGACAAGATGGGGCGGAAGATCGAAGACGCCAGGGAGGAATTCCAAAGGCTCACCACAACCCGGCGTAACAAGCTCGAGAGGCCCCTCCAGAAGATCGAGGACCTGAGACGGCTGAAGGGGGTCGAACCTGAGATCGCCCTTGGCGAGGCTGAAGTCCTGGCTATCGATGCATCCGAGGAGAAGGGAGAGGCCGGCTAGGGCTTCAGGCTTTGGCGAGCGATTTCTGGGGTTCAAGCTCCCACGGGCTCAGATGGACGGGAGGCCCGGCGCGACGGATCAATCCCGCGGGCCGAAGAGGGCCGTGCCGATGCGGACCATGTTGGCGCCTTCCTCGATCGCGACGCGCCAGGAATTCGTCATGCCCATCGAGAGGTGAAGCATCTCGACACGGGGTATGGTCAGCGCCCGGAGAGAGCCCCAGACTTTTTTCGTTTCCCTAAAATAAGGCCGGGCGTCCTCCGGGTCTCCCTCGAAGGGTCCCATGGTCATGAGCCCCGCGACCAGGACGTTCTTGAAGGCGGCGACCTCCCGGACAAGTGGTTCCACATTCTCAGGCAAAACGCCGAATTTTTGGGGTTCCCGGCCGCTGTTCACCTCAATCAGGACCGGCATGACTTTGCCGATCGCCGCCGACCGCTTGTCGATCTCCCGGGCCAGCCCCATGGAATCAAGGGTCTCGATCATGTCGAAGATCTCGACGGCTTTCTTGGCCTTGTTCGTTTGGAGATGTCCGATAAAATGCCAGTGGGCCCTGGGCCCAACGGCGGCGAAAGCATCCGCGGCTTCCTGGACGTAATTCTCGCCGATGATCTTGACACCGGCATTGATCGCCGCGGTGATTTCGGCCGCGGTTCGTGTCTTGGCCGCGGCGACAAGCTCGACCCCTGGTGGCAGCTCGGCCAGGATGGCCCTCACGTTTTCGGCGATCATGTCCGCTCTTCGGTCCTCATTCTAGCACAATCGCTGTTGTGTTATAATCGGCGCGGAACGTTCGACCGAGGGGACGCGTGACCATCCGCGAAGAGCTCGAAAAGACGGAGCAAAAGATTCTCTCGCCGCGGGCTTGTCTCAGCGCCCGCTCCAAGGGACGCGTCAGACCGGAGTCCCCGCACGCCATCCGCACCGATTTCCAGCGGGACCGGGACCGGATCATCCACTCGAAGTCCTTCCGGCGCCTTAAGCATAAAACCCAGGTCTTCCTCTCGCCGTTCGGCGACCATTACCGGACGAGGCTGACCCACTGTCTCGAGGTCTCCCAGATCGCCCGGACGATTGCCAGGGCGCTTCGCCTCAACGAGGACCTGACCGAGGCCATCGCCCTCGGCCATGACCTCGGCCACACGCCCTTCGGTCATTCGGGGGAAGAAACGCTCCGCAAGCTCCTGCCCGGCGGATTTCACCACGCCGACCAGAGCCTCCGCGTCGTCGAGAAGCTCGAGTACGAGGGCAAGGGGCTCAACCTGACCTTCGAGGTCCGGGACGGAATCCAAAGGCATTCCAAAGGCCGCGGCGAGATCTTCGACGACGATAGCGAGGACATGCCATCGACCCGCGAGGGCCAGATCGTCCGCGTCTCCGACGTCATCGCCTACGTCAACCACGACATCGACGACGCCCTTCGAGCCGGGATCATCCGGGAAGAGGACATTCCGCCGAGCCTCATCAGGGTCCTCGGCAAGTGGCCGGCGACTCGGATCGACCGGATGGTCATGGACGTTGTCGAAGCCAGTCTCGGGACGGGACTCGACCGGATCGCCATGAGCGAGCGGATCATGAAGTCCGTCCTCGAGCTCCGCGATTTCCTCTACCGGCGGGTCTACTACAATTCGACGGCCCGCGAGGAGCTCCGCAAGACCGAGAAGATCATCCGCGACCTGTTCGCCTACGTGTCTGAAAATCCGGAGGGGTGGGTCAAGGAATATCCGGCGGGGGATCCGCTCGTCGTCCGAGTCGGCGATTTTATCGCCGGGATGACCGACCGCTACGCCATGGCTCTCTACGAGCAGATTTTCCTGCCGAAGGCCTGGCCGATCCTGTGAGGGACGCCGCAGCCTCGCTCGAAGGGCGGCGCCTCCCGGCGCCGGATTTTTTTCGTCGACCTCATGAAGGGAAGAATGGCTTCCGGCTTGAGGGAGGAGGGGAAAATGAGAAGGCCTGGCCATCCGCTTATCGTGTTCTTCTTCTCTGGCCTCTTCCTCTTGCCGGCCGCACGAGCGGGCGCCGCTGACAGGACCGCCCGAGCCTGGGAAGAGAAGCTCGTCATTCCGACATACACCGTTGGGCCTGCTGAGCCCAATCCCATCTTCTACAATGGCAGGGCCTACCAGGGTGCCAAGGGACCGATCTACCCTTATCCGCTACTCGACCGGCTGTCCGACCGAAAGGAGGACAAAACCTACAAGGGCCTGTATCTCGAGAATCCCTACGTCCGGATCTGCGTCCTGCCCGAGATCGGCGGCCGTATCTTCGAGGCCATGGACAAGACGAACGGCTACGATTTCGTCTATCGCCAGCACGTCATCAAGCCGGCCTTGATCGGCATGCTCGGCGCCTGGATCTCGGGCGGCGTCGAGTGGAACATCCCTCATCATCACCGGCCCACAACGTTCATGACCGTCGACTCTTCTTTTGAGAACGGCGCCGACGGCAGCGCCACGGTTTGGATCGGCGAGATCGAGCTCCGCCACCGGACGAAGTGGCTCGTCGGCCTGACGCTCAGGCCGGACTCGTCCGTGGTCGAGGTCACGATCAGGATTTTCAACCGGACCCCCCTCCCGCACTCGATCCTGTGTTTTGCCAACGTCGCCGTCCACGCTAACAAGGACTACCAGATCCTCTTCCCACCGACGACCGAGGTCGCGACCTTCCACGGGAAAAACCAGTTCTCCGGCTGGCCGATTTCTCACGAAGTCTACAACGGCCAGAATTACACCCGGGGTGTGGACGTTAGCTGGTGGAAAAGCCACTTGACACCGACCTCCTTTTTTGCCTTCGACGCCGAAGAGGATTTTTTGGCTGGCTACGACCACGGCAAGAAGGCCGGAGTGGCGTTTATTGGCGACCACAACGTCGTCCCCGGCAAGAAACTTTGGACTTGGGGCACGGGCTCGGAAGGGAAAACCTGGGAGAAAATTCTGACCGACGCCGACGGCCCGTACCTCGAGCTCATGATCGGCTCTTACTCGGACAATCAGCCGGACTACAGCTGGACCCAACCCTATGAGACGAAAGCGGTTCAGCAGTTCTGGTACCCGATCCGCGGCCTCGGCGGCCTCAAGAACGCGAACCGCGAAGCGGCCTGCAACCTCGATGTTATGGACGGAAAAGCGTCGGTCGCTTTCAACTCAACATCAGAGAGGAAAGGCGTGCGCGGCGTCCTCCGGGCGGGGGAGAGAGTCGTATATGAGGACACGTTCGACATCGGACCGGGTGCGCCATACGTGAAAGAAACCGCCTTGCCCGTCGGAATAGAAGGGCAGGCGCTCAGCCTCGCGCTCTATGACTCGGACGGCCGGGAACTCGTGCATTACAAACCGCTGCTCAAAAAGAACAAGCCGCTACCTGCGCCGGTCGTCCCGCCTCCGCCGCCGAAGGACGTCAAGACAAACGAAGAGCTCTATCTTGCCGGGCTCCGCCTCGAACAGTTCTACAATCCGGCCCTCGAGCCCTATCCATACTACGAGGAAGCGCTCCGCCGCGACCCCGCTGACGTGCGGGCCAATACGGCCTTGGGCATCCTCTACCTCAACCGCGGCATGTACCCCGAGGCCGAAGCGAGGCTGAGAACCGCGCTGGCCAGGCTGACCCTCAACTACACGCGGCCGAAGAACGGCGAACCCTATTATTTTCTTGGCCTCGCCCTGCGACGCCAAGGGAAGTTCGCCGAGGCCGAAGACGCCTTCCAGCGGGCAGGGTGGAGTTCGGCCTGGTTCGGGCCGTCGTTCCACCAGCTGGCGGAAATGGCTTCCTCGGACGGAGACTACGGAAAAGCACTGGAGGATATCGAGAGAGCGCTCACGGCCAACAGCCTGGATCTTAAGGCCCTCGGCCTGAAAGCCGCCCTTCTGCGGCGGCTCGGCCGGAAAGCGGAGGCGAGCCAGGCAGCTTCGGCAGCCCGCCTCATCGACCCGCTCGATTTCCTAAGCCTCCACGAGTTGGCGCTCAGCCGTCTGATGGCGGGAGCCTCCGCCGATTCCAGCGGCGCTTCCGATTCTCTCCGCGGCCTGATGCGCGACTCCGTCGCCAACACGCTTGAACTTGCCATGGACTACGTCAGCGCCGGACTATGGAAGGAAGCCGCAGCCGCGCTCGAGCCTGCGGCGGCCGCGAGCCCCAAGGCCCGGAATCCTCTGCCGGCTTATGCGATGGCTTACGCCCTCGATAAGACGAATCAAGGTGACGACGCCCAAAAATTTCTTGAGGCCGCCGCGTCTTGTCCTCCCGCCCTCGTCTTTCCCTTCGAGCTCGAGTTCGCGGATATTTTCGCATGGGCCATGAAAGAGAATCCCTCCGACGCCCGGGCGCCCTATTATCTCGGCAATCTCCTATTCGACCTCCAGCCTGTGAAGGCCATTGCGGCCTGGGAAAAATCAAGTTCCATAGATCCCTCGTTTGCGACCGTCCACCGGAACCTGGGGCTGGCCTACGCCCGCGTGAAAAACGACTTGCCGACGGCCGTGGCGAGCCTCCAAAAGGCCGTAGCCGCCGACCCCAGGGACCCGCGGCTCTACTATGAGCTGGACATCCTCTACGAGGCCGTAGGGGTGGACCCGCAAAAGAGACTGGCGCTTCTCGAAGAGAACCATGGCATCGTCTCCGGGCACGACGATGCTCTCAGCCGCGAAATCCGGCTTCTCATGCAGACGGGCCGCTTCGACAGGGCCCTCGAGCTCCTCCGTGTTCACCATTTCCACGTCTGGGAGGGGGGAGGGGAGATCTATGGCCTGTGGGTCGAGGCGAACCTGCTCCGGGGACGGGAATTGCTTGACGCAAAAAACGGCCGCGATGCCCTTAAGTACTTTGAGGCAGCCATGACATATCCGTCTAATCTCGAGGTCGCCCCGCCGTCGAGAGGCACCAGCTCGGCCAAGGCCCTATACCTGATCGCTCTGGCCAATGACTTCATGGGGAAGAAAAGCGAAGCGGCGGCTTACTCTGAGAAGGCGGCCGCCCTGGAGCCGGGCTGGTCTGAGCAAAGCTACTTTAAAGGATTGGCCCTGGCCCGGCTGGGAAGGGAAGCAGAGGCCATTAAGACGTTCCAGGGGCTGGTCAACTTGGCCCGGGAAAGGCTCGCAGCCTCCCCGTCCATGGACTTCTTCGAAAAGTTCGGCGAAAAGCAATCGGCGGCGGCCCACGAGGCCCAGTATCGTTTTCTCGCCGGGCTGGGACTCAAAGGCTTGAACAGAAATCCGGAGGCGGCAGCAGAGTTCCGGAAGGCCCTGGCCCTGAATCCGAACTTGCCGGAGGCCCTCCGCCAGTTGGCGGAGATCGGCAGGGCGCGGTGACGGGTTCGAGGGGGCGCTCATCAGGCGAGGAAACGGACGGGGCTGCGCCCATGAGGAGGTCCGCTGTGGCGAAGAGAAGAACAACCGGCAAAATAAGTCCGAGGATGCTCGCAGTGGTGGGCTTGATTCTCGCTGCGGCCGCGTCATGCGTCAGGGCCACGGACCGCCCGTACCTCGATGCCGCGGAAAAGGCGGCGGCCTGGATTCGGGCGTCGGCCGTCCAAACTCCAGCGGGCCTGGTCTGGCCCGCCGACCCGAAGGAAGCCAAGTCCGTGAACACGACCCTCTACGGCGGCACGCCCGGGATCGTGCTGTTTTTCCTCGAGGCCTACCAAGCAACCGGACATGAAGCTTACCTACGTGATGTCCGGGGCGGGGCGGACGCCCTGCTGGCCGCCCTGCCCAAGGAAAATGGGATGGGGCTTTATGAGGGGCTCGCGGGCGTCCTCTTCGCCCTCGAGGAGACGTTCAAGGCGACGGGGGACCGGAGATATAGGCAGGGATTTCTAGCCGGGCTCAAGAGAATCCGGGAAGGCGCGGCCCAAAAAGGAGCCGGCATCGAGTGGAATTCCGTCACGGACATCATCAGCGGGAGCGCCGGTACTGGTTTGCTCCTGATCTATGCCTATCACGAAACCAAGGACCGTGGCTGGCTGGACCTGGCAGCCGGTGCGGGCCAGCGCCTCATCGAACTCGGCCGGCCCGAGAACGGCGGGCTCAAGTGGGCCATGGATCCGCAGTATCCTCGGCTGATGCCGAATTTCTCCCACGGGACGGCGGGCATCGCCTATTTCCTGGCCCGGCTCTACCAGGAAACCAGAAGAAAGGAATTCCTCGACGCCGCGGTGGCCGGCGCGAAATATCTCCTGTCGGTTGCCGACACCGAGGGCGGAGTCTGCCAGGTCTTCCACCACGAACCAGACGGCAAAGACCTGTATTACCTCGGCTGGTGCCACGGACCCGTCGGCACGGCGCGTCTTTTTTATGTCCTGAGCGAAACGACGGGCGACAAGTCTTGGCTTGATTGGGTCCGGAAATCCGCCAACTCCCTGCTCAAGAGCGGGATTCCGGAAAAGGAAACGCCCGGCTTCTGGAACAACGACGGGATCTGCTGCGGGCTGGCCGGGGTGGGGGAGTTCTTCCTCGACCTCAGCCGCGCTCTTGGCGACAAGTCCTACCGCGAATTCAGCGGCCGGGTCACGGCCCGGCTCCTGGCCAAGGCGTCCGTCGAAGACGGCCGCATGTTCTGGGTCCAGGCCGAGCACCGGGTGCGGCCGGATTTCCTCGTCGCCCAGACCGGCTACATGCAGGGGGCCGCGGGGATCGGCATGTTCCTCCTTCGGCTGGACGCCGCGGGCCTGGGGAAAAAGGAGAAAATCATCTTCCCGGATTCGCCGTTCGGTCGGTGAATCGCCGCTCACGTCCGCGTAGAGTTATGTCGCCAAAAATGATATAGTGAGTCTCTCCTTGGGGCCAAGAAAATCCGCGTGCCCGAACTTCAGTCGAGGAGCGTAAGCCGATGCCGAAGATGGACGACCTCAGGAAAATCGCCACCCGCCTGCGCATCCATTCCCTGCGGATGACGACGGCAGCCGGGTCCGGACACCCGACGACTTGCCTCTCGGCGGCCGACATCGCCGCCTGCCTCTTCTTCGGCGAGATGCGCTTCAATCCGGAAAAGCCCGACGACCCGGCGAACGACGAGTTCGTCCTGTCCAAAGGCCACGGGGCTCCGCTCCTCTGGGCGGTCTATGCCGAAGCCGGCCTCATTCCGATGAAGGAGCTCGCGGACCTGAGGAAAATCACGAGCAACCTCGAGGGCCACCCGACGCCTCGCATGCCCTGGGTCAAGGCGGCCACCGGCTCCCTGGGCCAGGGACTTTCCGTCGGCGCCGGCATCGCTCTCGCCCAAAGGCTCGACGGCTCCGCGGCCCGGACCTTTGTCCTTTTGGGGGACGGGGAGTGCGCCGAGGGGGCGGTCTGGGAAGCGGCTGCCTTCGCCGCTCATGCCGGGCTCAAAGGCCTTTGCGCCGTCGTAGATATCAACCGCCTCGGCCAGTCGGACGTGACCATGTACGAGCACGATATCCGGGCGTTTGCCCGGAAGTTCCGGGCCTTCGGCTGGGACGTCCTGGCGGTGGACGGGCACAAGATCGACCAGATCCTCGGGGCTTTCAAGAGAATCGGCAAACAAGGCAAGCCCACCGTGGTCCTGGCGAAAACGATCAAGGGCAAGGGTGTATCGTTCATTGAAAACCGGAACGGCTGGCACGGCAAGCCCCTCAAGGCCGACGAGCTGGCCCGGGCCCTTGAGGAGATCGGCGATGCGCCGTCGGTCGACGCGCGGAAGCTCATTCGCCGGCCCAGGCCGTTCCGGAGGCCGAAGCCCGCCCCGGCGGGCTTCGATTTCCTGCGGACGGCTTACAAGGAGAAGACAGCCACGCGGCTGGCTTACGGCAACGCCCTCGCCGCCCTAGGGAGGGTTAACGGGTCCGTCGTGGCCATCGACGGCGACGTCAAGAACTCGACCTATGCCGACAAGTTCTTCGAGGCCTTCCCGGAACGGTCATTCCAGGGCTACATCGCCGAGCAGAACATGGTCGGGATGGGCATCGGGCTGGCGGCCAAAGGGTACGTCCCCTTTGTCGCGAGCTTCGCGGCGTTCCTGACCCGGGCCCACGACCAGGTCAGGATGGCCGGCTATTCATTTTCCAATCTCAAGTTCTGCGGGTCGCACGTCGGCGTGAGCATCGGCGAGGACGGCCCGTCTCAGATGGGACTCGAGGACCTGGCGCTCTTTAGGCCCGTCCCCGGTTGCGTCGTGCTTTACCCGAGCGACGCCGTCTCCGCCGAAGCATGCGTGGAAGCCATGGCGGCCCACAGAGGAATGGCCTACCTCCGGACCACGCGGCCGGCGACACCGATCCTCTATCCGGCGGCCGAAGCGTTCCCCCTCGGAGGGTCCAAAATCCTGAGAAAACGGGCCGGAGACTCCGTCACGGTCATCGCCGCGGGCATCACGGTCCACGAGGCCCTGAAGGCCCAGCAGGAGCTGGAGAAAGAGGGGATCGGCGTCCGGGTCATCGACGCCTATTCCATTGCGCCGCTGGACGCGGCGACGATCAGCCGGGAGGTTGCAGAAACGGGCGGCCGCGCCGTCGTTGCCGAAGACCATTTTGAGGCCGGCGGTCTGGGCGAGGCGGTGGCCGGGGCCCTGGCGGGAAAGGCCGACCTGAAGCATCTTTGCATCCGCGAGCTCCCGAGGTCGGGAAAGCCCGAGGAGCTTCTCGAGAAATACGGCATTAGCGCGGGGCATATCGTCCGGGCCGCCAAAGAGCTCGTCGGCCGGCAAGGACATTGAAAAAGCGCAAGGCCCTGGCGGCTCTCCTCATTGTCGCCGGCGCCGGTCTCTGGCTCGGTTTCCTGCGAAACGCCTCCGCCCCACAGGCGGCTGGTCCGCCCGAAACGCTCTCGGGGACCGTCATTTTCGTTTACGACGGGGACACCATCAAGGTCCGGTTGGATTCAGGCGGTGAACGACGGGTCCGGCTGATCGGCGTGGACGCTCCCGAGTCCGACGACCCATTGGAGGAAACAAGGCTTTCGGCTTTCCTGGCCCGACGTTTCGCCTCATCTATTCTTTACCAGAAGCGAGTGAGTCTCGTTCTGGACAAGGAAAAGGAGGACTCCTACGGCCGGCTCCTCGCCTTTGTCGTGACGGACGGGGAGATGTCGTTTAATGAAATCCTCGTCCGGGAAGGATTTGCCTCCGCTTATCTGAAGTATCCGTTTGATGAGGCCATGAAGAAGCGACTTCGTCACGCCGAGGCGGAGGCCAAGCAAGCCAAGCGAGGCTTGTGGCGAGAGGAACCCTGGCCCGTGATAAGGCCCGGCGCCGCCCGCAGCCGGCTGGGCCAGGTTGCGACAGTCCGCTTCCTCTGCCTCCGGACATTCAGGAGGGGGCGGTTCAGCGTTCTCGCGCCCGACGAAGGGGATTTCGAGACCGTCATTCCCCAGGACGTCGTTGCCGTCCTTCCGGGACCCCTGGATTTCGAAAAACGGCGCCTCGAGGTGACCGGGCTCATCGAGGAGTTCAAAGGCCGCCCGCAGATCATGGTCGGCGTCCCCTCCCAGCTCAGGTTCGCGAACGCCGGGCGGTAGGTCCCTGGATTTTCGTTTGACACGAATCCCGTCTTGTTCTATATAAAAAGTCCCATGTACGAAAAAGTCACTCCAGAAAGTCGGGAAGCCGTCGAGGCCATCGTCGGCAAGGAAAACGTCCTCTCCGGCGCGGAAAAGACCGTCGATTACAGCCACGATGAATTCTCCCTCCGGGAGATCGCCTCCGAGCCGGAGCTCGTGGTCAAGCCGGCGACCGAATACCAGGTCGCGGAGGTTCTCAAACTGGCCGCCGAGCGGCTGATCCCGGTAACGCCCCGCGGCGGCGCGACGGGGCTCTGCGGGGGCTGCGTCCCCTCGAGCGGCGGAATCGTCCTGTCCCTCGAACGGATGAATAGGGTCCTCGAGATCGATACCGAGAACCAGATGGCCGTGGCCGAGGCCGGCCTCAGGCTCTCCGACCTGGCCACGGCTGTCGAGTACGCCGGGCTCTATTTCCCGCCGCACCCCGGGGACGAAAGCGCCATGGTCGGCGGTCTCGTCGCCACCAATGCGGGAGGAAGCCGGGCCGTCAAGTACGGCACGATTCGGAACTATGTTCGGGGCCTCGAGGTCGCGTGCCCGACGGGGGAGATACTGAAGCTCGGCGGGAAGTTCGTCAAGTCGAGCACGGGCTACAGCCTCCTGCACCTCTTCGTCGGGTCCGAAGGCACCCTCGGCGTCATCACCAAAGCTGTCATCCAGCTCATCGCCAAGCCGGCTCTGACACGGTCACTGGTCGTCCCCTTCGCCGAGCTCGGACCGGCTATCGATACCGTGCCGCTTCTCCTCAAGAGGGGCATTGTGCCCATGGCCGTCGAATTCCTGGAGGTCGAGCCCATTGTCCTGGCCGAAGAATACCTCCGTCTGAAGTGGCCAACCAAGATGGGAAAGACCCATCTCCTGATCATCCTCGACGCGAACTCCGAAGAGGAGATGGACAGGGTCTCCCAGGCGGTGGCAGACGTCTGCCTCGAGAAGGACGCCATGAACATCTTCATCGCCGAGACGCCCAGCCGTCAGGAGGAAGTCCTGTCCATCCGCTCCAAGATCTATGAGGCGATCAAGGCCGGCACTGTCGAGATCCTGGACATTTCGGTCCCTCGGGCCGAGATCGCCGGACACGTGCGGAAGGTGGGAGAGATCGCCCGCAAATACGACATCTGGCTGCCGACGTTCGGGCACGCCGCCGACGGCAATATCCATACCCATATCATGAAGGCCCGGTACATGAACGGGGAGATGGTCCCCGTCCCCGTGAGCCAATGGCGCGACAAGGTCGACAAGGTCCGGGAGGAGATCTTCCAGGACTGTCGGGAGCGGGGCGGCGTCATCTCGGGCGAACACGGCATCGGCCTCGTCAAGAAGCCCTACCTGTCCTTGGTCCTGGACGAGAAGCAGATCGACCTCATGAGGGGCATCAAGAAGGTCTTCGACCCGGCCGGAATCATGAATCCGGGAAAGATCTTCGATTGAGCCGGGTCGGTCCGCGGGACGGCCTCTCTTGCATGGCGGGCGCGTTCGTGCTATAAAATGATCCAGGGGAAAAGGAATTCACGCCCGCAATGAGTCATCGGCGTTGGCGATGAGGGTCAATCTTCGTGAGGGGGTCAAGACATGATTGAACGGATCACCGAGTTGTACGTCATCCTGGAAAATAAGCCCTCCGTCCTGGGCGACCTGTGCAGCTTTCTGGCGGAGAATGAGATCAATATCGACGCCATCGGCGTTTTCCACGACACGGCGAAGCTCTATGTCCAGAACCTGAATAAGGCCGTCAAGCTCTTGGGAAAGCTCAACTACATCGTCGAGCTCAGGGACGTGCTCAAGGTCGACCTCGAGAACCGGCCGGGCGCTCTGGCCGACGTGACGACCAAGCTCGGCGATGAAGGGATCAACATCGAATACTGCTACGGAACCCTCTCCCGCAAGGGCAATGCCGTCTCGGTCATCATGGACGTCTCCAACATCGACCGCGCGGTCCAGATCCTGGGCGGCTGAGAGCCTAGATAAAATAGGTCAGGTCCGATTCGCCCGCCTGCTCGAGGAAGAAGGCTACTCCGACGCAGGCGACGACCTCATCGATCATCGCCTCCCGGGGGATTTCCATGACGCCCATGCTGGTCGTGCAGCCGTAGAGCTTGACGCCCAGGTCGATGGCCGTCCGGCGCATCTCCGCCAGGGAGGGGACCTTCTTGGCCTTCATCATCTTCTTGAACATCCAGCGGCCGATCCCGCCAAAGCCGAATTTGCTCGGTCCAGCACGCTCGATGTCGCCGCCGTACATCCGGCCGATAAGCCGTCCGAAGAAGCTCGTCCCGGTCCGGACTTTTTTCTTGAGAGCCCTGAGACCCCAGAAGGTGAAAAACATGACGACGTCCATTCCGGACGCCGCCGCGCCGGTGGCCAGGGTGAAGGCCGCGAAGAGCTTGTCCATGTCGCCGCTGAAAACGATCAAGGCCATCTTTTTCCGTTTGTCGTCGGGCATCATCGTCTCCTTCCCTTCGGAGCCCATCTTACTCCAGGCGGGGACCGGACTCAAACGCGGGACAGCGGCACGGCCGGCCGCCAGCCATGAATTTTCGTGACATTGACCCGGCCATTGACTAAAATAAGCTAAACTTCGGAATGCGGGAAAGAGACGGAGGGCATGCCCATGAAAAAAGGCGCGTCGGGCTGGTCCCGTAAGATAGGGCTCTTTCCGATTCTCCTCGTTTTCTCCGCGGCGGCACTCGCGGCGCAGAGTGCGGCCGCACCGGCCGGCGATCGGCACGACCTCGTTTTCAACGCCCTAGCCCGCAGCTGGGACGAAGGGATCCCGCTGGGCAACGGGCTTCTTGGGGCCCTGCTGTGGCAGAAGGGGAATTCGCTCCGCTTGTCGCTCGACCGGGCCGACCTCTGGGACTTGAGGCCGGTCAAGGAGTTCGAGGCGGGGAGATTTCGGTTCTCTTGGGTCAGGAACCAGATCATGAACAAGGATTACGAGCCCGTCCATGAACTGGGGGACCTCCCCTATGACCGGGATCCGGCACCAACGAAAATCCCAGCCGCCGCCCTGGAGTTTGATATCGCGACTCTCGGCGAGGTGGAATCGGTCCGTCTCACGCTCAAAGACGCCCTGTGCGAAGTCCGGTGGAAAAACGGCGCCCGGCTGACAACCTACGTCCACGCGGTTGAGCCTGTCGGCTGGTTCAGGTTTGAGGGGGGTCCCGAGTCCCTGGTCCCCAGCCTCCTGCCGCCCGCCTATGCCCCGGCCGCGACGGATGATGCTCAAAAAGAGACCTCATCCGCAAAGACCCTGGCCAGCTTAGGCTACCCGGCGCCGGAGGTCACTCAACAGGAGAGCGCGATCCGCTACCACCAGAAGGGTTGGGGCGGGATGAGCTACGACGTTTCGGTCGAATGGAAAAAGCCGGACGCGAATCTTCTCATCGGTGTCTGGAGCATTAGCGCCCGTGTCCAGGGAAGGGAAGGGGGCGGGGACGCGACCGAAGCCGTGGCCGCGGCCTGGAAGCGGCTGGCGGCCATCGACCTCGGTTCCCATAAAGCTTGGTGGAAAAGGTTCTGGGTCCAATCGGCCGTGGAGATTCCCGACCCCGTGCTCGAGAAGCAATGGTATCTCGAAATCTATAAGTTCGGCGCCGCCTCCAGGCGGGGAGCGCCGCCCATCACCCTCCAGGCCGTCTGGACCGCGGACGACGGCAACCTGCCTCCCTGGAAGGGAGATTACCACAACGACCTGAACACCCAGCTGAGCTACTGGCCCGGCTACGCCGCCAACCACCTCGAGGAGGGGCTGTCCTTCCTCGAGTGGCTCTGGACGATCCGGGCCGAAGCCAGGCGGTACACGCAGCGCTACTTCCAAACCGAAGGCCTCAACGTCCCCGGCGTCTGCACCCTGACCGGCCAGCCCATGGGCGGCTGGATCCAGTACTCGCTCGGGACGACCGTTTCGGCCTGGCTGGCCCAGCATTTCTACCTCCACTGGCAATTCAGCCGGGACCGGACGTTCCTGAAGGAGAGGGCATATCCCTGGCTCAAGGATGTCGCCGTCTTCCTAGATGCGATGGCCGTCCGCAGGGACGACGGCAAGAGGCAGCTCGCCCTGAGCTCGAGTCCCGAAATCAACGACAACCGGATCGACGCCTGGTTCACGGAAACTACGAATTTCGACCTAGCCCTTATCCGCTGGCTCTACGCGGCAGCCGCGGAACTCGCCGGCGAGCTGGATCTCAAGAAGGACCGGGAGCGCTGGCTCAAAGTCCTCTCTGAATGGCCCGAGCTCGCCCGGTCGCCGGACGACGGCCGGCTCCTTGTCGCCCCGGGATATCCGCTCAAGGAGTCCCACCGCCACTTCTCCCACCTCATGGCCATTCACCCCCTGGGCATCGTGGACTGGGAGAATGGAGAGTCCGACCGGGCGACGATCAGGGCCTCCCTGGCCGAGCTCGACCGGCTGGGTCCTGACTGGTGGTGCGGCTATTCCTACAGCTGGCTTGGCAATCTGGCCGCCCGGGCCATGAACGGCGACAAGGCCGCCCGGGCCCTCCACGATTTCGCCGAATGCTTTTGCCTGCCCAACAGCTTTCACGTCAACGGCGACCAGACCAAGAGCGGCAAGTCCAAGTTCACCTACAGGCCGTTCACCCTCGAGGGGAATTTTGCCTTCGCCGCCGCCATCCAGGAAATGCTCATCCAGAGTCACACGGGGGTTATCCGGCTCTTCCCGGCCGTTCCCGATACCTGGAAGGACGCGGCCTTCGACCTTCTGCGGACCTACGGCGCGTTCCTCGTCTCCGCGAGAAAGAAGGGGGGAGCCGTCGTCGAGCTCCGGATCGTGTCGGAGCAGGGTGGGCTCGTCCGCCTCGAGAACCCCTTCGGCCTGGCCGCTAACATCGAAGCCATAGGGATTCCGGCCGACAGGGTTCGGAAGGTGGGGAGCCTTTACGATATCGAGATGAAGCCCGGCGAGTCCGTGGTCCTGAGGGCCAGATAAGACGGCGCCTCCGCTTACCCTCCGCCGAACAGGGAAAAACGCCCTTGCGGTTCCAGGGCGGACCGGATTTCGCCCGCCAGACTTTCTTCGCCTCCGCTATTGCGCGGGATACAGCAGCGCGTTCAGCAGGAACTTGTAGGTCCCGTGGGCTTGGGCCCGGTTCTGGCACCGGATTCCGATCAGGATGATCCTGCCGTCCTTGTATTTCGTATCCACGACGGCCGCTTTGCGCGCCAGATACTCCTCGCCGAGGAGCCAGCCGCTCAGGAGGACGCCGTCCTCCGGATAGGTGGCCACGACCTTGCGGTCCCAGTCATAGGGCGGTGAAAAGGTGTCCAGAGCCAAGCTGTTGACGAACATGGCCGCTGATTCCTTCGGCATGCCGTAACCGATCGGCGTCTCGCTGTCGACCAGGATCCTCAGGATGGAGGTCGGGCAGAAGAACTTGGCCCTGTCCACGCCTTGGAGGGCGTTGCGGGCGGGCGCGTTGAAGTCGCTGATCGCGAACTCCGCGGCCCGGTTGAGCATCACCATGATGCCGCCCTTCTCGACGAAGGCCTTGAGGGCGTCCACGCCATCCTGGCCGATCCCGCCCTCGTACTCGGGGGGCACGTTCTGCTGGAACATCCGGAACATCGGCGATTCGCCGCCGGGCGCGCCGGAGGGTGTCCCGGCGGCGCCGGGGCGGATGCCCTTGATCACGTTCGTGTTCTCGTCGGCGAAGACGATGACGTCGTACTCGGCCCGCAGGTCGGGCTTTTTCTCCTTCGTCCCCTTGATGTCATCGTTGTGGAGGGTCTTGTAAGGGATCTCCATGTCGTCGAAGACGTAGCGCGTCCAACCCTCATCCATGTTGCCGCGCCAGGACTGAAAAAGGCCGATCCTGGGATTCTTGACGGCCGCTCTTTCGACAGCGGAGATATCGTCGAGGCCGAACGCCTCGGCGTGCCTCTTTTCGAGGAGACCGGGGAGCGCCTTGAGGACCTCGGGGGTTGTCTTTATAAGGAAGCTGCCCGCGGTCGCGGCGAAGCCCCTGCCCGACACTGCCGCCGTGGAGCGATAGACTTCGGCCTTGTCTTTAAGGAGGGCGAAGGCGACGGCGTAGGACGCATTGGCCCTGGCGTCGAGCACGACCCAGGCCGCCCCTCCCGGGGCTTTCACGGCGGGGTAGGGGACCTTGTCGATCTTCTCGAGCCTGGCCTCAAAAGCCTCCTCCACCTGGTCGCAGGCGACGCCCATCTGGAGCGGGAGGGTCCAGGCCGCGTTGTCGTAGGGCGGGACGGGGGGCCCCCCGGGGAACTGTCTCATGTCGGGATATTTCTGCTTCTCGAGGAGCGCCCAGGCGTAGGTCTTGTAGGGCTGGGCCATCTTGACGACGAAGGAGCCCGCGGGGTAGAGCCTGCCGCCGGCCGTGAAATCGGCCTTAGCCTGCTGGATCTCCACCCCGCCCGCCATCAGGACATCGAGCATCTTGAGCGTCGTCGGATAATCGCGCTGGCGGGCCGGGATGACGAACGCGTAAGGCTGGCCCCGGTCGACCTTCTCTATCGAATTCTTGTACATCTGGTAGAAGCTGAAGAGGAGGTCTTCCTTGTTGAGACCGGCCGTCTTGATCAGGCTCTTGGACAGGACGAGCTCGTAATCGACGATGTCGCGGAGACGCCACCAGCCCCCGGGCCACGGGTCGACGAAGTCCATCCGCTTTTCGTAGAACGTCGTCGGGATCTCGTTGGCTTCGATCGAGATGGGCGTGGCCACCCTGACGGAGGCCGCTTCGCTCAGGATGCCGCTGACATTATGGAGCCAAGACGTGTCGTCGCAGGCGCCGATCCACCAGGCCGTGTAGGACCGGCCGTTGACGACACCGCTCAGGCCATGCTTCTGGAGGTCGTAGGACATGCCAGTGCCGAAGAGGTTGACGATCCGCCAGACCATGGGCTGGATGTTGGGCAGGGGCGGGTCCATGAAGGGCGGGACGAACAGGCGGGCCCCGGTGGAGCCCATCTGGTGCTCGTCGATGTGGACCTGGGGCAGCCAGTCATGGTAGAGGACTTTCGTGACGGCCCGGGTTTCGGGCAGGTTCAACATGTACCAGTCGCGGTTGTTATCGTGGCCGGCGTAGACATGGTAAAGCCAGGGCATGCCACCACCCTCGTACTTTGTCCCGACGTACTTCTTGTACCAGTCGACGACCATCTGGTTGCCGTCCGGGTTGTGGCTGGGAACGAGGAGGACAATGACGTCGCTGAGCATCCTGTTCGTGTCATAGAACGTCTTGCCCGTGACGAGGTCGTAGGCGAGCTCCATGGACATCTGAGCGGCGGCGACCTCGGTCGCGTGGATGGAACAGGTGATGAGGACGATGGCCTTGCCTTCCTTGGCCAGTTTCCGGGCCTCCTCCGCGGTTGTCAGCCGTGGGTCGCGGAGCTTATGCGTAATCTCTTTCCAGCGGTCGAGCTTAGCCAGGTTCTCCGGGGTGGAGATCGCGGCCATGATCATCGGTCTTTTCTGAACCGACTCGCCGATCGTGAAAAGCTTGATTCTTGGAGACTCCTGGGCCAGCTTCTGAAAATAGGCCGTGATCTGGGAGTAGTCGGCGAGCTTCCGGTCGGCGCCGACCTTGAAACCGAGGAATTTGTCGGGCGGCGTTTGGGCCTGAAGGACGGAACCGGCCAAGCCCACGACGGCCAGGAAAACGACGAAGCGTCCTATTCTAGGATGATTCATGCGGACCTCCTTCTCGAGCTCAAGAAGCTCTATTTATCACTGGGGTTGGGGGCTGTCAAGGCGCGGGAGAAGGAAGCCGATCTTTGACGGGAGAAGTGGCTTCCGGCCGCCCGAGGAAAAAGAGGGGAGGGAAAGGCAGGGAGCAACTCCCCGGCCCGGGCGTGGTCCCGGGCCGGGAAGCACGATCCGAAGCGACTGTTATTTGAGAGTGACCTCGACTTCTCCGGTCAGCGAAGGATCATTCTTGGCCGTGACTTTGAGGATGAGCTTGTCGCCCTTTTGGAAGCCCGGATTCTTGAAATAGCACTTGGTCCTGAAGCCGGTGAAGCTATACATGGAGCCCTCGTCGGCCTTGAGCGGAGCCCCGAGAGTCAGAGCCGGGAAGAAATCGCCACTTGCCGGAAATTCGTAGAGCCTCATCCAGGAAGAGATCAGTCCCTCCTTGCCGAGGTGCCGGTAAACGCTGATGTCCCGGATTTCGCCCCGGTAGTTCTTCCGCAGGTCCTGGAGTGACGGCATTTTGTACTCCTTGCCCTTATAGACCATGGCCACGCCGTTCCGGGCCACGACGATCTCCTGGTCCTGGCGCTTCGCCGCCATGTAAACCACGAACATGACGTAGGGGCTGGTCAGGTCAACGTTGACCAGGCTGGCGTCGACGGCCAGCATGATCGGGCTTTTGTCATTGGCAAAGGCCCCCAGGCCCAGGTCCTCCGTCACCGCTTGTTGTGGGTATGCGGCCAGGCAAAGGGCCAGGACGAGCATTACGGTTTTAAAAAGCTTCATCTGATTCTCCTTTCTTCTTATCTTCTTAATGGCCTATGTGCAAGCGGCGTGCCAAACTCCCGAAATAACGGGAGGGGGGCAGACTCCCCCGACGGGCAAGTTGACTCCCCGTCAGCAGGGGTGCCAGCGGCGCCCGGAATTCCCTGGGGCGGGACGGCCTCCTGTCAGGTGGAAAATAAACTGTATCGATCGGGAAAGTGTACTCTAAAAGTGTCTCTTATTACGGACGGTCGCCGAGCGCGGACCCAGCCGGAGACAAGCCTGCGCGAGGCCGTCTTAGGAAAGGCTTAGGACATCGTGGGCGGCGATGAGCATGCCCTGAACAGGCAAGCCATGTGGGCAACCGGACTCGCAGGGAGCCGGACAGTTCCGGCAGGCGTCCGCACGGGCCCCGGGGATTTTCGCATAGAGCCCCAGGGCCTCCTTTTCCCTGCGCTGGCCGAGGAAATAATGCTCATAGCGCATGATCGTGTTGACAGGCACGCCGTGCGGGCATCTTGTTTCGCAGAGCCCGCAGGCATGGCGGCAGTAGAGACCGCCACAGCCTTGCCTGTAGGCGTCGAGCTTCTCGACTTCAGCCGGGCTGAGGCGGGTGCCAGACAAGCGGAGGTGTGCCTCGAGGTCGGTGTATGTCTGCGTTTGGCAACAGGCCGTATGGACGTTCGGATGGCTGAGGACGAACCGGATGGCCGCGTCGCGGATCTCCCCGGGGTTCCGGAGGTTGTGGGCCTTGATGAACTCCTGGGCGGCGTTAAACTTTTCCTTATACCTCCTGAGCCCGTCAACGTACAGAGGGTCGACCGCCTTATTTTCCTTTTCCAGGCGCTCGATCCGCGACTTCAAGTTGTTATATATGCCGATGGGGGCCGTCTTCATCAGGGCGACGCCGATCCGCTTCTCCGCGCATGCTTCGAGGACTTTTTCGGAGTTGTCCCGTCTCAGGAAATTGTAGGCCATGAGGAAGACGTCGAACCGTCCGTCGTCGGCCGCGGCCAGGAGGATCTTCTCCATGGTTTCTTCAGGGTCCCGGAACCAGAAGGTGCCGTGCTGGGACACCCCAACATACCTGACCCGTCCGTCGGCTTTGAGCTCGGTCATGGCCGCGTGGAAGCCCTCGGTCTTAAGCGTTTCGGCTTTCTCCGGACAGTGCATCATCAGGCAGTCGATATATTCGGTCTGGAGCTCCTCGAGGGCCTTCAACGTCCGCCTGACGAATCCCTCCTTGGACTTGTCTTCCTCGACAAGGAGCTTGGTGGTGATGAAGACGGATTTCCGGTCGACGCCCTTGAGGGCCCTGGCCAGGAGGCGATGGTGCCCCGGGTATTCCTCTGCGCTGTCGAAATAGTTCATGCCCGCATCGCAGGCGGCCCGGATGACTCCGTCGTCCATGATGAAGCCGCAGGAGATGTCGGAGACCTCAAAACCGGTCCTCCCGAGCGTGCGGTATTCGCGGATTCGCGGGGGCGACTCGGCCTGCACGCCGGCCGCAGCCGTTCCTCCTCGGCCGGCCAGCCCGGCCCCCAACATTCCAAAGACGGTCTTTTTGAAAAACTGTCTGCGTCCGAGTGAAGCCGGAAGGGTCATGGGTCTCCTTTCGAGCCGCGGCATGGGCAGGCCGAGTCTCCCGTTGCCGGAGTATGGGCAGGATACCAAGGCGGGGAGGAGGAGTCAACCGGAATGGCGAGCCGCGGGCTAGTCGCGAGACTGACGGATGAGGATCATGCGGAGCAGCTGCATGGCCGCCATGGCCGTCGAAGCGACGTAGGTCAGGGCTGCGGCCTTGAGAACCTGGCGCGCGCCGGTCATCTCGTCCGGAGTGAGGAAACGCCGCTCCTCGAGGAGGACCAAGGCCCGCTTCGAGGCGTTGAATTCGACCGGCAGGGTGACGACCGAGAAGGCCACGGCCCCGGCGAAGAGCATGATGCCGATGTCCATGAGGAGGCTTGTTCCGCTCTTGCTGAACAGGAGGCCGATGAAGAAGAGAGGGAAGGCCAGGGTCGAGCCGATGCTTGCAACGGGGTAAATCAGCGACCTGAGATGCATGGGCTGGTAGTGAGTATGGTGCTGCAAGGCATGACCTGTCTCGTGAGCGGCGATGCCCAGGGCGGCGATGGACGAGCTGTCGTAGACGCCCTGGGACAGCCGGAGGGCGCGCTTCCTTGGGTCATAGTGATCGGTCAATTCGCCGGGCTGCTTCTCGATGGTGACGTCGCCCGCGCCAGCGGTCTGGAGAAGCTGGTAGGCGGCCTGGGCGCCCGAGATTCTTGACGAGGCGTAGACCTGGCTGTATTTCCTGTAGGCCCCCTTGACTCTGGCTTGGGCGTAGAAAGCCAGGATCAGGGGAGGGATGAGCAGGAAGAACGTATAATCCGAGAAAAACATGATTTATCCTCCGATCATTCGAAAACAACACTATTTTAGTCCAGCCCGGGCAAAAACGGAATACGGCCGGCGGAACCGAGAATAGCCGATAGACTGGCCGCGGCAAAAGGAAAAAGTAGCAGAATGAAGATTTGACCCTCTCCGGTGTATAATAAGAGCTCGACCGTGCTAGATGGGGAGCTAGCGGTGCCCTGTGACCCACAATCCGCTCCAGTGGGGTCGAATCCCCTGCCGAGGCTTCTCTCTTTCTGGCCGGTGCCTTCGCACGTGGCGTTGAGGGCTGGGGTCCTGCGCAAAGCGCCGCCCGTGAATCCCGTCAGGACCGGAAGGTAGCAGCGGCAGCGGGAGGGTGTCTTGTGCGGCGGGCAGCCTCGCCTGAGCCGGCGGCGGGGGACACGCAGGGAGAGGGCTGTCGGAGCAGGGTGCACGGTCGTTTTTATTCGGCTTCCGGCGGTCAGCGCACCGAGAGCCCCAGAGTTCGCATCCGGGTTTCGATGTCTCCCCTTCCTTTCTCGTCGAGCGGAAGAAGCGGGAGCCGGACTGGCCCGCCATAATAACCCCGGAGTTCCTGGGCGTACTTGAGCCCGGCGATTCCGTAGGCCTCGACCAGAGCCTTGTTGAGAGGGACGAGGTCAAGTTGGAGTTTCCGCGCCTCGTCCCTTCTCCCCTCCCGAAACAGCTCGAAGATTCCGGCGCATAGCTCGGGCGCGGCGTTGGCCACGGCCAGGATGGCTCCGCACGCCCCCATCTCGAGGCCCGGATAAACGACGTGGCCGGAGCCCACGAAATAGTGGAAGTCCGCCGGGACTTCGCGGACGACCTCTTCGAGAAAGGCCAGGCTGCCCGAGCTCTCCTTGAGCCCCGCGATGTTCGGGTGCGCAGCAAGTTCAACGATGAGCTGGGGTTCGAGGGAAATGCCGGTGTTTTGAGGCACGTTGTAGACGAGAACGGGGAGGCGGCTGTGGTCCGCGACGGCCAGAAAATACTTCTTGAGGGCCTCGCGCGTCATTTTTAACTTAAAATATGAGGGCGGCCGGACGAGGGCCGCAGCGATTCCCCGGCCCGCGAAGCGGTTGGTGAAGCCGATCGTCTCCTTGGCCGATTCCCGGGCCGTTCCCACCAGGATCTTCTTGCCCGGGGCGACCGCCGCGGCGACGCCTTCGACGAGTCTCTCCGATTCACCGTCGGCCAGGAGGACGCTCTCCCCGGTCGAGCCCAGGACCAGGTAGCCAGCGAGATCCGTCCGGTTGAGCTTCCTGACGTTTTCCTGGGCTTTTTCGGACGAGACGTCATCCCCGACGAAGGGGGTCGTCAAGGCGGCGTAGATGCCCTCGAGCGGGTGGCTCATTTTTTCTCTCCCTGGCGCGATTTCCGGACGGCTTTCTCGATCTCCCGGAGCTCGTCCTCTTCCAGTCCGAAATAGTGCCCGACCTCATGGAGAACCGTATCGCGGACATTGTCCTTGATGTCCTCCGGATTGCGGGAGATCCTCTCGATCGGGCCCTGGTAGATGACGATGACGTCAGGAGGGATATTGCCATAGTATCCGGGGCTCCGGTGCTTATAGGGCACTCCGTGATAAAGACCCAGAAGATTTTTTCCCGGCGGCGGCTCGTCCTCGACGATGACGGTCAGGTTCTCGATGAGCTTCTTGAAGCGGGAGGGGATGCCGGTTAGGGCCTCCTCGACGAGACGCTCAAATATTCCCCTGTCCATGAGGGAAAGAAAAGGGCTCTTGGCAAAGGGCTTCGGGATGCGCCTCATTTTTCGATGCCCTCCCTCGCCTTGACGCCCCGGTCGGAGTAGTGCTTGATCTCTCTCATTTCAGTCACGAGGTCGGCCCGTTCAAGAACGGCTGGCGGCGCGTAGCGGCCGGTCAGGACGACTTCCACGTCCGCGGGCTTTTTCGCCAGGAGGTCGAGAACATCCTGTTCGCCGAGAATCTTGAAATAAACGGCCGTGTTGACCTCGTCCAGGACGACGATCCGGAATTCGCCCGAGAGCATGGCCTCGCTGCACCTCTTGAGTCCGGC
>Ga0153915_10001042_pt1 | contig 25582 bp, 22 predicted proteins | sample Opewatmetagenome_2_FD_107003 | JGI IMG/M metagenome (GOLD analysis project Ga0153915, IMG submission 107003) | Freshwater wetland microbial communities from Ohio, USA - Open water 3 Core 3 Depth 3 metaG | ecosystem: Environmental > Aquatic > Freshwater > Wetlands | place: USA: Ohio, Lake Erie...
CAGACAGAATGAATCTGATTATTAAGAGGGCTTTTAATAACCTCCCTGCTCAGTCAGTCATTTATCGCCTGCTGCCTGCACCAATTTAACTGCCTAAATGCCGTTTTTAGGATTAAATGCCTTGCGGAACTTTTCCTCAGAGCTGATGAGCTCTTTTTCCGCGAGCTTGCGTTCGGTAATATCCTGAAAAATACCAAGAAACCTGTGAAGATTCCCATTTGCATCTCTTTCTATATCGCCAATTTCATGTATATATCTCTGGGGGGAACCGTCGAATGGATTAATAGCATACTCTATTTCGCATTTATTCCCTTTTTTAGACAATTCGTAGTGCAATTTTTTGAAAGACTCATAATCGATGAGGCAGGCCTTCACCTTTTCAACCGGCACAAATCCTTCTTCCGGAGGAAAACCATATATCCTCATAGCTTCGGAAGACATCCATACTTCCTGGCTATTTATTATATATTCCGTGTAGCCTATCTGTCCGATTATCTGCGCCTTTTTTAACCTTGCCTCGCTCTTTTTAAGATATTCTTCGGCCTGTTTGCGTTCGGTAATATCCCTGAAATCCCATACACGCCCAAACTTGATTCCATCGATCATTATAGGTGACGTATATCTTTCAAATACCCTGCCGTCTTTACATCTGATTTCATCAAAACCCTCCAGCCGAGTGTTATATAATTCTTCAACCTTTTTCAAAAATCCGGCAGGATCTGAGATCTGATCACGAACAAAAGGAAGTAATTTCTTATCATCTTTGGAATCAATAATATGCTGCGGGACATTCCACATCTCGATAAATCGCCTGTTGATGTGGCTGATCTCGCCGTTATTGTCTATAAGCAGAATTCCGTCAGCAGTTGTGTCAAGTGTTTTTCTTAAAAGCCCTTCGTTGCGGCGCAACTCTCTTTCGGCGTTTATCCGATCCGTAATATCCGCAATAAAGCCCAGGGAGCCGTAATTGTATACGTCCGAGATATCCGCGTGAATCCAGAATTCAGTGCCGTCTTTGCGATGAACCAAGGTTTCCAGCTCATATATAGACAATGTCTTTTTCTGAGACGTCACTTCTATGTCTCTTATCTTGGCCTGCTCGGAAACGGTTATAATGTCATAAATAGATCTGCCGATCAGTTCAGAGGCGTTGTCATATCCGAACATTTTAACAAACCGCGGATTGACAAAGATAAGGTTCTTATCTTTTGATATGGCAATGGCAATGCTGGCCTGATCGAGATACGCGTTGAGTCTTGACTCACTTTCACGCAATGCCTCGACAGCCGCATTTTTTTGTTCTTCCGCTTCCTTGCGTTCCGTAATATCCCTGAATGTTGCCAGCAGATGAGGCCTGCCTTTATACTGTATGGGCGATGCCGCGATATCAGTGTAAAACAGGTTGCCGTCTTTTCTTATCACAGGGATATCCTTTGCCAGTTTAATCTCTTTATTTAATAATTGATTGAATAATTCTTCTATGCGCGGGAGTGTTTCTTTGGGGTGTATGTCATAGACGCTTATTTTTAAAAGCTCTTCTTTCGTGTAGCCGAGCATGCGGCACAGGGTGCGGTTACTCATGCTGAATCTTTTGGTTTCAGTATCTACAAGATTTATTCCATCGATTAGGTTTTCAAAAATATATTCAAATAATTTTTCGGCTTCGGTCGCTGGACTGAGATCTTTTTTCATCATCCTCATCCATTAATTTAAGATTTCATAGAATGTAAGAAGAACGGGTTTAAACATAGATTGTGCTGGCCTGAAAGCATATAGGATTATACTATTTATAGAAATAAAGTAAAAGCATATAGATTCAGTTTCCAATAAAGCGCCGGGCAGTCAGCTTGTTATCTCCAGGTATGACTTGTAATCCGATGGTAAAAGGATTAATATAGAATAAGATTTATGAGCGATAAAAATCTTTTTGTTTTTTAATGCCTTCAATTCGAATCAAATAGTTGGAGGTGGTTAAGATGAATAAGAATTCCAAACACAGCAACCGGAAACACATCGGCATATTAGGCAGAATAACATGCAGCATGTTGATGGCCTTTGCCCTGGCCGGTTGCGCCCATGTGATCTCAAAAGAAATCCTGATGGAAGTTGATAAGGGGATCAGTTATGAAAAATTAAGTAATAATCCCGGGGAATATAAAGGGAAAACCGTCCTTTTGGGAGGGATTATTGTAAAAACAGAGAACAAGAAGGACGGCACCCTCTTGGAGATCTACGAGACCGCTCTTGATAGTTACGGCGAACCCATAAACACGGATCTTTCTAAGGGCCGTTTTTTAGCCATGGACAAGGGATTTCTGGATAGTGAAATATACCGTGCAGGCCGAAAGGTTACCATAGGCGGCGTTATGAATGGTGTTGAAGTAATGAAGTTGGGGGAGATTGATTATAGCTACCCTTATCTTGTGATCAAAGATATTCACCTATGGGAAGAAGATCCGTCCTTTAAGTATGATCCTTATTATCAGAATTTATGGGATCCATTATGGGGAGTTCCCTGGCATAGTTGGCGCTACTATCCATATTGGCCATACACCCGATACTATTATAATAATACATACAGGTATTACAGCAATCAGGAAAATCCTAAAAGGCAGGATAATGATAAAGGCAGGGTGATGCAAAAAGCGCTTGAAAAAACGCAGAATAACAACAGCCAGGAAAATTCGGTAAAGATACAGAATAATAAAGGCAGTGTCATAGAAAAGATTCAGGAAAAAAAGCAGAATGACTGACGATATTGGCGGATATTTCGATTGACGCAGAGGAGGTATGCAACATGAATAAACGACATGCTCAGATTGCACTGTTATTAGGTCTGGCCTTTTTCCTGGCAGGTTGCGCCTCGGGCATTTCCCGGCAGGCCCGCTCGCAGATCACATACACCGGCCCTTTCAATTCGGTGCAGGCGGACCCTGAGACCTATAAGGACAAAATAGTGATGTGGGGCGGCAGCATTATAGAAACCCTGTCACAAAACGGGTCCACGGAAATGGTGGTGCTTCAAATGGAACTCAGCAGTCAAGGCTATCCCAGGGAAAGCGATAAATCCCAGGGACGATTCATGGTCCATAGCTCAATATTTATGGATCCGGCCATCTATCCGGAAGGGACACTGATTACCGTGGTGGGCCGTCTGGATCGTTCGGAAACCCGGCTCATCGGCGAGATGCCTTATCTTTACCCTGTTATCAGCGCAATAGAAATAAAGAAATGGGCACCTGGCGAGGACCCGTCGCCACGGTTTCATTTCGGAATAGGGATAGGGGCTCATTTCTGACATTTTAATCTCAATGTCTTTATTGCCGGCTCTATGTCGCCGGAATGATATACAGACACATCGCTCCTCTTGTTCCATGAAAGGACCGATGAGGCGATGAATTCTTCAATGATGATTATTATTAATTCGTTTTTAGTTGATTTATATTTTCACACGGTTTATGAATAATATTGTTTTTATTAATTCTGAAAATATTGTATCATTTGCTTTAGTATAAACTCATTTAACATTTTATCACGGAGGTCTATCTATGAACAAAGGGGATTTAATTAATGAATTGGCAAAGGTAACATGTACAAAAAAAGAAGCAGAGGCCGCATTGGACTGTGTTTTGGCAAGTATCACAAAGGCATTGAAAAAGAATGATACCGTGACACTGGTCGGCTTCGGGACGTTTAAGGTCAACAAGAGAACAGCCAGGACCGGTCGCAATCCTCAGACAGGCGAAGCAATTAAAATCAAGGCCAAGAAAGTCCCCAAGTTTGTAGCAGGGAAAGGCCTGAAAGACGCTGTTGCATAAATAATCCTTATTCATTATGAAGCCCTCATCAGGAATCTTTATCCTGACGAGGGCTGCTTTATTTCCTGTCGTGTAATATCACCTGAAGATCAAAGCTCGTTTAATCATCTTCCTTAAAACCCTCGCGCCAACTGAAATAAAATAAACGGCATGCCATTTTTAAAATTTATCAATTGAATATATGCGATTAAAAAATCCAATTTAATTTATTGTTGATGCCCAGTAAAAGATAGGATATAGAAAATAAATTATTATTGTCATATGCCTTTATGTGGCGTTTTTAAAACTTTCTTTGGAAAAGAGTAATATGAACCCTATATGTATAGTAGACGATGAATCTTCCATCTGTTCCACAGTGGCGGGCATCCTGAAGGACGAGGGGTATGAGGTCATCGTATTTCCCGATGCTGAGAGCTTCTGGCAGAGTCTCGATACAATAAAGCCGTCCCTCGTCATGCTGGATATCTGGCTCCCTGGCATAGACGGCCTGCAACTTCTGAAACGTCTGCATAGCCGGTTCCCCGCACTCCCCATCATCATGATGAGCGGACATGCAGGCATCGAGGCAGCGGTTGCCGCTATAAAGGCCGGCGCCTACGATTTTTTGGAAAAGCCGCTGCATCTGGAGGTTTTTCTCGACAAGGTTAAGTCTGCCCTTAAGCATCGGCTTTCCAGGAACGACGCGGTCCTGCCTTCGGATACGGGCCTTGAGATCGTCAGTTCGGATATTTTGATGCCTCCAGGCATGGTGGAGGTGGTGGATTCCCCCGTACCTCAACGCACCCTCAGTGGAAATGTTGTCCTTAACGGCATAGGGCTTCTGAGCGGCCGGAACACAGGCATAATCCTGAGTCCCCTGGGGATCAATGAAGGGATCGTATTTCAAACTCTCGACGGTCAAACCATCCGCGGACATATCACATCCCTAGGGAATTTTTCCCAGACTTTATCATCAAAGAGCTTCTCTGCCAACTCCACTATCCTGGATAACGGCAGAGAACAAGTGCGCACTGTCGAACACCTGATGGCGGTTCTTTCCATGTACGGCATAAACAACGTGCTCATAAAGGTCGACGACGAGGTGCCGAACATAGACGGCTCAGCCAAGGACTTCTGCGACCTCATAGCGCAGGCAGGGATAGAGGAACAGCCGGCCTTCACCAGGGTTGCCGTCATCCGCCAGAAGATCGTGGTGGGAAACGAGGAGAGGTGTGAAAAGCATCTCTATGCGGAGCCTTTTGAAGGATTCGAAATATCGATGAGAGTCGACTACCCACCGCCCATAGGCGAACAGCTGCTCACTTTCAATCCTGAAAAAGATTCTTTTTCAAAGGAGATAGCCCCTGCTCGTTCATTCAACACCTTTGAGAATATCGAAGTGGCCCAGAAGCTTGGGACGGTCGGCGGCGGCTATCTAAATTCCCATATCATCATATACGACGGCAAGGTCATCAATACGGAACTGCGTTATCCCGACGAATTCGTGCGCCACAAGATATTGGACATAATCGGAGACCTCTATCTCCTCGGCTTCTCAATCAGAGGACGCATTACCGCCAACATGACCTCTCACGGTTACAATCAGGCGCTGGTGGAACGCTTGTACCATGCTATCAAGAGCAATTCCGGATGAAATCGATAAAAAACCTAATCGGAAATATACTGCAGATGAGTACAACAAAGAATCCTCAAGTTTGTCAACAACTCATTAGAGCCGATGAGCAGCCTCAACTCATCATTGAGCCGCAAACTCCTGCATATCGGAAGAAATCCTGCTTTTTCTTGTCTTATAAACTTTAAAACCTTGATATATAAAAACCGTTTTGATACCATCCGCGCATAATTTGTTGCTACGCATACAAATCTCTACTTTAACAGGAGGCATATGATGGCAGATAAGAAAGCGGATCTTGCAGGGCCGGGCATCAGCACTTATGAGGAAGTAGATAAGATCCTTCCCCACAATTATGAGGCGTTATTGGGTCCCAAGGACAGGATGAAAGCGCTGTTCAAGATAAAAAATTTTATTGAAGAGAACCTGTGCAAAGAACTCAACCTTTTTATGGTCCAGGTCCCGCTCATCGTAACAAAGGACAGCGGCGTCAACGATTACCTTGACCGGGACGGTTCGCGCACGCCGGTTGAATTTCCCTGCGGGCTGGGGCTTGAAAAAAGGGTTGAAACCCAGGTGGTCCAGGCGGCCACAAAATGGAAACGGATGGCCTTACAGCAGTTCGGCTGTGAAGTGGGCGAAGGCATCTGCACAGACATGCGGGCAGTCAGAAAGGACTACTTCCTGGACCATGACCACAGCGCCTATGTCGACCAGTGGGACTGGGAACGGGTTATCACAAAGGATATGCGAAATCTGGACTTCCTGAAGGATGTCGTGGAGAGGATCTGGAAGATTATCTATGAGGCGGGTCAGATGGTCAAGAAGGACTTCCCCGGACTCAACAGCAATAAATATCCGGACATACCAAAGGAGATAAAATTCTTTCACGCGGAGGAGATCCTGGAACTATTCCCTGACTTCACACGCAAACAGCGTGAGACAAAGATGGTCCAGGAGGTGCACCCGGCTATCTTTATCATAGGCATCGGCTATGTCCTGGAGGACGGTTATCCCCATGAGAATAGGGCGGCGGATTATGATGACTGGATCACGCCTACGATCAAAAAGAACGGAAGACCATATCATGGACTCAACGGCGATATACTTGTCTGGAATCCGGTGACAAAGCGCCGCCATGAGCTGACATCCATGGGCATCCGCGTGACCAAGGAGACCATGGTGCAGCAGCTCAAGGAGGCAGGACAGGAACATTTTCTCCAGCTGCCCTATCATCAGGCTATTCTCAATGATGAGATACCGTTAAGCATCGGAGGCGGCATTGGCCAGTCGCGTACATTCATGTACCTGTTAAGGACGGCCCACATCGGAGAGGTGAGCACAACAGTCTGGCCTGATACTCTCAAGTCGATCTGTAAAAGAAAAAACATCCATGTGTTAGAATAAGGTTGACAAAAAAGGGACATTTTTATATTGATTGTTTAACTGGCGGCATGAAGCTGCTATATAGAGTTTGATTTTTCGGCATCAGAAGAGGCATTTTTTCTCAAGAATGCCCGTAAAAGTGAGATGAGAATTTTCATCTCCATATAATTAAAGGCGAAATTGTAATCAAGGCCATGAAGGCTTTTTAACAAATGTTAAAAATCTTCATGGCCTTTTTTATTTCTCCAAAAGGCTAATATTAAAAAAAGGAGTCTCACGATGAAAAAAATTATTGTTCAAGTTGCTATTGTTTTCCTTTTATTCTTTATCGTCAGCACCGGGTCTGCATCGGCGGAGGATTCAAGCCCGGCTGAAAACAAGACACTTCAATCTGCGCTCTCTGCCATTAAAGTATGCGGAGGCATCAGTGCCGGTTATTTTTACGCCTCCAATCCCGGCGAAGACACATCCGATGATGCATTTCTCCTCTCAAACTTTCTTGTGGAGGTCTCTTCAGCGGATGAGGAGCTTCCGGTGGGTTTTGCAGGGGCCTTCGGCGAGACATCATCGCCTTCAATACTGGGCACGCCAGAAAACAATACCGATTTCAAAATAGAATATGCGGCTCTTGCAGTAGAACCTGTCAAAGACCTTGGCGTGGAGATGGGCCTGTTACAGCCGAATGCCGGTTTCGAGAACACCTACACCTTCAACAACATGAACGTCATCCTGGGCGCTGTCGCATCCCAGCAGCCCTACAATGCCTACGGCGCAAGAGTCGGTTACGACCTCAGAGGCATTTACCTGTGGGGCGGGTATTACAAACAACGGCTTGATGACGAGGAATACAATTCACCGGACTATGCATGGGAGGCCGGATTAAGCGGATCAATCGCCGAGAATGATTTCAGCGTCTACAATTATAACATTGCCGGACAGAGAAACCTCTTTGGCGCTGTTATTGAGCGCACAATAGCGGATATCGACCTTGCATTCAATATCGATTACTGGACCTGGGACAATGATGTGAAGGATCTCTACGGAAGCGAATCATCCATAGGCGCCGCGTTTTATATCTGCCCCAACTTCGGCCGGCTCTCCATCCCCTTCAGGTTTGAATACATAGATCAGGATGAGAGCCGGATATACATCGAGAACCCGACCGCAAAACAGATATTCGCGGCAACGGTCAGCCCGACCTGGCATTTTAATGAAAGCTCCTATATCAGGGCTGAATCGGCTTATATAAAGGCCGACGAAGGATTCCCGGATGAGGATGGAAACACAAGAGATAACAGGATCAACTTTGCAGTAGAGTTGGGATTTATGTTTTAGAATAAATATTTTTTGATAGACGAAGTCATGATTTTATCTTACAAACATTCTTAACAGAGGAGTATTGATATGCATATGGCAGATGCCTTGATTTCTCCAGCGGTCGGCGGCGTCATGTGGGCAGCCACGGCAGGACTAATCGCTTACAGTTCCAAAAAAGTAAAGGACACAGCGGATGACCGCAAGATCCCGCTTATGGGCGTTTTAGGCGCTTTTATCTTTGCCGCCCAGATGATAAACTTCACGATACCTGCCACAGGGTCAAGCGGACACCTTGGAGGAGGGATGATCCTCAGCATCCTTTTAGGCCCCTATGCCGCCTTTCTTGTCATGGCATCGGTGCTGGTGGTTCAGGCACTCTTCTTTGGTGACGGCGGCCTTCTGGCATTGGGATGCAATATCTTTAATCTCGGATTCTGGCCCTGTTTTATTGTCTATCCCCTTATATATAAAAAAATTGTCGGTGATGATCCAGGCAAAGGGAAAATAATGACCGGGTCTCTTATAGCCGCTATTATCGGCCTGCAGCTGGGGGCCTTCAGCGTTGTGCTGGAGACCGTATTTTCATGGATCTCGGAACTGCCTTTCAACACCTTTGTAGTCCTGATGCAGCCGATTCATCTTGCTATCGGCATAGTGGAAGGCATCGTGACTGCCGCTGTGGTCATGTTTGTATGGAACGCAAAACCCGAAATCCTTGATGCCGCCGCTCATCTAAAACAGATCGGGCAGATAAGCATTACAAAGGTCCTTGTGGGACTTGTAATAGCCGTTGCAGTCATAGGAGGCGCGTTAAGCTGGTTTGCCTCGGCGAATCCCGACGGCCTGGAATGGTCCATGTTCAAGACAGCCGGCGTGGAAGAACTGGAGAGTAAAGACGGGATACATGAATCTCTATCTGCCCTTCAGGAAAAGACAGCCTTCCTGCCTGACTATGGCTTTAAACAAGGAGAGACTAAAACCGAACCTGAGGCTGTTTCAGAACCTGCCTGGCCTGCCGTTGAGCCCGGGACCTCAGTGGCCGGCATAGTCGGCGGGGCATTGGTCCTTCTGGTAAGCGTTATGATCGGATTCCTGCTAAGGCGTCACAAGAATTCTTGATAGGGTCTTTAGAATTAGATAATTATTAGCTTGAACACTTAGGCCAAAGCTTAGATACTTTCAAAAGTTTTGTCTCAAGATATCTTCCGGTTCGCTCGGTGATCGAACTTTACAAAAACAACCTTTATGTAGTGCCCGTTCGCCGAACGGGGCTATCTGCTTCCGGCGTGGTCAGATTAGGAATTATAGCATGAACAATATTGCTAAAAATTATCTGGATATCCGCTACATGGATACACTGGCCTCCGGCGATACCTTTCTGCATCGTCTGGACCCGAGGGCTAAATTAATCACAACCCTGTTATTCATTGTTGCTGTAGTCTCTTTTGATAAATACACTATTTCTGCCTTTGTCCCGTTTTTTTTATACCCCATTGTCTTGATCTCAATCGGGGGTCTGCCTGCCGGATATCTTTTAAAAAAGGTTATTCAGGTATCTCCTTTTGCTGTCCTGATCGGCATCTTTAATCCTATCATGGACAGAGAAATAATTTCACACATCGGAACAATAGGAATCTCCGGCGGATGGATATCCTTCCTGTCCATCCTGATCCGGTTTCTTCTGACAATATCCGGCGCACTTATTTTAATAGCATTAACCGGTTTCAACGCCGTCTGCCTGGCATTGTCAAGACTCGGCGTGCCGAGGGCCTTTGTCGTCCAACTTTTATTCTTCTATCGATACATCTTTGTCCTGGTTGACGAGGCTGAAAAAATGGAAATGGCCAGATCTCTTCGGTCTTTCAACTCCAGATCCATGCGTTTCAGAGTCTATATATCCATAATAGGACATCTGTTGCTTCGCAGTTTCAACCGGGCCGAACGCATCTATCTGGCCATGCGCTGCAGGGGATTTGACGGCAATATCCGCCTGATCAGGAATCTAAAAGCAGGCTGGAAAGATTTTACCTTTGTCGTCGGATGGACGCTGTTATTTGCAGCCTTTCGAATGAATAATATTCCCATAAAACTGGGAGAGATTGTAATGGAGGCATTTAAATGAGCCATCATATAGTTGAGGCCAGCGATTTACATTATATATATCCTGACGGGACGGTCGGATTGAACGGCGTTTCCTTCCTGATAACCCACGGTGAATCTGTGGCCCTGGTCGGCGAAAACGGTGCAGGCAAATCAACGCTTCTGCTGCATATGAACGGATATCTTATCGCTTCACAAGGGAAGATGAGGGTAGGCGATTATCTTGTTTCCCCAACCAGCCTGAATACAGTCAGGCGTTCGATAGGAATGGTCTTTCAGAATTCCGATGATCAGCTGTTTATGCCCACAGTCTTTGAGGACGTGGCCTTCGGCCCGATGAACCTGGGACTTGAAAAGGAGGAACTGGAACGCAAGGCAATGGAGGCGCTGGAGACGGTCGGCGCGGTACATCTTAAGAATCGTCCGCCCTACAGGCTTTCCCAAGGTGAAAAACGGGCTGTTGCTATAGCCTCTGTCCTTGCCATGTCGCCGGACATACTGGTAATGGATGAACCTTCTTCAAGCCTGGACCCGATGTCACGCAGACGATTGATTACACTATTAAAGACCTTTCATCATACAAAGATCATTGCCACACATGATTTGGATATGGCCATGGATCTGTGCGAGCGCACCATCGTCCTGCATAAAGGCAGGGTAACCGCTGACGGTCCTACGATGAAGATCTTTCAGGAAGACGGCCTGCTGCATGAAAGCAGACTTGAAAGGCCCCTCAGTATGCAAGGATGCCCCGTATGCGGAGTGCCTGCGCCAGGGAAAGAGGATTTATAGCATTATAACTCAGTCAAACCAAAACAAAGTAATCTCAAGTCTTATAACTCGGACCGCTGAAAATAATGGAATATAAATGGAACGACCTGACATATAGAATCAGAAAAAACTTGACAATAAAAACCCATTAAGTTACAGAATCAAACCATTGAAACTGTGCGGCAAGAAGCTGTACGACATACATATGAAACATTAAATCCTGTGTTATTTGGACACAGGTGAACATAATAAAATATTCTTCTCTGATTTAATTCAGGTGAAGATTCAAGATATAATTAAAAGGCCACGAAGGTCTATGCTCCCTGAAGGGGTACATACCGTCGTGGCCTTTTTTATTAGAAATTAACCTGGATAACAGTAATCAGACAGAGAGTAATGGGAATTCAGCAGGGAAGCATCACAGCTTTATATATTGAGCATTTTAATCGAAAGATAGTTTATTTGATTCTTCTGATTATCATGACTTTTCTAGTGGCGATATATGCAATCGCCCATGGTGCCTACCAAATATCTGTTAAGGATGTGCTCCTCGCATTCACAGGAAATGGCGAATCCGCCTCCAGGACAGTAATCATGAATATCAGGATGCCGAGGGTCATCTCCGCGATTATTTCCGGGTGGGGACTTGCACTATCAGGCTTGTGCCTTAAATCGCTTCTAAAAAATCCGCTCGGCGATCCTACAACCCTGGGAATAAGTCAGGGCGCGGCCTTTGGAGCTGCGTCGGCCATTGTACTCTTCGGGACCAGTGTTTTTTCCGTAACTGCCTTCGCCTTCGGAGGGTCCATAGCTGCAACATTGATTATTCTTGCGCTTGCAAGGCTCAAGCGCCTCTCCCCGGAAGCGATTATACTTTCTGGAGTTGCCCTTGCATCTCTGTTCACCTCCGCAACCGTCCTAATACAGTACATGGCCAATGAAATACAGCTGGCCGCTGTTGTCTTCTGGACTTTCGGGGACGTTGCCCGATCAAGTTGGTTTGAGATTGGTCTTATGACTGCCTCCGTCTCTCTCGCCACTATCTATCTCTACGTCTTTAGGTGGGATTTCAACGCCATGGCCGCGGGTGAAGAACCCGCCAGGGGACTTGGCGTGAACGTGGAAAGCATCGGGATGACAGGCATGTTCATTGTTTGTCTGGTATCAGCCTTCGTGACTGCCTTTCTCGGAGTCATAGCCTTTGTGGGTCTGATCGCTCCTCACATAGCCAGAGGCATTGTAGGAGATGACCACCGAATGCTGATCCCCTTTTCCGCTTTGATGGGCGGTCTTTTGCTCCTGACGGCAGATACAATCGGACGTCTCTTGATGGGCTCAGGTTCGCTCCCTGTCGGCGTGATCACCTCTTTTTTGGGTGCGCCGATGTTTCTGTATCTTCTTATAAAAGGTTATCGATGAGGCTGAAAATCTCCGGCATCTCCTTTACTTATAACAGCCATCCGGTGCTTAAAGATATTGACTTCACCCTTGAACCTGGAAAATTCATGTGCCTTCTTGGGGTAAACGGGGCAGGCAAATCTACCCTGCTTAAATGCATAAATCGCATATTAAGACCACAGGGAGGGACAGTTCTTATCGGTGATGAAGATATCCTCTCCATGTCAGGGGATGATGTTGCCAGAAAGGTCGGCTATGTGCCTCAATGGCGCCAGGAGACAAACATGAACGTCTTTGAGACCATATTATTAGGAAGAAGGCCTCATATAAAATGGACTGTTACAAAGCAGGATTACAAAATTGTAGAGGAGATTATTCATGAGATCGGTCTAGCTGATCTGGCCATGCGGCCAGTGAGCAAACTGAGTGGAGGAGAGGCCCAGAAGGTTGTGATCGCGCGCGCCCTTGCCCAGACGCCATCCATCCTGCTCCTGGATGAACCGACCAGCAACCTTGATCTGAAGAACCAGATGGAGGTTATGGGACTGGTCCAGCATATTGTACACACGCAGGGTCTGTCTGCTATTGTCGCGATCCATGACCTTAACATCGCTCTCCGTTTTGCCGATTTACTCCTTTTTCTTAAAGGACATCAAGTGTTTTCCATATCCGATAAAGCGGGAATTACTGAAAAGACTATCCGCGAAGTCTATGGCGTAGAGGTAATGTTGAAAGAGGCGGGCAATCACAGGGTTGTCGTTCCAATCTAAATATTAAAGAGAGATAAATGAAAAGATATCCTTATTCCATAATCTCGATTCTGGCGCTGGTTTTATTCGCAACCACGGCGCTATCTGCAACCCTAACCGTCATTGACCTGGCCGAAAGGAAGGTGACTGTCGCAATTGATCCTGCAAGGATAGTCTGCATAGGTCCAGGGGCGTTGAGGCTCATTGTCTATCTACAGGCACAGGACAAAGTATCGGGGGTAGAAAATATGGAAAAGACTAATCCCGGTGGACGTCCCTACTGGATAGCCCACCCTGAGATACATGATCTGCCGACATGCGGGCCGGGAGGACCTTCCGGCATCAACAAAAAGCCCGATCTTGAGGCGGTTATGAGCGTTGCACCTGAGGTGATATTCGTGACCTACATGGACAAATCCCTGGCAGATGAGGTGCAGACTACCCTTGGCATTCCTGTTATTGTGTTAAGTTATGGGACCTTTGCCAACTTTGATAAGACGGTTTTTAATTCCCTGAAGGTCGCCGGGAAGATATTGGATAGGGAAAAACGCGCTGATGAACTGATAACATATATTGAATCCATGAGAAAAGATCTTAACGCAAGGACCGTGGATATCCAGGCAGATAAAAAGCCGAGGGTCTTTGTCGGCGGCATCGGCTACCGTGGTTCATACGGCATAGAGAGCACTGAAAAGGATTACATGCCCCTTGCATGGATTAACGCGGTAAACATTGCGGAACAGGTCGAGGGGCGCATAGGCGATCATGTCCTTGTGGATAAGGAGACATTGCTTAAGCTGGACCCCGATATCATCTTCATTGACGGGGGGGGCCTGGCACTGATTGAAGAGGATTACAAAAAGAAAAAGAATTTTTATAAGGCCATGAAGGCCGTTAAAAACCGGCAGGTATTCATGCTCCTGCCCTTCAACTGGTACACGACAAATATAGAGACAGCCCTGGCAGACGCCTATGCGGTCGGCAAGATATTATACAATGATAATTTCAAGGACATTGATCCTGAAAAAAAGGCTGATGAGATATACACATATATCGTCGGCAAACCGGTTTATAAAGATATGAAAAAGGATTACGGGACGATTGGCGAAACAGCGTCATTTTTGAATTGATCTAAATCAACCTGCAATAAAAATATTTTAACACTTTAAATTAACCCGTTGAATCATGAATTAAAGGGCCACGAAGACCTTTTCCGGGATAACGCCGGAGGTATGCGCGGCCCTTTTTTTATTCGCCTTCGGCGGAATTCCACTTGATACCCCTACGCTTATGGCGGGGAACTTCATTAATAACACAAAAGGAGGAAGTTTAGATGATTAAAGTCAGTCGGTTTATTTTTCTATTTTCTTTATTGATAACCTTTATTTTGGATTTAAATCTTTCCATTGCCATGGCAGAAGGGCAACAGATTGCGTCGAATAATATAATACAGGGACAGGATGAGGTGAATCTGGACCAGATAATTGTCACGGCGTCCAGATATGAGACGGCGATAAAAGACGTCCCTGCCAGTGTAACCCTTATTACAAGGGAGATGATTGAGAATTCAGGTGATATGAAGATTGACGGCATATTGTCAAAATACGCGGGAATAGATGTTTCAAGATCATCATTCCTGACCCACAGCGCTGACGTTGTTCTCAGGGGCATGGGCGAGATGCCGGGGAGGACGTTGATCCTCCTGGACGGAACGCCTATCAATAAGGCCGACACAGGCTCGACAAACTGGGATCTGTTCCGCCCCGAGAATGTGGAAAGAATTGAGATCATAAGGGGGCCTGCCTCCGTGCTTTACGGCTCAAGCGCTATGGGTGGGGTTATAAACATCATATCGCGGAAACCTGAGATGAAACCTGTGACATTAGAGGCAACAGGCAGTTACGGGACATTCAACACCCTGGACACAGGAGCGGCCCTGAGCGGGCAGGTGGATAAGTTAGGCTACAGCATCTCTTTTAACCGCCTTAAAAGTGACGGATATAATCCTGTACCGGATGACAAGCGCGACGAATATGATGTAGCAACCTATCTTAAAGAAAAACACTTTAATACAAAGGTTATTTATGAATTGCCGAACCAATCTAATGTCAGTCTCAGTTATCTGTTCTATGACGATAAACATGGGGAAGGCACAAAGATCAGGCAGGAGGACGGCGTTTACCGGAAATGGAAAACCAACGCCACAAATCTGGATTATAACTGGTCCATCGGATCAATGGAATGGTTGATCAAGGGGTATTACAACAAGGAGGATTATTTCTGGAACAGGGAGAGCCTCAGCAATTCTTCATATACATGGTATAAGGTCGATGTGGATCGCATAGATAACGGAGGCAGCCTGCAATCAACGTTTCCTATATTGTCCTCACATCTTATCACTTCCGGAGTTGATTATAAATTCGGCAGTGTTGATGGGGGAGATAATTATGTCATAAACAAAAACAATCCCAGTGACAAAGTTGTCCACAATGAAGGGAAACAACAGACCTATTCTTTTTTTGTAAATGACCATTACAAGACGGGAGATAAGGTGCTTATTGATGCCGGACTGCGTTATGATTTTGTAAAAAGCTATGACGGCAGTTTTTCCGATTCTTCGGGATCTCTTGAGAGTAAAAATTTTTCCGACGCCAACTGGAGTCATTTAAGCCCAAAAATAGCAGCGCTTTATCATATTAATGATAATACTTCGATCCGGGGATCAATCGGGACCGCTTTCCGCGCCCCCATACTTGATGACCTGTGCCGAAACGGGATACTGAGGGGGAAGATATATGCAGCCAATCCTGATCTGGGACCTGAAACACTTATCTCCTATGAGGCAGGGATTGATCATAATTTTTATAAGGGCCTTTCTTTGGGTATGTCAGCCTATTATTCCGATGGGAAGGATTTCTTTTACCCCATAAAGATAGGCATTGACTCATACACAGGAAGAGATCTGTATCAGAGAAAAAATATTGGGAGCGTTCATATATATGGCTCTGAAGTAACTGCTAATTGGGAATTAAATGATATGTTTAAATTTTTTGCAAATTACACATATAACATATCCAAGATTAATTCATTTTCAGAACAGCCTCAACTGGAAGGCAAATACCTGGAAGATACGCCCACACATAAGGCCGGCATAGGGCTTTCTTTTTATCACCCTGCGATCCTTCGCGCTGAGATATCAGGAAGATACGTTGGAGAGAGATATGGAGACACTGATAATACAGATGAAGGAAAACTTGATGCATATTTTATAACGGATCTCAAGCTCTCCAGGGCCTTTTCAAAGTACCTGGAGACATATGTAAATATTGAAAATCTGTTCGATAAAAAAATCATGTACTCATCGGATTATGAAGGCCCCGGCTTAGTCTTCAGGGCCGGCGTGACTTTGAAGTTTTAAGTATATTATTCATGAATACACAGTCACCCTCCTTGATTGTTTATTGAGAGGAGGGTGATCAATATTTTCAGCGGCAATTTCAGGTTTATGCCCCCTAAAAATAAGGGCATAAATTTTCGTGAGGAACTGCCGGGTCTAAAGATTGTCAGAGATTATTATCGATTTTCTAAATAATTTTCAGGAGGTTTGAAATGAAGACAAAGATATTATGGAAGGATAAACTCTATGGAAGCATATCAGCTATTATAATATTTTTAATGGCTGCTACAATATGCTACGGATTGGAGGCAGGTCAGGACTATGACAAATGGAAGGCAATAGGCAAAACAGCGGTTGATAATGCCTTCGTTGCTATGAAAAAGGCAGGCGCGAAGCCTCAAAAGGGAAACATTATAGTCCTGACAAACGCGGGCTATGCTGAGGTAAACGGCACATCCACGCAGGGCGCCCTTGATGGACTGACGGATGTCAGCGGGGCGTCAAGAGGCAGCAACACCCTCTCTGAAATCCATTCCACGCCCTGGACAAAACTCTGGTTTGCCATCTATGACAAGACCTCAGGTCTTTGCGCATATCTGGAGGTTAATCCCTCAGCCATGGTAGAATCAGCTGATGGTAAAAAAACAGGGCTTCCCGGGGTATTCGATGTTCAGGCATTGGAGCAGGTCAATTTTGACCACCTGCGTTCCCATACTGATGAATATAAGACGAAATTCGATAAAAAGGTCTTCGGAGGAAACGAGTTTCGTGTAATTGCCATTGTGAATGCAATCGCGGAAGGCGCACCCTCTTACGTAGTCAGGGCCTTTGAGTTTCATGATCATTACTGCCCCGGCGTCACATCCGGTATTATTATGGCGGGCTATCTGAAAAAGAACTTTCCTCCGATCTCGGGTTCAGACTATTTTGTCCAGGCGATCCAGCCCTGGTGCAAGGAGGATGCCCTGATGGTTCTTTTAAATACAACACCCGGCAAGGGCGCCTATTCCGTGAACTATCCGACGGACGCCGACAAGGAACGGCTTCTTCCCGAGGCAAAGGACGCTTCAACGATTGTTTATCGGAAGAAAAAAGATCCTAAAAATTGGGAGGGGATTGTACTTGCCTTCAAGGATGCCGACACCCAGTGCCCGGAGACGGGCAATGGGGTTGTGGACAAGGTATGTGATGACCTGTGGTACCTGAAGCGCATCGGAAAACCTGAGGAATTTGTCAATGTGGTAAAATCCTTTGAACTCCCCGAGGGTGTTTTGCCGAAGGAATGGGCTGCTCCGGGAGTTAATTACATGGAAAAAATAGGCCTGATTCGTTAATGGCTTCAGGTTGTATTACAAAAGGGGTGAAACAAGATGAATGCACAGCAAATGATTGAGACAGAGGAATTTAAGAGATGCGCGGAATTTCACGGGCATGTCTGTCCGGGTCTTGCCATAGGGTATAAATCAGCCAAGGCGGCCATGGAAAGGCTAAAGGAAATCCGCGCTGAAGATGAGGAGATAGTTGCGATTGTGGAGACGGACGCATGTTCGGCGGATGCGGTTCAGGTACTTACAGGTTGCACCTTCGGAAAGGGCAATTTTATTTACAGGGACTATGGCAAGATGGTGCTGACACTCCTGAGCCGCAATACCGGAGAGGGTGTGCGTGTTGCCATAAGACAGGGGGCCTTTGCCCCTGATGAAATGCACCAGGACCTCATGCGGAAGGTAATGAGCGGCGAGGCGACTGAAGACGATAAAAGACGTTTCAAGGAACTCCATCTCAAGCGGACTTCTGACGTCCTTGAAATGTCTGTCGACAAGTTGTTTGAGGTCAAGAACGTGAAGCTCCAACTGCCGCCTAAGGCCAGGATGGAGCCTTCGGAACTCTGCGGGATATGCGGCGAACCTGCCATGCGCACAAAGCTTGAAGACAGGGAAGGCAAAAAGGTCTGCCGGGGCTGCGCAGGGCAACAAGGCGAAACAAATGATTAAGGAGGTTTGCCTATGGAAAGATCAGAGGCATTGAGATCTATCCGATATGACCTTTTTGAATACATACAAAAAAAGGTGGCCGTGGACTTCGACAATAAAAGTCAAAGCCCTGTGTCTTTCGATTTCAAAGGAAAAAGCCTTCTCATAAACGAGGTGCTTTGCAGTTTCCGTCTGAACGAGGAAGGCAATATCAATTCCTTTCTTGTAAGCGCGGAAGACGGAGATATTTATCTGTTATATTTTCATATCGTAAGCAGATATCCTTGGGAGGGCCTGCATGCAGGTTTCTGGGTTCTTGGCCTCAGGATATTCAATGACAATGAACTGATGGCCTTTTACAGGGAGGATAGAAAGATGTTGATAAATATGACCCTTAAAAGAGTGATAAATTTTCACGGGCACATGTGCCCGGACCTGATACTTGGCAGCAAGGTATGCGAATATGCCCATAAGGTCCTGGATAGTAAAAATGAATTCAAAAAAGGACTTTCGATTATCACCGAAAACAGCACATCCGCAGTTGACGCAATACAGGTGCTGCTGGGGGCTACAGTCGGCAATCAGCGGCTGAGGATAATGGATTATGGGAAGCACAATTATACTATCTTCTATGACAAGGGGCGGAAAGGCATCAGGCTGACATTGAGGCCGAGACAATATAAAGATGAAGAAGAATACTGCGATCTGGTAAAAAAGATCTCGGAAAACAGGGCCGGGTTAAGTGAGGTGGTACAGTTCCAGAAGATCCTGGACGACAGGGCGAGGCTATTCATAGACCTTTCGCCTGAGGATATCTTTGATATCGATGATACCGCCGCCACGGAACACCCGACAGAGATGGCGGATGTCTATATATCATGCTGCCGTTGTGGCCAGCATGTCTTACGAAGCAGGATTATTGATTATCAGGGCGAATCATATTGCATGCCCTGCTTTCAGACGATGGGCGAGGGAAATAATATCTATTCTTTACAGTGAGGTATATAAACTATGGATGTTTTGGAAAAGGCAAGGATACGAATAACGAACTGGATCGATCACAATGATCTCCACCAAAAAGAATATGAACTCTTCTCAGATCAACTGGAGAAGGCAGGGAAGATGAAAAGCGCTGAACAGATAAGAGACATGGCTGTACTTACTGCAAAGAGCATTGATTGTCTGAATTCAGCCCTGGAATATCTGGAGAAGGAGTAATCGCCATGGAATTGCCAAAGGAAACGATCTATCCTCCCATGAAGACCCCTAGGGGATGGTTTGTATTATACCAGGGCGCTTATGCAATGCCGAATATCTTTAACCTTCATGAAAGGGGAATATTTAAAATCAGACCCCGAACGGCATCTGAACTGGGGGCGCGTATCCTGGTGAGCGAAGAATTCAGGGTCGCTGTTCAATACATGAGGCTTATAGATTCCGTTTCAATCGATGAGACTACCGGAGAAAGATACGCGGCCATGATCGAAAGAGGTTTGGTCCCGCTTGCGGATAATTTTGCACTGGACACCAATGAGCTGGAGAAGATTATTGGAGATAAAGATATCAAGGACGAAATCATAAAGGTTTACAATGGATGGCTTTCAACAGTGCCAAAGGGCCAGGAGCCAAATACGCCTGAAATGAAAAGATCGCTTGCGCCCCATGTAGAAAGAGGGCGAAATACATATCATGATTGGCTTATAAGGAATAACAGCCCATGGCTGATTCCCTTTCTTCCAGGGATGGTTCACGAATTTATGCATGGAATATATGAAAGGGTAACGGATCAGCTGTATAATTTTTATAAGCAAGCCGGGGGTGACGATCCGGAAGATGATCTCATTAAAAAAATCAATATGTTCTCTCGTATTTATCAAAGCGAGGGCCTTATAAAACCGGAAGGGACTCCATGGATAAGCGAAGATGAGATATGGGACTGCTGGGTTGCCTTTTCAGGTTCCGAGGCTGAAGCAAAGAGAATTTGCAGGACCTTGGAGGCGATACTCCTTCCTTTGAGAGAGGAATTGAAAAAGGAACTGGGAAGTTGATTTAAAAGACTTTGAAGAATCATGAATATCATTCTAGTTATCCTTTAAACGATGCAGTTAATCTAGAATATAAATGTTGACATAGATGAATTTGGCGACTATGCTGTGCACCAAGTAAACGATTGAGTAATAATTAACCACTCTAAATAAAAATCCGATAAGTTTAAACAAGAGCCCATGGGATTTTTTATCGAAACCCATGGGCTCTTTTTTGCCCGTTTTACGGCAAACATAATAAGCAGTCGGCATTGTCCGGTTAGTATATCGCATGAGATGAAAATGCGCTTAACTTTGGCGACTGGGGCCTCTACTTTCTAAAGAAGAAAAGGAGTAGAAGCATAAACGTTGCACAGGTTGACCAAAGTGGGCGGCAAGCATCAATATGTCTCACAGAATCCCAGGATCTTGTATTCATTGATTACCCCGTCCTACCTTTCTCACAGGCGTAATAAGATATATCACAGCAGGCAGAGCATTTCCCATAAATACAGGCCCATGTCATGTGTATAATCATTATATCATGCAACATCCTAAACGGATAATGTCGTCAAAAGCAGTAACAATATTTTATAAAGAGAGAAATATGAATTTTGAAAATTTTAAATTAGATTCAAAGATAACAGCCGGCGTGCTGGCGATGGGTTATACCTCGCCCACGCCGATTCAACTGGAAGCAATACCGCCAATCATGGACGGCAAAGACCTCATGGGACTGGCGCAGACAGGGACAGGCAAGACAGCGGCATTTGTCCTGCCGATCCTTCATCGTCTCCTGCAATCGACCCGCAGATCATCTCTACGGGTGTTGATAATATCTCCCACGCGCGAGCTGACCGAACAGACCAATCAGGCAATCGCCAAGCTGGGGAAAAAGACAAAACTCAGGAGCGTAAGCATTTATGGCGGCGTGAGCATGCAGCCGCAGATCATGGCACTTAAAAGAGGGGTTGATATCGTTACAGCCTGCCCGGGCAGGTTGCTGGATCATCTGAACCAGGGGACAATCAAGTTGTCCGATATTGAGGTCCTGGTCCTGGATGAGGCTGATCAGATGTTTGAAATGGGTTTTTTACAGGACATTAAAAAGATAATCAAACATCTCCCCAAAAACCGCCAGACACTACTGTTCTCCGCCACAATGCCTGACGATATCAGGGCGCTTGCAAGGGAAGTACTGCATGACCCGGTTACGGTTCAGGTCGGGGATACGCGTCCCGTTCCAACTGTCTCTCACACCTTTTATCCCATTCAGACGGGTTCAAAGACCGCGCTCCTGAAAAATATTTTAGAAAACACCGAAACCGGACCGGTCCTTGTATTCACGCGGACCAAACATCGTTCAAAGACTGTGGCACAACAACTTGAAAAATCCGGGTTTGGAGCAACGGCCCTGCACGGCGATCTGACTCAGAGCAAGCGGCAGAAGGCCCTGGACGGTTTCCGCCACGGCAGCTACAAAATCCTGGTCGCAACGGATGTTGCAGCACGCGGCATTGATGTGCGGGGCATTTCACATGTCATTAATTATGATATCCCTGACACTGCACTGGCATACACGCACCGTATCGGGCGCACAGGCCGCGCCTGGGATACAGGCGACGCATTTACCTTTGTGACCGGAGAGGACAGATTCGTTGAACGGTCCATTACAAAGGTGCTCGGGGATAAGCCTAAATATTGTACTGTAGCGGGTTTTGATTATAGCTTGCCGAAGGTTGAACAGGAATCAGGCCGGAAGCGGCAGAGGGCCCGCAGGGACAATCCAGGACAATCATGGCGAGGGAAAAAGGCACAGGGTCGCGGACGAACCGGTTTCCCCAGGACATCCGGCAACAGAGAGCGTTTGTTTATCGATTAAAATATTATTGAGGAAAATTAAATGAAATTATTACTGACTTCCGTGTTTGGCCCATATGCAACTGATGATGAATACGGCGAAAAATCAAATAAAATGGAGCTCTTTCACAATCAGGTTACAAGAGAGCAGGGCATCTTCTCGTACAGGTTCAATCATGGAAGTCAGGGGCTTTATTTTTTAGCTGAAAATGTTGACATGCCTACGACGGTTCTGGATTTCCCGACACTCGACCGTTTTAAGAAGGAACTGGAAAAAGGGTATGATTATATCGGCATCAGTTTTATTATACCCAATTTTAAAAAGGCAAAGGAAATGGCCAGACTCATCCGTGAGCTATCGCCCGGATCCAAGATAATTATCGGCGGTCACGGGGCAAATATACCAGACATAGAGACAATGATCGAGCAGGATTATATCTGTAAAGGGGAGGGCGTATATTTTTTAAGAAGGCTTTTCAAGGAGAATGTGGACAGGCCTATCAGGCATCCCCTTGGATACAGCTCTTTCAACCGGCAGGTCATGGGCGTCCCATGGTCCCCTGATTCAGGGATACTTATAACAGGCGTCGGGTGCGCGAACAAATGCCGTTTTTGCGCCACGTCACACTTTTTCGGCGACTATACCCCGTACCTGAAGACAGGGAAGGAGATCTTCGACCTTTGCTGCCGGTATGAAGATGAGAAAAAGATTATCGATTTCGGGATACTGGATGAGAACTTTCTCAAGATGAAGGACCGCGCCCTGGAATTGCTGGCATTGATGGAAAAGCATAAGCGGTATTTTACATTCGCGATCTTCAGTTCTGCCGAGACCCTGAAGGAGCTGGGAGATCTGGATATCCTTGTCCGGCTCGGCGTGACATTCATATGGATCGGCGTTGAATCAAAAAAGGAGATCTACGCCAAAAACAAGGGAACTGATTTTCCTGATCTTATTGCTGAGATAAGGAAAAGGGGCATAACAGTATTGACATCGTCAATACTGTTCCTGGAAGAACACGATAAGAATACGATATGGGAAGACATTGACTTTGTAACCTCCCTTAAACCTGATTATCTGCAATTCGCGGAGCTGGGGCCTATCCCCGGGACAAAGCTTTACTCTGACTATGAACAACAGGGGAAACTCTTGAAAGACGTCCCCTATTCTGCCCAGCACGGACAGGGGAAGATATGGTTTAAGCATGATCATTTTACAAGGGATGAATCGGAGGATTTTCTGCGTCTTGCCTTTGAGATAGATTACAGCAGAAACGGCGCCTCCATGTTGAGGGCGATTAAGACCACACTCGAGGGTTATTCCTATTGCCTGAACCACGAAAGCGAACTCGTCAGGGCGCGTTTAAATACCTATAAAAATAATCTTAAGATGATGCGGTATTTTCTGGTCGCTGCTACGATTTTTGTTCAAAACCGACGGAGCGAGGTCCTTTTAAAGGAGATCAAGGAATTGTACCGTCTGCATTTCGGGAGAATGAACACAGGCGTCTTAGCGGCATCAATGATGGTGGTTCTGTTCAGCGTTAAGGAATATATGCGATGCAGACTATTCGGAGATGTCAGGACGCCGAAGACCTCATGCCGTCCCTTTAATAAAGTCTATAAGCATCTTGAGCTGCCGGCCATGTTGGCCAAGTCCGCAGGCGTTGAGCCGGGTATTGCCTATAGCATGCCTGAACAGAATGAACGGTAATCAACGGCCGTCATAACTCATATTATTGGAACGTCGGACATTCGGCAAGCAACCCGAAGGAAGTCGCCCATCCTTGCACCAACAGGGGTGGAATTTGCTGTGCTTGCGATTGACAAAACAAGTTAACTCACCTATACTCCTTTCCTGAAAGCCGTCTTATGGGCCGGATACTTTAAGATCGGCAATGAATAGTGTTTATTCTTTTTGCCTCGCGCCCTGTGTCTTGATCCTAATTTATTCCCAACATATAAGGAAAGGTAAAACGATTGGAAGAACATTCAAGACGGACAGTCACCTTAAACACCTGCATGGATCCCGCTTTTCTCCCTGTTGCAACCTCCTTTGTTGAAAATTCAGCGATTGCGATGGGTTTGGGACAGACTGAATCCCTCAGCCTTACCCTTGCCTCTGAAGAAATCTTCTCCTATCTATGCCGGGCATCCACAGGGGAAGATCAGCTCTCCATACGATGCTCACAGGGAGGGTATTGCGTCAGGACTGAGTTCTCCTTTCCCATGGGGGATTTCAACATGAGGGCATTCAACCTTGCGGCTACGCTTTGCCTTGACGAAGAGTCGGATCTGGAGGAAATGGGCCTTTTAATCGCATCCCGTTCCGTTGACCATTTCAATATCATTGAAGAGATGGGCGCGATGCGTCTTGTCCTTGTAAAGGAAAAGAGATATCCTGAGATTGAGACAGGGGAGGAGATCACGGCAAATCCCCTTGGGACATTCTCGATCAGGTTCCCCAATGAGGAGGAACTAAAACTCTTTGCCCGTCTGGTATCCTCGTATTATCAGAATCACATCATCCCTATGGACCTCAAATACCCCGGCAAACTGATCGACATGGTTCGATGGGGGGAATATCAGGGCCTGCTTGCGTTTGACACGAAGGGACATATCGGGGGAGGCATCCTGTGGCGCTGGGCCGGCATTAAGACAGTGGAATGTCTTGGTCCTTATCTCTTCAATCAGGGCCCGAACGCCTCCATGGCGAACGAATTGCTTGAGTCATGTCTTAAGGCCATTGCCAAGACCAGGGCTATAGGTCTTATCAATCGTCTTCCCACAATGGACCTGCCCCTGGAACATTTTGAGTTCCTGGGCGACTTGACATTTTTCAACAAAGAGGGGATGCCTCAGGCCCTCCCGGCCTATTTCCGTCAGATGGAGGAAGACCCGGGCCTTGTGGTCTGGTCCCATCAGGCACTGGAGGACTGGCTGAAAGGGGAATACCTACGTCTGGTCTTTCCCAGAGAGATTCAAAGGGTCGCGGACGCGGGAGAGACATTCAATCCATGGTCGGTGCTTTCAACAGAATTTGACCGGTTTAACAGGATGGCGACCCTTCGTCCCATCCGTTACGGGACCGACGCAGGCGAAAACCTGACTAATCATCTGGGCCTTTTGCAGGGGGAGTCCTTTAGAAGGATCTTTTTTGAGATGGACCTGGGCATC
>Ga0153915_10001043_pt1 | contig 25579 bp, 19 predicted proteins | sample Opewatmetagenome_2_FD_107003 | JGI IMG/M metagenome (GOLD analysis project Ga0153915, IMG submission 107003) | Freshwater wetland microbial communities from Ohio, USA - Open water 3 Core 3 Depth 3 metaG | ecosystem: Environmental > Aquatic > Freshwater > Wetlands | place: USA: Ohio, Lake Erie...
GACATATCTCCTGCAGAAATTCGGACGCACCATCATCAAGACACATAACGTGGATCACGGCGCAGGGGTTTACAGCAACAATTCCACAGATGTCCTCCTGGATATGATCGGCGTGCCGGCATCCACCAATTCCTTTGATGAACTCTCCAAGAGCAATGTCATCATAGTCAGCAACGTTGACCTGGGGAAACGCCTGCCCACCATAGCAGGCGCGGTCATCCGCGCAAGGCTCGACGGAGCCAGGCTTATCGTCACAGGCACCCGCAGTCATCGCGTGGTTAAAAACGCCGATATATTTCTTCAGAATAAGCCCGGCACGGACGCCCTCCTGTACGGTGCAATGACAAAGGTTATTGTTGACCATGGCCTCATGGACCTGGCCTTCATCAAGAGGCATTGCCGGGATTACGATAATTTTCTGGCAACCATAGTCAATTTCGATCTCATGGAGGCCTCTGAGATCTGCGGGGTACAGGCAGAACTCATAGAGGAGGCAGCCCTTGCCTATGCAGAGGCCGGTGCAGCCGCCATCCTCTATTCAACAGGCCTCGAATACGGGGTGACGGACGCAATAAAGGCCATGGTAAACATGTGTCTGGCCACGGGCCAGATCGGGAAAGAGGGCGCAGGGATCTTTGCCCTTACCGAGCACAACAACCTCCAGGGCGCCTGCGACATGGGCATGCTGCCGGATCGCCTGCCCGGTTACGGCAAGGTAACGGATGACAGGGTCCGGCTGGAGTTTGAAAAAAAATGGAAGACCACAATCCCCTCCAAACCGGGCATAGCCGCAAAATGGGCACTTACCGACCGGGGCAAGGGGGGCATACGAGCCCTGTGGCTGTGCCGTTATGACCCTGTCAGCACCGCCTTTTTCGGGAATGCGGAAGATGCCCTGCAGGAGTGCGAGCTTGTCATCACTCAGCACCTGTTTTTAACTGAAACCGCTAAATACAGCCATGTGGTCCTGCCGACGGCCATGTTCGGGGAGGAGCAGGTGAGCTTTACCAGCGGTGAGCGCCGGATACAACTCGCAAAACAGGTTATTGATCCTCCCAAGGGAATAACGCCGGGATGGTATCAGATCATGCAGATAGCCAGGGCCATGGGTGCGGACTGGAGATACGAATCCTCAGCAGACATCATGGATGAGATAGGGACGGTTGTGCCCTTCTACAGCGGGGCAAACCATGAGAACCTGGCAAGGGATTATGGCCGCCAGTGGCCCTGCACAAAGGATAAGCCCCTCGGCACCTCATTCCTCTTTGAGGATGGTATCCCACGGCAGTGCTTCAGCTTCATGCGCGTTGACAGGCATGACGAGGTATTCGCCACCAGCAAGGAATACCCTTTTCTGCTCGTTCTGGGACATTCCCTCTATTACTGGCACAGGAATATCCTGGTCAGGCACAGCGAGACACTCAGACGGGAATACCAGGCGCCCCTCCTTGATTATCCTGAGGGATTTGCAGGGATGCACCCTGACGACGCTAAGGATCTAGGGATCAGGGACGGTGAAAGGATACGCCTGATTTCGGACAGCGGTTCCACCGTAACTGTTGCGGCCTTTAACCATGAGGTGAGGTGCGGAACCCTGTTCATGCCGTTTTTTGTCAAGCAGGTGAATCAGCAGATCCAGAGCTCCGGCAAGAACGGACAACACCTGATAAAGGTGCGCGTAGAAAAGGAGGGGTGATGAAGGCTCGCATTCTAGACCGTGCGGATGTGCTTAAAGTAGTGGACCTGCTCCGCCAAAAGGATTATGAGGTTATTGCCCCGTTCCGGGGGAGGGGGCGAGACACATTTTTTGACACGGTAACCGATGAAAACAGGGGGCGTATCGAGATTCATCTCCCCAACCCCTATTATCCGCCGAAGCGTTACGTGTTTCCTCACATCGAGCGGCTGCTCAAGGCCCACAGCAACAACGGGTACATTCAGATTGAGCCGACCTATGACATGCACAGGCGGGCCATATTCGGCATACGCTCATGCGATACGGCAGGCATCTTTCACCTTGACGGGTTCTATATGGGCCGGGAATTTTGCGACACCTATTATAAGAGGCGCCGTAAAAACCTGTTTCTTGTCAACATGGTATGTACCGATCCGGGCGAGGATATAAACAGCGAGTGCTTCTGCATGTGCGCGGATACAGGCCCTGCGGCGCGTGACCATTTTGATCTCCAGCTCATGGACCTTGGTGACGAATTCATGGCCGTGGCAGGGACGCCGGAGGGAGAGGCGTTATTTGATGATTCCATCTTCAGAAAGGGCGGGGAAGGGCACATAAAAAAGCGGACTGAGATCCTTGAAGGGGTGCGGAGCCATTTCAAGAACAGCACCAGAAACTGGTTTTCGGCGGCAGTGCGCTATATATCCAGGGGGAGCATCCTTGAAAAGACATGGGAGACGGTGGGGGAACGCTGTCTTGAGTGCGGCGGTTGCACATACGTATGCCCGGCATGCACATGCTTTACGGTCTCGGACCGCAGGGTGTCGCCAGGTGAAGTTGAACGGGTAAGGGTATGGGATGCATGCGCCCTTGCCGGGTTCACGCGCATGGCCGGGGGACATAACCCGCGGCGCGCTGTCCATGACCGCCGCAACCGCAGGTTCTTCAGGAAACTGGAGCACCATTTTATCCGTAAAGAGCTTTCAATGGCCTGCGTCGGATGCGGGAGATGCGCTGCCGTATGCCACGGAGATGTAGGGATGCCGAGCGTGGTGGAGATGATCCGCCGTGCGACAACGGAGATTGATAAGAATGAATCATGATGAGAACATATACCTGCCCAGGACCGCAATAATGGACAGGGTAACGGACGAGATCCCGGAGGTTAAGACCTTTTACTGGCATTTCGAGGACAGCGCGGATCAGGCGGCATTCAGAAAGTTCCGTCCCGGCCAGTTTGCCCAGGTCTCCATCTTCGGTTTTGGGGAATTCCCTGCGTCGCTGCCCCCGAGCCCGACCGAGGATGAGACATTCTTTACCGTGCGCTCAGTCGGCAGCTGTACGGCGGCCCTGCATCAGCTCAAGCCGGGCGACAAGTTCGGGGTTCGGGGACCTTACGGCAACGGTTTTCCGATGGAGGAGTACTACGGCAAGAATCTTGTGTTTGTGGCCGGAGGCATAGGGCTTATACCTCTCCGCTCGTGCATAGTTTATGCCCTCAGACATCGGGATAAATATGACAGGGTACAGATTTTTTACGGGTCCAGGTCCCCGAGGGAGCTGATGTATCTGCCCAGCCTGCGCGAATGGGAAAGATCCGCGGGCATAGAATGCAGGCTCACAGTGGACAGAAAGGGTCCGGCGGATGTCTGGGACGGAAACATCGGGGTTGTGGGGAGCCTCTTCAAGATACCCGGCACGAGCATACCTGTGGAGAATACCGTCGCCTTTGTATGCGGGCCGCCGATCATGTTCCGGTTTGTAATAAAGGACCTTTTAAGCCTCGGTTTCAAGGAGCAGAACATAGTGTCCACGCTGGAACGTTACATGAAGTGCGGGGTGGGCAAGTGCGGACACTGCTGCATCGGCGTGGCCTATGTATGCACCGAAGGCCCGGTCTTTACCTATGAGCGCATCAGGAAACTGGGAGAGGACATCTAGTGGCTGATCTGTCCGGGGATCTCAGGGAATGTTTCCGGGGTCGTGTCTGTCTGATGGGCATGGGCAACAGGGACTGGGGGGATGACGGTTTCGGGGCGATATTTACGGACTTAATCGCGGAACGAATAAGGAATAACAGTGAGATAACGGTAAGGCATGACCTTATCAATGGCGGGACAACGCCGGAACGCCTTATAGACTCGATCTCGAAAAGGGGCTTTAATCATCTGATATTCATTGATGCGGTCGAGTTCGGCGGGGCGCCGGGGTCCGTCATCTTCCTTGACAGTGATGAGATGAGGGGGCGGTTTCCCCAGGTATCCACCCACAAGATATCAACAGGGCTCATGGCAAAATGGGTTGAATCCTGCGGGACTACAAAGGCGTGGCTCCTGGGTGTGCAGCCTGGATCTCTTAAACCGGCAAGGGGCCTCACGAGGGAGGTTCAAGTGACCCTCGGGATACTTGAGGAGTTGATCTTAAACCTGTGGGTTGGCGAAGAGTGAAGGATGCAATATGCCGATGACATTATTCAAGAGGTAAAGGTATGATCAGTCCGGAACAGTCGGTCGTCGCTTCAATATTGATCTGCATGGCAGGGGCAATCCTTACGCTGACGACATCCCGAAACAGGTCACTCAGCGGGTGGCTTGCGTTTATCTTTACGCTTACGACCGCCTGTCTTATTTTTCACGGGGCGATATCCGTACTGACTGCAGGGCCTTCGCCAAAGGCTGCCGAGTTTTTTGCCGTGCCTGCCATCGGGTTTATCCTGCGCATATATGTGGACGGTCTGACAGCCATATTCCTTATCCTTGCCGCCTTCATTGCGGTGCCAGCGTCCTTTTATTCGATCAGGTACATGCGCCTGTATGAAGAATATGGAGTGGGGCGGTATTACCCCAACTTTCTTCTTTTCCTTGCCGCCATGTACGGTCTGCTGAGCACTGCGGATATGATGTGGTTTTTTTTCATATTCTGGCAGATGATGACCCTTCCCGGATACGCCCTTATACGATTTGAGAACAGGAAAAGGGAAAACATCCGCGCGGCGAATAAATATCTTATTATGATGCAGATCGCCTGTCTTGCCACAATGATAGGCGCCGAACTGATCGCGCCTTCAGGCGTATCATCCATAGCCATGAAATATGATTTTGACACCGTAAGCGCCAACCTGCCTAAACTCATGAGCGAAAGCCCGGGGACAATGGCCCTTGCCTTCAGCCTTTTTTTGACGGGGTTCGGGATAAAGATGGGCATGTGGCCTTTCGGGCAGATATGGCTGCCTGACGCGCACCCTGCCGCTCCGTCGCCGGTAAGCGCCATGCTTTCAGGTGTCATGATAAAGACGGGCGTCTACGGACTGATGAGGTATTTTATATGGCTCATCCCTTCAGAGGCCTGGGCCTTTTATCCGATAGGCAGGTGGGGATTTATCGTTGCTATCCTCGGGACCGTCACCCTGTTCACAGGAACAATGCAGGCATTGAAACAGGATCAGTCCAAGCGTCTCCTTGCCTTCAGCAGCATAGGACAGATAGGATACATCCTGCTCGGCATGGGCGTCTGCATGTCCCTTATCCCCTACGGGGATCAAAGGCTCACGACCCTTGCCGCCATAGGCCTGATAGGAGCCATATTCCATGTGCTTAATCACGGGATTTTCAAGGGGCTGTTGTTTCTTAATGCAGGCTCCATGCTGTATGCCACAGGGACACAGGATCTTAACAGGATGGGAGGTCTCATGAAGTTTATGCCGATAACGGCTGTAACCTCCCTGGTGGCCTTGTTTTCCATCTCTGGGGTTCCGCTCTTTAACGGCTTTGTGAGCAAGTGGGGCATATATTTGGCCGCAATCCAGGGGACCGGCGCCTCCCGGTATCTGGCCGTATGTGCGGTTATCGCCATCCTGACAAGCGCCCTTACCCTTGCCACCTTTATCAAGTTCTTCGGAACCGGCTTTTTATCCAGGACAAGCAACCTTGTAAGGTCGAGGACTTCAAAGGGTGAAAGGATTGAGGTAAGCTGGATGATGCAGCTGCCGCAGGTCATCCTGGCCTTTGCATGCATCATACTGGGATTGATTCCTTCCCTGGGCTTTAATCTTGTGCAGCGGGTACTGGATTCCAGCAGACATGGTTACGGCGCCATGCTGGCCGGGATAAGGCCCATATCAGCAGGAGGGCTTTCAGGTATTCAGGAGGCAAAGGCCTCTGCCCTGTTTGTGCCGGTGGCCATAGCATTGTTAATCGGATTGATGTTTCTTTTTACATACGTCATATCAAGGTCGGGCGGGGCCCAGCGACGGGCATCAGCCCCCTGGCTGTGCGGTTATGCACAGGAGGCGGATTGCCACAGGTACACATCCCATAATTTTTACAGTGAGATAAAAAGATATTTCAGGTGGATCGGCGGTGCAGCGCGTCAGGGTCATACCGGGAAAGACGAGGTCAGGTGATAATATATGTTTGATCAGGCAAGGCTGAACAGATTAAAGGAAAGGTTCGGGGCATCCCTCCTGCGCGCCGACATGCCGGCAGACAAGAGGTTGTTCCTTTATGTCGAGCCTTCTGCCCTGAAGGATATCTGTCGTTATATCTTTATTGACATGGATGCCCGCTATGTAATCAGCATCGGCGTTGATGACCGGCCGTTTTCCGGCTCTTTTATGGTTGTGCACAACTTTGCCTTTGACAGGGACCATCTGTTGTGCAGCGTCATCGTCCTTATACCGCCCGATGACCCCAGGGTTGACAGCATAACGGATGTGGCGCCTGCCGCCAACTGGGCGGAAAGGGAGATCAGAGATATGCTGGGGATTGAGCCGGTGGGGCACAGATACCCCAAAAGGCTCATACTGCCGGACGGCTGGCCTGATGGAGTTTATCCCCTCAGAAAGGATATCTCATGGGACCATGTCCCTGAAGGTTTCGACGGGGGCAGGGAGTATCTTTTTGATGAACCGCCGGAGGGGTGCATGGTTGTCCCCTTCGGCCCCTTTCACCCCACGCTGGACGAGCCTTCTCACTTCCGCCTCTATGTGGAGGGCGAGATGGTGCGGGGATGTGAATACCGGGGTTTCATGGTCCACAGGGGGATTGAGAAGCTGTCCGAGACGGTGATGTCCTACAACGACATAAATATCATGGCTGAGCGGATCTGCGGGATCTGCGGGTGTGTCCACAGCGTTGCCTATTCGCAGGCAGTGGAGGCCGCTGCTGCGATTAAGATTCCTCAGCGCGCCAAATACGTCCGCACAATAATGCTTGAGATCGAGCGGCATCACAGCCACCTCCTGTGGGCGGGCCTGGCGTGTCATATTATCGGCTTTGATACCATGTTCATGCAGAGCTTTCGCATTAGAGAGCCGATCATGCATATGGCCGAAAAGATAACGGGCAACAGGAAGACCTACGGCCTTTGCGTTATAGGCGGGGTGCGGTGGGATATCCCACTGGAGCTTCACGGCGAGATCCGGCAGCTGCTTGACAGGCTGGAGGGCGAATGGAATCCGGTTGTTTCAAGCCTGAGCAAGGATAGGAATATTCAGAAGCGCACCAGGGGGGTGGGGGTCGCGGACAGAAACGCCGTGAAGAATATGGGCCTTGTAGGTCCGGTGGCCCGCGCCGCAGGCATTGATATAGACTGTCGCCGCGATCATCCCTATGCAGCCTACGACAGGGTTGAATTTGACGTGATAACGGAGCAGGGAGGGGATGTCTGGTCGCGCCTGCTTGTTAGGGCAAGGGAGGTGTTTGAGTCCATAAAGATCATAAGGCACTGTCTGGAAAAGATGGAGCCAGGCCCTCTTCAGGCGGAGATAAAGGATGAACTGCCTGTCGGACGCATGGGCCTGTCCTCGGTTGAGGCCCCGCGAGGTGAAAGTCATCATTTTGTCATCACCGGAGAGAACAATCGTCCACGCAGGTGGCGGGTGCGCGCCCCTACATATCAGAACCTCCAGGGCGTACCCCTGATGATCAAGGACCAGCAGATCGCGGACATGACGATATCCCTGGGAAGCATTGACCCGTGTTTTTCCTGTACGGACCGTCTGGAGACCATAGATATCAAGTCCGGCGTTACGAAGATCTGGTCTCAGGAAGAGCTTCAGAAACTGGCAAATAGAAAGAAGGCATAGAGTCATTATGAATGATTCCGTCATAATAACAATATCAATCGGGCTGGCAAACATAGTAATGGCGCTGCTCCTTGCACCCTTCTGCCAGGGGGTGATGCGCAAGGTTACGGCAATAATCCAGTCCAGGAAGGGCCCCCCCCTGTGGCAGCCCTATTATGACCTGTTGAAGCTGTTAGGGAAGGAAGACATAGAATCAGGGGATTCGCCAGTGATGCAGAGGGCTGCGGTTTACATGTCTCTTGCAACGGTCCTTACGATTGCATGCCTTATCCCCATGGGGCTGTCCGCGCCCATGAACAGCGCGGGTGATGTCATGCTTCTGATCTATCTCCTGACCTTCTCGGGCATATGCACACTCCTGGGAGGCCTGGCTGCCGGATCCACCTATTCCCTGATCGGCATCAGCCGGCAGATGATGATAATGATCATGCTGGAGCCGTTGTTTACGGTGGCGATTATCGTAGGAGCGGTCCATGCACAGTCCTTCAGGCTTGATACCGTCCTTGACGGCTCTGTGTACATGAACCGGGGTTTCCCTTGGTCGGGGGTAATCATGCTGGTGATTATGCTTCTTTCCTTTCAGGCATTTGTGGAGCGGGTGCCCTTTGACATCAGCGAGGCAGAGACAGAACTAATGGAAGGCCCGCTTATTGAATACTCGGGACCCAAGCTGGCGGTCTTCAAATATGCCTCAATGGTCAAGCTGATCATTTACAGCGCCCTGCTGATAGATATCTTTTTTCCATGGCATGGCGGGATTTCCATGCCTTTGCAGTGGATGCTGTTCTGGCTGAAGATATTCTGCCTGGTCCTGCTTGCTGCCCTTGTAGCCGCCACCCACGCGCGCTACCGCATAGACCAGGCCGTCAGATTTTTTGCACTGCTTCTGGCCGTTGGGCTGGCGGCGGTGGTCCTGGCAGGATTCGGATATTGATTGAGGTGATTGGATGTCCGTCATGAGCAAGATAAAAGAAACGATTATATGCCTTAAGGCAGGCAGGGTGACCATGCCCTATCCGGCTCAGCCTCAGCCTGTTCCGCCTGCATTCAGGGGGCGGCCCATATTCGACGCAACAAAGTGTATCGGATGCGGCGGGTGCGCCAGCAATTGCCCGGCGAGGGAGATACTGGTGCTTGATCTCTGCCAGGAGATACGGATTATAAAATACCTTGGCCGCCGGTGCGCCTACTGCGGGCGATGCGCAGACGTATGCCCGGAAAAGGCCATAACCATGAGCAAGGAGTTTGAGAATGCCACGAACAGCATCGGCGATATAGGGCAGAGGCTGGAGCTGTTCATGAGCACATGCCAGCGGTGCGGCAGGTGCTTTACGGAAAAGACACCTCTGGAGCAGTTGAAGATGAAGGGCTACAGGTTTGATGATATTCAGAACGACCGGTGGATCTTTCGCTCCAGGGGGTATCTCGGAGATGAACCGTTTACCAGTGACATTAAAATAGAAATGGATTAAAAACCATGCTGAAAAATTTATGTAAAAAGATGTTCGGCAGATCTCTGTGGGTGTATCACGCCAACAGCGGCGGATGCAACGGCTGCGATATAGAAGTCCTGAACGTGCTAACGCCCTATTATGATGTTGAGCGGTTCGGTATTAAACTGGTGGGATCTCCGCGTCACGCCGATGTTATGCTCTGTCAGGGTCCGGCCATGCGCTCCACAGCCACGGCACTTCTCCGGGCCTATGAGGCGATGCCTTCGCCCAAACTGGTTTTTGCCATAGGCTCATGCGCATGCGGAGGCGGGATATGGCATGACACATACTCTGTCATAGGTCCTGTTGAAAAGATACTGCCGGTCAGCTATTACATACCCGGGTGTCCCCCCAGGCCGGAGGCCATTATTTACGGGGTCGCAGTAGCCCTTGGTCTTGCGGAAAAAAAGATCGCGCCGGTCAGCTCAAAGCAGCCCGAATATGAGATACCCATGTATCATCCCGGCGATCCGGTCAAGGGATCAAAGGGGTGAATCCAAATCAACAATAGGATGTTAAGTAGTGTCCATCTATAAAAGTCTTATTTATGGATGGGCACAAGTAATTTCCGAAGGCCGGATCACGTTTCAGTTTCTTTTTTCCCCAGTTCGGCCTTAACCGCCATGCCCAGTTTTGTAACGGTATAGGGCTTTTGAATATATGGCCCTGCACCTAGCCTCTGCGCCTCCCTGACCCTGGATGTCTCTGAAAATCCGCTTGCTATAATAGCCCTTTGGCGGGGCCTTATCTCAAGTATCCGCCTGTATGTGTCCAGACCGTCCATGCCCGGATCCATGATCATATCAAGCACAATCAGGTCAATCATGTTTTTCTTGATATAGGAGAGGGCCTCTTCTCCGCTCGAAACGGAATTAACGGAATACCCGATCTGAGTCAATATCGCAGATGCAATCTCCCTTTGATCTTTTGCGTCATCCACCAGCAGGATCGATTCGCCGTTTCCCCGATAGACCTCGACTGATTCGGCGGCCTCTATCTTGTCAGCCATTCTTCTCGTTGCAGGGAAAAAGAGGCTGAAGACAGTTCCCGTGTCTCTGGAGCTCTCAATGTTGATGTATCCCTTGTGATCCTTCACAGTGCCCCATACGACCGACATGCCCAGGCCTGTTCCGCTTCGTCCCATCTCCTTTTTGGTAAAGAAAGGCTCGAAGATCCTGTTCATGTCGCTTTGTGAAATGCGTATGCCGTTATCGGAAACCGAGAGAACAGTATAATCGCCCCTTGCTATATCATCGTATCCCTTTATGGGCCGATCCAGGTACCGGTTGCTTGTGGAGATCTTGATCGTTCCTCCGCCGGGCAGGGCCTCGGCTGCGTTGGAGACCAGATTCATCAAGGTCTTTGCCAGGTGGACAGGGGAACCTAGGATATTTAAAAGCGCTTTTTCAAGGCTGACCTCCAATCTTACATCAGGGTGGAAAGAGAGTATTTTTTGATTTTCGGGACTCTGCAGATATTCATTTATTATCTCATTGAGGTTCAGGACATATTCATTGACAACGCCTCTCCTTGTCAGTGTCAGCAGGTCCTGCACGATTGCAGCAGCCCGTTTGCCCGCGTTTTGAATGGTTGCAAGGGGCTTTTTTAAGGGACTGTCCTCGGGGATCTGCATCAATAGAAGCTCAGGGTAGCTCACAATCCCTGACAGGATATTATTCAGGTCGTGGGCTACCCCGCCCGCCATAAGGCCCAGGGTCTCCATCTTTTCCGCCCTTTGAAGCCGGGCCTCAACCTCTTTCTGTTCCCGTTCAGCCTGTTTTTTTTTCGTAAGATCAATGAGAATCCCTCTCATACCGGTGGGTCTGCCGTTACTTATTACCGGGTTGACATGGACAGAGATAGGAAATCTGGAACCGTCCTTTTTTATGGCGGTATATTCAAACCCCCATGGGTTTGCACCCCCCAGCCTTTCTTTGATGTTTTTAGCTGCCGTGTCCCTTTCTTCAGGGGCAATTAACTGAAGGATATTGAGGCCGTTATCAATGTCATCTTGATTATAACCGAAAAATTTAAAGGCGTTTCTGTTTCCATAGGTTATATTGGCATGTTCATCTGATTCAAAGATGATCTGCGGCAATGAATCGGCCAGCTCCCTGTATTTTTTTTCACTGTTTTTCAATGCCTCCTCTGCCTCTTTCCGCTCGACAATCTCGGTAAGTAGTTTTTGATTTGCATCCGTCAGCTGATATGTACGTTCATATACAATCTTTTCCATCTCCTGGTTTCTTGTCAAAAGCCTTTCTTCAGCGGTTCTCCGGTCTCTGACCTCTCTTTCCAGATTTGAGATAAGGTCTATGTTTTCATATCTGAGATTCAGCATCTCTGCAATCTCCACATGAAGTCTCATGGCAGTAATCATCATTATCAGCCAGAAGAGGGAAAGCATTGATCCCATGGCATAATGAATGGGGGTCCCTATTCGAAAGAGGTTTATTACCACTGGCAGGATAACTGGTATGCTTAAACAAAAAAAGGCCGGTTTAATGGAGGCAAAGATACCAACTGAACCTGTGACCATGCCTCCCAGGACAAATATTATAAATACCTGATGGCCCAGGTATGAATAGGGGAACAGTACAAACCCTGATGAACCCCACACCCCCCCTGTAACGGCAAGTGCGATCAGTATCCAGTTCCTCCGTTTGATGACATTCTCAACGGTGGTTTCCGTCTTCTGAAAATGATGTTGCATGGATAGGCGAATCAAGACTGTGGCTATGATGGATAACAGCCAAAATACAATCTTAAGGTCAGGGGATTTAATCCATAATGCAGAGGCAAGGATAAAGGCGGCAATTAAAGTTATAACGGCGCCGGTGAGGTTCTGTGTAATAATCCTTTGTACCTGGTCGCAATAAAGCCTTTGGTTTTTAATCATCCGTGCAGATCTCCAATGCTGATTAGGTTAAAAGAATATTGATCAAACCTGTGCATATTTCAATATTTATTGAGTCATCTTTGAAAATAATTTTCTTGCCTTGATGTGAATAATGGATATATTTTATCCATAAGGCATACATAATAAATGCATAAATATGCTTGTCACTCTTTTGTTCGGGATTTATATCGCAGGTAAACATAATCTTAATCAATAACCTTGGGGGCAGGAGATTATGAAACAGCTGAAGAATCCCATGTCCGGATGTTCGCAGCTTATTATCCTTGCTGCGGGAATGATCGGTCTTCTGTCCGTAATGTCCATGGTCGGGTGCGGCAGCGGGGCGGATGATGAGTCGGAAACTAATATCCTGGGCAATCAGCCGGCATATGCGGAAAGGCCTTTAAGCCCTGTTGCAAATGAACAGGCAATAGGGAAAATGATATGGTCGCCGGGGCTTGATGAGGGGTTCATTCCCCAGGGGATCACATTCGCCGAAGGTCAGATCCTGATCAGCGCCTATCAAAGCATAGACCCTGGCGTTGATAACGGGCCTTCCAGGGTGTTCAGCCTGGATCAGGAGAGTGGGGAGGTTGCCGGATGGTTTGATCTGCCGTCTGATGTCGGGCACCCGGGGGCACTGGCCTATGGCGGCAACGGCATATTATATGTCGGAGATCGCATGGGGCCGGAAGGCAGGACCCTGGGAAAGATCTACAGGATTGATACGGAAAAGGCATTTGAGTCCAATAATTGTGATGAAGCAGTCACAGGTAAGATACTGCTCAGCAATGTGATGGGGCCCTCTTTTATGACATATGATGGTGAGTATCTGTGGTTCGGACGATGGGTAACGGAAGGCTCCGGGGGTGCGCGGATATACAAGATCAATCCGGATGAGTTCTTTGAAGAGCGGTCTTCAGCATCTCGTGTTTCTCCTGAGAAGGCTATGTTGAGCTTCGAGATAGATGAAAGGACCCAGGGGGCTACCTTCGATAAAGACGGCAACCTCTGGCTTTCACAGAGCAGCAGCAAGTGGGGTAAGTTGCAGAAACTGGACCCTGCAAACGGGGATATCCTCGATGAATATGAACTGATGGCAGGCGTTGAAGGCATGGCACTCTCTTCGGATGGCGATATCTGGTCTGTCTCTGAGGCAGGGGCAATTAAAAATTATAACTGGAATACATATTATCCTGTCATCTTTCAGATTGATGTTGCGGCACTGCAGGAATGAACCGACGGCATTCAAGTTTAACCGTGCATGGAGATTCCCTGAAAGGACATCCGGCAGATGAAACATCTCATTGAAATAAAATAATCAATTGATTATAGTAGATCGCATAAATCGACAGGAGAAAATAAAGATGGCGAAGCTTCTTAAATCCTGCAGAGGATTCTCCGCAGGTGTAATTTTTTTTTCTGCAACCATGTTCATGTGCCAGGTTTCCACAGCCCAGCAGCCTGTAAATGGTTCTCAGCTCAATGAGGTCAGGGCTGCATTTAGATCGGCCAATTACCAGGATGCCCTGAACAGGATATATGCAATCATTGCAAAAAGGTCCAATGATGCGGATGCAATGTGTCTTAAGGGGGAGATCCAGGCGCGCATGAACGATGCATCTGCCGCCCTTGAATCATTTGAAAAGGCCGCCAAGATAAAAAAGGCCGGTGTCCGGGCGGCGGTCGGGAGGGCATACGCCCTGGGCAGTCTGAAAAAGGATAAGGAATCCACCGCATTGATGCGGGAGGCGATATCCATGCAGGCATCCTCTGCTGCGGATTTTCTGGCACGGGGGATGGCGTTCCACTATCTGGGGCAGGATGACAAGGCCCAGGCCGATTACAATGAGGCCTTGAAGCTAGATCCATCCTTCCCTGAGGCCTATCTTAATAAAGGCATATCGGTTTCGGACAAGCGCGACCCTGGCGAGGCAATTGCCCTGTTTGCAACAGCCATTAAACTCGATCCCAGCTATGCGGACGCATTCATCAACAGGGGCGCATTATACAGCAAAAAGGGAGACACGGAGCACGCAATCGCCGATTATTCCAGGGTCATAGAGATCAACCCCAATGACGCGATGACCTTGTATAACCGCGGGGTCATATATGTGAAAAAGAGGATGTCCGACAAGGCCATTGCCGATTTTTCCGCAGCGATCAAGGTGCAGCCCGTATTTGCGGAGGCCTATTTAAATCGAGCGGTTGCATATACCCTGATCAATAAAAATGCCCTGGCTAAAAAGGACTTCGAAATCGCTGTGGAGCAGGATCCGACAGGACCTGCCGGTCAAAAAGGGATGCAGGGGCTTCAGATGTTGAAAAATTTCTGACCGGAGGCCTCTTCCGCCTCCCGGGAGGCGTTCCTTTTTCCTTGACACCCGGGGAGTATCTTCCTATATTTCGGTATCAGGAAAGCAGGTTCTTATAATCTAATCAATAAATTATTGATTGGCATACAAAAATAAAACAATTCAAGGAGAAACAATTATGCATGAATATCCTATCCCGATTGAAAAAATGCCCTGTGAAGACAGGACATATTGTACGCCTGAGCTGGATTACTCCACGCCGGCGAAGAATATGCCCGGTAAATGGGCAATCAACAGCGACATGGTGATGGTTGACCTGTCCCATCCATGGGGCAACGATCAACCCACATGGCCCGCAGGCGCCCAGCCCTGGACCACACCGGTGCAGTATATGTCCAAGTTTAACCGCAGGACCCAGCTGATGTACGGGTTCCCGCAGCATGTATCCACCCATTATGACGCACCTTCCCATGTCTGTCAGGAGAGCCCTTTTACGGATGAGGTGGCTCTTGAGAAGTTCATTGCCCCTGCCGTCATCTGGGATGTCAAATGCACACCCATGCAGACCATCACACCTGAGATGCTGTCCAAATGCACCCCGAAACTCCAGCCCGGCGATTATGCTATAATAGTAACAGGATGGCACAGGCTGTACAGCGATTCAGACCGCTACTTCCTGTGGAGCCCGGGCCTGTCAGAGGCCGCAGGCGAATGGCTCGTGGAACAGGGCGCATCTGGTTTCGGCATTGACTGTCAGGCCCTGGATCATCCATGCGCCTCCTACATGGCCGCACACGGCCCCGGTCCTCTGGTACCCAGGGTCATCGAGGTATATGAGAACATCTTTTTCCCCGGCCGTAAGGCAAAGGAAGACCATCCCAAATGGGAACCGGTCCACGAGGTGTTCCTGAAACGCAATATCCCTGCATGGGAAAACGTAGGCGGTGATGTGGACAAGGTCCTCGGCAAGCGCTGCGTTGTCTGCGCATTCCCGTCCAGGTGGCATCTTGGCGACGGTTCCATCGTGCGCATAGTTGCCTTTATCGACAAAAAGGAAATCAATGACGTTCCGACAAGGACCTATAAATACGGCACCTATTAATTAAAAGTTCGGGCTGTCTCCTTTCGGGACAGCCCGAACTTTATCCGGACTTCCAGATGCGCAAGACCACCTCCGATGAGATCCAGCGTCTCATCCTGAACTCCGCAATAGAGGCGAATATACTCCCCATAACCTCGCGCTGCGACTCGCGCTGTATCTTTTGCAGCCATAAGAACAACCCGCCGGGTATAGATGTACTCTCGGTCGGGGTGAGATCCATGGAGGATATAACAAGGACCCTGGCCTTTTTAAATCCGCGACAGGTCATTACGATCGGGGAGTCAGCCACGCCAATTATAGAGGGTGAGCCGTTTACACACCCCCAATTTAAAGAGATTATCTCCCTGGTCAGGCGCGCCTACCCTCAGACCCCTGTGGAGATTACTACAAGCGGCAAACACCTTGCAAAGGAGATGATCGAGTTTCTGGAGGCTGCCGGAAATATCTCCCTTAACATCTCCCTGAACAGCGCTTCTGTCAGGGGCAGGAAACTGCTTATGGGCGACACAAAAAAATCGTCTGAGCAGACGCTTGAGGGGATAAGGCTCCTTGCCGGTTCCGGGATCCCGTTCAGCAGCAGTATGGTGGCCATGCCTAACATAACAGGTTGGGGGGATATCAGAGATACTGTTGAGTTTCTGGCAGGGAACAAGACAACTTCAATCCGAATCTTTATGCCCGCTTCTTCGTCAAAGGCCAGACCGGATATATTCCCTGATGGGGAAGAGATCTACAGTGAGCTCAAGGGATTTATAGAATCCCTGTCCCCTGATCTCTCCTGCCCTGTCCTGATTGAACCCTCCTGTGTCTATGATCTGATACCTGTTGTCAGCGGCGTATTAAAGGGCTCTCATGCCTGGGATGCAGGGATACGACGAGGTGATGTCATCAGGTCTGTCAACGGAAAGATGCCATGGAGCCGTGTCGATGCATGGAACATGCTTGTCCCCTCAGGCAAGATGATCGTGGAGGTTGAAAAGGACTGTCGCAGGGAGGCCTTCAGCTGGGTTAATGAGCACGAGGGTGATTCAGGCATCACAATGGAATATGACTTTGATCCTGTGAGGGCGGAAAATATCAGGCAAACCATCCTGTCCCAACACGGCAAGACCCTCCTGCTTTCATCCGAGTTCGGGTACGGGGTCGTATGCAGGGCGCTTGAAATGACAGGGATTGAAAGGGATACGGCAGAGATCCTGATGGTGAAAAACCATACCTTCGGAGGAACGATCCGCGCAGCCGGCCTCCTGACTGTTGATGACTATTTAGACGCATACGCCAAATGGCTTGAGAACAACCCGCCACCGGCACAGATTATAGCCCCTATTGAAACCTTTAACTCCCTTGGTTTTGATCTGAGGCACAGGCACCTTTCAGAACTGCAAAGGGTGACAGGCGTCCCGACGGTTCTTAAATAGATTGCAGGCGGTTTTTTTGTTTCGGTTTGACATCGGATATTTTTCAGGTAAAATAAGCACAATTAAAATAATATCTCATTTCTCAATGATACCGGCAAACCTCTCTTCCCCTTTTCACCTGCACCCTGCTGCGCGCATATCAACCGGATTTAAAATCAGATAAGACAGTTAAAATTAATATCTGTCTTTTTGGTCCGTCACTATTATCATATATCAATTTCTTAATTATCAGCCTAACCTGATAATCGAACGATCATTCAACCTATCAGACCAATATCTATCCTTAAAACGCAAGCCCGGTCTTAACAAAATTCTGTTGCAGGAAAAGTTATCATTAACTTTCCAGTAATTATTAAAAGGAGGTTGTATGAAAAAAACAATCATTTTTTGTATGGCGGCCTTTCTATGCCTGCTTATAAGCGGGGGAATCCTTGCCAATGACTCCAAGAAGACAAAGATTCATCCGGATAATCCGGTTATTCAGGCCCTAATGGACAGGCATAGCACAAAACTATTTACAGACCAGACACTTGACCGGAGAGACCTTTCCAACATCCTCTGGGCTGCGGCAGGAATCAATAGGCCCACATTCGACGATGACGGTAATGTGAACGGCGGAAAACTCACGATTCCCACTGCTATGAACATGCAGCATGTAAGGGTGTTTGCGGTTATGAAAGAAGGGATCTTTCTTTACGACCCTCTTGCAAATGACCTTATTCCAATTATGGAAGGCGATTACCGCTCAAGGACAACCGGAACTTATAAGGGAGTAGACGAAAATGGCAATGAGATCTGGGAGAGACAGCAGTCCTATGTCTTTCCTGCTTCACTGGATTTGATCTTTGTATCCAATCTTTCCGCCAACTGGCCCAGCACTTATTCAAGAGATGAGTTGATCTTCACAACTGCCATCAGTGTGGGTTGTGCCGCTCAAGATGTATACCTTTATGCGGCGAGCACCAAGAAGATTGGGGCTACATACCGCACCTCAATTGACAGGGTAAAATGGTTTGAATATCTGGACCTGGCCCTTGGAGATCCGCTTAATGATTATGATAATAATGGATATGCGGACGAAATGATGATCATGGGCGTAATGACGATAGGGTATCCTGCCCCTGTAAATTAGCTCTTTTGGTGGCTTCCCTCTTGTAACTTCCGTATCCTCAATGTATAGAAGGGGATGTCAATGTTTCTTGACATCCCCTTCTACAGCCTTGGCGATACTCATTCAAAAGGACATCTGCCACTGAATCAAACGATCTTTGTTGATCTCCATTTATGCAGGATTATCTATCGGTGGGATTACCAGTGAAATCCCACCAGGAACAACGCGTGACCGCCGCCTGCCTCTGCATCTACGTCATAGACATCCACTGTAGCCTTGGAATATCCGAGTTCAAATCCCAGGTTTAAATAGGATGCAAGCGTCCAGAAGATCCCTCCGTTGACATAAAGCCCGATGGCCTGATCGTCATCCGATGTGCTTCCGTAACCGATCTCTGATAATTTGGCCTTGGCATTAATCATTGCAAGGCCGCCACCCACATAGGGATGCATCATGGGGGCTGCATCCCAGATCTTTTTAATCCCGAATTTTAATTCGCTTGTTGTGACCCTGAACTTGTAATCTCCATAATCGTCAAAGAGCTTCGCGTCATCGCTTGACTGGAGAAAGCCAACCGCAAGATGGATAGGCCATGACCTCGGGGCAAAATCCACATCAACGCCCAGTTCGGTTTGAGACTCAACAGGTTCCCAGTCATCTTTATCGAGTGCCTTGGAGCCTATGAGAAAATTGGCGTTGCCGGTCCAGGGGTCCTGTGCATAAGATTGATTTGATATAAAAACTATTGCCGCTAAAAAAAAGAAAGAAATAAAAAGCACTTTTTTCATCATAAATCTCCTTTTGGTAATTGGTTGTCTTATTTTAATCTTCAGAAAATTGGCTGATTTTTATCGCAATTATAAACAGACGATTAAATATCACGAGTGAACTATCCATAATTATACATTTAAAAGATGAAAGAGCAATAATGAATTGACACATCTTCTCCTACTAAGGCCTTCGGTAATATGTATTGATGGGCAACAGAGGGAGGCCAACCTTGTGCAAATGACCTAACTGTCCCGTATCTCTCTGCATCTAAAAAAATATAAATAAAATATAACTCTGTTAAGAGTTTATTAAAAAATCGGCATATAGCTAGATGCATAAAAAGAGGAAAGAGAATAAAGGCATGGGTACGGTTTACAGGAATCAATCGTAACGACAAAGAACAGCGGTATCATTCGCAGTCCATCTTTTAAAGGACAATCAGGGGAAATGATTAAGGACAAAAAATTTAATCCGATGGCCCACTCACTTTCTTAAGAGTAAAAACCATCTTTTATCGTTAACCATTTAGCAAGGAGGAACAAAAGGATGAGGAAACCTAGTTGTTTATTGACAATCTTAACCATCTTGTCTTGTTTTATTTTTAACGGGGGGCCGCTGGTCTATGCACAGAATGCGGCAACCAGTGAATTCACCCTTGAGGAAATAACCATCACGGCGGAAAAACGCACGGAAAACCTTCAAGCGATCCCTGCGGCGGTTACGGCAATACAGGGTGCAGATTTGAAGGAAATGGGAAAGATCACAACCGCCCAAATCCTGGAAAGCCTGCCCAATGTCCAGTTTCATGAGGGAGAAGGACCAAACCCCAACGGCAATATAGTGATCCGCGGTATGCAGCGCACACAGCAATCAGGTGGCGATAACGATAACAATCCCGCTGCGACAGCAACCTATGTTGATGAGGTTTATCAGGGAATCGGAGGAGGTTATGATTTAAATCGTGTCGAAGTGCTACGCGGCCCCCAGGGCACACTTTACGGACGCAGCTCGACCGGCGGTGTGGTAGCATTCCATACCAACGACCCGATACTTGATCAGTTCAGCGGTGATGTCTCTGCTGAATATGGTACGGCATCTCTTATGAATTTCGAGGCCGCGGTAAATGTGCCTGTCTCCGATAAATTTGCGTTGCGCGCGGCAGGTCACTTCTATCAAAGAGACGGTTATATTGATGCAGAGGGCGGTAAAACCAGGACTGAAGAAGGCAGGATCAAGGCCCTTTTCCAGCCTTCAGACAAGCTTAATATGATATTGAGTATCTCGGATACAAGGCAGAAAGACAATGGAGGAGGCAAGACGCCTGTACTGGTATCTGCTGCAAAGATTGACTATGCCGGGACCCCGACTGATGTCGTGGAGGGCACGGAACATGAATCCAGGCAGGCGTCTTTAACCGTCAATTACAACCTGGACGGCAGTTCCCTGACGTATATCGGGGCCTATCATGATTATGATGACTCAGGGAATACGGCGCCGGAGACGATGCGTGGTTTTACTCAGATACACAGGGTTACCAATCCGACCAACACCTTTCATACCGAGGAGATTCGCTGGACCTCCGATTCGGAGTCTCAGTTTAAGTGGCTTGTAGGGTCAAACTATTATGAGGCCCGTTATGATGAAACTGATATGGCTTACCAGTTGTCGGCCCAGGGAGACACGAACCCGGCGAGCTTCGACGCTCCGGTTTATGGCACCAGTATCATAAAAGATACGAAAAACTATGGCCTTTTCACAGAAAACACCTATGACTTTAATGATTCCCTGCATCTGACTGCGGGCCTGCGTTTTGACAAGACAAAGATAGTGCAGAGCACCGTGTACCATTTCAACAAAAACCTGGATGATCAATCGAATCCATTAAATCCCGCGGATTGGGCCATATTTTCATTAAAGAACAAAACAAACAACTACAACAATTTCACCTATAAGATGCGCCTGGAGTACGACCTGACTCCTGAGAGCCTGATCTATGCCATCACAGCGACAGGCTTTTTGCCGGGAAACTTCGCTGTCACGCCAAAGTCGATATCCGATGGCCCCGGACAACCTGTCACCGGTGTGAATTTTATTATCATGCCCTTTGACCAGCAACGCCTGACCTCTTATGAAGTGGGCACCAAGAACCGTTTCCTCGACAATAGACTTCAGTTGAACGGCGCCTTATTCTATTACAAGTATCAGGGTTATCAGGAGGCAGTAAACATCGCAGCAGCAGGTCCTCCTTCCTATGCGGTTGTATCCGTACCGCTCAGGATGTTCGGTGTCGAGGTCGAATCCGAACTTCTGATTACAGCATACGACAGATTGACATTTAACGCAGGCTGGCTGGATGCAAAGATTACGGATTTTCCATACATCGATGGTATTGGCGATACCAGTGATTATTTCCAGCTGGAGCAATTACCGGGAAATCCCAGGTTGAAGGCATCTCTCGGATATGATCATTCCTTTATCTTTAACGATGGCTCTACACTGATGCCTCGTGTTCAACTTCGTTATACCGGGGGTTATTATCTGCAGCAGTTAAGCACGACCAACCTGGCCCTGGAAGACGACTATAATATGGATGTGAAAGGATATGACTATCAGTCGGCCTGTGTGCTCGGAGACATAAGCCTCACATGGACCTCATCTGACAGCAAGTATTCCGTATCAAGCTACGTGAGAAACATAACTGATGAAGAATACAAGACCAACATTGCTGTGCCTGCTCTGGTCGGTGGACCTTCAGGGGAGTATGTGAGCGATACAACTGTTGAGGTCGGAGATCCGCGGACCTTTGGTGTTGTACTTAAAGTCAAGTTTTAATTTGCTTAGGTAAAATCAAGTCCTGATAGGGCATGGGGATTGATCCTGTTGACTCGGGTAAGGAGATCATCAGGATTTAATCCCCTGTCCATTATTGGGTCGAAGATAAAATGATCCCATGTATATATAAAACACAGGAGTTATTAATATGGATGATACAAGTATAAATTTAAGCAGGCGAAAATTCATGTTTGTGAGTTCAGCCGCAATCGCAGCGCCGTTTATCCTGAATGCGGCAGGGCTGGTTTCTGAAACCAAGGGGGCGGAAAAACAGGTAACATATACCATTGAACCGACATGCATCGGTTGTCACTACTGTTTCTATGAGTGTCCCGCGGGGGCCATCTCCTGGGGTGATGACAAATATGAGATAGATCAGAAAAAATGCCTGCATTGCGGCACCTGCGCGAAGGTCTGTAATATCTCCGCTGCCCATGCGAAATAATAGCAGGCCTCACACTTTAAACTGTTTAAGGAGAATTTAGATATGGCTGGTAAAAATGTTAAGAACTGCGATCTCGTCGTGCTCGGCGCAGCAGGGTCCGGGCTGACAGCTGCAGTGAAGGCAAAAGATCTTGGAGTCAAAGAGGTACTTGTACTTGAAAAGGCTGAGAAGCCAGGAGGATGCACATGGTTTTCAGGGGCAGCGCCCAGACCGGACAATTCAACCCCTGAACAACGCGATGACCTGTTCCGGCTGATAATGAAACACCTTTACTGGAATGTGAACCCCAAACTTATCCGCAACGCTATTGATGCCTCCGCGCCATTATGGAACTGGTTTTCAACCGTATGCGACGTTACTGACATGTACCCGAAAAGCACGGCTGTTCAACAGGATGCACCTAAGGTCCTGAAGAGCATAATAGAAGAAGGCGATCCCAGGGGGATAATGGGCAGTTTGATTGCAGGTGGCATGCCGGCCGGAGGACAGGGAGAACGTCAGATAAACAAGAAATCCAAAGACCCGTCGATCGGACCCGGCAGCGAGGGGTCCTGGTGTATTACTAAATTGCTCGGTGCATGCGAAAAGATGGGTATCAATATCCTTACCTCGACAAGGGCGACGGAGTTTGTTACAGATGGTAAGGGTAATATAACAGGGGTACTGGCTGACACCAAGGACGGTAAGATTAAGATCAACTGCAAGGCATGCGTTGTAGCCTCCGGGGGCTTCGGCGCAAACATGGAAAAATTAAAAAAGAGGTGGCCTACCCTGTTAGGCGGCGAAAACAGGTTTCATCGTTTCTCATGCCCCACTGATACAGGCGATGCCATAGATATGGCGGAAAAGATAGGGGTCAAGATCGACTGGGAAAACATGAACATATTACTGGGAGGTGTTGCACATCACCCCTATTCAGGATCGATTGTTGAATTCGTGCGTAATCCTGAGATAGTATATGTCAACCTGAATGGCGAGCGGTTTGTTGATGAGGCCTTAGGCATGGGCAGCACATATGTTATGACCAGGCAACCAAAAAGTCAGATGTATTTCATCGCTGATCATGATATGGTTGATATGTTAGGGAAACGTCTTATAACCGGTCAACCGGCCAGAGACGCCATGCTGAAGGATTACTGGGATGATGTCGCTTATGAGGCGGCGCTTGACGAGGGAGGCGCACCGGGCAACCATACAAAGAAGGCCGATACCCTGGAAGAACTGGGCAGGAAGATGGGGGTGGATCCCAAAGCCTTTGTGAAGACAATAGAGACATATAACCGGTATTGCGACAACAAGCGCGACATGGATTTTGCAAAAAAGCCTGAATACCTGATTCCTGTCCGCAAGCCGCCGTTCTATGCCTTCTTTGGGCAGCGTTTTCTTGAAACCACCCACGGAGGTCTGGTGGTCAATGAGAATATGGAGGTCCTCAAGGACAGGGATAAAAAGGATGTCGTGCCCGGACTGTTCTGTGCCGGGGATGCCTCAGGCGGATGGGTAGTTGATAAACCCCTGCCGCCCATAAGCGCGGGTGCATGGATGTGCAACAGCGGATATATGGCAGGGATCGCAGCGGCTAAATATATAAAGTCATAAAGAAAAGACTCACAAGGATAAAAGCCCAGGCGTTGCAGCCGGCAAGTTCAGCTAAACTATATTCTTATCAACTCTATAAAAAGGAGGAGTTATTATGACTGAAAAAGGTTCGGATTTAAGCAGAAGAAAGTTTATGGCCGTAAGTTCCACAGCGATCACTGCACCGTTTGTCATGAAAATGGCAGGTATTGTTCCGGATGTCCAGGGGGCAGAAAGAGAGTATAGCTTTATCGATAAGAAAAGTTGTGATGTCGTCGTACTGGGCGGAGGCTACAGCGGGATGGTTGCAGCTGTGCGTGCAGCACAGTTGAGTGGTAAAAAGGTCATCGTTTTGGAGAAGTCCGCAGCAACCAAAGGCTTTCCCCTCGGCGGGCGTTTCTTCGGCAGCAAATGGCAGGAAAAGCGCAATCTGCCCAATCCGATTATAGAGTATGCCCGCGATATGATGGACTTAACGTACTGGAAGCTGGATCATGAGCTTGTTCGCAACTGTCTCCTCGGAACCGGTCAGTACTTTGACTGGCTGTGCGAACTGGGCGGCGATATTGAAGATATGTTCACTGTCGGCAAATACGTCCACCCGATCGGGAATGACCCCCTGGGCCCTCAGCCCGACAGGAGCGACGGGAAGAGCGAAGTTTTCTTTTCGAATCTGATGAAGGAGAAATGCAAGACTTACGGTGTCGAGGTCCTTACGAGACATCCGGTAGCGGATGTCGAGGTGAAAAACGGCAAGATCGTTGCCGCAATCGCGAAATCTGAGGCCGGCTATGTCCGCATAGCCTGCAAGGCATGCATAATGTCGGTCGGGAGCTGGATAAACAACGAAGAGATACTGAAAAAATATTGCCCCAAATTTGTCGGCATGAAGCAATATATGGATCCAAGTCTTCATATGAATTCCAATTATACCGGCGACGGCATTGCAATGGCCGAGAAGGTCGGAGCGTTTGTGGACTATGACAGTTTCTGCCTGCGCCTGATGGGTCCCATGTACGACTATGCTACTGAAACGGCGCACACCTCTCCGGTCTTTATATCCATGGCCCGTTCACCCTATATTATTACCATAAACCTGAACGGCAAGCGCTATTGCGCGGAACCGGTCAGTCATATAGGGATCTTTGACGACGGCCATGTTCAGATAGAACAGCCTCACGGTCAGTCTTATGATATCTTTGATGAAAACACCCTTGCAGCCGCTTTCAAACTGCACAAGTGGAAGAATCCGGCAGGTGAGGTCAGTCTTCCCGACACCATGGAAGAGATCTATAAGAGCATTAATGAAGGCTTTGCAAAGGGCAATGCCTTCATGTTCAAAGGAAATACCCTCGAAGAACTGGCCGATAATATAGGATCAAGCCTCAATAAAAAGAATTTCCTTGAAACGGTTAAAAAGTACAACGAAAGCTGTGAAAAGGGCATTGACTGGGAATTCTTCAAGGATAAAAACGGCCTTGTTCCCATCAACAGGCCTCCATACTATGCAGTTTTAGGGAAGCTGATGACAGACGGGGCTTTTGGCGGCGTTCTGGTGAACCCGGAGATACAGGCTTACAAGCGCGGCGGCGGTCTTGTTGAGGGTCTCTATGTTACCGGGGACTTTGCATCAGGCAGATTTATCAATCTGGGCGGCGTAAAGCGTCAGGTGATTAACGACCGCTCCTGGGCCTTATCCAGCGGCTTTCTGGCAGGCACAAACGTCTGCAAGTATCTTAAAGAGATTGCATGATCACCTGACATAGAGACAGAGGCCTGCCCGAAAATGTTGACGGTTTCGGATTTAGTAAATCGCCGCTTGACGGGGCAGGCCTCTTTAAAACGGATTCCCCGC